>Ga0134125_10000365_pt1 | contig 61798 bp, 57 predicted proteins | sample KB31751_FD_96464 | JGI IMG/M metagenome (GOLD analysis project Ga0134125, IMG submission 96464) | Terrestrial soil microbial communities with excess Nitrogen fertilizer from Kellogg Biological Station, Michigan, USA - KB3-175-1 | ecosystem: Environmental > Terrestrial > Soil > Unclassified ... | reverse complement strand
GGTGAGCGGGACGCAGACGACGTCGTGGTCTGCGAGCGGGACCCGTGAATGGTGTCCCTCCGCGGCGCCCAACGTCCCGTACGACGGGTCGGGCAGCGCGACCATCCACGTGTCGGGCAGCGAAACGATCCCGCTGGCTGTCGGCTCTCCGCCGACGCTGCCGATCAACCTCCGGGCCACGATCGAACGGTCCGGCAGCCTGGTCGAACACTTCGGCGCGCTGGCGGGCAAGGCGCCGGAATGCGCGATGCCGACCACCGGCGATCAGGCGGCCGAAACGAGCGGCTGCGGGCGCAGCGCCGGATCGCTTCCCGCGCTGATCTCAGCCCGCGGGCTACCCGCGGCGCGGCTCACGACCAGCGTGCACATCGGTCCGGGGTCCGACTGCCCCTGGATCGCCTCGGTCGAGAGTCCGAGCGAAGCGGGGTTCTCGACCTTCTCCGCCGCGGTCGACTCCCATCAGGAGGCGCTCGACGGCCTGCAGCCGATCTCCTTCCCGGGGCTCCTCGCGCCGAGGGAGCCGCCCGTCGCCCCGGTCGCGGCTGCCGGGCACGCCTCGGGCTCCTGGCAGGTCGCGCTGCCGGGCGGCGCTTTGAAGGTCAGCGCCACGAGCGAAGCGCAGGCGACGATCGCGCCCGTGGCGATGATCGTCCCCGGCCACGGGATCTCCACGATCCACCTCGGCGAGACCTACGGCGCGCTGCGCGCGGGCTCGGCGCGGTTCGGCGGCGCGACCGTCTCCGACAGCGGCATGCGCGCGGGCGACGGACGTCACTACACGTGGCTGGTCGAAGCGGGCGTCCCCGAGCTGGAAGTCCACGGCGGCAACATCCACGAGGGAGCGTGGATCAGCGCCCCGGCGGGCTCGCACCGCGGGCCGCTGTGGCACGGCCCGCCGCCGGCAGGCGCGCGGGTCGCGCAGGTCTCGACGACCGGCACCTACGAAGTGACCGCCACCGGGGCCGGGGAGGGATCGACGCTCGCGTCCCTGCGCAGGAGCGAGCCGCGCGGTCACGTCATCTACTTCGGACGGCCGATCGCATGGGCGCTCGACGGCCCGGGCCGGCGACGCACCGCGTTCATCCTCTTCGGAGGAGTCGTTCAGACCGTCGAAGTCGGCTGCCGCCAGACGGACCCGACCCAGCGCGGAGCGCCGGTCTCGGACTCGGCCGTCTGCTGAGCGCCCGCCGGCGTCAGCGACCCGCGGCCTGGCCGCCGTCGACGTGCAGCGTCTCGCCGGTCACGAACGTGGCCGCCTCCAGGTAGAGCAGCGCCTTCACGACGTCCTCGATCTCGGCGACCCGTCCGAGGGGATGCAGCGCGTCGAGCCCCCGATAGGAGTCGGCGTCGTGCTCGGGCGTTCGAACGACTCCGGGGGCGATCGCGTTGACCCTGACGCCTCGCGAGGCGTACTCGATCGCGAGCGAGCGGGTCGCGGCGGCGAGGCCGCCCTTCGTCAGCGCGACGAGCGCCGAAGGACGCTCGCTGCTCGCCCGCTCGACGATGCTCGTCGTGACGCTCACCACGTGGCCGCTCCCGCGTGCCGCCATCGCCGCGATCGCGGGCTGCGTGACGTTGAAGAAGGCCTCGACGTTGACCCCGACGAGCCTCGCGAGGTCCTCGCGCGTGTAGTCCGAGAAGGGCTTCTCGATGAACACGCCCGCGTTGTTGACGAGCGTGTCGAGCCGTCCGAAGCGCTCGAGCGCGCGGTCGACCGCGCGGCCCGCGTCGTCGGGGTCGGTGACGTCGCCCCGGATCGCCACGTGGCCGTCCTCATCCCGTCGGTCGATCGAGCGCGACACCGCGACGACCGAGTAACCGTCGCGGCGCAGGGCGGCGACGATGCCAGCGCCGATCCCGCGCGAGGCTCCGGTGACGAGCGCGACCCTGCGCTGGGTCGTCGATGTATCAGCCATCGCGGTACCCGGCTACGGCGCCGGCTCCGGCTCGACCCCCAGCACCTGTCGGGCGCGCTCCAGATCGCCCGCCGCGACGTAGACGTCAGATCGCCCGGACATGCAGCACCTCGTCCATGTAGCGGTCGGCGGCGGTGACGGCGACCTCGGGAGCCGCTCCGTCGAGGCGGGCGTTCATGTACGCCCCGTACCAGTCCCACCAGTTGTGAGCCTCGTGCGATTTCTCGTAGGCGTCGTGGCGGATGGAGGTCTCGTGCAGCAGCTCCGCAAGATCGTCGATCGCCATCGTCAACCTTCTTCCTCGCGCCACAGACGACCCGGCAGGCGCTCGGTGATCTCCTGCAGCAGCCACCCGTTGCCGTCGGGGTCCTCGAAGCGGATGTAGGTGAAGTACGAGCGGCCCTGCGGGTCGCGGCCGGGGCTTCCGCCACGGTCGAAGCCCGCGCTTCCGCCCATCACGCCGCTCACGTCGACGCCGGTCGCGAGCAGCTCCTCGCGCGCTGCTTCGATGTCCTCGACGACGAGCACGATCGTGTCGATCGAACCGGGCGGCGCGGTCGTGATTCCTTCGCCGAAGATGATCGAAGCGGGGGAGTGGGGTGGGGTGAGCTGCACGACCCTGCTCCCGGGCTCGCCCAGGTTCGCGTCCAGGCGCCAGCCGAGACCCTCGTAGAAGTCCTTCGCGCGGTCGACGTCCGCGACCGGGAGGACGACGACCTCGAGTCGCATCGCGAGCCGGTCTGCGGGCGGCGGTCCTGCTCCCCTGTCACCTTCTGCTGCGGCGCTGCTCATCTCGGCCTCCTTTTGGTTGCTCTCCTCTGTCTACCTCGCGATCACGGTGGCTTCTCGCGCGTGTCAGGCGCCCCCCTCGGCGACGGGCGCGGCGGCGATCGAGGCGCGCAGGTCCTTCAGCGCCGCCGCGTGGATTTCCGAGAAGCTGGGGAAGGGCTGAATCGTGTCCGCGAGCACGGCCAGCGGGACGGCCGCCCGGATCGCGAGCGTCGCCTGCTGGAGCCACTCGCCCGCTTCCGGGCCGAGCGCGTAGGCGCCGGTCAGCACGGCGCCGTCGCTGAGCAGGGTCAGGAACCCGTTCGACTTGGCGTACTCGTGCGTGTAGGTGGCCGTGCGCGACACCTCCGCCAAGCGCGCCGTGCCGCTGAACGGAGCCTCGCCGCTGCCGACGGCCGCCGCCTGCGGGTCGGTGTAGGTGACCCGCGGCACCGCCTCGTAGTGCGCCTCCCGCGGCTCGCCGAGGATGTTCGAGGCGACGACCTCGCCCTGGTACTCCCCGACGTGGGTGAGCTGCAGGATGCCGGTGACGTCGCCGATCGCCCACAGCCGCTCGCCCGCGCGCATGCTCCGGTCGACGGGCACGCCGTGCGCGTCGGGCACGACGCCGACGCTCTCCAGGCCGATCCCCTCGGTCCGGGGCCGGCGTCCGGTCGCGACGAGGAGACGGTCGCCGGTGAGCGTGCGCCCGTCGTCGAGCGCCAGCTCGAACCCCTCCGCGTTCGCCGAGGCCGACGTCGCCATCACGCCGAGGGTCAGCTCGATCCCGTCGCGCTCGAGCGCCTCGCCGAGCGCCTCGCCGAGCGCGGGCGGTTCGCGCGGCAGGACCCGCTCCGCCCCCTCGACGACGATCGCCTCGCCGCCGAGCCTGCGCACGACCTGCGCCAGCTCGAGGCCGGCGGGGCCGCCGCCGATCACGACCAGCCGCCGCGGAACCTCCTTCATCGCCGTCGCCTCGCGGGTGGTCCACACGCCGGGGAGCTCGCGCAGGCCGTCGATCGGCGGGACGAACGCGTCCGCGCCGTTGGCGAGCACGACGTGCTTGGCGGTGTAGCGCTCCCCGTCCACCTCGACGACCCCCGTCCCGGCGAGCTTGCCGTGGCCGCGCAGCAGATCGATCCCGCGCCCCGAGAGCCACTCGAGCTGTCCGCCGTCGGTGTAGTCGGAGACCATGAAGTCCCGCCAGGCGAGGGCCGCGCGAACGTCCACCTCGGCCTCGGCGGCGACCGCCCGGGCGGCGGCCACAGCCTCGCCGGGACGCAGGAGGGTCTTGGACGGGATGCAGCCCCAGTAGGAGCACTCCCCGCCGACGAGGTTCGACTCGACGACGGCGACGCGCAGCCCACCTTCTGCCAGCGCCCCCGCGCAGTGCTCGCCGGGTGCGCCGCCGCCCAGCACGATGACGTCGTAGGTGGTGTCGCCGTTCCCGCTCATCTGTCCTCCGTCGGTCGCTCACGGGACAGCATCGCGCATCGCCGGCCCGCTCGCCCTCGCGTCTGCCGTGTCTTGCGCCCTGGGCGCGATCCGCGGCGCCGGCGGGGTCTCACCCGCCACTCGCGCGCTGCGCGGCTTTCTTCTCCCAGCCGTGGAACGGGGCGAGATCCTCCGCTTCCCACCGTTCCCGCAGACCCGGCGCGCTGAGGTCCCAGTCGGGGCGGATCTCGCTGAAGAGCCGGCGCAGGTCCTGCCAGAGCTCATCGACGGAGGGGCGTCCCCAGAACCAGTAGCCCATGTAGATCCGGTGCACGATCAGCCCCGGCCCGAGCACGATCGTGTGGGGGATCATCGGGTCGTTGTCCGGGTCCGTGTACTCCTGAATCTCGAGGTCCTTCTGCACGATCCGCTCCGGGTCGGACAGGAACGGCCACTGCGCCCCGACCGAGCTGCGGAACTCCTGGGTTGTGTGGTGGTCGTCGGTGGAGATCGTCGCGATCTTCGTGTAGGCGACGTTGATCTTCGGATGGAACGCGGCGAGTTCCAGATGCTGCTGGTGCTCCTTCGGGCAGTAGTGGCCGCGCGCGAGCGTGAGGATCAGCGGGTCCTCGCCCTGCAGATCGCTGAGCTTCCGGTCGATGCCCTCGTGGTCGGGGAGCTCGTAGTCGGGAAACGGCGAGCCCGGTGCGATGTCGTCGCGCATCTGTGCTCCTTCTCGTGGTGGAGTGGGGACACGGATCATCCTGCTTTGGGCCGGCCTCGGCTTGCGCCGGCCGGTTGAGGGAGACTGCTTGCAACGCGACGAACGGAGGATCGGATGAGCGCGACAGAGGCGGAGCCGATGAGCAGCGACGCGAGGCTGGCCGGGCAGGTCGTGGTGGTGATCGGCGGCAGCGCCGGCATCGGCCTTGAGACGGCGCGGCTCGCGCGCCGGTCGGGCGCCGATGTGATCGTCGCCGCTCGCAACGAGGAGCGGCTGCGCGCCGTCGGGGAGGAGCTCGGGGCTCGCGTGAGCGCGTTCGACGCGAGCGATCCCGAGCGCCTGGAGGGCTTCTTCGCCGAGCTGCCGCCGCGGATCGATCACGTCCTGCTGACCGGGCCCGGCCCGTACTACGCGCCGCTTGAGGAGTTCGACTTCGAGCAGGCCGCACGCGACGTCGACTCGCACCTGTTCCTGCCGATGCGCATCGCGCGGGCTGCGCGGAGCAGGGTGCGGGCGGGAGGGACGCTGCTGTTCATGGGGGGAACCGGCGGCCGCAGCACGGCGCGCGGCTTCACGCTGATCTCGGCCCTCACGGCCGCGATGCCCGCGCTGGTCAAGAACCTGGCGCTCGAGATCGCGCCGATCCGGGTCAACCTGATCGCCGCCGGCTTCGTCGACACGCCGCTGTCCGCCCGGCTGCTGGGCGAGGACATCGAGGCGCGCCGGGAGGAGCTGCGGGAGACCCTCCCGATCGGGCGCGTCGTCGGGCCCGCCGACGTGGCCGAGCTGGCGGTGCACCTGATGACGAACACGGCGCTCACGGGCGCCACCTACGACATCGACGGCGGCCAGCAGCTGATGTGAGGCTCGCCCGGCGCTACGCCGGGTCCGGCGGTCGATCGGCGTCGACGGGTGGATCGGCGTCGTCGTAGATGCGGGCGGCGGCGAGCATCCCGCTCGGGCCCCGTTCGTAGACGGCGACGCCGGCCTGCGGGGGGAGCTCGCTGCGGCCCCAGCGGCAGACGTTGTACTCGAGCGCGCACACGCGCCCGTCGTCGACCGCGGCGCAGTGCTCGAGCGGAATACCGCCGCCGCCTGAGAAGAGCAGCTCGTAGAAGGAGCGCAGGGCGGCCTGTCCGCGATGTACGTACTCGCCGCCGGCGGGCTCGCGCGCGTAGCCGTCGGGCTCGAAGGTCGCGAGCACCGCCTCGGCGTCGCCGGCGGCGAGCGCCTCCTGGTAGGAGGCGACGATCCCCTCGAGTCTGAGCGCCGGGTCGGGTTGGAGCAGCGGGGGGCGGACCGCGTGGCGACGGGAGAGCGCCCAGCTGCTGAAGTAGATGCGGATCTCCTCGATGCGCCGGTCGGGGCGGCGCTGGGCGACGAGCGTCAGCGGCAGGGCGATGCGCCCGGCGGGCCCGTCCAGGTGCAGCACGAGCTCCTCGAAGCCGTTGCCGCCGTCGGTGCTGACGTGCGTGACGGTCTCGACCTCGACGTTGCGCTCGGTCAGCCAGGCGCGGGTCCGCTGGGCGAGATCGGTGAAGGGGCGGGCGCCCCTGATCCGGCCGCGCACGGGGTCGTGCACCTCGGGCTCGGCGGCGAAGGACTCGAGCAGCGCGTCCAGTTCGCCCGTCAGCAGGCCGTCGAAGTACGGGACGGCGGCCAGCTCACGGCCCGCGTTGCGCTCCAGTCGCTCGATCGCCGGCGCGGAGAACAGCTCTGGAAGCCACGGCACCCGGAAAGCGTCTCACACGCGCCCGGGGCCGGTCACTCGGCGTGCGCTGACCAGTACGCCTCGGCTTCGGCCTCCATCACGGCCAGGCGCGAGTAGTAGTCGGGGAACTCGTTCAGGTGCGCCCGCGCGATCTTCGCGGTCACCGTCACGTCGTCGTCGCTGACGTTGGTCTCGGGATCGCGCCTGCCGTGCTCGAGCTCGACGTCCATCCCCATGCGGAACTGCTCGACGTCGAAGCGCGACTTAGTCCAGTCGATCCCGATCCGCTCGCCGGCCTCACGGGCCTGCTCGGCGGTGAAGGAGGCAGCCTCGCTCATTCGCAGAAGCCTACTCTCGGCGCGCGGGCTTTCAGCGACCGGCGGGACGGGGCTGGCCGTGGTCGTGACTGTGGTCGACCGGCCCGGCGCTCACAGCTCGCCCGCGAGCGTGACGAGCAGCCAGATGAGAGCTCCGACGCCGAGCAGGCGCCGGAACCAGTTGACCCCTCGCGCGGCCTCCTCGAGGGCCCACACGGCGAGGCCGAGCAGGAACGCGATGCGAGCGACGTCGTGCGCGGCGCCGTCGGTCGCGGCCTCGACTCCCAGCCCCGCGAACGCGAGCAGCAAGGGCGAATTCGGGAACTGCGCGATCGGGAACCGCCGCGGCCAGCCTTCCTGACCGCGACGCCAGAGCTCGGCGGCCGTCACGACCCGGATCGTCCCAGAGCCGCGGTGACGGTCGCGGCCTCGCGATCGGCGGCCGGGGCGTCGGCCGCGTCGAGCGAGCCGGCGGGGAGGACGAAGCGGAGCGGAGGACGGGTGGAGGCGGCGAGGCCGGGCTGCTCGCGCGGGCCGTGCAGGCCGTGCTTGGAGGCCTTGGCGGCCGTCGAGTCGGGAACGCCCGCGTGGGCTCCGATCCACGCGAGGATCGCGGCGGAGTGGCTTCCCTCGGCGAGGATCACGGATCGCTCGATCACCGCGCCGCCGGAGGCGTGAGGCCGTGCCAGCCGGCGCACCAGCGTGCGGATCGCCTCATTCTCCAACGCGTTCACCGGAGTCCCGTCGCATCTGGAGCTCGACGCGCCCGATGCCGGAGGGCACCTCGGCGCTCGCCGTGGCGTCGTTCGGCTGAAGCTCGAGCAGCGTGCTCAACAGCAGCAGTGGCGTTCCCGCCGCCCATGCCTGGGGGCGGGAGGCAGTCGGGAACGCGACCGGCACCGACGCCTCGCAGACGGGGTAGCCGGCGAAGACCTCCGGCAGGCGGTGCTCGAAATACGGGGCCGCGCGCAGCACCGAGCAGGCGAGCGTGCGCGCCGCGTCGGCGTGGCCGTAGCGGGCGAGGCCGGCGGCGATCAGCGAGCTCTCGTGAGGCCAGACGGTCCCGGTGTGATAGCCGAGCGGGTTGTAGCCGGCCTCCCGGCTGCCGAGCGTCCTCACGCCCCAGCCGGAGTAGAGCTGCTCGCCGAGGACCGTCTCGGCGGCGAGGGCGGCCTCCTCGTCGTCGAGGATCCCCGACCACAGCAGGTGGCCGATGTTGGAGGTCAGGCTGTCGACCTGGTGCTTGTCTCCGTCGAGCGCCAGGGCGTGGTGTCCCCGCTCGGGCATCCAGAAGTCGCGGCGAAAGCGCTCGCGCAGCTCGCGGGCCTGGCGTTCCAGGCGCAGGGCGAGCTCCTCGTCGTGCCACACGGCGCGCGCCAGGCGCGCCGCCCTTCGCCGCGCGTCGTAGACGTAGCCCTGGATCTCGCAGGTCGCGACCGGGCCTTCGGCGAGGCTCCCGTCGGCGAACTGGATCGCGTCCCAGCTGTCCTTCCAGCACTGGTTGACGAGCCCGGTGCTCAGGTTCCGGCACGCGTACTCGACGTATCCGTCGCCGTCGGCGTCGCCGCTGTCCTCGATCCATGCGAGCGCGGCGCGGGCGTTGGGCTCGAGCGCTCGAACTAGATCGTCGTCGCCGCTCCAGCGGTGGTACTCGTCCAGCAGCACCAGGAACAGCGGGGTCGCGTCCGCGGTCCCGTAGTACGGGGAGTGCGGCCGCTCGCCGCGAGCGGTGAGCTCGCCGTAGCGGAGCTCGTGGAGGATCTTGCCGGGCTCGCGCTCGTGAAAGTCGTCGCGGTCATCGGCCTGCGCGGCGGCGAGCACGCGCAGCGTCGTCGCGGCCAGCTCGGGCAGGTACGGGAGCGCCTGGAAGCTCGTGATCAGGCTGTCGCGGCCGAACAGCGCCATGAACCACGGCAGGCCCGCGGCGGGGAGGGTCGCGCCGTCGCCGAGGTCGGGCTGCAGGCGCAGCGCCGCGAGATCGCTGAGACTCGCGCGGTAGGTCAGCCGCAGAGCGGGATCGTCCGCTTGCAGGGCGGGCGCCGCGGCGAGCCAGCTCTCGAGCTCGGAGGACTTGGCGGAGGCGACCTCGGCCACGGTGCCGCTCCGTTCGCGGGGCGTGAACGCGACGCCCCGCTGGGCGGCGTGCGGGGTGATCTTGAAGTCGCAGCTCCAGCGCTCGCCGGGCGCCAGCCGCGCCGAGTAGGCGAGACCGTTGCGGGTAACCGTCCCCGGCCGGTCGGCGGAGATCGTCACCGAGCGCTCGAACCCGTCGCGCTCGTAGGTGAGCTTCAGGGTCCGCTCGTCGTGGTCGCATCTCACCTCCCGCTCGGGGACGAGGCCGTCCTTGACCTCGAACAGGTCGGCGAAGTCGGCGTCGACCTCCAACGCGACGCGCAGCTCCGAGCTCTCGTGGCGATGGTTGGTCACCGTGAGCTCCTCCAGCCACACGCGGTCGATCAGCCGCCGGCGCGTGACCGAGCATGGCGCCTGCTCGAGGTGGCCGGTGCGGGGGGTGAGGAAGAACTGGGCGGCGAAGTGGGCTCCCTGGTCGAGCCCGAGCAGCTCCAGCGGAGCGTCGTTGACGCTCAGGACCCAGCGGGAGAGGAAACGGGTGTCGGCGCAGAAGAACCCGTGATCGCGCCCGCCGTCGCTGCGCAGGTCTCCGTGCCGGTCCCCGACCACGAAGGTACTCCCGTCGAGGACGCTCAGCGTGCGCTCAGACACCGGCAAGGACTCCCGTGCGCCTGCGCGCGACCGATCGGTAGGTCGCCTCGTAGGCGGTGGCGACGACGTCGACGTCGCAGTGCTCGGCGACCCACGCGCGGCAGTCGCGCGGGGAGATCGAGGGCAGCCGCTGGACGGCTGCGGCCATCGCCCGCTCGTCCTCGACCAGAAAGCCGGTCTCGCCGTCGACGACGAGCTCCCCGGCGGCGCCTTCGGGGAACGCGATCACGGGGGTCCCGCAGGCGAGCGCCTCGACGACCACCATCCCGAACGGCTCGCGCCAGCGGATCGGCATCAACAGCGCCCGAGCGCCGGCGAACAGCGCGCGCTTGCGCTCGCCCCCGACCTCGCCGAGGAAGCGGACGCGATCGTCGTCGATGTGCGGAGCTACCTCGCGTTCGAAGAACGGCTGCTGCCCGGGCTGGATCACCCCCGCCATCACGAGCGGCATACCGGCCAGGCGTGCGGCGGCGATCGCCCGGTGGGGGCCCTTGTCCGCGGTCATCCTCCCGATCCAGAGCAGGTAGTCCTCCTTGCGTTCGCGCAGCGGCCAGCCGCGCACGTCGATCGGGTTCGGGATCACGTCGATCTCGCCGAGCCCGTGGGGACCCGACGCGAGCTGGGCGTGGCTGATCCCGACGAGCCTCGCCTTGTGCGCGTGGCGTGAGTAGAACGCTGCGGTGGCGGTCGTGAACTGGCCGTGCAGGGTGTGGACGGACGGCGTCGAGAGCCGGTCGGCCATCGCCAGGGCGGTGAAGCCGCAGTGATCGTGCACCACGTCGAAGCGCCGCTCGCCTGTGACGGCGTCGATCGCCTGGAATGCCTGAGCCACGTGATCGCCCTCGTAGAGCGAGCGCTCGATCTCCTCGGGGTGGGTCGCGTCGAGCAGGGTCACGACGCGCGCGCTCGAGCTGGAGCCGGGGGCGCAGAAGAGCGTCACCTCGGCTCCTCTGCGTACGAGCGTCTCGGTGAGGACGCTGACGACCGACTCGACCCCCCCGTAGCCGGGCGGCGGGACGGAGATCCACGGCGGGGCGAGCATCGCCACGCGCAGCGGGGTCTCGGGCGTGACTCGGCCGGGCGGGCGCGAACCGCGGGACCCGCGACGGGGTGCGGCAGCGACGGCGCTCACGGTCTCACCGGCAGTCCGAACATGGAGGCTCTTTCAGAGCGGCGGCCCGGAGAGTGCGGCTCGCTGCTCGATGGGGACGGTCGTGGCGTCCCGCCGGGACGAAACAGTCCGTGAGCTCACCCGCGGCGATCGGCCGACGGGTGCTCTGCGCGAAGTCGCTCCGCAAAAGCGGTGAATGACCTGGCCTTCGAGTCTAGACCACGGCGAGGTGCGTCCTCGTGCGCGGAGGTCTACGATCACTGGCGCTCGAGCGGAGAACGCGGGGACGATGAGATCGAAGTCGCCAGCAGCGCAGCCGACCGCCTCCGCCGATCCGGTGGGCCGGCTCCTCTCCGTCAACGTGGGCCTCCCGAAGGACGTCGAGTGGCGAGGCAGGACGGTCTTCACGGGCGTCTTCAAGGACCCCGTGAGCGGGCCCCGCCGCGTCGGCAGGCTGAACGTCGAGGGCGACGGGCAGGGCGACCTCGCCGGCCACGGGGGAGAGCAGCGTGCAGTGTTCGTCTACCAGCTCGACTCCTACCGCCACTGGGAAGAGGAGCTCGGGCGCAAGGGCCTCGTGCCCGGGCAGTTCGGGGAGAACTTCACGATCGAAGGCCTCGCCGACGCGGAGGTCTGCATCGGCGACCGCTACCGGATCGGGAGCGCCGTCTTCGAGGTCACCCAGCCCCGCGTTACGTGCTACCGGGTGGGGATCCGCATGAACGACCCGCGCATCCCGGCGCTGCTGGTCTCCCACAAGCGCCCCGGCTTCTACTTCCGGGTGATCGAGGACGGCGAGGTGCAGGCGGGCGAGGAGATCGTCAGGCTCGCCCCCGGACCGGAGCGGATGACCGTCGCGGAGGTCAGCGCGCTGCTCTACCTGCCCGGACATCCTCGCCAGCAGCTGCTCCGAGCTCTGCGGATCCCGGCCCTGAGCCCAGGCTGGCAGGGGTCGTTTCGGGCGATGCTCGACGGCGTGGCCGGCGGCGGCAACGCCGGCCTGACGAGCGCGAGCCCGCCGCCGGCGTGGCCGGGCTTCCGCTCGCTCGCGGTGACGAGGATCGAGCGGGAGAGCGAGTCGGTGATCTCGATCCGCCTGGAGGACCCGGACGGCGCGTCGCTTCCCCCGGCGCGGGCCGGCCAGTACCTGACCGTCCGCATCGACCCCGAGCACGGCGAGCGGCCGCTGCTCCGCAACTACTCGCTGTGCGGGGAGCCCGACGGCGGCTGTTACCGGATCGCCGTCAAGCGCGAGCCGCGGGGCGCCGCGAGCGGCTACCTGCACGACAGCCTGCGGGTCGGGGACCGGCTGCAGACGGGGGCGCCGCGCGGCGCGTTCATCCTCGGGGAGGCGGAGGATCCCGTGCTCCTGATCAGCGCCGGGATCGGCGCGACGCCCGTGCTCGCGATGCTGCACGCGCTTGCGAAGCAGCGCTCGGGACGGGAGGTGTGGTGGCTGCAGGGCGCCCGCAGCGGCCTCGACCATCCGTTCGCCGTGGAGGCGCGGGCGCTGCTCGCCTCGCTTCCCGAGGCGTGCACCCGTGTCTACTACAGCCGGCCGGGCGAGGGGGACGTCGAGGGCCGCGACTACGACGCCGCGGGCCGGCTCAGCGGGGCGCTGCTCGCCGAGCTCGATCCGCCGCGGAACGCCGAGGCGTACCTGTGCGGGCCGGCCGCGTTCATGGACGAGATCAGCGCGGGACTGGCCGCGCTCGGCGTCGAGGCTTCGCGGATCCACACCGAGCCGTTCGGGCCCGAGCCGCAGTCGACGCCGGGGATCGCGCCGGGCCCCAAGCGTACGCCGCACCCGCCGGCGGGCGATCCGGGCGACGGGCCGCACGTCGAGTTCGCGCGGAGCAACCTGTCGGTAGCGTGGAGCGAGGACTTCGGCAGCCTGCTCGAGCTGGCCGAGGCGTGCGACGTGCCGGTGCGGTGGTCGTGCCGAACGGGCGTATGTCAGAGCTGCGAGACAGCGGTGGTGGCCGGCGAGCTCGACTACGACCCCGATCCGGTCGAGGCTCCCCCGCAGGGCAGCGGGTTGATCTGCTGCTCGCGTCCGCGCGACGACGTAGTGCTGGACCTCTGATGAGCGCCGGACCCGATCGTGACGCCGACTTCCGGGCTCGGCTTCAGCAGCACTGGGAGGCGTCTGAGCGCGGCGACATCGAGGCCGAGCACGCGATATACGCCTCCGATGCGGTTCTCGACTACCCGCAGTCGGGCGAGCGCTTCAGAGGACGCTCGCGGATCCAGGCACAACGCGGTGGGCATCCGGCCGAGCGCCACTTCGCCGTCGGCAGGATCCTCGGCGGCGGAGAGCTGTGGGTGAGCGAGGTCGTGATCACCTACGACGGGGTGCCGACCCACTCGGTCAGCGTCATGGAGGTCACGGAAGGTCTCGTCACCCACGAGACCCAGTACTTCGCCGACCCGTTCGAGGCGGCGGCGGGACGTGCCGAGCTGGCCGAGCCAATCTCCTGAGACTCGCAACGAAGCTCATCCGGCGGCGACGCGACCCGTCGCGGTCGAGCACCGGGCGACGTCGGAACGACAAGGTGTCCGTCCAGCGCCATCTCGTTCGTCTCTGATGCAAAGCCGGCATCGGGCCGGCGGATGAGAAAGGGCGCCAGATGCCGATCCACTTCGAGGCCACGTACGACGCGACGCCGCAGGAGGTCTTCGAGCTGCTCACCAGCGGGGAGCAGTTCAAGGCGATGACGGGCATGCCGGCGGAGATCACCGACCGTCCCGGGGAGGCGTTCTCGCTGTTCGGGGGGCGGATCGAGGGCCGCCAGGTCGAGCTGCTGCCGGGCGAGCGCATTGTGCAGGCATGGCGGTTCGGGTCAGAGCACGACTCGCCGTGGGACCCGGGCTTGTACTCGATCTTGCGCTTCGGACTGTCGCCGGACGGGAGCGGGACGCGCCTCACGATCGACCACGACGGGATCCCGGAGGAGTGGCTGGAGCACCTCGAGGCGGGTTACCCGCAGTTCTATCTGGAGCCGATCGCGGGGTACTTCGCGGGGCGGGTCGCCAGCTAGCTCGCGAGTGGGGTGGGCCCTAGAAGTCCCGGGCGAGCAGATAGGCCTCGTCGAGGTATTCACGCCGCCGCTCATCCCCGGCGGCGACGACGGCATGGAGGTAGACGTGTCGGGCGTCCTTGACGCCGGCCATCTTCAGGCCCCAGTCGCATATCACGGTGTCCATCGCCTGCCGCCAGCCCTTGTCGTACTCCTCCTCGGTGAAGAAGGTGGGGGTGATGATCAGCGCCTTCTCCTGGGAGAGCATCGGTATCCGGCCTTCGAGGTCCCCCTGCCACCCTGCGCGGTTGAGGGTGTACGCGAACCCGTAGGCGAAGACGCGCTCGAACCAGCCCTTGAGGATCGCCGGGAAACCCATCCAGTACACGGGCGCCACGAAGATCAGGGCGTCGGCCTCGGCGACGAGCGCCTGCTGTGCCTTCACGTCCGTGGGGAGATGCTCGGCGAGCGCGCGGGCGATCTCACGGTTGTCCTTGCCGCGCAGCCATCGCCGCGCCAGGTGTCTGCGCAGCGGTCCGCGAGCGGCCCCGAGAACCACCTCCCGCGGGTTGGCTTCCTCGAGAAGCTCCTCGGGCAGCGACTCGTGCAGGAACTGAACGGCGTCCTCGGCCGTGAAGACGGGGTTGAAACCGCTCGCATAGAGGTCGTCGACCGTGTACGTGTGGGGACTGTCGTCGAGTCCTTTGAGGACCTGTTCGAGTACCGCGTGAGTGAACGAGTCGCGGTTGAAGTGCGCATAGACGACGAGTACGTGCATGACCACGGTCGAGTATCCGGCTTCGGGAAGCGCCGGCGCGTGCGTAGTTCGCCCGGGCGCGAATCGGTGCGGTGCCCCGATCGAGCGGGTGGGCTCCGGGCTTATGGTCGTGGAGATGAAGCGGTCTTCCGACAACGAGAAGAGCGGGTGTGCCGAGAGGCGTCAGGCCGTCAGGAAGCTCGTGATCATCGCCGGCGCCGCTGCCGGCGCCGGGTTGCTCGCCAAGCGGTGGGGGACGGGGTGCGGCGGCGTCGACTTCGAGAAGATGATCGAGCGGATGCCCGAGAACGCCCCGCCGAGGTGGATGTTCACCAACATCACGGCGATTCGTGAGAACACCGAGCGGATTCTGGAGCGCCTCGAAGCCGAGCGCCGCGGCACCGTAGAAAGCTGAGCGCGCACAGGCCCTTGAGGCCGCACCGCCGGCGAGGCCATCTGTCCCGGGAGCCTCAGCTCTGGCCGGCGGCCGGTTAGCCCGGCGCCTGCGCAACCCCCGCCGGCGCCTCGGGTTGAGAGGATCAGGACGGATGCCGCTTCCAGCCTCGATCCTTCGGCGAGCCACGTTCCCGGCGCTCGTACTGCTGTGCTGCTGCACGGCCTCCTCCGCGCACGCCGCGCCGATGCTCGCCTGGTCGACGCCGCACAGCTTCGACGGCGGCGGCACACCGACGGCGGTGTCGTGCGCGAGCGAATCGGCGTGCGTCGCCGTCGACTCCGGCGGGAGCGCGTTCACGACGACGTTCCCCGGGGCGAGTGCCCCGAGCTGGGGCGGGGCCGCGATCGACGCCGGCGGCGCCCCCCTCCAGGCGGTCTCGTGCGCCCCCGCGGGGCCGTGCGTGGCGGTCGACGGCCACGGCCAGGCCCTCGCCCAGGCGGCGCCGGGCTCCTCGTGGGGCACGAGCGACATCGACGGGACGAGGTCCCTGACGGGGGTCTCCTGTCCGTCCTCCTCGCTCTGCGTCGCCGTCGACTCCTCCGGCACGGTCCTGTGGAGCACGACGCCCCGTTCGGCGAGCTGGTCCGCCGCGGCCGTCGACGCGGGCCACGAACTGCGCGCCGTCTCGTGCGCCTCCGCCGCGCTCTGCGTGGCCGTCGACGCGGACGGACGGGTGCTCGCGAGCACCGACCCGGCGGGGGGCGGGTCGAGCTGGCACGCGCGGAGCGTCGACTTCGCCGGCCTGCGCGCCGTCTCATGTGCGGGGGCCGAGTGCGTCGCGGCGGACGACGCCGGGCAGGTGTTGGCGAGCGCCGATCCGGGCGCGGTCGGGGCGACCTGGAGCATCACTCCCGTGGCCCTCGAAGGCCTGCTCGCGGTCTCGTGCGCGCCGAGCGGGCTGTGCGCGGCCACCGGCGCGGCCGGGAGCGCGTTCGCGAGCGACGATGCCGTGTCGGGTACGCCCGCGTGGCCTGGGGCGAGCACCGGCGCGGGCAGCCTCACGGGCGTCTCCTGCCTGTCCGGCGGCCTGTGCGTCGCGGTCGACGCGGCGGGTCGCTCGGTCTCGTCGCGCCCCCCTGCGCCGGCCGTCGCCACCTCCCCCGCCGTCGCGGTGGCCGCGACGAGCGCGACGCTCGGCGGCACGGTCGACCCGCGTGACTCCTCGCTTCGGTCGTGCCGCTTCGAATACGGCACCGGTGCGGCCTACGGAGAGAGCGTCCCCTGCTCGACGGTCCCGCGGGCCACGGGCGGGACGCAACCCGTCACAGCCTCGCCGAGCGATCTGGAACCGAACACGAACTACCACTTCCGCCTCGTCGCGGCGAGCGCCTCGGGCGAAGCGGCGGGGGCCGACGCCACCTTCACCACGCCCGTGTCATCGGCGGTGGCGGTGGTACACCCCCACCCGTCGATCTCGGGCACGCCGGCGCCGGGACAGACGCTCACCTGCCGTCCGGGGATCGAAGCCGAAACGAGGGTGACGCTCGCCTACGCGTGGCTCCGCGAGACGGTGCCCGTCACCGGAAGCACGCTTTCCACCTACGCGGTCAAAGGTCGCGACAGCGGCCATCACCTGCAATGCCAGGTCACGGCCACCACCGGCGGCGGCAGCGCGACCGGGAGCAGCGGCTTCGTGACGGTGCCCGCCGGCGGCGTGCCGGAAGCGGCGGGGGAGACGCTCGTTGGAACCGCGGCCTACGCGAAGGGACGAGTCACGCTCCCGGTCACGTGCTCGGGCCACGCGAGCAACGGCTGCGCGATCAGCGCGCGCCTGACGGCGGTCCAGGCATCCGGTGCGAGCCGTGGGGGCGCCGCCGGCACGCTGGCCTCGACGAGCGCGCGCTTGCCGGCGGGGGTCAGCCGAACGATCGCGCTGCCGCTCACGAAGAAGGCGCGGAGGCTGCTCGCCGCCCGAAGGCGCCTGTCCACGCAGCTCGCCGTCTCGGGCACCGTGATCGGGGTGATCCGGGCGCAGCTCGCGCAGGAGTCGCTCGGGCTCGTGGCCGGGCACCGCGCCACGGCGACGAAGCTGTCTTTGCGGCGTGCGGCCGCGACCGCCGCGGCGCCCCCGCCCGCGCGGGCCGCGGCTGCCGCTAAGCTCCTCGCGGCGCGGCCGTACATGGGCTGGGACACGTACTTCGCGCTGGGCGGACGCTACAGCGAGTCGAGCGTGCTCGAAGAGGCGAGCCGGATGCTGACGCTCGGCCTGCGCGGGCGGGGCTACCGGTACGTGTGGCTCGACGTCGGCTGGTGGCACGGCGCGCGGGAAGCGGATGGGCAGATCGAAGTCAGCGGCAAGCAATGGCCGCACGGCCTCGGCTGGCTGACGGCGACGCTGCGCGCGGCGGGGTTCCTCGTCGGCCTCTACACCGACGCCGGGCCGAACGGCTGCGGGGGCGCGGGCCAGGGCAGCTACGGCCACTACCAGCAGGACGCCGACGCGTTCGCCGCGTGGGGGTTCGACGCGGTCAAGGTCGACTGGTGCGGAGGCTCCGAATACCGGCTGGAACCGGCCGCGGCCTACGCGTCGTTCTCCCGTACGCTCGAAGGAAACGCGAGCCGCCGACCGATCGTCCTCTCGATCTGCAACTTCGTGCTCCCGGGGCAGCCCGAAGCGCAGGGCGCGAGCGTCGAGAACTCTGCCTTCGGGTCCTACTCCTTCGGTCCCAGCGTCGGCAACAGCTGGCGCACCGACACCGACGTCGGGACCCCCGGCAGCGTGACGTTCGCGAGCGTGCTCCGCAACATGGACGCGGACGCCGCCGCGCCGCAGGCGGCCGGCCCGGGGCACTGGAACGACCCGGACTACCTCGCGCCCGGCCAGGGGATGAACGACGCCCAGTTCCGTACGCAGCTGAGCATGTGGGCGATGCTGGCCGCGCCGCTGATGGTCAGCGCGGATCTACGCAAGATCTCTGCTTCGAGTGTGCGGGCACTCGAGAACCGCGAAGTGCTGGCGGTAGACCAGGACGCCGCGGGGGTGCAGGGGCGGCTCATCTCTGCCTCGGGGAGCGGAGAGGTCTGGGCCCGGCCGCTCGCGGGCGGGGCGCGGGCGGTTGCGCTGCTGAACCGCGGCGGGGGGACGATCACGATCCAGACCACGGCGGCCGCGGTTGGCCTCGCGCATGCGGGGCGCTACGCGGTGCGCGACCTGTGGAGCGGAGCGAGCAGGACGACGAGCGGATCGCTGGGCGCCCACGTTCCTCCGTTCGGGACGGTGCTGCTTCGCGTCAGGGGGTAGGGACTCAGGGCAGGATCAGCGAGACCGGCGCGTTCACGTCTTCTTTTTCTCCGATGTCGTAGATCTCCACTCGCCAGACGCCGTTTTCGATCAGTTGGACCGTTGCCACATCGGGCCGGAGTCCTTCCGGTGGCGCCGACACCGTCGCGACGGCGATCGCCGCGGGATTGCCGACGAACCGGATTTCGTAGTTGCCCTGCGCCAGATACCGCGCTTCGACCGCGCCGCCGCTGCAGTTGTAGCTCGGGGAGATCGGATGGAACGCTTCGTCGTGGCCGGCGCCGGCCGGGATCGTGGCGAAGCCCTTGATCTGCCCGGTCAGCGACGCGCAGTCCCGGCGCGTGAAGTCGGAGGCGGGGATCCCTCCCAGCGACAGCGCGTTGCTCGCCGTCAGCGCCGTTTCCGCGGCCGAGACTTTCCCGGGGATCGTCGGGCTCGCGCCGGTCTGGCCGGCGAGCCCCGACGGTCCGGCCGGGCCCCGCGGCCCGGTCTGGCTCCAAGAGACCCTCTGCTGGCCGGGGTGACAGCGCCGTCCGCTCTTCAGCAGCTTGAGCGTGCCGCCGCTCCCGACGCAGGCCTGCAGCTTGCCGCCGCTGGTGAAGCCGCCGGTCGCCGCGATCGCCCCGCCGGTCATCGCGAACACCAGGGCCAGCGTCGCGGCGACGTTGGCGTAGCTCAGGTGCCTCTTGAGTCCCTTCATCTCGTCTCCTCACGGGCTCGTCTGGACGAGAGGATCCTAACCGGGCGTCCCGATCCGACCCGGCGGGAGCCTTTGTTGCATCGCGCGCACATTCCTATGCAGCGGAGCCGAGCGCTCTTCTGTATCCGCGTCGCCCCGGCTCACGCTCCAGAAGCCCCATGCCCGCCAACGTCTTTACGTATCGATGGGCTGTGCTGTGCGGCATTCGGAGATTGTCGGCGACCTCTCCCAATCCCCTTGGCTCGCCGTTGGATGGAAACGCGAAGAGCAGCAACAGACCGAGCACGAGCGAGCGGCAGGTGGAGGGGTCGGCGAGCCTCTCCTCCAGCGCCTCCTTGCTGGGAAGCGGTACGTCGAGACCACCGAGCAGCGCCGCGACGCTTCCTCCATTCGAGCTTTGACGAATGACCTCAGCGATCTGCTCGGACGTAAGTCGGATCTCGACTTCGTCGGTGTGGACGCGCCGGTTCGGCGCCCTGCGTCGAGTCACAGCGGCCGGGCCCGCGAACCGTGCGGAGCAGGCACGAGACTGATCGACGCGCGGCGTCGCAGCCAGTCGGTGACCTTCTCGGCATCGTCCGCGTCGACGGAGGAGAAGTGCTTGACGATGCGGGAGCGATCGGTGATCAGAGTCGCCGGCTGATAGGCGCTATGACTGCCGTGCGTCGTGACGGGGAGGGGAAGCCAGCGCGTGAGCTCGAGATCGCTGTCGCTGAGAATCAGCCAGTCCGTGAGCAGGCCAGACGGGAGCGCCTGTCGCAGGAGCGGCTCGCTCGACACGGCGACCATGCGGTGGTGGGTGGACGAAAGCTCCGATCTGAGGTGCTGCCAGTGGCGGATGCGCTCTGTCTCGGGCTCGAATCGCCCTTCCTCGCCGAGTGCCCGGAACAAGCAGATCACGAGCGAATACGCGCTCGCCGTCCGGGCGAGGCACAACTCCGCGTCGGGCGCGAACGTCAGGGTGACCGGAGGCACCGGCCTGCCGGCCACCGACCTGTCGGGGCGCCGACGAGGGCGGCCGGCGGGCATCGTGGCCGACCTTGCGGGCGGCCATGAGTCGATCGCGAAATGCCCGCGCCCGTCGACTACGTCCATGCCGTACGGTGTCCAGGCGCTCGCTGCTGTTGGTGCTGTCTGACTTGCACTCGAACAGCATCTGTGGCCCGCTCGAGGAGTTCAATAGCTTTAACAAAGCGTTTGTCGTCGAATCTCGCGAGCGCTCGCGGACACCTCGATGCGAGCCGTGCGATGACTCATCTTCCTGATTCTTGAGCCGTTTCCAGGCGAGTCGGAAACACCTTTGCTCGAGCCCGTTAGCGTCTTTGCGGTGTCCTACCGGGACCTTTAAGTATCTGTTTTCGACTGCTGCGGGCTGCGGGGGGTGGCTCGCGGTAGGTTTCTGCCCCACGGAATCGTTTGGAGCTGAGGATGTTGGATCAGGGAGGAATCGGGAGTAGGTCGGGTGTCGGCTAAGCACGCTGTCCTCGGATGGCTGGCCCACCGGCCCGCCTACCCGTACGAACTCGCAGATCGCCTTCAGGAGCGGCTGGGTCCGACCTGGGCGATCAACTCTGGGCAGCTCTCACAGCTGATCAAGTCCCTAGAGCGCGAGGGCCTGATCGAGCCCGTCGCGGGCGGCTCCGGGCCAAGCCGGGACCGCAACGTCTTTGAGATCACACCCGCCGGCGAGCGGGAGTTCGAGCGATGGTGGTCTGAGGAAGAGCCGCAGCCGCTGCGCCTCACCCGCCGACCGCTGCTCATCAAGCTCGCCCTGGCGCCCCCGGACCGGCTTCGCCAGGCCCTCGCGCAAGTCGAGGCGTACGCGCGGGAGTGTCTCGAGCGCATCAACGAGGTGATACGAGCGCGCGAGCAGGTGCCGCTCGAGGGAGTCCAGGTCCGCGCCGACCACGTTCTGCTGCGATTGAGTCTCAGCGCCGACGTCTTCCAGCTCGAAGGTGAGCTTCGATGGGCCAGACACGCCCAGGAAGCGATCTCACTGCTCCTCCAACGCGACGCCGTATGGCCGGCATCGCGCGCCTCGGGCGCGAGCGAGGATCCAAGTCAGGGCGCCCGCGCGGAGTTCTTCGGCCGCATGGCATCCCGGCATCTCAGCTCGCCGCCGGACGGATCGTGACCGTGCTCCTGCGCATCGACCGGGTGACGAAGCGCTACTCCCGCCCCGGCGGCGACCGGGTTGCGCTCGACGCCGTCTCGTTGAGCGTCGAGCGTGGCGAGATGGTCGGTGTGTTCGGGTCGAGCGGCGCCGGCAAGACGACTCTGCTGCGCGTCGCGGCCGGGTTGCAGCGGCCCGACGAGGGTGCGGTGATCTATGACGGCGAGCACGTCGAGGCGATGTCGAGCGCTGAGCGCACACGATTCCGCAGGCGCGAGGTCGCGTGCATCTGGGGCGATACCGGGGTCCCAGACGGACTGAGCGTCCTCGACTACGTGACCGTTCCCCTGCTGGTGGACCACCGCGACCGGCATGTAGCCGAGCGCAGAGCCGGACAGGCGCTCTTGGCTTGTGAGATCGAGCAGTGCGCCGAGGTCGCGTTGGACGAGCTCTCCGACGGGGAGCGGCAACGCGCCGCGATCGCGCGGGCCCTCGCGTGCGAACCGAGGCTGCTGCTTGCCGACACCCCGGCGTCGCGACTCGCGCTGATCGAAGAGGAACGGCTGATGGCGCTGCTCGCGTCGCTGGCGCGGGACGCGAAGGTCGCCGTGCTGGTCACCGACTCCAACGCAGAGGCGCTGATCCACTGTGGCCGCGTGCTCTACCTCGACGACGGCAAGCTGCTGGACTCGGCGCCGACGCCGGGGCTCGGGCGGGTCTACCCGTTCCCGACCCCGGCGGTCCGCTCTGCCGCCGATGCTTGAGCTCGAGCACGCTCGCAAGCGATACGAGAGCCCCGGCGAGATCATCCGAGCGGTCGAGGACGTCACGCTCACCGTCGCCGCCAGTGAGTTCGTCGCCGTGTTCGGGCCCAGCGGATCGGGCAAGACGACGCTCCTGCATCTTGCGGGCGGGCTGCTGCGAGCAGATTCGGGCGTCGTCAGATTCGACGGCGTCGACCTCGCGCGCTTCAGCAGGCGCGAGATGCTCGACCATCGCCGCAGCAAGCTCGGCCTCGTGTTTCAGGACTTCCGCCTGAGCGACGGCCTCTCCGCCGAGGAGAACGTGATGGTCCCGCTGCTGATGCGCGGCGCCAAGCGACGAGATGCCAGCCGACGAGCCTGGTCGGCGCTGGCCGACGTCGACCTCGCTCATCGGGCGAGCCACACGCCCGAGCGCCTATCGGGCGGAGAGCGTCAACGAGTCGCGATCGCGCGCGCCCTGGTCGGCGAGCCGAGGCTGCTGCTGGCCGATGAGCCGACCGGCAACCTGGACAGCGAGACCGGCGCGTCGGTGCTCGAGCTGATGAGCGCGCTGCCCCGAGAACGCGGCGCGGCGGTGATCCTCGTAACCCACGACGCGCAGCTCGCCGACTACGCCGACCGCGTTCTCACGATGCGCGACGGGCACCTGACGGCCGGGAGCGCAGCGCCGACGACTTCGTCCACGTGATGAGCGGCTATCTCGGCACCCTGCTGCTCTTCTACAGGCGCAACGTCAGGGTCCAGCCGGTCCGCGAGCTGATGGCGATCGCGGGCATCGCGGCCGGCGTCGCGCTGCTTTTCACGGTCCAGGTCGCACATCACACGATCACGGGCTCCTTCCAGCAGATCGCGAGTGGCGTGGCGGGCAACGCGAACCTCGAAGTCGCGTCGCGCAACTCCAGAGGGTTCAGCGAAACCATCAGCGAAGAGATCGAACGCACTCCCGGCGTACGGGTCACCGCGCCGCTGCTACAGGAGCCGATCGTCGCGGTCGGGCGATCAGGCCGACGTGCCTTGATGCTCGTGGGCGCCACCGGACAGATCCTCCATCTGCACGGGCGGCTCAGCCAGCAGTTCGTGCTCACCGGCCTGTCCTCACTACGAAAAGGATTCCTGCTGCTCACCGAAGCGACCGCCAAGAGCATCGGCGTCCATCCCGGCACGAGCGTGACACTCCTCAACCGAGGCCGCGAACGGCGCGTCGCGCTCGCCGCGATCGTCCCGAGCGCCAAGCTCGGCGCCGCCGGCGAAAGCCCGGTGGCAGCAGCCCCCTTGCCGGTCGTCCAGGCACTCGCTCAGGCGCCCGGGGCAGTCAGCCGCGTGCTCATCCAGACCGCTCCCGGACAGCAGTCCGCAGTGAGCGCTCGACTACGAGCGCGGCTCGGGCCGACTTTGAACGTCCGCCTGACGACGACCGAAGCGCGATTGCTCGAAAACGCGGCCGGACCGGAACGGGAGATCACACTCCTGTTCAGCGCGATCAGCATCGTGGCGGGCATCATCCTGGCCTACGCGGCACTGCTGCTCGCCAGCGATGACCGGCGGCGGTTCGTCGTCTATCTGATCGAGATCGGCACCCCCGAATCGATGATCATCGCCTCGCTGGCATTCGATGCGCTCGTGCTGGGATTGATCGGCACACTGGTCGGGCTGATCGCCGGTGACGCGATCTCGCTGGTCGCCTTTCGATCGGTGCCCGGATACATCACGGCCGCCTTCCCGGTCGGCGGCCAACGCGTCGTGGGGACTCAGATCGTCCTGATCAGCATCGCGGGCGGGATGCTCGCCGCGCTCACAGCGGCCGCGCTCCCGGCGATCGCGATCCTACGGAGCGGCGCCGCCGCCGAGCCGGAAGCGATCGGCCGGTCGCTCGCCTTCGCGGGGCAGGCCCGCGTCTCCAGCACCGCGTCGTTCGTGGGCGGAGTGATCCTGGCCGTCGCGGCCGTACTGGTGTGCGAGATCTCCCCTGGCGCGACCGTCGTCGCGATCGTGGTGCTCGCCGTCGGATTGATCCTCTGCTTGCCGCTCATCGCCCGCGGACTGGTCGCGCTCGGGGGGTCCATAGCTCGCCGCTGCGGAGACCCCTCCGCTCGGCTCTCCGTCGCCGAGCTGAGACGCGCTCCGACTCGCTCCGTGGCGCTGCTCGCGACCGGAACGGTCGCCGTGTTTCTGACGGTCACGATCAGCGGCTCGGTGGCCGACGTGCAGCGAGCCGTACGCTCCGGAGCCGCCGGCCTACTTGCGAGCGCCGACCTGTGGGTGAAGCCCGGCGGACCCGAGAACGTCTACACCACCCAACCGCTCGCCGCACGAGGAGCCGAAGAACGGCTCGATCGCGTCCGGGCCGTCAACTCGGTCCTGTCCTGGAAGGACACGTTCTTCGACCTGCCGCGACGGCGCGTTTGGGTACTCGGCGTCCCGCCGCAGATCGGATCGCAGATCGTTCCCAGCCAGCTGGAGGCCGGATCGCCGCAAACGGCCGATCGCCGGTTGCGCGAAGGAGGCTGGATCGCTCTGAGCCGAACGGTCGCAAGCGAATACCACGTCGGCGTCGGCGGGAGCATTACGCTGCCGACGCCGGCGGGCCCAAAGAGCTTTCGCGTCGCTGCGCTGACCGCGAACTACGGCTGGCTCCCGGGAGCGATCGTGATGAACCGGGAAGATCTCGCTCGCGACTGGCAAGAACGCACGCCGACGCAGCTCGCGGTGACGCTCGAGCCGGGCGTCTCTCTCGCCGACGGGAAAGCTGCCGTCGAGCGAGCGCTCCCCGCCGGGACGGCAGTCGCCGTGAAGACCGCTCAGGAACGCCGGCAAGAAGTCAGCGCGGTGCTCGGCAGCACCCTCTCTCGCCTCAACGACACGACGCTGGTCGTCCTCATCGGGACGATCGTCTCGGTGATCGCACTCATCACCGCCGCGATCTCCCAACGCCGAGGCCGACTCGACTCGCTGCTGTCGATCGGGATGGGCTTCGGGCAGTTCACCCGCCTGATCTTCTACGAGAGCGGCTCGATGCTGCTCGGCGGATGCCTGATCGGGTTCGGCGCAGGAATCCTCGGCCAGAATCTGATCGACAAATGGCTGAGGCACACGACCGGCGCCCCGGTCCGGTTCGCGCCGGCGTGGGAGATCGGGCTGAGAACCGTTCTGATCGCGGCCGGGATCGCTCTGGCGACGTCCACCGTCGCGGTCATCAAGACGACCCGTCCCCAGCTGCGACCCGCGCTGCAGAGCTAGGCCCGGCCTCGCCGAAGTCACCTCTCCATCGGGCGGTTCGCCTCCGGGTAGCGTCAGCGCATGACGCCACCTTCGACATACTCAACAGCGCCCGCCCTTCCGAAGTCAACCCCCGGCGAACCCAGCCGCGACGACCGTCGCGATGCGGTCTCCGGCGTGGATTCGAGCACGTTCGGCCAGGGGGTTCGACTCCTGCCCGACGCGGTACAGCACGACATCCGCCGGCTCTACTACGTCCTGCGAACCATCGACGACCTGATCGACGACGAACAGCCCGACGCCGCCCCCAGACTCGAAGCGGTCGAACGATGGGCAGAAGGGCTCGGACCCGCCGAGAGCGAGGAGACCGAGCTACTCGAGGACCTCTCTCGCCGGCACCCGCTCAGCCGCCCGGCGATCCTCGAGTTCTGCGCAGGGATGCGCCACGACCTGACGGGCGGCACGATCGAGACCGAACGCGACCTCGAACGCTACTGCCAGCAGGCCGGTGGGGCAGTCGGTGTGTTGCTCGCCGGCATCCTCGGAACCCGGAGCGAGAACTGCGCTCGCGGCATGGCGATCCTCGGCCGGGCAATGCAGCGTACCAACATCCTCCGGGACATCGACGAGGACTACTCGAACGGTCGCATCTACATCGCCCGTTCGACGATCGAACGCTACGGCTTCCCTCACCCCGGCGCACGCGAACAGCTGCTGCGAGACCAGATCCCCCGCGCGGACAGCCTCTACGAACAAGGCGCCTACTCGATCCAGCTGCTCAGGAACGGAGCCCAAGCAATGGCTCTCGCGACAGCGCTCTACCGCGAGATCCTCCGCCAGATCGAGCGCGACGGCTACGGCCGCTCACCGGGTCGCGCCACGATCAGCGACGAGCGCAAGGAGGCGCTGGTCGCTCGGTACACAAGGGGCGCACACCCAATGTGAGAGCTTCGGGCTCCAGGCACGGATCGCCGCCCCTGGAGCCCGAGTCCGACTACAGCCGACGCCCCGCTACGGGCGCACCTCGAGGACGAGCGCGACGCTCGCCGCCGGGCTCACGCCGTTTCGCGCGGTGAGCACGATCGGGTAGCTGCCGGCGCTCCCGGCGGCGGGAGTGCCGACGATCAGCGCGGTTCCGTCCGCGTTCGAGACGAAGCGCACTCCTTCCGGCAGCTTCCCGGACTCCGCCAGCACGGCGACGGGCGTTCCGGTTGCCTTGAGCTTCACGCGAAGCGGCTTCGCCTCTTTCGCCTTGGCGCGCGCAGGCGTGCGGATCGTGGGGGCGCGTTCGACGACAGGGAGACCGCCGGTGTCGTAGGAGCCGATGTCGCACGAGCCGCGTTTCGCTGCGTTCCGCGGCAAGCCGCGCTGATCCGTGGAGGCGACCGGCAGACCCTCGCATGCGGTCGCGGCCCCCGCCCCGATCGCCGGGCCGGTCCCGAGAAGCGGCACGGTCTCGGTGTTCCCTCCGTCGTAGGCGAGCGGTCCGAGCTTCGGATCGAGCAGCGCTCCCGCCGCTCCCGCCATGTCGCCGCTTGCGGGCGTCCCGAGGCCGGGGCACCCGTTCTCGTCGCCGATCAGGTTGTGCCCGTCGGCTCCATCGAGGATGTGCGTGCCCTGCGGGAACCCTTCGTCCTGGCAGTCGAAGGTGCTCGCCACGTGGGTCGTGTTGGCCGCGAGGATGGTGTTGTCGAGGGTGACGTGCCCGGTTGCGGCGAGCCCGCCGCCGCCCCCGCTCTGCGTGCTGTTGGCGGTGATCGTGGCGTTCGTGATCGTGGCGCCCGATCCGGGTGTGCTGGCGTCGAACGCGACTCCGCCTCCGGCCTTCTGGGCGAAGTTGCCGGCGATCGTGCTGTTGGCGATCACGAGCGTCTCCGGGCCGGTGGCGCCGGCGCCTGCGATCGTGTGGATGGCGCCCCCGATCGCCGCGTCGTTTTCGCTGATCGTCGAGGCGATCACACGCAGCGAGGCGGCCGTCGAGGAGTTGGCGGGGGTGGTCTCGAGGACCGCGCTGTCGAGGCTGAAGTTGCCGCTGAGCTGATCGGCGGTGAGCGTCACCGACCCTTCGTCGGTCACGGTCGGGGCGGTGCAATCGTTTTCGGGGCAGCTGACCTTGACCCCGGTGAGGGCCGCGTTGACGCCGGGCGCCACGGAGAGCCCGCCGGGACCCGCGTCGATCGCGACGCTGCGGGCATTCGCTCGGGGCTGGGCCTGGATCGTGACGTTGTGGGTGGCGGCGCCGATCCCCCGGTAGGGCTGCGCGCCGCTCGGGGCGAGGTTCACCACGTCGCCGTCGGCGGTGCACGCGAGCGCCCGTTGGATCGTCGCGAACGGCGTGGAGGCGGAGTTCGCCGCGCACGAGGGCGCGTCCGAGCCGGTCGGCGCCACGAAGTAGGAGGCGTCGACCGCGCCGCCGCCTCCGGCTGTGTCGAAGGCGCCGATGTCGCACCCGCGGGTCCCGCTGTTGCGCGCGACGCCACGCTGGTCTCGGTCGCCGATCGGCGCGGCCGCGCAGGCTCCGGGGTCCCCCGCGCCGAGCGCGGGGCTCCCCGCCTGCAACGCCACGGTTTCGGTCGGCCCGCCGTTGTGGGCCAGCGCGAGCAGCCCGGCGTGCGAGGCTTCGATCACGTCGCCGTCGGGGCCGCCGGCGAAGCCGGGGCAGCCGGCGATGTTGCCGATCAGGTTGTGTCCCGGTGCGCCGTCGATGACGCGGGCTTCGTTCGAGGGGCCTTCGTCTTGACAGTCGGGGTGAGCGCGGGCCGTGTTGGCGGCCAGGATCGTGTTCGCCAGGGTGACGGGTCCGAAGGCGGTGATCCCGCCGCCGGCTGACACGGCGCCGTTGCCGGTGATCGTCGAGTTGACGATCGTGGCGCCCGATCCGGGAGTTGCGGCGGTGAACGAGATGCCGCCCCCGACGGAGCGCGCATAGTTCGCGGCGATCGTGCTGTTGGCGACCTCGAGCGTGACAGCCCCTGTCGCGCCGGCGCCGGTGACCGCGTCGATGGCGCCGCCGTTGTTGCCGGCGTTGCCGCTGACTGTCGAGGCGAGGAGGCTGAGCGAGGCGGGTGTCGAGGAGGCGGGCGGGGTCGTGAGCCGGATCGCGCCCTGCGCGCTGTAGTTGGCGGTGATCTCATCCGCGGTGAGCGTCAGCGAACCTTCGTCTGTGACGGTCGGGGCAGTGCAGTCGTTGCCGGGGCAGGTCAGGGTGACTCCGGTCAGGGCGGCCTCGATGCTCGGGCCGACCGAGAGCTCGCCCCGGCCGGCATCGATCGCGACCGTGCGCGCATCGGCTCCCGGCTGGGCGCGGATGGTGACTTCGTGGTCGACCGCGCCGATGCCGGGGTACGGCTGGTTCCCGCTTGGGGCGAGGTCGACGACGTCGCCGTCGATGGTGCAGGCGAGCGCCCGTTGGATCGTCGCGAAGGGAGCCGCGGCCTTGTTTTCCGTGCACGAGACGGCGTCCGAGCCGGTGGGTGCGACGAAGTAGGAGTGGTGTGGGCCCGTTGCCGCGCGTCCTGCGACGGGGGAGATCAGGACCATCGAGATCGCGATGGCGACCACGACGGTGGGCAGCAGTGGCACGAGGCTACGGGACTTCATTTCTGTGAACACCTCCGGTAGTGACGTTGTCTCTCTTGACAACTCACACGATCTCCGCAGGGCGTTCGTGCGACAACGGTGCTGGCGCTGAACCTCCTCTCAGTGCCGGCACTGAGGCGGTGAGGAGGTGACCCCTAAGCGCGCAGGTAACGCAGGACGGCGAGCACGCGGCGGTGGTCGTCGTCGGCCGGTTGCAAGTCGAGCTTCAGGAAGATGCTGCGGACGTGTGACTCCACCGTGCGCCCCGTCAGGAACAGCTCTTGGGAGATCGCCTGGTTGGATCGCCCTTCGGCCATCAGGTGAAGGACCTCGAGCTCGCGGGGCGTCAGCTCCTCCAGAGGGTCCCGCTCGCGGCTGCGGCCCACCAGCAGCGCCACCACGCCGGGGTCGACGACCACCTCACCGGCCGACACCCTGCGGATGCTTTCGATGAAGCCCTCGATGTTCTCGACGCGGTCCTTGAGCACGTATCCGGCGCCTTTCGGCTGTTCCTCGACGAGCGCCATCGCATAGTCGACCTCGACGTACTGAGAGAGAACGAGCACGCCGACCTCCGGGTGGCTGCTGCGGATCTGGCGTGCCGCCACGAGCCCCTCGTCGCTGTGCCCCGGCGGCATCCTGATGTCCACCACGGCCACGTCGGGGGAGCACGACTCGACGATCGCGAGCAGCCCGGGCGCGTCCGGCGCCTGTCCCACCACCTCGACGCCGGAATCCTGCAGCAGCCGCGTGAGTCCCTCACGGAACAGCAGCGAGTCGTCGGCGAGCGCTACTCGCACGGCAGCTCCGCGGTCAGCGTCGTACCCGCTCCGGGCGGGCTGTGGATCGAGAGGCGGCCGTCGAGGGCCGCGACGCGATCGGACAGGCCCCGCAGCCCGGTCCCCGCGGCGATGCGCGCGCCTCCCTCGCCGTCGTCGCAGACCTCGACTACGACGTGGTTGTCCTCGGCGCTGACCGAGATCGTCACGCGCGAGGCGTGCGCGTGCTTGATCGCGTTCGTGAGCGCCTCGGCTGCGAGGTAGTAGATCGCGATCTCCAGCGAGGCCGGCAGCCGGCGGTCCGGGCAGGCGACGACCCTCGCGGGCAGCGGCGAGCGCAGAACAAGAGACTCGAGCGCAGGCGCGAGCCCGCGCTCGGTGAGCATCGCGGGGTGGATGCCTCGGGCGAGGTCGCGCAGCTCTGCGAGCGCCATCTGGAGCTCCTCGGAGATCTCCTCGAGCGTCGCGAGGACTGCGGGGTGCGCCTGCTCGTCCAGCTGCGTCCGCGCCACCCGCAGGGCCATCGTGAGGCTGACGAGGCGCTGCTGCGCGCCGTCGTGGAGGTCGCGCTCGACGCGACGGCGCTCCTCGTCGGCGGCGCTCACGATCCGGATCCGGGAGGCGCGAACCTCGGCAAGGCTGGCCTGCAGGGACTCTTCATGGCGCTTTCGCTCGGTGATGTCCATGCACGTCCCGACCATGCGGACCACGCGGCCTCGGCTGAGGACGGGCTCGCAGCGGGCCTCGATCCATTCGACATCGCTGCCGGCGTCGGCGAGCCGGTGCTCGAGCTTGAAGGGCTCGCCCTTGAGCGCTGCGCGGTCGGCCGCCGCGGCCATCGCTGCACGGTCCTCCGGATGGATCAGGCTCAGGAAGGTGTGGATGTCGACGTGGCGGGACTGGGGCTCGAGGCCGTAGAGCCGGTACTGCTCGTCGGAGAACTCGACGCGGCGCTCGATCATGTCCGCGGTCCAAGATCCGATCCGGGCGACGGCCTGCGCCTGGTTGAGCTGACGGCGGCTCTCGGCGTGCTCCTCAGGTGTCGTGAGCGCGGCGTCGAGGTGCTGTGCGGTGAGGACGATCAACTCGGCCTCCCCTGCGCGGCCTGGGAGCGCCGAGGCGATGCCGGCGAGATCGCCGGGCAGCTCGCCGGGGTCCAGGCCCGTGAGCGCCGCTCCCGCCGGGTTGAGGTGAACGGGGCGACTGTCCTCGACGAGCACGACGACGGGCTCATCGAGGCCGTCGAGCGCGGAGACGAGGCGTCCCCACGCGGACTTCGCAGCCGGCGGGCTCACGCTGCCCCGCCGAGGATCGGAGGGGTCGCGCTCATCGCACGCCGTCGAGGATCTCCCGCAGTGTGCGGTCGCAGAGATCCGACTTGGAGATGAAGCCGAGCGCGCCGCAGCGAGTCACGGAGCTGGCGTAGTCGGTCGCTTCGCGGGTGGAGATGATGATGATCGATGTGGCACCGTCGGGGGTGCCGGCGCGTTCGGCCAGGGTGAAGCCGTCGGTGTCCGGCAGCTGGACGTCGAGCAGCGCGAGGTCCGGTCTGAGCTCCTGCAACAGGCGCAGGCCGCCGGCGCCGTCGCCCGCCTCGCCGATCACCCGGTAGCCCTCGGCATCGAGCAGCGTCCTGGTCCGTTCGCGGAAGGCCTCGTTGTCGTCCACGATCACCACAGTCTCGCGCATGCGTGAAGCCTTGCAGCGAAGGCTCGCGCCCACATCCGTGCCAGCACTGAAGCGCAAACCAGTGGCCGCGCCGATGCGCGGCGGGTCTGGCGACGCGATCCTCGTCATGTCCCCAGACCCAACCCGGAGAGAGCCCATGTCCAGCACGCTTGCACCTTCCCAGAGCATCGCCGACCTGCTGACGCAGACAGCCGAACGCCACGGCGAGCGCGTAGCGATGAGGCACCCCAGCGCAGAGGGGTGGCGCGAGGTCACCTACGCGGAGCTGGCGGAGACCGTCGAGCGGCTCGCGCTCGGGCTGATCGGTCTCGGCGTCCAGGTCGGCGAGCGGGTGGCGATCCTCGCGAAGACCCGCGCCGAGTGGACCTACGCGGACCTCGCCGTGACCGCGGCGGGCGCCGTGGTGGTGCCGATCTACCCGACGAACTCGGTCGAGGAGTGCGAGTGGGTGCTGCGCGACTCCGAAGCGACGACGATCATCTGCGAGGACGAGCAGCAGCTCGCGAAGGTGCGAGCGCTGCGCGCGCCCTCGCTGCTGCGCGTCGTGACGATCGAGCCGGTCGCCGGGGAGCTCGACGTGCAGGAGCTGATCGCGCGCGGTCGCGACGGCGACGCCGCCGAGCTGCGCGGACGCGCGGCCGCGATCACCGTCGAGGATCCCTACACCTTCATCTACACCTCCGGCACGACCGGGCCGCCGAAGGGTTGCGTGCTCTCGCACGGCAACTTCCGGGCGGTGCTGGACACGGTCCGCGAGCACGACGTGCTCTCACGAAGCGACGACGTGACCTACCTGTACCTGCCGTTGGCGCACGCGCTCGCGTTGATCATGCAGCTCGCGAGCATCCAGGCCGGCGGAGTGCTGGCGTACTCGGCGGGCGACACCAGCGCGCTCCTGGCCGAGCTCGCGGAGGTCGCTCCGACGTTCCTGCCCTCGGTGCCGCGGATCTTCGAAAAGGTCTACGCGGCGGTGACGCGCGAGCTGGGGCCGATGACGCTGCGCGACGCGACCAACATCGGCGGCGCGGTCGAGGAGCTGCGGCGCAGCGGCTCCGCGGTGCCGGCCGAGCTGCTCTCCGTCTACGAGCAGCTCGACGAGCGGCTTTTCAGCCGCGTGCGCGCCGCCTTCGGCGGGCGCCTGCGGGTGGCCGTCACGGGCGCTGCTCCGATCGCGCCGGAGATCCTCTCGTTTCTGTGGGCCTGCGGCGTCCCGGTGATGGAGGGCTACGGGATGACCGAGACGGCGAGCGCGATCTCGATCGGGACGATCGAGGCTCATCGCTTCGGCACCGTCGGGCGGCCGCTGCCCGGGGTGGACGTTCGGATCGCCGCGGACGGCGAGATCCTGGTGAGGGGGGCCAACGTGTTCGGCGGCTACCACAACGACGCCGACACCTCGTTCGGCTCAGTCGAGGACGGCTGGCTCCACACCGGCGACCTCGGGGCGCTCGACGCGGACGGCTTCCTCTCGATCACCGGCCGCAAGAAGGACATCATCATCACCGCCGGCGGCAAGAACATCGCGCCGGCCAACCTCGAGAACGACCTGAAGCGCAGCCCGTGGATCTCCCACGCGGTGATGCTCGGCGACCGCCGCCCCTACCCCGTGGTGATCGTCACGCTCGACGAGGAGGCGTTCGGGCCGTGGGCGCAGGAGCGCGGGCTGCCTCGCGACGCTGTCGCACTCGCCAGGCATCCTGAGGTGAAGCGTCTGATCGGGGGCGAGCTGGAGGCCGCGAACCGCAAATACGCGCAGGTCGAGCAGGCGAAGCGCTTCGTGATCCTCGATCACGAGCTCTCCCAGGAGGCAGGCGAGCTGACGCCGACGCTGAAGGTGAAACGGGATGTGGTGGCGCGGAGGTATGCGGCGGAGATCGGTGCGCTGTACGCGTCGTGAAGGGGTTCGTCGGCTGGGTGCTTCAGCAGAGTGGTTTTCGACGATGCCAGAGGAGGGACTCGAACCCCGACACGCGAATTATGATCGGTAGAAACAGGCATGTGTTTGGCTGTCTAGAGCCAAACCAGGCCAAGTTTGGGCGAAGCTGTCGAGGGTCGTTTCTGCCTAACTGGGGACGAAGCTCGGGACCAAGCACCGTGGCTTCCGTGCCGGATGCCACCGTCGCCTGTTGCGGCGGTGACGCGCCGGCCCGGTGACCCAACCCGCTGGTCGGGTCACCGGGGTCAGGACGAGGTTCGCCCGTCCGCGCTAGTGGTTCTTGTACTCGAAGTGCCCCTTCTTTGTGCTCGTGCCCTGCGGGGTGGTCACGGTCACGTCGACGGTGCCTTCTGCGGCGGCGGCGGGCGCGGTCGTCGTGATTTCTGTGTCCGAGACCACCGTGAACGGCACTTCGGTGGCTCCGAACGCGACTTTTTCCGTGCCGGTGAAGGCGCTCCCCGTGATCACGACGGCGGTCCCCCCGGCCGTCGGGCCCTTGTCGGGGGTGACGTGCTTCACCGAGGGCGGTGGAGGCGGCGCGGGGCAGCCCTTCGGGCGACCCTTGTTCTGGGTGTTGCCTTCGCCGGCTGTTTCGGGTTTGTTGCCCGAGCACTTGGCGTTGTGGTCGGCGTGGTTGTTGCTTACGACGACGCCGCCGCTGTTGTCCTGAACATGCAGATCGTGACCGCTGGTCGTGTTTTCGACGACGACACCGGCGGTGTTCTTCTGCACGTGGATGTCGTGCCCGGCGGAGGTCTCAGAGACGTCGACGTGGGTGGCGTTGCCTTCGACGTGGACGTCGTGGACGACTTCGACACCGGCGCTGCAATCGGGCGGATCCCCGACGACTATCGGCGCGGCCGTCGCGGCCGCGTGCTCGATGTGCAGGTCATGGCCGATGCTGGCATTGCACAGGGCGTTGTCGGCGCCCAGGATCGAGCCGGTCAACCCATCGATATGGACGTCCTGGCCGACCACGCTGTGCTGCAGGCCTCCGATCTCGACGCCCGCCGGTTTGTTGGCGTTGATGCTCCCTCCGATGCTCGCGCCGCGGTCGGCGAGCGATCCGCCGGGTTCGACCTTCACGTCGCCCGTTACTTTTGCGGTCGCTTCGAGCGTGCAGGTGGCGCCGCCTGGGACGACGATGCTCTGCGCTTCGCCGGTGAACGGGCCTTCGCAAGTCGTCGCCGGTCCTTTCGCGGCCGCCGGGGCTGCCAGCCCGAGCGTGGCGGCGATGACCGCCGCCGCAAGCCGCGGCCCCACATGTGCCCGTATCCCAATCGATCTTGCCATTTCCGTCCTCTCCTCCGGGTCGCAGGCTCGGACCGCCCGGCCCTCGCCCGGCGTCATGTTCCTAGAACGCTCGTAGAGGACGAAGGTTGGGACCTAAGCCATGGAGTAGCGGTCACGCTACGGACCGCGTCTGCTCTCGACCAGCTCGACGTGCCCGCTTCGGTGCTGGTCTGTCGCGCCGAAGGACCCATCGCCCCCGATGACCCGACTGGCTGAGGTACCCCGCTGAAAAGCCGAGCAGACTATACGCACCGACATGCGTGCCTCCTTCGCGTGCTACCCCATGTCCTCGACATGCGGACGCCAAAGTCGCCGTGCGGAACGTCAGAGTTGAGACCCGGTTCTGTCTCACAGGCCGACCAGCACTCGCCGTTTGATGCCATCGGGAGCGCCGTTCCACCCCGCGGAGCGGACAGCCTCACAAGCGACGCAACCAGCGAGCGTCACAGGGACCGCCGTCAGACCTACCCCGCGACGCTGTTATCTAGCGCGTAAGGGGACCGAGCCCGCCACGCGTCTCGGGATGGCCCAAGCCAGGGGGCGCTGGAGGTGGCGGGGGCGGAGGGGTGGGGTTCGGGTGCGGTGTCGGCATCTCAGGAGATGGTATCGGCTAGGGCCCACGCCCAAAATGCGAGCTGCAAGACGAGTGCAACTGCCGCGGCGAAGAAGAAACGCGAGAGCTCGTCGATTTTGATCTGGTTCGATTGCCAGTATTCCTCGAGCCAGTAGACGAGCCGGCGTCGCATCTCTTGCTCGTTCTCCACGTCAAAGAGCTCCTCGAACATCCTCACGCCGCTGAGACTGAACACGAAGCCACTCTTAGGGAGCAGCACGTAGACGCTCAAGGCGATAGAGGCCGCGAGCGCGATGAGAGCGATCGCGCCGAGTGTGCCGAGTCCATTGGCGTGGCTGATCGTCTGGCCGCCGAGGAACGACGCCGTCAGCGAGGAGGCAGCAAGTAGGAGGCCCGTCCGCCCGCGTAGCTGTTCGACGGCCCGCTCCTGAAGGTCGAGCGCTCGCACGCCGCCTTCGTAGCTGAGTTCGCTCAGGGCTGCTACGGGCATCGGCCGATGATGCCGGGGGCCGGGGACGGAGTAGCGAAGGCGTTGGCCACCAGCTCGGCCTCGCCATCTCGCGGCGCGTAATGCAGGTACTTCATGGTGGTATCGATGTCCGCGTGGCCCATCCATGCCTTGAGCTGCAGGATCGAGACGGCCGGATTGGAGATCACCTGCGTCCCGAAGGTGTGCCGTAGGTCGTGGAAGCGCAGCGGCCGCAGCCCGGCGCGCTTGAGCGCCAGCTTGTACCGGCGGTAGAGCGCCGAACCGTCGAGATATTCGCCGAACGTGCCGGGAAAGACGAGGTCGTCCTCCTGGTCGTCGTGGCCGCGGCTCGCCAACCGCGCAAGCGCCTCGGCAACCGGCGGCGCCATCGGCAGCGATCGCGCTCGGCCGGACTTCGGGGTCGAGAGCGAGCGCTCGCTGTAGGAGGCGACGACGCGGATCGTGCGTCGCGCGAAGTCGACGGAGCGCCAGCGCAGCGCGACGAGCTCGCCACGGCGAAGGCCGGTGAAGGCGGCGGTGAGGAAGATCGCTGCGTCCTGCTCGGACTCGGCCGCCCGAACGAGCGCGTGGATCTCCTCGGGCGAGAACACTTCAAGGTCGATCGCCGCGTGGCTCTGCACTGGTTTCTCGACGTCGGCGATCGGGTTGCGCGGCAGCGTCCAGACGCGCTTGGCGCGCTTTATCACCCCGAACAGGCACGTGAGGATGCGAAGCCGCGTCGAGTTCGCCAGTCCGCGCTCGGCGAGCTTCGCCGACCAGGCTTCGACTTCCTCCGGCGTGATGTCCTCCAAGCGCCGCTCACCGAACGCCGGCAGCAGATGGGCGCGCACGATCGACTCGTAGCCGCGCAGTGTCGTTGGCTTGCGTGCCCGGTCCTGCTCGAGCCAACGCATGTACTCCGCGACCGCGTCGGCGAACGTCGCACCGGTGCGCACTATCCCGGACAGCTCGCCGCGTCTCGCTTGAGCGAGAACGTCATCGAGCCACGCCTGAGCAGTGCGGCGCGTGAAGTAGCCCGCGGCTGGGCGTCTGCGCTCGGCCCAGGCGGGGCCGATCTTCCGCTTGACCTGCCGTCCATCAGGTAGGCGGTACTTCGCGTACCAGGCGTCGCTGCGGGCGCCGCGGCGGCGAAAGACGAACCCGGTCGGTGGAGTGGGGGAGGTCATCTCGTGACCGGCCGTCAGGGCCGGCACCTCCTACTCCGACGAGGCGACTGTCTCGGTACCAACTGGGTACCAAGTTGCGTTCCCACGCGAACTTGCCCAGCACGAAAAGTCCTGGTTTGCAGGGGTTTCGGGATGCCGGAGGAGGGACTCGAACCCCCGACACGCGGATTATGATTGCCCGCGTGTTTGGGCATTTCGGCCCGTAAACACGGGGGATAGCGCGCCCGCTGGACACGCCGTTGGACACATTTGCCACGCGGACCCCGATGACCTCCGAACCGGGCAGTAGTTTTTTGGCTCGTGAATGATCTAGAACTAATCGAGGCGGCTCGGTTCGCCATCGGCAGTGCCCGTCTCGTTTGCTCGTTTCGAGCACCCGTAGGACGTGGCACGTGGTTCCGGCTGAGCAACGGACACGCCTTCTGCATCGAGCGAACCGCGGCCGGCTGGGACCTCTCCGACGTATCTAGCTGCCTCTAGGCCCTGGGGTCGCCCAACGGCGAACGTGTGTTCGTCCGGTGGGCGTGATACCACATGGGACATGTCCACTCGAGCGGCTTACGAACAGGCGGTTCGGCAGGCTGAAGCCCAGCGGCGGCGTCAGATCGAAGCCTTCAACCGCGAGCAGCAACGCAGGATCGACGAGTACAACCGGCAGGTTGACCAGCACAACCGACAGGTCGAACGGGAAGTCGACGCGGAGAATCGGCGCAGACAGCAACACAACGAACGCGTCGAACGTGAGCAGAGGCAACGGATCGACGCCTACAACAAGCACATCGGCCAGGTCAACGCCCAAAACGCAGCGACGATCACGGAGTTGAACCGGCGCCTTCGGGTGGCGGAGTCAGGGCCGCGCTACACCCCCACAGAGCAGGCCCTCGCAGATCGCGTCCACGACGCGGTCGTAGCCCGTGACGACCGCGAGTGGGACATCTTCCTGAGTTACGCGCGGATCGACGGCGAGCAGGTCGGCGACGCTTTGCGGCGGCACCTAGACGCGCTCGGCGTCCGTGTCTGGTTCGATGAGATTACGATCGTGCCTGGGCAGAGCCAGTCACTTCAGATGGACCGGGGACTCCAGAAGGCGCGCGCCGGTCTAGTCCTGCTGACGCCCGCTTACGTTGCTGGCCGCTTCTGGACCGAGCGCGAGCTCGGGGCACTACTGCACAAGGAGACGCTTATTCCCGTGCTGCACGGAGTGACATTCGATCAGGTTGCGGAATACAGCGGCATCCTGCCTGACCTTGCTGGATTCGAGACCTCCAACGATTCCGTCGAGGTCATCGCGCAGAAGATCGCCGCTGCGGTCCTCGCGGACTAGTGGTCTCTCCAGTAGCGCCAAACCGTCTTCAACTCGTCTAGCCAGGTCTTGTCTATGTCGATGACCTCGCGGCCTCTACGGGCGGCTAGGTCGAAGAAGCCGGGTCCGGGCACCATGTCGCCGTTCCTGTGGACGACGACGACAGTCAGCAGCCCGCGGCCATGCTCATCCTCGTCCGTAGACGTCTCGTCGAGCATGTGATGGAAGGAGTGGTCATCGGGCGCAAACCGGATCGGTCCGATCTGCGAGACGACCGCCGAATACGGGATGACGCCACGATCGCGCGCCTTCGCCACTAGGACGGCTCGAAGCTCACGCTTCGTCTCGTTCCATTCCTCGTCGCTGTGTCCGTATGGCATTGGTGTGGGGCAGGATGGCCTTAGCCCGCGATGCGGATGTGGCGCAGTCGCACTAGATCTTCAAAGTCTGAGCGCGTGAAGCCCGTAGCGGCCCGAGGCCAGTCTGAGATGTAGAAGCCTGACTGGCGTAGCGATTCGCGGATCGACTTCTGCGCCGGCCGCTCAGCTCGGCGCAACGTTTCGAGCGCCGTGCAGATGGCCGTGCTCTCGGCTTGCGTGAACCTGTCCCGGCCTTTCATTGGCGCGGGGGAAAGCTCTGGAGCGCGTCCAGATGGCGCTGGGTGATCGACGCGGCGTAGAAGAAGGGCGGTCCTTCGCCGTGCTTGGCAGTTGCCCGTTCCGCCGCCGCCAGCGCGTCGCCGGCCGTGTCGTGCTGCGAAACCACGCGCTCGGTTGCGCCGGGTCCAGAGTGCCGTGCGTCCGATTCCATGACGACGGCGACGGTGCTCGAGAGTTCAACTGTCATAGGCACGATCGTAACATCCAGTTGGAGCCGGGGAAGGTGCGCTACCACTTGCCGGCTCAAGGCAGGAAGTAGATTCGGTTCGCGCCGACGTACCGCGTCCTCAAGGCCCTGCGCAAAGCAGGCTGCACGATGGCGCAGCAGCCGCGACGTAGTGTTAGATGGACCGGAGGATGGCCGAGTCCAATAAACCGCCGGCATCGAAGAAGTGGACGGACCCGAGTAGATTCTGGGGCGCCGTGTTGGTCGCTGTCGTGGCTGGCTTGGTCCTCTTTGGCATCCAAGAGAAGCCGTGGGAGGGTTCGAGCGCGGCCCCGAAAGCGGACGCGCCGAGTGGTGTGTCCGCCCCGACCGTCATCGCTACCGGACACGACCTCGAACGCTACATCGAGGAGCAGCCCGTGTGGTCACGTCAGCCCGTCCTCAGCGCACATGCGGTTGCGACCGCGATGCGCGACCAAACCGCCGCCTCAGGCCGGCGCCGCGCACTGGCGCTCAGTCGCCAAGCGAGCAACGCATACTCGGCGGGAACGCTTGTGGCGGAAGGCGGACCGCTGGTCGGTGCCGAAGTCGTGCTGGTTGGACGTATCGGTGAATGGAACGTGCCAGGAATCGAAGTCCGAGGTTGGGGAGCTGGTCATAAGCTCACCGAACTGCACATCGTCGCTCCGTACAGCAAACGGTGGGTTTACGCCGTGACGGCGGAGCCGATCCGTGCTCACACAGGCGAAGTCGTGTTTGCGCGAGCGATCGTCGTCGGTGCTGGGCACGGTTCAGGAGGGAAAGCGCTAACAGCGGTCGTCTTTCTCGAATCGCTGAACCATGAACACGACGCCGCGAAGGGCACAACTGTCAGCAAATCTATCCGCGACTTCCATACGCCGAACCCACATCGAAACGGCAGATAGGGCTGTGGGACGGTGGTCAGGCTTGAGCGACGACGGCTCGCTCGATCCACCGCGCGAACAACGACCATGCCGCCAACTGCTCCAACGCTTCTTGCTGCGTGATGTCGTGTTGGTCGTCAGGCAAATGGCCGAGCGGGTTGCGAATGGCTTTGAAGCAGCCGACGCCGAAGCTCAACACGCCGGCTGTCACCGACGCACGTGTCTGCTCGCCTTCGATGTCGGGGAAGCGCAGCCGGGGCACGCTATCGACGGGTGCTTTTTCGGAAAACGACTCCGTGACGAGTTTGACCCCCGAGGCGTCGCTGCGCCCGACCTTGGATTCGAGCAGCTTGTTGACGGCCTTCGACGCCGCCAACACGGCGTCGTGTAGATGCCCGGCCTTCCACTGGGGCTCAGCAGCCGTCCACACCATCGGGTGCAGCTCGTCGAGCTTGGGTGTCGGCGGTGACGCATCCCGGCTCTTGCGCACAGGCTCGCCGATGACGAGCCGGCCGTCCTTGACGAACCACCCTTGCCGAGCAAGATCGCGCTCGATGCTATCCCGCTGATCGTACGACGGCCCAGTGTGGAGTTGGTCGTCCAACCAGGCGCCAATGAACTCCCGTAGTTCACGACGACGACCGCTGGTGCCGATCGACATTTCATACAGCGCGTGCTTGGCGTAGGGCAGCGGATCGCCTACAACCTCGTCGAACGAGAAGCCATCGAGCGAGACTCCGGAATCTGCAAGGAAGTTCAACACCTGCACAGGCGAATAAGCAGCACCGATGATGTCGCCGATGTCTTCCAAAGTCATAGCTCGAATCATCCGACCGTCATCCTCGTCAGGGTCGGGCAGCGACACTTGGATCACGCGACCTTTTGCCTGGTTGCGCCCGTCGTAGGTCAACGCGAACGCCATCATCTGATCGAGGAACCACTGTGGCTCGTCCGGCCTTGGTTGTCTGATGTGCGCAGGGTTCTGCACCATCTTCCACTCAAGTAGCTCCGCTTTGCCGAGCACGTCAAGCTCGCGGAGAAAGCGCGCGTAGTCGTCAGCATAGACAGCTACATGGCGCTCTGTCGCCATTGCCCGCGCCAGTTCGGCCCCGGTGTTCGGGAGGCTGCGCTCGCCTTGTTCGCAGGCGTCGATGTACGCCAGGATCTCGATGTCGTTCCAAATGACGGTCATGCCGGGGCCAGCCTACCGCGCCGCTGAGCGCGGTAGCGATTGGTCGCTGGTCCTCCAGATGGTGCCCGGCGCGTCGCTGCTGAACACGGGATGATGGTCGGGGCGCGTGGTGGTTGGACGTAAACGGGCACGGGAACGGTCACGATCGTCGTCGCGGGGTGCGAAGCACTGATGGCGAGAGCCACCGGCAGCGCCGTGAACAGCATCGTCACCACCCCAGCTACTGCAGCCACCTTTGTCCACGGGTCGACTTTACGGCCGCCGTATTGGGGACCGTTGAAGTTGTAGACATTGGTGACGTAGGTGTTGAACATGAGGTGGTGGGTGGTGCAGTAGTTATGTCTGTGGTCGGCGATGCTTTCCTGTGACCATAGGGTTTAGGTATCACTAACCGGACTAAATGTTGACGGATGGCGTGCCACTCGACGTTTGTGTGACCAGGCGGTGAAAAAAACAAAGGCGGGGGGGAGGGTCACAACGAGAAAACAGGACCCCATCACCCGGTTAGGTCAACACCGAAAATCTGAGCTTTTTCGCGTGTTTTCAGGCACTCCTTGCGCGGCGGGAACTTCACCGGACGTGACAACCACGCGGTTGTCAACGTGGCGGGAACGACGACACGTGCGGACGAGGGCCTGAAATCGACTCCCAAATAGCTCCCGAACCTACCCAAAAGCGGTGCCGGTTCCGGGCGAGTTGCGACGAAATCGACCCCAGGATGCCGATGGCGAAGGGCGGGCGGATGGCGTTAGACGCCGATTGTGGGGCGCTAATCGTGAAGTTCGCGGCCTGGTTTCACGGGGCCGCGTGCCCGTAGGACCGAATCGACCAACGATGAGAAAGGAATCACGGACATGGCCCTGTCATCGGCCGACGTAGCCGAGTTGGTGCAAGGCGCCGACTACGACGATGCATCACCTGCCGGCACCTTGGGCGGTCGGCGTACACCGCAGCAGCGCGACGACTACCGCGCTGCGATCGAAGCCGAGCTTGCGGCGAACCGGCGGGAAGGCGACGCCGATGGCGTTGCTGCTTGCGACACCGAGTTGCGACGGTTGGAGTCGGAGCCGGTAGCCGACCCACCTATCCCGACCCCGGCGACCATGCTCCGTGGCAGGGAGTTCGACATTGACCACGCTGCGCGCGAGGGCGGCCTGCTCGGGCCACCGCCGTCGCCGCTGCGCGAGCGGACGGCCGCAGAGCTTGCCGACTACCGAGCCTCGATCGAACGCGAGCGCGCCAACTACCAGCGGCAAGGCGACGCGGCAGGCGTCGCGGCTTGTGACGCCGAGCTACGCAACTGCGACACGAGGAGTCTCGATGACGTTTTCACTTGCTCGCGGCGGACGAACGGGCAACGGTGTATCCACGTCGGGGATCATCGGCACAGGCGCCGCCAAGACCGGGGGGATGCTCGGCCCTCCCGATGAGCCGCGGCCGAGGACGCCCGAGCAGCAACGCGCCTACATGCGCGCGTTGGAAGCGGAGCGCGACGAATACAAGCTGGCCGGCGATGACGAGCATGTAGCGATGTGCGAAGTGGAGTTGTCGAAGGAGAAAGCGATCGAAGCCGAACGCGAGCGGGCGGGCTGAAATGCCTTGGGCGTCGTTCGATGACGGCATCCACGGCGACCCGCGCGTCCTCGACGCCGGCTTGGCTGCCGCAGGGTTGTACCTGTGCGTCACGAGTTACATGGCGCGCTACCTCACAGACGGAGTGATCCCGGCGAAGGCCGTCCGGCAAATGCTCGAGGACGGCGACGCGTCGCCGCTCGATGCGCTGCTACGGACCGGGCTGCTTGTGGAATCGCTTGGCGATGACTACGAGGCGCCCGAGTTCTTGAAAGCGAACCGATCGCGCGAGCAGGTCGAAGATGAACGTGCCAAAACGGCCGAGCGAAAACGACGATGGAAAGAGAAGAAGAAACGCGAACAGGGCCGGGGACGGGGATAACGCGTTCCGAACGGTGCCCCTGCCCTGCCCTCCCCAGCCCTGCCCCAGCAGGGCTGGGCTGTAGTCGGTGATTGTCCTACCGACCACGCGGCGCCGTTGTGGGCGTCGCCGCGCCGTGGGTCACGGCAACAAAGAACACGAACGGCAGGGCAGCATGTGTGTCCGGTGACGGCGGCCACCTCGGAACCGTCGATCGCGTGAACACGGTGCACCAACTTCCTTCATGACGATCAAGGCTGTGGCGTGAAGCGCCGGCCCAAAGCCGGCGCCGGGTCAGAGCACATGTTCGATGTCGGCTGCACTCACGTCGACTTCGTCGCCGGTTGCGTCGAGCCTTATGCGGACCCGCCCGGCCTGAAAGGGTCCGTTGCGGCCTACCCGCCTGCCTTCTAGAACCTCCACGACATAGCCCGAAGCTTGGACATCGTCGCCGACCCAAACGCTCATGCCTTGACTCACGACAATCTCATTACCCACCCAAACGATCATAAAGGATGGACTACAGCACGGGGGTGGCCTTCTTTAGACTTGGAAGAGTGCGGACCCACTTTCGCCGCTTCGTCGTCGCGCCTCTACTTTGGTGGGCCGGAGAGGCACCGCAGGCGAGTACGGATGCACAGTCTGCACGTGAACGGGGACGGGCAGATGCGATCAACGCCGCCAAGGATGGCGCGCGCGTTTGGTCTTGCGGCGACGGTAACGACGCTTGTTGCACCGACGGTGGTCGGGTTCGTCGCAGCCAAGCTGGCCGTGCCGTTGCAGGTGCTGTTGATCGTGGCGGCCGGAGTTCTGGGCTACTTGGCTGTGCCGGTCATGTGGGCTATTACCTGTACGTTGCGCGCGCCGACGCGGCAACGCGACGAGGTCCGCGCTCGACTTCTGGAACTGCGCACCGAAGCCCCTGCCAGCGACTTCTCGGATTGGGTGGCGGCGAAGCGTGCCGCGCTCCCGACGCCCCGGGGGTTTGGCGATGCGTTCGCCCACATGAGCAGCACAATCCGCATGCGGCCCGAGGACAGGGCCAAGGCGGATTGGGAGTTTCAGAAGCAGCAGTCCGATGAAGGGCGCGCAATCGAAGCGATCCACGCTCAGACGCGGACGGAGTATCACGAACGCTTCCGGTCGGCCGTCGTAGCCGTGCTCGGCGACACCCCGCAGACCCGAGCACCGCAGACGATCGCCGACATGGAGGCGTTGTGTGCGCAGTTCACTCAGGTGGTCGAAGCTCCGGCGTCCCCCACCGCGCCTATTTAGAGCAGCTACTGGACGATGCGATCAGGGTGTCGCTCGGAGCCAGTCAACACAGCTTCGACGTGTTGACGCACGTAGCGCCGGCGCCTGCCGATCTTCACGGATGGCAACTCGCCACGGCGGGCTAGGTCTTCGACCGTTGAAACCGGCATTCGCAGCAGCATGGCGACTTCCCGGCCGGTCATCACGTCGTCGGCGGTGAGGCGTTTTGTCATCGACGCCGGAAGCTATCAACCTCCCGGCGCCTACACCCTACGACCCGAACGGAGGAATGTCTCGGGCTCGCAGCACGTCATCAGGCCGCGTCAGCGGCCATCAGGAAGCAACATCGAAACGTCGCGTCGTCCCGCGCACGCTGCTGACGCGACAGGAGGCAGCCGACAGCCTCGGCATGAGCCTCAGAACCTTTGAACGCCACGTACAACCGGACGTGCGAATCGTGGCGGTGGGGCAACTACGGCTAGTCCCGCCGTCCGAGCTTGAGCGCTGGGCCAGGGAGCACTCCCGCGCTCCGATCGGCTAGGCGGCGGCGAGGTAGGCGTTCAGTCGCTCGGCCGGGTTAGCTTCGTTCGGCTGCGGGAGACGCTTCACGTAGCGGCTGGTGGTCGTGAGGTCGGCATGACCCATGTACTCCATGACCTCCTTGAGCGTGTAGTGCGCAGCGACCAACAGCGAGGCATAGGTGTGTCGGCACTCATGCAGTCCAATCGCCTCTAGCGGTTGCTTGACGGCCGGAATCCACTCGCCCGGTTCGCCCTTCTTGCAGGGCTTGCCATTCTCGGGCGGTCGGCGCTTCCATCCCCACGCCTTGTGCGCCGCTTCGGCGAGCTTGCCGGCCATGACCGACCGGGAGCACACGGGCTTGCGTGACCCTCGCTGTCGATCGCGGGCCGCCTTGAGGATGGGCTTCAACGGGGCGGCGATAGGTATGCGTCGGTCGGTGCCGGCCTCGCTCTTGGCCCGACGAACGGTTAGCGAGAGCGAGTCAAGGTCTACGTCATCCCAGGTCAAACGGTGTATCTCTGATCGGCGCAGGCCGGCGTAGAACGCGAGCCCGTAGGGCACACGATCATCAGGTGCCAGCGCGTCGAGTAGCTGGGCCGCTTCCTCGGCTGTCGCTACGCGCTCGCGGGGCTTCTCGTCGTTCGGTGGGAGTTCGACGGCCACCGTCGGGTTGCGCGGCACGATGCGCCTGGTGGGGCGGGAACCCCAACCGTAGATGGCCGACACGACGGCTAGGTGGTTGGCGAGCCGCGATCGTGAAAGCCCGTTGCGGGATTCACGGTCGATCCATGCTTGCCAACGCGCCTCGTCCAACCCGGCTGCCGGCTCGTGCTCGAACTCGGGTAGCAACGTGTTGAACAAGGATCGACGATAGCCGGCGAGCGTCGTGTCCGAGTAGCCCTGCCCCTTGCGGCCCTTTCGCTTACTGACCGAGCCGGACTCGACGCCCTCCCACCACTCGCGAGCGACGACGCCAAACGTCGGAGCATCTTTCGCCTCCTTGACCACGGCTGCGCGGGCGGCTGCGGACGACTTCCACTCGATCGCTTGGTCTTTGGACTTGAAGGTCTCGGACCAACCGCGATCACGCCTGCGCGCCCGGTAGGAGGGCTTGCAGCGGCACCGGGCGTCCGTTTGCCCGGACGCCGGACACGCGAGCTCGTGGCGGACGTAGACGCCGGGGACCTTGGTGCGAACGTAGTCGGCCATTCGCGTGCCAAGGTATCACGTCGTTGGACACACCGTTGGACACATTTGTCGGGGTTCGGGACGTTTGTTGACGTTCGTTGACGTTCCGACGATCGTCCCCCGATGAGCCAAATCCCTAGTGTTCATACGGGATTTGGGGCCAATAGTGCGATGCCGGAGGAGGGACTCGAACCCCCGACACGCGGATTATGATTCCGCTGCTCTAACCAGCTGAGCTACTCCGGCGGGGAAGCTGCGCAGGATACCGCCACGCTCTCGGAACCCGCGCCCATGTTCGCCCCGGGCGGCAAGCGCCGAAGCTCCCGTAGCGGCGCTCGTTCCCGCCCTTCCAGGGCATGAACGGGTGCTCGATCGCTCGACACTTGGCCCTGGCGCACCTCAGCCAATCGGCCACCCGATCGCCCATTCGCCCCACCCGAATCGCCACGACCATCTAGCCTCCTGCCAGATGGCCGCACCCCTCCTCCTCGCCGTCCCCAACGTCTCCGAGGGCTCCCGTCCCGAGGTCGTCGCCGCGATCGGCGAAGCGATCACCCGCGCCGACGGCCCCGACGAGGGCTCCGCGCGGCTGCTCGACGTCCACTTCGACCGCGACCACGACCGCTCCGTCTATACCCTCGCCGCCCGCCAGGGCGTGATCTCCGAGGCGATCCTCAGGCTCGCCGGCGAGGCGGTCAACCGGATCGACGTGGTCGCCGGAACGGGCGGCCAGCACCCGCACGTCGGCGCCCTCGACGTCGCGCCCGTCGTCTACCTGCGCCCGGAGGACCGCGGTGCCGCGTGCGCGGAGGCGCTCGTGATCGCCGAGCGGATCGGCACCGAGCTTCAGGTCCCCGTCTTCCTCTACGGCGAGCTGACCGGCGACGGCACGAGGCCGGCCCGCACCCGCCACGAGCTTCGACGCGGCGGCCCCACGGTCCTCGCCCAACGTCTGCGCGGCGAGGGAACCGCGGCCGCGCCTGGCGAGCCGCCGCTGCGCCCCGACTTCGGCCCGCCCGAGCTTCACCCCACGGCCGGCGCGACGCTCGTCGCGGCCCGACCTCCGCTCGTCGCCTTCAACCTCCAGCTCGCCCCGCCCGCCACGCTCGCCGACGCGAGCCGGATCGCGGTTCAGATCCGCGAAGGGGGGGAGCAGGGGATGCCGGGGCTGCGTGCGATCGCCGTCGACCTGCACGGGGTTCCGCAGGTCTCGATGAACGTCGAGCGCCCGTTCGAGCTGGCGCTCGCGGAGATCGTCAGGGCGGTAGCCCGCCACGCCCCGATCGCCTCCGCCCAGCTCGTCGGGCTCGCGCCCGGCGCCGCCTTCGAGGGCTTCCCCGCGGAGATCCCGATCCCCGGCTTCGACCCCGGGCGCCACCTGATCGAGAACGCCCTCGCCGGCTGAGGGCCGAACCGATCATCTAGGCTCCAGATCGTGGCTCAGGCCAGGAGAAAGCGCAGCACCAAGCACCGGGGCAACGCCGCCGGCGTCGTCGAATCGCGCGGGCGCACGGGCCGCAAGCCGACGTCCGCCGAGAAGGCCGGCCCCGTCAAGGGCGGCGCCGCGAGCAAGAAGCCCGTCGACCGCCGCGACCAGCCACCCACCTGGAGGGCCGCCTTCTACAAGGCGATGATCGCGACCGTCATCTTGGTGCTCTTCACGATCTTCTTCCTGAAGAACAACAGCGGCGTCCTAGCGCTGGTCCCGATCGTCCTCGGCGGCTACACCGTCATCTCCTACTACACCGACAAGTGGGTCTACGACCGCCGCATGCGCAAGAAGAGCCGCGAGGGTAAGGCCCCGGCCCGATGAGCGCCCCCGACGTCAGAGCATTCACGGTCGGGATGGTTCAGGAGAACTCCTACATCGTCCGCGCCGACCCGCAGGCGACCGCCGCCGTGATCGTCGACCCGGGCGACGAGGCCGAGCGCCTGCTCGAGGCCGCCGCCTCGCTCGGCGTCACGATCGAGGCGATCCTCCTCACCCACACCCACTTCGACCACGTCGGCGCCGTCGCGCCCGTCGCCCGCGCGACCGGCGCGCCCGTCTACTGCCCGCAGATCGAGCAGCCCGTCCTCGCCGACGTGATGCGCTGGGTCCCGCCCGGCTTCGGGCCCTTCGAGAGCTACGAGGCCGACCACACCCTCTCCGGCGGGGAGCACCTGACCCTCGCCGGGATGGAGATCGACGTGATCTTCACCCCCGGCCACAGCCCCGGTCATCTGACATACGCCTTCGACGGGGCCCTGCTCTCCGGCGACGTCCTCTTCCAGGGCTCGGTCGGGCGCGTCGACCTCCCGGGGGGAGACTGGGACACGCTCGAGCGCTCGATCGAGACGCTCGTTCGCGCCCACCCGGCCGAGACCGTCGTCTACCCCGGCCACATGGGCGTCACGACGCTCGGACGCGAGCTCGCCACGAACCCGTTCCTGACCGAGATCCGGGCGCGCGTCGCAGCAGAGCAGCCGGTCACCGCGACGGCGCCGCCACCCGGCGCACAGAGTTGAGCGCCCCCAAGCTGAAAGCCCCGCGGGGGACGTTCGACATCATCGGCGAGCAGGCCGCCGCGCGCGAGGCGCTGGAGGCCAAAGCCCGCGCGCTGCTGGGCGGCGCGGGCTACGAGCGGATCGAGACGCCCGTCTTCGAGGCGACCGAGCTGTTCTCCCGCGGCGTCGGCGAGTCGACCGACATCGTCTCCAAGGAGATGTTCACCTTCGACGACGCCTCCGGTCGCTCGTTCACGCTCCGTCCCGAGGGGACCGCCGCGGTCTGCCGCGCCTACATCGAGCACGGCATGCACAAGCGCCGCCAGCCCGTGAAGCTCTGGTACCTCTCGAGCTTCTTCCGCCACGAGCGCCCCCAGGACGGCCGCTACCGCGAGTTCTGGCAGATCGGCGCCGAGGCGATCGGCTCGGCGGACCCCGCCGTCGACGCCGAGTCGATCGCGCTGCTCGCGACGCTCCTCTTCGAAGCCGGCGTGCAGGGGGTGCGGCTGCGCCTCGCGAGCCTCGGCAGCCCCGAGGCGCGCCTGGAGTACCGCGAGCTGCTCCAGGCTCACCTCCGCGCCAACGAGGAGCGCCTCTCCGCCGAGGTCCGCGCGCGCATCGACCTGAACCCCCTGCGGGCCTTCGACACCGACCACCCCGGCACCCGCGAGGTGATGAGCACCGCGCCGCTGCTGATCGACCATCTCGACGGGGAGGACCTCGATCACTTCGCCGAGGTCCGCGCGATGCTCGACGCGGCCGGGATCGTCTACGAAGTCGACCCGACGCTCGTACGCGGCCTGGACTACTACACCCGCACCCTGTTCGAGTTCACCTCCGACGCGCTCGGCGCCCAGAGCGGCGTCGCCGGCGGCGGCCGCTATGACCGCCTCGTGCAGCAGCTCGGCGGCCCCGCGACACCCGGCATGGGGTGGGCGGCCGGCGTCGAGCGGATCATGCTCGCGGGCGAGGCCCAGCACTACCCGCCCGCGCCCGTCGAGCTGTTCGTCGCGCTCGCCGAGCCCGGCCCGGCCGTCCGTCGCGACGCCTTCGCGCTACTCGTCGAGGCCCGCTCGGCGGGGCTCTCCGCGCAGATGGAGCTCGGCGGGCGCTCCCTGAAAGGACAGCTCGGCCAGGCCGCCACGATCGGCGCGCGCTGGGTCGCGATCGTCGGCGCGGAGCAGACGGCCCTGCGCGACATGCAGGACGGCACGCAGCAGGAGCTTGCGCGCGACACCGTCGTCCACGCGGTCCTGCGCAACCACCACGCGATCTGAGCCGGCCGCCGCCGAGCTAGAGCTTCTGCAGCTGCGCCCGCTCGCGCAGCAGCTCGAGCAGCTCCCGCTCGGTCCGTTCCGGGGCCGGCTGGACGAAGCTCGTCGAGTAGACGTCGAGCTCGGCCGGCCCGTACGGCAGCGACAGCGCGTCGATGAACAGGCGCACCTGCACGCGCGTCCCGACGATCGCGACGTCCGCCGTCACGCGGATCCCGCTCGCCTGCTCGGAGGGGCCGACCGCGACGCCGATCCGCCCGACCCGCACGCCGCGCACGCGCACGTGGGTGTCCTGTTCGTCGCCGAGCGACTTGCCGAGGATCTTCGCGTAGCACGCGAGGCCCGCGTGGCTGGAGGCGTAGGCGAGATCGCCGCGCACCGCGGTCGCGTCGCCCAGCACCTGCACGCTCGAGGAGAAGCTTTCGCGGTTCAGCCCCGCGCCGCGGTGGAAGTCCGGTGAGCTCCCGCCGCCGAGCGCGACCGTCGTCCGCCCTCCGCATCGTGCAGCTTCGCGTTCCTGCGCGGCCGAGCTCTTGGACTTCGGCGTCGACACCGCCCCCGGCAGGTCCGCGAGGTGCAGCGTCACCGCCCGCGCGAACGCCACGGCACGGGAGGCGTTCAGCGGCAGGGGGAGGGGGACCGACACGCCTTTCGCCTGCGGCGGCTGCCGCCGTCGGGGCGCACGCTCGCGCGGCACCCGGGAAGGACCCGGCGGGACCGTGCGGGAGGCCGCCGTGCTTGCGCCGGCGCGGAACTCCCCCTTGCCGCAGCCGCCCGCGATCGACGCCGTCGCCGCGAGGGCGAGGAGGACCGCGGTCGCGCGCCGTCGGCCCGCGGCCGACGCGGGGCGCTCAGGCCGGAACCGCACTCTTGCCCTCCCTGCGGCAGCGGGCCCCGGGCAGCAGGCAGCCGAGCACGTCGAGCGTCGCGAAGGCGTGTGCCAGCGAGCCGGGCCTGATCTCGCCGCCGTGCTGTCCCGCGGGGGCGTCGGCGAGTCGGTACACGCGCGGGCCGCGCGCGAAGTACACGTCGGCCTGGGCGGCGCCGTCCGGGTTCAGCCAGCTGAGGTTGACGGCTTCGGGGGTCGTCGATGCGAGCGCGCGGCTCGCCTTGCTGCGGCAGCGGGTGCTCGTCGCGAGGGCGAGGTAGCGCTTCGCCGCGCCCGCGTCGGCGAACACGAAGATGTCGCCGACGACGTCGTCGCCGTTCGGCGCCCACCACCGCATCTCATAGGCGTCGGGGCGCCGCGCGGTGGGGGAGACCGCGGGCGGCGCGGGTTCCTGATCGTTCCACGCCGCGGTCGAGGAGACCGTGCCCTCTTCATACAGGCGCGCGATCCGGTCGGGCACGAGGCGATCGAGCTCCTCGCGCAGCTTCGAGAGCTCCGAGGGGCGGACGCTGCGGACCTCCGGCGCCGCGGACTCGCTCGCGCAGGCCGACGCCGGGCTCCGATCCGACCCGTTCCCGCCCCGCAGGATCAGCACCGCGACGGCGGCCGCGAGGATCACCAGCAGCACGCCGAGACGCACGTTCCGGCGCCGCCCGCGGCGGCCGCGCGCGGCCGCGCGATCTGGACGCTGCTCGCTCATGCCGCTCTTGAACGTAGCGATGCATGATGTCCAAGCCCCATTTCGGCATTCAACTTCTCCGCCCGAGATGCCGAATGAGGGGGCGATGGCGCAGCTTTCCCGTCCCTACCAGATAGGTCTCGCAGCGGTCGCCGTGCTGGCGGCGGCGTGGCTGCTGCTGTTCCAGGGCCACAACTCGAACAGCACGACGGGAGGCACGACGGCCCAGGTTCCGGCGACCCCGGCTCACACCGTCACGAAGTCCCCGGCGCCGGCCAAGAAGGCGCAGGGGACCGCCGGCCAGGCCACCGGCCGCGGTTCTGCCTCAAGCCTCGGCAGCCTCGGACACGCCGTCGACAAGGCCCGCGGCGCGGTCTCGACCTCGCAGACCAACGCCAAGCAGCTGTCCGAAAACTCCGCCCGGGCGTCCAGCGAAACGACGACCACCAGCACTCCGAAGCCCGCCGAAACGACCGCCGCGCCGACCTCGATCAAGAGCACCGGCGCCGCCGCGGCCCCGTCGGCGAAGACCTCCGCGCCCGCCAAGCCGAAGACGGCCACACCCGGCGCCGCGCACCGCAGCACCTCCTCGACCGCGCTGCAGCGCACCGTCGAAGGCCAGCTCAAGCAGGGCAAGGTGGCGGTCATCCTCTTCTGGGACCCGAAGGGCGCGGAGGACCGCGTCGTCCACGGCGCCCTGCTCTCGCTGCGCTCGCAGAAGGGCCTGAAGATCGCGATCGACCTCGCGTCTCCCTCTCAGGTCGCCTCGTTCGGGACGATCACGCGCGGCGTGCAGGTCTACGGCACGCCGACCCTCCTGTTCGTGAACAGGGCGGGCCGGGCGCTGACCCTCACCGGGCTGCAGGACGCCTACGGCATCGCCCAGGGCGTCCGCGAAGTTCGCCACGTCAAGTAGCGCCCGCCGCAGCGAAACCGAATGGCAGGATCGCCGGGCTCCGGCGTCCCTGCGCGCCCTGCGACGGGCCTTACACTCGCTGGGATGGCAAGCCCCGACTCGCAGCTCTCCTTCAGCTCTCACCTCGAGCATCCGCACGGGCGCGGGCTGACGCCGCCCGGCGCTTTCACGGGCGCGGCCGGCGGGGCCGCCTGCGGCGATCTGATCAGGATCTCGCTGGCCCCAGCGGCGGGTGACCCGGAGGGCCGGATCTCCGCCGCGGGCTTCGACGCGAGCGGCTGCGGGGCGGTCCAGGCCGCCGGCAGCGCGACGGTGTCGCTGATCGAGGAGCGCCCGCTGCTCGAGGCGGCTCGGCTCGGCTCGGATGAGATCGCCGCGGAGCTCGGGGGCCTCCTGCCCGGCAAGATGCACGCGGCGGAGCTGGCCGCCGACGCCCTGCACCGCGCGCTCGGCGCGGCCGCCCGCGAGGCGGCGCTCGCGCCGGTTGAGGGGAGGGCGCTCGTCGCGATGAGCGGCGGCGTGGACAGCGCGGTCGCCGCGCTGCTGATCGCCGAGGAGCAGCCCGCGACGGTCGCCTGCACGCTCGAGCTGTGGGCCGACGCCGAGAACGACGGCGAGGCGAGCTGCTGCTCGGCGCAGGCGGTGCGCTCGGCGCGGCGCCTCGCGCACTCGCTCGGGATGCCCCACCTCTCGATCGACCTGCGCGCCGAGTTCCGCGCCGGGGTCGTCGACGGGTGGCTGGAGGACCACCGCGCGGGGCTCACGCCGAACCCCTGCATCCGCTGCAACGGCAACGTCCGCCTCGACGCGATGCTCGAGCTCGCCTCGCGCCTCGGCGCCGGAACGCTCGCGACCGGCCATTACGCCCGCGTCGACGAGAGCGGCCCCGCGCCGCTGTTGATGACCGCCGCCGACCTCGCCAAGGACCAGAGCTACGTGCTCTCCGGCCTCTCTCCCGCCTCGCTGCGACGGCTGCGCTTCCCGCTCGGCGCCCTGACCAAGCCGCAGGTCCGCGCGCTCGCGGAGCGGGCGGGGCTCGCCGTCGCGCGAAAGCGGGACTCCCAGGACCTGTGCTTCCTGGCCGGGACCGACCTCGCCTCCTTCCTCGACCGCCACGGCTCGATCGCGCGCCGGCGCGGGGAGGTCCGCGGGCAGGACGGGACGGTGCTCGGGGAGCACGACGGCTCGCACCTGTTCACGGTCGGGCAGCGGCGCGGGCTCGGCCTGAGCGCTCCCGAGCCGCTGTACGTGCTCGGCACCGACGCGCCCTCCAACACCGTGACGGTCGGGCCCCGCAGCGAGCTGCTCGCCGCCGCGATCCCCGTCCGGGAGATCGTCCTTCACCGCCCCGCCGCGGAGGTCGACGGGGTCCGCGTGAGGGCCCATGGCAGGCGCCTGGACTGCCGCCTGCCGGGGGGCCTTCAGGCCGGTCGTCACGAGCGCGCCGCGATCGAGCTGCTCGCGGCCGCCGAGCGGACCGCTCCCGGGCAGCTCGCATGCCTCTACGCCGGCGAGCACGTCGTCGGGCACGGCACGATCGCTGCCTAGCGCCTGCGACGGCGCCTAAGATCACCACCGAGATGACGACCGACGAGATCCGCGAGCGCTACCTGGCCTTCTTCGAGGAGCGAGGCCACAGGCGCATCCCCTCGGCCTCGCTCGTGCCCGCCGCGAGCGACACCTCGGCGCTGCTGACGGTCGCGGGGATGCACCCGCTGAAGCCGTACTTCCTCGGCGCCGAGACCCCGCCCGCGCAGCGGCTGACGAGCTGCCAGAAGGTCTTCAGGACGGTCGACATCGACAACGTCGGAAACACCTCCAGGCACCTGACGTTCTTCGAGATGCTCGGCAACTTCTCGTTCGGGGACTACTTCAAGCAGGGCGCGATCGAGTTCGCCTGGACGCTCTCGCGCGAGGTCTTCGGCTTCCACGCGGGCGACATCTGGGTGACCGTCTTCGAAGGCGACGACGGCCTCGGCCTCGGCCCCGACGAGGAGGCGATCGAGCGCTGGCTCGAGATCGGCGTGCCGCGCGAGCGGATCGTGCGCTGCCCCCGCTCCGAGAACTTCTGGGAAGCGGGCCCGACCGGTCCCTGCGGCCCGTGCTCGGAGCTGTACGTCGATCGGGGCGTCGAGTACGGGCTCCCCGAGGACCTCCCGGGCGGCGACAACGAGCGCTTCTTGGAGTACTGGAACCTCGTCTTCATGCAGTACGACCAGCGCCCCGGCGGGCCGGGCGGCAACGGCGCCGGCTCGGTCCTCACGCCGCTGCCCGCGAACAACATCGACACCGGCCTCGGGCTGAACCGGATGGCCGCGATCCTGCAGGGCAAGGAGACGGTCTTCGAGACCGATCAGTTCGCGCCGCTGATCGAGCTCGGCGAGAGCCTCTCGGGGCGCTCCTACGGCTCCGATCACCCGACCGACCGGGCGCTTCGGATCCTCGCCGACCACTCCCGCGCGATGACGTTCCTGACCGCGGACGGCGTCGTGCCGTCCAACGAGGACCGCGGATACGTGCTGCGACGCGTTATGCGCCGCGCGATCCAGCAGGGCCTCGGCCTCGGCCTCGAGCCGGGCTTCCTGACGCGCTACTCGGCGCTCGTCCGCGAGCTGATGGCGGGGAGCTACCCCGAGCTCGCCGAGCAGGCCGAGTCGACCGACATGTGGCTCGCCGCCGAGGAGGAGAGCTTCGGGCGCACGCTCGCGCAGGGCATGGCGACGCTGAGCGACCACATCGAACGCGCCCGGGAGGACGGCCATGGCGCGATCGCCGCCGAAGAGGTCTTCCGGCTGCACGACACGTTCGGGTTCCCGCGCGAGATGACCGAAGAGCTGCTCGCGGAAGCGGGCCTCGGCATCGAGGGCGACTTCGAGGAGCATATGTCGCGCCAGCGCGAGCGGGGCCGCGTCGCGGCGAGCGGCAGCGGGACCGTCGTGGCGTCGGGCTACAGCGAGGAGGCGCTCGGCGAACTGCTCGCGCAGAGCGACCAGACCCGCTTCACCGGCTATGAAACCCGCGAGCAGGAGACGACGGTCGGCGCGCTGAAGGACATCGGCGGCGACGGAGACAGGCGCCGGCTGCTGGTCAAGCTCGCCGAGTCGCCCTTCTACGCGCCCGGCGGCGGCCAGGTCGCGGACACCGGCACGATCGAATGTGAGGACGGCGACTGCCGGGCGCGGGTCACCGACGTGATCCGCCGCGGCGAGGACCAGCTCGTGCAGGTCGAGCTCGAGCGCGGGGAGCTGCGCCCAGGCGAGCACGTCCACGCCCACGTCGACCCGCGCACCCGCCACGCCACCGAGGCCAACCACACCGCCACGCACCTGCTGCAGGCGGCGCTGCGCGAGCGCCTCGGCAACCACATCCGCCAGGCCGGCTCCTACGTCGGGCCCGACAAGCTCCGCTTCGACTTCAGCCACGGTCAGGGCCTGACGCCCGAGGAGCTGCGCGACGTCGAGGACCGCGTCAACGAGTGGATCGCCCGCAACGACCCGGTCCGCGCGATCACGACCACCCTCGACGAGGCCCGCGGGCTCGGCGCGATGGCGCTGTTCGGCGAGAAGTACGGCGAGGTGGTGAGGATGGTCGAGGTCGGCTCCGGGGAGTACTCGCGCGAGCTCTGCGGAGGGACGCACGTGCACAGGACCGCGGAGATCGGCCCGTTCCGGATCCTCTCCGAGACCTCGAGCTCGGCCAACGTGCGGCGCATCGAGGCGGTCACCGGTCCCGCGGCCGTTGAGCTGCTGAGGATCCACGACGGGATCCTCGGCGAGGTCGCGGGCGAGCTGCGGGCTCGCCCCGAGCAGGCGATGGTCGCCCTCCGGCGCCTCGTCGAGGAGCGCAAGCGCCTGGAGAAGGAGCTCTCTCGGGCCGCCGCCGGCGGCGGCGCCGGGGCGGGCGCGGAGGAGCTCGCGGCCGCCGCCGTCGAGGTCGACGGCGCGACGGTGCTCGCGAGCGCCGTCGAGGTCCCCGACGCGAAGGCGCTGCTCGATCTGGTCGACCGTGTGAAGGGCAAGCTTCCCGACGCGGCGATCCTGCTCGGCACGGCCGCGGACGGGCGCGTGCACCTCGTCGCGAGCGTCGCGCCGGATCTCGTCGGTCGCGGCGTGAAGGCCGGAGCGATCGTGAAGGTCGCGGCCGAAGTCGTCGGGGGCGGCGGCGGGGGGCGCGACACGATGGCCCAGGCGGGCGGCCGCGACCCGGAGAAGCTCGGCGAGGCGATCGCCGCGGGCGCCGCCGCGATCGAGGCGGCGCTGAGCGCTTGAGGGTGCTCGCCCTCGACTACGGAAGCGCGCGCTGCGGCTGCGCGATCAGCGACCCGACGGGGACGATCGTGACGCCGATCGAGACCGTCGAGAAACCCGCCACCAAGCGTGGCATGGCGCGGCTGCGCGAGCTCGTCTCGACGCGCCGCCCTGAGCTCGTGCTGGTCGGCCTCCCGCTGTCGCTGTCGGGGTCGGACACCGCCCAGACGCGGGAGGCCCGCGACTTCGCCCGGCGCCTCTCCGACGCTCTCGCCGACGGGGAACAGGGGGTCCCCGTCGAGCTCTACGACGAGCGCTTCACGACCCGCCTGGCGCAACGCTCCGGCGGAGGGCCAGGACGGCCTCGCAGCTCGGAGGACTCCCGCGCCGCCGCGCACCTGCTCGAGAGCTGGCTCGCGGCCGGTTCGCGTTAGGGTCCAGGGCCTTGTCGCGCGATCGATCACGCCCGGAACGCACGAGCGAGGAACGCGAACGCGACCGCCTCGAGCGCGAACGACGTCGGGCGGAACGCGAAGGCGTGCCGCCCCCCGAGGCTCCGTTGGCGGACGCGGTGCCTCCGCCGCCGCCCGACGACCCCGCCGATCCGCTCGGCTTCGAGGAGCCCCCGCACCTCGAGGCCCCCGACGAGCAGCCCTTCGCCGAGCCGCTTCCCCCCGCCGACCCGGACGGGCTCGAGCCTCCCGCGCTTCACGAACATCCCGATCTCGAGCCGACGGCTGAACCGGCGGGGTACGAGCCGCTCGCCGAGGGTCACGACGAGGCCGATCTCACGCCGGCAGTGGAGCCCTCCCCGGCCGAGCCGATCGCGTCAGAGCCGCCCGCGCTGGAAGCGGCCCCGGCGGAGCCGCCCACGCATGAGCCCGGCGCTGTCGACCCGCAGGCCGAAGAACACCCTGCGACAGAACGGCACGATGAAGGGCTCCATGCATCTGAGCAGCACCCGGAAGGGCTCCATGCACCTGAGCAGCACCCGGAAGAGCTCCATGCCCCTGAGCAGCACCCGGAAGAGCCCTCCCAAGAAGAGCCCCTTCCGTCGGAGCCCTCCCAAGAGGAGCCCCCTGCGCCCGAGCCTCCCCTCGAAGAGCCTCCCGCGCCCGAGCCGGTCGTCCTCGATCGCCCCGCCGAGGCGCGCGGCCGAGTCCGCCGCGGCCGCCACGTCGATGACCCCGAAGCGACGCAGGGCTATGAGATCCCGGGACTGCCTCCCGACGACCCGGCGCCCGCGCCGAGCAAGGGCCTGCCCGAGCCGCCGCCGCGAGTCGGCCCGACGGGCGCCGCTCCGGCGCGCCGCGCGTTCGCCCGCGGGGAGGCGGGCGGCCTGGGCGCGGTCGGCCCGCCGCGCGAACGGCGCCGCCGGGGCGTCGGCTCGCGGCTCGCCGCGCTCGTCGCCTTGGCCGCCGTGGCCGTCGCGGTCGTGCTGCTCGTGCACTCGCTGAAAGGCTCCTCCAAGACGAAGGCTCCGCTGGCCGTCCCCGTCATCAAGGTGCTGATCCCCGAGGGCAAGACGCGGCTGCAGATCGCCCAGATCGCGAAGGCCGCGGGCCTGAAGGGCAGCTACCGGACCGCCGCGCGGCGCTCGGTGCTCCTGAACCCCGTCACGTTCGGCGCGCCGAAGGGCACGCCGGACCTCGAAGGGTTCCTGTTCCCCGCGACCTACGACATGAACAAGGGCGCGCCCGTCTCGCGGCTGGTCGAAGAGCAGCTCACCGCGTTCAGGGAAAACTTCGGGGCAGAAGACGCCAGCCGCGCGAAAGCGCTCGGGGTGACGCCGTACGGGCTGCTCACGATCGCCTCGATGATCGAGCGCGAGGCGCAGATCCCGGGCGACCGCGCGAAGATCGCGGCCGTCATCTACAACCGCCTGAAAGCGGGCATGCCGCTCGGCATCGACGCGGCCATCTACTACGCCGTCGAGGTCTCCAAGAACATCCCGACTTACACGGGCGAACTGACCGAATCGCAGCTGCAGATCCACTCGGCCTACAACACGCGCACCCATACGGGCCTGCCGCCGACGCCGATCTCCAACCCGGGAGTCGCCTCGATCCAGGCCGCAGCCCACCCCGCGCACGCCTCCTACCTCTACTACGTGGCGGGCGCCGACGGCTGCGGCGAGCAGGTCTTCTCGACGACGAAGGCGGCCTTCGAAACGAACGTCGCGGCCTACGAAGAAGCCAAGAGGAAGAACGGCGGCAAGCCGCCGACCTGTAAGAAGAAGCACTGATGCCGCGGCTCGGCGTCCTCGGCTGGCCCGTCGCTCACAGCCGCTCGCCCGCGATGCACAACGCCGCGCTGGCCGCGCTCGGGTTCGATGACTGGCACTACCAGCGCCTGCCCGTCCCCCCGCCGCTGCTCGCCGAGACCGTGCGGGCGCTCGGCGGGTCGGGCTTCCTCGGCGCGAACGTCACGATCCCCCACAAGGAGGCCGCGCTCGGCCTCGCCGACGAGGCCAGCGAGGCCGCCCGCGAGATCGGCGCCGCGAACACCCTCACGTTCCGCTCCGACGGCTCGATCGCCGCCGAGAACACCGACGCCCCCGGGTTGCTGCAGGCGCTCGGCGTCGATGTTCGCGGTCTGACCGCACAGGTGCTCGGGGCCGGAGGAAGCGCCCGCGCGGCGGTGTGGGCGCTGCTCGGCGCCGGGGCCGCCGAGGTGCTCGTGTGGAACCGCACCGAGAGCCGTGCAAGAGCCCTTGCCGATGAGCTCGGGGCCCGGGCGGTGCCGGCCCCGGAGGGGGCCGATCTGCTCGTCAACTGCACCTCGGTGGGGCTTTACGTACAACGCTCGGCCACTGAGGATCGTGGGCTCAACCAACTCGGTTTGAGGGGCGATCAGGTCGGCGAGTACTCATATGTCGCCGATCTGGTCTATCGCTCAGGATCAACCCCGCTGCTTGCCGCCGCCGAGGCGGTCGGCGCACGCACCGTCGACGGTCTGGAGATCCTCGCCGCCCAGGGCTCGCTCAGCTTCGCTCTGTGGACGGGACGGGAGCCTCCCCCCGGCGTCATGCTCGCCGCTGCCCGCGGCGAGCCATCGGCCTGATCCCGAGTCGGGGGCGTCGCGATGAGCGAGGCCCCCCAGCCAGCCGGCGGCCCTGACCTGCACGCGATCTTCGGCATGGAGGGCGAGCAGGACGCCGCCCGCGAGCCCGTCATCTCGGTCGAGCGGCCCGACCAGGAAGCGGTCGCCGACGTCCGCCTCGACGCGCCCCCGCCCGCGGACTTCGACCCGTTCGCCCCGTCCCCGGAGACCCCCGCCGGCGAGGCCTTCGCGGCCGGGTGGGTCGAGCAGGAGGCGGCGCCGCCCGCGCCGACCGCGCCCCAGCCCCCCGCCGAGGAGGGCGGCTGGAGCGGGATCACCAGACCCTCCAAGCGAGGCTCCTCGGCCCGCTTCCTGACCGACGTGATCGTCGAGCTCGGCCTCGCCTCCCAGCGCCAGGTCGAAGACGCCGTCGAGACCTCGCGCAACTCCGGCACAGCGCCCGAGCGGATCCTGATCGACCAGGGGGCCCTGACCAACGACGGGCTCGCCCGGGCGCTCGCCGAGCGCTACGGCCTGGACCACCTCGACCTCGGCGTCTTCCAGGTCGACATGGCGGCCGCCAACCTGATCTCGACGACGGTCGCCAAGCGCTACCAGGCGGTCCCCGTCGCGTTCGCGGACAAGCGCACCCTGCTGGTCGCGATGGCCGACCCCTCGAACGTGCTCGCGGTCGACGACATCGCGATCATGACCGGCCACGAGGTGCGGGTCGCGGTAGCCCCGCCCGACGACATCGTCGGGCTGATCTCGCGCCTGGACCGGCTCGAAGACGTCGTCGGCTCGCCGGAGGAGCTGATCGAGGAAGAGGACGGCGGGGAAGTCGTAGCGCTGCACGACTCCGACGAAGACGCGCCGGTCATCAAGCTCGTCAACCAGATCGTCGGCCAGGCCGTCGAGCGGGGCGCCTCCGACATCCACCTCGCCCCGGACGGCCGCGAGGTGCGGGTCCGCTTTCGAATCGACGGCGTGCTGCAGGACATCACGACCGTGCCCCGGCGGATGGCCGCCGGCGCGGTCTCGCGCGTGAAGATCATGGCCGAGCTCGACATCGCCGAGAAGCGCCTGCCCCAGGACGGCCGTATCGGCCTGGTCGTCGACGGGCGCCACATCGACCTGCGCGTCGTGACGCTGCCGAGCGTCCACGGCGAGGGGATCGTGATGCGCGTCCTCGACAAGACGAACGTGGTCGTCGACCTCGACAAGCTCGGGATGGCCGACGAAGCTCGCGAAGTGTTCGAAAAGTCCTGCCGCGAGACCCACGGGGCGGTGCTCGTCACGGGGCCGACCGGGTCGGGTAAGTCGACGACCCTCTACGCGTCTCTGCAGATGCTCAACACGCCCGAGAAGAACATCATCACCGTCGAGGACCCGGTCGAGTACGAAATGTCCGGGCTGACCCAGGTGCAGGTCTCCAACAAGACGGGCCTGACGTTCGCGACCGGACTGCGGGCGATGGTCCGCGCCGACCCCGACGTGATCATGGTCGGCGAGATCCGCGACCGCGAGACCGCCCAGATCGCGGTCGAGTCGGCCCTCACCGGCCACCTCGTGCTCTCGACGCTGCACACCAACGACGCGCCCTCGGCGATCACCCGTCTGATCGAGATGGGCGTCGAGCCCTTCCTGGTCGCCTCGGCGCTGGAGTGCGTCGTCGCCCAGCGCCTCGCCCGCCAGCTCTGCTCCTCCTGCAAGCGCCGCACGATCATCCCCGCCAAGGTCCTGCAGGAAAGCGGCTACAAAGCCCACATGGAGCTCGAGGCGTACGAGCCCGTCGGCTGCCGGCGCTGCGGGGGCGGGGGCTACCGCGGCCGGCTCGGGGTCTACGAGGTCATGAAGATGAGCCCCGAGATCCAGACGATGGCGCTCGAACGGCGGCCCGCGGAGGAAATCCGCGACCTCGCCGTCAGCCAGGGCATGATCAGGCTGCGCGACGACGGGCTGCAGAAGGTGCGGATGGGTCGCACCTCGATGGCCGAGATCGCCCGCGTGATCGGCAGCAACTGAGCGCGCCGCCGGCCCGAGCCCGGCTCAATTTTTCGTCCAGCGCTCACCTGCCCCTCCTGAAAACGTGTTTTCGAGCCGATAGGCCCCCATGGACATCGATTTCGCTGACCTGCTGATGGAGGTCGTCAACCGCCGTGCCTCGGACCTGCACCTCACCGCGGGTGCTCACCCGACCGTCCGCGTGCGCGGCCGCCTCGCGCCGCTGGAGGACTATCCCGAGCTCTCCAGCGCCGACACCCGGGAGATCGTCTACTCGATCCTCACCGGCGATCAGCGTCAGCGCCTGGAGACCAACTGGCAGCTGGACTTCGCCTACTCGATCCCGGGCCACGCCCGCTTCCGTGTCAACGCCTACTACCAGCGCGGGGCGATCGGCGCGGCCTTCCGTCTGATCCCCTTCGGCCTCACCTCGATCGACGACCTCGGCCTGCCGGCGACGGTCCACGAGTTCACCAAGAAGCCCCGCGGCTTCGTGCTCGTGACGGGCCCGACGGGCTCGGGGAAGTCCACCTCGCTGGCGGCGATGATCGACTCGATCAACGAGACCCGCGAGGAGCACATCATGACGATCGAGGACCCGATCGAGTTCCTGCACGGGCACAAGAAGTGCCTCGTCAACCAGCGCGAGCTCGGCGCCG
>Ga0134125_10000364_pt1 | contig 61908 bp, 49 predicted proteins | sample KB31751_FD_96464 | JGI IMG/M metagenome (GOLD analysis project Ga0134125, IMG submission 96464) | Terrestrial soil microbial communities with excess Nitrogen fertilizer from Kellogg Biological Station, Michigan, USA - KB3-175-1 | ecosystem: Environmental > Terrestrial > Soil > Unclassified ... | reverse complement strand
TTGAAAAAACGATTCTGACGTTCTCTCCTTGTCGATTGCTCGTAGTCACTGATTGTTGCCATTTCATAGTTGGTTTAGTGCCTATAAACCTCTATTTTCGGTCAACATATTCAGGCAAGCACACCCTCTTACTTTCCCCTGTATTTAGATCCGTTTAATATTTTTTGCGCGTCCGTTTCGGCCATCAGCATTGGGAGCGAAACTTCGGGGTGGCGGTTCATATACGCCCTTACAATTTGCCAGCCCGTCCATATACCAAGTTTGGGCGCGGATTCGTTGGTTTCGCCAAGGCCGGGGGTAAATGGCGCTTCGGTCAAATATTTCTGAATTTTGGGATAATCCGCCTCATATAACAAATTTGAATCTAAAAAATACGCCCAGATACTGGATTGGAATTGCCGGCACCATTTTAACTGGGCGCCGGTATAGCCGATCTTTATGGTATCAGGCACGTCGGGCAGCACCTGGTCCATAAAATACATGATCTTTCCATTATAAACCATTTTCGACAACAGCGTTTTACTGCTGTCATTTTCGGGGAACAAGTCTTCGCGCGTTATACCCTCAACAACCCTGGGTGTTATATTTTGCGGGGTGAAATTACGGGATAAATAATGTGGATAAGCTTTTGTAAGCGCCGGGTAAAACCGTGAATTTGCCCCCAAAAAAAGATCGAGGCCGATTCCAAAATATCCATTTCCTATTGACGTTTGCGCCTCGAAACCCGAAAAATAGGCATACACTTTGGGCAGCGCCGCCTGCGGGAAATAATATTTGATGCGCCTGAAGGCATCGGTTAACTCTGCCTCCTGTTTATCCATATTGGGATAAACGGAATCGACATCGTGTTTAAGATCATTATAAGCCTGGTTATTTAAAACCTGCCGCACCAGATTAAAATATGCGGTATCGTGTATATTGACGTTTTCATCCTGGAGCACCAGCGCGATAAAATCGCGGTAAAACGGGCCGTATTTTTTTTGCAGGTAGGCGGCCTGCTGGGCCATAGGCTTTGTGCGCATGGCGTCGAACTCCTTATCAAAACGCGCTACTTTTACATCGACATGAATATTACTAACGTCGACCTTTTTGCTTCGACCGCAGGCGCTGATAAACAGAGCGATCAAAAAAAATAGGTAAATTTGCTTTATTTTGCGTTCAATGACCATTTTTTATGCTTTGGGCAAAATTAATTTTTTTATTTGCATTCGTATCCTAAACATCTTATTCAACCGTTAGTTTAGGTACTGTATAACCACCTGGTATTATGAAGATCGCTTTAGCCCAGCTTAATTATCATGTAGGGAATTTTGATTCCAATACGGCTAAAATTATCGACCATATAAAAAAGGCGCGGGCAAACGGCGCCGACCTGGTTGTGTTTTCCGAACTATGTGTTTGCGGTTATCCCCCGCGCGATTTTCTGGAGTTTAATGAATTTATCGGACTCTGTGAATCCTCGGCCCATAAAATAGCGACACAATGCACGGATATCGCGTGTATCATTGGACTGCCTACGCCAAATAGCCAGCCGCAGGGAAAAGATCTGAACAATTCGGCTTATTTTATCGAAAACGGGATAGTGAAAGCCATCGTAAATAAGGCGCTGCTGCCCAACTACGATATATTTGACGAGTACCGGTATTTTGAACCCGCTACCGCATTTCAGTGCATCGACTTTAAGGGTCACCGCATCGCCCTTACCATTTGCGAGGACCTCTGGAACACCATTGAAAACCCGCTGTATGTTACCCGGCCGATGGATATATTGATACAGCAGCAGCCCGATGTAATGATCAACATCGCCGCGTCGCCGTTTGCCTATAACCACGACGAGGAACGCATCGCCATTTTAAGCGATAATGCAAACCGGTATAAACTGCCATTATTTTACGTAAACCATGTGGGCGCGCAAACCGAGCTGATATTTGACGGGGGATCGCTGGTTTTTGATGATACCGGTAAAATGATCGATGAGCTTCCTTACTTTAAAGAGTGCGTTGCTTATTACACTCTGGATAAAAGGGGCGGTGTTACGTTCGATCATCCGCCGACCATGAAAAAAGAGCGCCAAAGCGATATTGAACAAATACACCAGGGCCTGGTATTGGGCATAAGGGATTATTTTACCAAATCGGGTTTTAAACAGGCGATATTGGGTTTGTCAGGCGGGATCGATTCGGCGGTGGTTTGCGCATTGGCGGTAGAGGCCCTTGGCCCCGAAAATGTAATGGCCGTGCTGCTGCCTTCGCGTTTTTCAAGCGACCATTCCATTAAGGACGCTGAGGACCTGGTAAAAAACCTGGGCTGCATGCACCAGACGATTAGCATAAAAGATATTACCGAGGCTTTTGAAAATACGCTGGAGCCCCAGTTTAAGGACCTTCCGTTTAACATTGCCGAAGAAAACATTCAATCGCGAAGCCGCGCGGTGCTGCTGATGGCCATGTGTAATAAATTCGGTTATATTTTATTGAATACATCGAATAAAAGTGAAGCCGCCGTTGGTTATGGCACACTTTACGGCGATATGTGCGGCGGAATCTCGGTGATCGGCGACGTATATAAAACACAGGTGTTCCAGCTTGCACGGCATATCAACCTCGGGCGGGGGATCATCCCGGAAAATTCTATCGTTAAACCGCCCTCGGCGGAGTTAAGGCCGGACCAAAAGGATACCGACTCGTTGCCGGAATATGATGTGCTGGATAAGATCATAGCGGAGTATGTAGAACACCGGTGCTCGTCGGGCGAGATCGTAAACCTGGGATATGATGAGCAAACCGTTCGCCGTGTGATCAAACTGATCAACCTGGCCGAGCATAAACGGTATCAAACACCTCCTATTTTAAGGGTATCACCCAAGGCCTTTGGCATGGGCAGGCGCATGCCGATTGTTGGAAAATATTTATCATAAAAATTGTAACTTAGCATTAAACCTTTTGGACGTGGTTAGTCTAAGTAACATCTAAGCAGTATATATTATGAAAAGATCAATTTATATAGGGCTCGCATTTTTGGCGCTGTCAGCCTTATCGGCCTGCACAAGCTACGATTATTATACCGCAGCTATTAATAAAACCGATTTGAGCAATTATCATACGTTTGCGTGGATGCCGGCTTCAAATACCGGCGGCAACAGCCTGAATAACGATGTTGCCGATGCCAAAATAAAAGACGCAACCACGATGGCCCTTGTTTCCAAAGGACTGCGGTTAAGCCGGCGAAACCCCGACCTGGTTGTAACTTATACCTTAAAGGTAGGCCGTGGCGCGCGCACTAATTATTACACACCCTATTACGGTGGATTTTACCCGGGCTGGGGTTTTGGCTGGGGCTGGGGTTACAGACCGTATTATTATGCCTTCGGGGCGCCGTTTCCTTATTATGGCGGTTTAACTTATGCCGAAAAAGAGCATTATAAAGAGGGCACACTGATCATCGACCTGGTTGATACCCGCACCCGAAGGATCGTTTGGCGCGGATTTGGCGTAGGTGAAGTACATCATAATCCTCAAAAGTCAATTGATGATCTGCCAAAGGAAGTAAACGGCGTGCTGGCCCAGTTACAGCTTGAGCCAGGCCCTATGCGGCGTTACTAACATAAACAGCTTTAGAAACAATAAAAAAAGTCAATTGAAAAATCAATTGACTTTTTTTATTGCAATATAATTATTGGGTTATTTAAGCAACTAAAGCAGCCTTTTGCTTACGGTAAAGGTGTATAGCGGCAAAAACAAAAGCAGCAACGGCCAGTACCACTACCCAGGTATCCAGCGGGCAAACCTCATCCGGATCGGTTCCACCACATGGCGAACCCTGCGCAAATAAAAAAACAGCGTTCAGCATTAATAACGCAAATACGCCGCAGAAAACCTATACTCGCATAACTTTATATTTTAATTCAAAAATTTAATTTTAACATTTCCCCGATCTTGTAGAGATGCCGGAAAATTTCCATTGTTTACGTAATTCTTTGTAAATGGTTACCTGATAACCCTTTTATATTGTATACATTCATCTTTCCAAACCAGGCCTTCGTTTAAATATCAGATCAAACCGGGGTTGTTCGATTCCTTTTTCCGTTGCTAACTACTTGTATAACAAACAATCGCAGAAAAGGTTTTGCTTATGCCTGTTTTTCATATTAACCCTTTTGTTCAACTGCTGCGCTGTTCTCAAATCGATAAATTATATTTTAACGCAGGTAGCCAACAGAGGCAATTACTATGCCGCAGGATGATTATTTTGATATTGCTTTACCTAATTAACTTTGGGTATTTGTTTAAACACCTTTATTTAGTGTTAATTAAAACAGTCGATAAAAAAACGCAAACCCGGTATTTTTAATTTATCAGCTCATATAGCAATATGGGCAGCATTTTCCCCAAATCGGAGGGTAAAAAGCACTGTTGGATGTGTTTGGACAACTAATCAGAGGAACTATAATTTGATAAAAGTGGTTTGCCCGATGATGCCTTTTCCGGTTTTGCTCACCACCTGTATCACGTAAGACCCAGGCATCAGCTTGTTTACATCAGCTTGCCAGGTGAGTTCGTTCGTTTCGCCTTTTTTAACGACGGCGCCCATGTTATTCACAATGGTAATGGAATATATGTCGGCCTTCGCTTTAACCACCGCCATCAGGTCCGAGATAGACTGTATCCGGTCTGTGAACAAAGCCGTCAGCGTGTTAGCAGGAACGATCACTAAGTTCAGCGTGGTTTTTACCGGGTTGGGATAGACGTATAAATTATGATTGTTCGCTATTGAATTTGAATATTCGATAGAGGCGATGTCCGAATACGTGATAGCGCCGTTTTGTGCCATTTTGAGCCGGTATTCATTCACACCGATCAGTGGGTTGTTATCCGTAAGGCTATAATTCTTCGCGCCGTTCGATGTCAAATTCCCTATCGGGCTAAACGTAATACCCTTGTCTACGCTTCTTTCGACCGTAAATAACGTATTGTTCCCTTCATTTTTTGTTTTCCATGCCAGTTGAACCGTTTTGCCATCCTTGTTTGCTGTAAAGTCGACCAGCCGCACCTGCTTTACATTTTGAAGGATGACCAGGCTGAAGCGGCGCGAACCGTATGTAGTGGTGTCGCTCAAATTTATGGTAAATGCGTAGGCAGACGTTTGAAGCATGTTTAGCGAGTCTTTTGTAAACGCATCATGCAGCCAAACCTGGTATGTTTTTGGCAGGGAAGCGGCCTCGATCATATTTAAATTATATGTGCCCGAGGCCGCTGCGGCTACTTTAAAGAAGACCGTGTCGTTCTTTGCTGCCGGCAGCGGCATCTTATTAATAGCCAAAACTTTGCCATCTGCCGAAAGGCTGGCAAAACTCACCACCCCCGTTCCGGGATGATAAAGGGCGTCCTCATTGAACACATATTTTGATTGTGCCGCTGCAGTAAAGCCAACATAAGCATCATCCTTATTGATGGAGTCTTTAGCCAGCTGCAAACGCAGGTGCGGCTCGGGCTGCTGTGTGTTTTTGGCCGTTTGCACGGCGGCCCGGGTAGACATGAAAAGATTAGCGCCGATATTTTGCGTGGCAGTTTTGGCCGATTCATTAAAGATCAGTTGGGGCGATGCCCCTGTTGCCAGCACAAAAAAGCCCTGCCCGCTTACTATCGTCCTTGATCCGTTGTTGGTAAAGCCACCACCCACCTGGTAGGTATCGTAGTTATGGGTTATGATATTATACTCGTATGCGGTGTTGCTTATATTCGCTCCGTAAATACCGGTCGTCGAACTGGTGCTGTTAAATGTTTCCCAATCGATAGAGCTTGCATATGGATTGCCCACCAGGTTGAAGCCCCGCACCGCATCGTTAGCGATGTTGGTTGTATAGCTCAAATTTGCAGAGGCAGCGGTAAACCAGTTACGAACGGTTATTTGGCCGGCGTTTAGCGTTCCTGATGCATTTAATGTAACGGAAGGGGCGGTAAGGAACGATGAAAGCGTTTCCTGCGCCAACGTCCCGGCAGCCCGGTTCCCCCTGAAAAAAACTTCATATCCGTCTCCAACCGGCACATTATAAACAGCAGCAGCGCCATCACCGGTCATATTATAGTCGTATGGATTGGTATTGTTGAATGTGTTTACACCCCAGAAGTTACCGCTATAAAATGAAGCGACAGGCACCTGGTCTTCCCGGTATAAGAAAAGGGATGGATTTCCGCCCTTATCATAACCCACAGGGCCGGTAAGATACATTCCGCCATAGACTAAGTAGTGCATGTCGTATACATTGTTGGAACTTACCGTGGCAGCATACACCGGCGACGACATCAGGTAATAACCCCTATGGCCGAGGCCGCCTGTAATAAAACGCTCTACATGGATCGAATCCGCACCCGGCCCTGCAATAGATGTCGTTGTTATTTGCCCAACGGATGCTGAGCCGCTGGCATCGGACTTTAACGTTAATTTACCTGTTAAAGCGGTATAGAGAACATCGCCTGAACCGACGTTTAAAGTAGCCGCGGGTGAAATATTTACATTTCCCGCTCCGGTAAGCGTTGGGCTGCCCGAGGTACCGACATGGTTAACCGTCAGGGTATTACCAATCGTTACCGTACCTGCAACGTCAACGGTTGCTCCCGTTCCTATAACAACACTGCCGGTTCCCGAAGTCTTAAGAGTGCCGCCTGAACTGACGGTGAGCGGGCTGTTTAAATTGACAGTTGTGCCGCTAAGCGTTAATGTTGAAGATGCGCCGACATTTGAGGTAGCCGTAGATGGCAGCGAAATTGTACCGCCGTTAATCGTACCGTTCGAACTAGCAGCCGTTGTTAAAGCCGTTGTCAGGGTTAAGATTTTTCCGGCACCGATATTTAACACTGGGTTGGTTACAGTGGCGCCAAAAGTAACGCCTGCTACGGTGGTGTTTGCCGTTATCGAAGGCGCGTTGGTGTAAGCATGGCCGCCAACATTTACCACCATTAATGAGCCGGGAACAACGCCGTTACCGCCGTTGAGGGCCAGGAAATTGCCCGCTAAGGTAAAATCATTGCTCAGGGCGCCTGTCCAGTATTCGCTGGCGATAATAGTGAACGTATGCCCGGTAACCCCGAAGGTATTGTAGGTGGTATAAGGGCTTGTCGTTATAAATGCCGGAGAACTTTGCCCGCTTGCAAAGTCGCAGGAAAAAGAAGTTATCGTGCCAAAATTAACGGTATAATCGGCTACAAGCCAATAGTAATAAGTGGTGCCGGCCGGTATCGTTTCGTTTACATTGCAATTAAAATAGCCGCCGCCGCTGATAAACACGCCGGGGTTTGATGGCGACGATGAAGACGTATACAAAGGTGTACCGCCCGGAAATGCGTTGGTAGTGGACCGGTAAAGCCTTGCATTTGAAAAAATGCTATTCTCGCCACCCGATGTTTGAATGTCGAAATTGTTTAATGTGAACGAGGATCCGTTCCCGGTTACGCCAAAGCCGAATAAAACGATGTCGGTTTGCCCGTAAACCAAAGTGCCGGCTGTTATGCCGTTAGCAGATGTACTGTTGGCGCCTGTGACGGATAAAAATGGCCCCGGCAGCGTATAAGTGTTGCCGGTTATGTTAAAAGTATTATAAGATGACGCAGGACTTGTTTGTACGATAGCGTTTGTGCTTTGGCCACTTGTGAAATTAAAGGCTACCGTTGTGCCTGTGGCGGGAGCGACACCGGTATTGTCGGCTACCAAAAAATAATATTTTGTCGTGGTTGTTACCGATAACGGCGTACCAAAAGTGATATTGGCATAATTGCCGCTGAACGCTACCGTTGCGCCTGTAACCTGTGTACTCCCGGTAAATGTGTTGGATGTATTGGTATATAGCTTGCCGTTGCCAAAGTAATTGGCGGTATTGCTGTTATTACTATTGACATTAATACCGGATATGCTGATCGAGGAGGTAGCCGATATGCCAAATCCAAACAGTGCCATAGCTGTTTGCCCCGAAGTAATGGTTGTACCGTTTGCTAAAACGCCTGTTTGAGCCGACGTAACGGTTACGTTGGCATAATTAAGCAGATAGGTATTGCCGGTGCAGGTAAAATTGTTGTAAGTGGCGACCGAGGGGCTGGTAACAGTTAACGCGGCGCTGCTTTGCTGATCGGCTAAATTAAATTGCACATTGGCCGGAACCGCACCGGTAATAGAGGTGTTGGCAACCAAAAAGTAATATTTGGTTGCGTGGGATGCTATACTGACTGCTGTGCCCGGCGAAAACGAGACATAGGAGCCACTCATTGTACCAGCAACAACCAACGTTCTGGTGGAGGTACTATAGCTGCTGCCCGTACAACTATATAGGCTGATCCCGGAAAAATAATTAGATAATGCTGCGAGGGTGCTGTTGAGCTGAAATTTTGAAATTTTATAGGTGCTGCTGCTATTATTGGTAATGCTGAATCCAAACATTGCCACGCCGCTAACGCCGGAATATAAAGTTGTGGAAGTTGCATTAAGGCCGCCCGTAAGGTTTGACACACTAAGGGGATAAGGCGTTGTACCGGAATTAAAAACATAGCCAATAAAATCGCTTATATAAGCAGCGTACGAGGTACCATGATTGTCGGTTGCAAAAGTCCCTGAATTAATATTGATCTGGCCGTTGTAATCAGTAGTAGTGCTGTTTGAGTAAACAGCATCCGCGACTAAAAAGTAATTATTGGTCGAGCTTGAAATCGTTTCGGTAAGGTTGCTAACCGTAATATTTGAACCGCTAAATGTAACGTTGCCGACCGGTGTGGAGGTGGCGGCATTAAAAGTAGTGGTGGGGCAACGATATAATGTGCCGTTGGCTAAATGCGACTGGCTGGTGCTGGACGTTGTCCACCCGATGTTAAATTGTGAAAATGTAATGCTTCCGCCGCTTACCGTAGCGCTAAACCCAATTAACACAACTTGCGATTGGCCCGAAGTAATAGGTGTTGAAGCAGGCTGCAAACCGCCGGTTAACGCAGCAAAAGATGCTGACTGACCAAAAGCATTGCTAATGGATAAAATAAGAAAACAAATAATGAAAGAACAAAATAAACGAATTTTCATACGGGCCCGATGTTTCTTTTAAACTTGCTTTAACCAAAAAAAGCTTTGACAGTCAAGCGGCGTTGCATGATAGGCAACTATTATGCCCTTAAGCCTCATTTTCATTATTTTACCTTCAAAACACGTTCACCTAATGTTTAAAACTTCTTTTTTTCGAAAATCGTGGAAACTGCGATGCCAAAAAATGATGTGTCATTTATTGAATTGGGGCGTTCGTTGGATATGCCATGGGGCGCGTTTTCCACAACCTGTGCGCTATCCACAGTTAGCCAAACCTCGCTTTTCGCATTGATTTCGTGCTGTTTTAATGGGATTATTATTTCCCGGCCTTTTAATAATCGTTAACTTTGGCCGCAAAAATTACATGCTTTATGCAATATGATGTTATTGTTATCGGTTCGGGCCCGGGTGGCTATGTTGCTGCCATTCGCTGCGCGCAACTGGGTTTAAAAACCGCTATTATCGAAAAATATGCAACCCTGGGCGGTACCTGCCTCAATGTGGGCTGCATCCCGTCAAAAGCGCTGCTCGATTCGTCAGAGCACTATCATAACGCTGCTCACATATTTTCGACACATGGCATAAAGCTGAATAACCTTTCGGTTGATTTCGGCCAAATGATAAAACGCAAGGAAGAAGTTGTTGCCGCTAACACCGCCGGTATCGTGTACCTGATGAAGAAAAATAAGATCGACACGTATTATGGTGTTGGATCGTTTAAGGATAAGAACACCATCACAATAAAAAAAGCAGACGGATCTGCTGAAGAAATCACCGGCAAAAACATCATCATCGCAACGGGCTCAAAGCCTTCGAGCCTGCCGTTTTTAAAGACCGACAAAAAAAGAATTATCACTTCGACCGAAGCGTTAGCGCTTAACGAGATCCCTAAACACCTGGTATTGATCGGTGGCGGCGTGATAGGGCTTGAATTAGGGTCGGTGTATGCACGGCTTGGCGCGAAAGTGTCGGTGATCGAGTTTATGGATTCCATCATTCCAACGATGGACAAAGGGCTTGGCCGCGAGCTGCAAAAAGTATTGCAAAAGCTGGGCATTGAATTTTACCTGGGCCATAAAGTGACCGGCGCATCCGTAAAAGGCAAAGAAGTAACCGTAACCTTCGATGACCCGAAAGGCGAAAAGAAGGAGCTGAAAGGCGATTATTGCCTGGTTGCGGTTGGGCGCATTGCTTATACCGACGGTTTGGGATTGGATAAGATAGGTTTGACCGTGGAAGAGCGCGGCCGCAAGGTAACGGTTGACGATCACCTGGAAACAAGCGTAAAAGGCGTTTATGCCATAGGCGACGTAATTAAGGGCGCCATGCTTGCCCATAAAGCAGAGGATGAGGGCACGCTGGTAGCCGAGATTATAGCCGGGCAAAAACCGCATATCGATTATAACCTGATCGCCGGTGTGGTTTACACGTGGCCGGAAGTTGCAGCCGTGGGCCAAACTGAGGAACAGCTAAAAGAAAAAGGTGTAAAATATAAAACAGGATCGTTCCCGTTCAAAGCCAGCGGCCGTGCCCGGGCCAGCGGCGACCTGGATGGTTTTGTAAAAGTATTGGCTGATGCCGCGACTGACGAAATATTAGGCGTACATATGATAGGCCCGCGGGCAGCCGATATGATCGCGGAAGCCGTTGTGGCGATGGAATACCGCGCCTCGGCTGAAGACATTGCCCGTATGAGCCATGCCCACCCTACCTATACCGAAGCGATGCGCGAAGCCTGCCTTGCGGCGACGGAAAACAGGGCGATCCACATCTGATTTCGAATTTCGTCCCGATAGCTACAGGATCGGATTTAGCAGGGGCGATTATGCTTTTTTGGATGACGCTTTGGGCTTTGCTGTTTTAACGACTTTGGCCGTTTCGGTTTCTTCCGTTTTCTTTGCTTTAACCGGCGCGGCGGCTGGCAACACAGCTAATATGGTTTGTCCGCCTTTGACTTTCTGGCCTATTTCAACGCGTATCTCTGATCCGAGCGGTAAAAAGACATCGACCCTTGAACCGAATTTTATAAAGCCGAACTGTTCCCCCTGCTCCACGGTATCGCCTTCTTTAATATACCATACGATCCTCCGCGCAAGCGCGCCTGCTATCTGCCTGAACAATACGGGAACGCCGGCGCTATTTTGGGTTACGATGGTGGTGCGTTCATTTTCGGTTGACGACTTGGGGTGCCAGGCTACCAGGTATTTGCCGGGGTTATATTTAAAGTAGGTGATAACACCCGATATCGGGTTGCGGTTGATGTGTACGTTTACCGGCGACATAAAAACCGACAGCTGTATTCTTTTATCTTTTAAAAATTCCGTTTCCTCGGTTTCTTCTATTACAACCACCTTTCCATCGGCAGGGCAAAGCACCTGTGTTTCATCCGTGCTAATGCTGATTGAGGGGCTGCGAAAAAACTGGAGGATGATGACGAAAAGCAGAAACGATAAAATGTAGACCACCCATTTAAGCACAATGGCCTGGGGAAGATAAAACTGGATTACGGCGTTTAAAACAAATATGAACAGGATGCAAAGCGCAATGGACGTATACCCTTCTTTATGGATGGTCATAATTAACTTTTTTACAAAACTACTAATTTGTAATAAAGTACAGATAAGTATATACAATTGGCGCTGCCAGCAGCAGGCCGTCAAAGCGATCGAGCAGGCCGCCGTGGCCGGGCAATATTTCGCCGGAATCCTTTACATTGATGCTTCGCTTAAACATCGATTCGATCAGGTCGCCCAGGGTCCCGAACAGTGAAACAAGGATGGCGACCGATATCCATTGGTTCCATTGCAGTTCCGTAAAGAAAAGGCTGATAATAAAAGCGGCCAGGGCGCTTATGATGATGCCCCCCATAAAACCTTCCCATGTTTTTTTTGGCGAGTGGCGCTCAAATAGTTTTGTTTTGCCAAATGTACGGCCTACCAGGTAAGCCCCGGTATCGTTACACCAAAGCATCAGCAAAAAAGCAAGCGGGTAATGAAAATTGAACTCCCCGTTTAAGTAGGCCAGCGCGTGGAAAAAAACAAACGGCAGGCATACAGATAGTACGCCGGTAAATGTATACCCGATATTGACAAACGGACTGGCCGACTTTTTAAAAAGCTCCTGTATAAGCACCGCGCCGGCTGTCAATGTGATTAAAAAAAGCAGTTTATGATAAAGGGGGGTATTTTGATAAACGATCAATCCAACTATCACATAAATAAATAACCCGTTTAATAAACCGGTCGCAAAACTGGGATTCAGGCCATTTTTTTTAAGCAGGTTATAAAACTCAGTTAAACAGAACAGGCTCAGTACCAGGTAAAACGCACCAAAAACATACTGACCGAGAAGTAAAGAGCCCAGCATAACAATTACAAAAATGAGACCCGTAATGGCGCGTGTTTTCATAAATTATGATCTACAGATACTGTAATACGGGGATAGTTGGGTCAAGGTTCGGCGATTTGCGTTTTATTGGCGGCTACCCTTTTGTAAATAAAAAATAATAGCAGGACAACCAACAGGCTAAAAATGTATCCTGTATAATTAAACAGGTGCTGATCGTCGGGATTGGTTTTGATCAGCTGATGCTGAAAAAAATAAGTGGCAATAACCGCTGTGGCGTTGTTTATAAAATGCGCCCAAACGCTTGTCCACACACTGCCGCTCCAGGCTACAAAGTATCCGAAAAGAACGCCCAGCATGAGCCTGGGTAAGAATCCAAAAAACTGCATGTGGAACGCGCTGAACAAAATAGCGGTTATCCAGATGGCGGCGTGCGTATTTTTCGTCCAGCGGAAAAATATGGTTTGCAGGCAGCCGCGGAACATGAATTCTTCCACAATAGCCGTCAGCAAGCCGATAAGCAAAACATCCACCACCAAATTCCAAATGGTTCTCATTTGCATCATCGCCTCGGTAAGCTTTTGCGCCTCATCCTCCTTATCACGCATCCAGCTTAAAAAATGAGGCAAAACCATTTTTTCGTTCAGGTTTGACAAATACTCGATAAGCGGCGCCGAAACGAACATGATGACAAAAACCAGCAGGATCAGCATCCAGGGGAAGCGGAACCGGTATTTAAGATAATTCAGCGGTTCCTTTACGATAACAAAAGCAAAGAAAAGAGGCGCAGCCAGTATAGGCAATGTTGTGCCGGCTATTTGCATTACCCAAAGCGCCTTGACCGCGTTTGGCGAGGCAAAGTTCAACCGGCTTATATCCATTACGGCGTGCAATCCGTATAAGCCAATGGCGATAGCCGCACCGATGAGGTTACCGATAAGTATGATAACAATGGCAAGCCCGATGAATATTAAAAACTGAAGCCCGGGATGCAACTGGGTATGAGCCCTTTCGGTCATATATTTAAAAATGCGTATTTTTGCCACGAAGATAAGTCATGTCCGTACAAATAGGAAATATTGATTTAGGGGAATTCCCGCTGCTGCTGGCGCCGATGGAGGATGTGAGCGATCCGCCGTTCCGTTATGTGTGCAAGCAAAACGGGGCGGATATGATGTACACCGAGTTTATCTCGTCGGAAGGTTTGATCCGCGATGCGGCGAAAAGCCGGCAAAAGCTCGATATTTTTGAATATGAGCGCCCAATAGGCATCCAAATATTCGGCAGCGACATCGACCACATGCGCGAAGCAACCGAGATCGCATCGATGGTTAATCCCGATCTGATCGACATCAATTACGGCTGCCCGGTGAAAAACGTGGCCTGCCGCGGCGCCGGGGCCAGTTTGCTGCAGGATATTGACAAAATGGTGGCTATGACAAAGGCCGTTGTGAAAGCAACGCACTTGCCAGTTACTGTAAAAACCCGGTTAGGCTGGGACGACAATACCAAAAATGTTTACGAGGTTGCCGAACGGTTGCAGGACGTGGGCATACAGGCTTTAACCATTCATGGCCGTACGCGGTCGCAAATGTACAAAGGCGTTGCCGACTGGGCGTTGATACGCGAGATCAAAAGAAACCCGGGGATACATATCCCCATTTTTGGGAACGGCGATATCGATTCGCCGGAAAAAGCGGCCGCGTGGCGCATGGAGTTCGGCGTTGACGGGATGATGATCGGCCGGGCGGCCATCGGTTATCCCTGGATATTCCGCGAAATAAAACATTACTTTAACACCGGCGAGCACCTGGAAAAACCGACTATCGCCGAAAGGATAACTGCCTGCATCACCCATTTACAAAAATCTGTTGAATGGAAGGGGCCTAAAACCGGCATATTTGAAATGCGCAGGCACTATTCCAATTATTTTAAGGGCCTGGAGAATTTCAAGGAGTACCGGATGCGCATGGTCACTGCTTCGGATGAGGCCGAAGTGCGGGGAATTTTAGCGGAAGTTGAGCAAGACGAGCGATACGTGAATTCCCCGTGTGAGATCGAATTTTAACTTATAAAATAAAATATACACTCAAAGTAAAACATTGACCTGAAAAATAGTCAAAATTCGAATATTATTTTTCCTGTAATTAAGTTACGAAAGTGGCGCAATATTTGAATGGAACATATATATTTGAAATTTAACATTAACCTTCATATGACCACAATAATTACAGACGGTGTTAAGGTTTCAGTTGAAACCATCTATCAGCCAGAATATTCAAACCCGGCAAACGATCATTTTATGTTTGCCTATAAAGTTACGATAGAAAATATGAGCAATTACGCAGTGCGCCTTTTGGGCAGGCACTGGTATATATTTGATTCGAACGGTGCGAAGCGGGAAGTTGAGGGCGAAGGTGTGGTGGGCCAGCAACCGGTAATTGAACCGGGCATGGCGCACGAATATGTTTCGGGCTGTAATTTAAAAACAGACATGGGCAATATGAAGGGCGAATATACCATGACCCGTTTGATGGACAACACGCTGTTTAACGTTCAGATACCTGAATTTCACCTGATCGCACCGTACAGACTGAATTAACAACCCGATCATATATAAAAAAAACCCGATTGAAATTCAACCGGGTTTTTTTATGGCCTTTAGCCATGCCTTTCATGTGGCTGACTGCCCCCCGGCGGACGCTGTTGTGGTTGCGGGCGCTGTTGAGGTTGTGGTCTTTGTTGTTGTTGGCGCTGAAACTGTTGTTGCGGCCTTTGCTGGGGTTGCGGCCTTTGTTGTTGCTGGCGCTGAAACTGTTGTTGCGGCCTTTGCTGAGGTTGCGGCCTCTGTTGTTGCTGACGCTGAAACTGTTGTTGCGGCCTTTGCTGAGGTTGCGGCCTCTGTTGTTGCTGACGCTGAAACTGTTGTTGAGGGCGCTGTTGAGGTTGCGACCTCTGTTGTTGCTGTTGACGCTGAAACTGTCGCTGCTGCGGAGGCTGTTGTCGTTGTATGCGTTGTTGCTGCGGGCGTTCCGGCTGTACACGTTGGTGTTTTGCCGCGGTTCCGGCGGTAACGGGCTGATGTGCAGCATTGGGACGCGGTGAAGTGCCGCGACCTGGTGCAGCGGCAGACCGCGTTAACGACGAAGCAGCCACTGCGTGACCTTGCGGATTAAAGGCCCTGCCATTTACCCTGTTCATTGCTGCGGCGGCCGGATGGCCGTGGTTGACAGATGCAAACTGGCTCCTGTTTTTGGCTGCAGCCTGCTGATGCGAAAGTTGCCTGGCAGTAGGCTGAATATGCCGCTCTTTCATAGCAGCCAACTCCTGCGGACGAGGCCGTGCCGTAACGCCGCCGGGACCATTAAAACTTTTGCGGTTCGAACTTACATTATGTACAACCGTACGGTCGATATAAGTATTATGAACGACTGTCCTGTTTACATTTACCACCGCCGTGTTATAACGGAATGTTCGCCCTGACCATCGGCCGCCGGTAAAACCATATCCGCCATACCCGTAACCATAATCGATGCCTCCATAGTAACCCACATGCGGGCCCCAATAACCTCTGTGGAACCCATAAAAGCCCCCTGAGTAACCCCAATATGGCGGCGTCCAGTAATAATCAGGATCAGGCGGCGCCACCCAAACGCCGGGTACCCAATAGTAGCCGTCGGCGTCATCATAAGCCCAATAGCCGGGCTGCCACAGGTAGCCATCGTACGGACAAGCCGGTTGAACATAATATGGCAATTCGGGAGGGCCTATCCTCACCGATATACTTACCTGCGCATTTGCACCGGGCATGGCAATAACGGCCAGGCATAAGAAAGCTATTATTTTTGCAACTTTTTTCATAGGATTATCATTTGATTATAACTACGACAATCAGCAAGACATAAAGTTTAAAAAATATTGGATACCGGGTTGGTAAATCATTATAAATCAGCCGATTTAATCAAAAACCGACATCGCCGACTCATTTAGCCGCGATTTCATACTTTTGATTTCTATTCCAGGTGACAAAACATTTATAAGTTTGAATGCAAATACATTTTCATATTGGGAGCGGACGGCTTTCATTGACCAGGCAGATGTTATTATCATCGGCAGCGGGCTGGTGGGTCTTAGCGCCGCGCTTCATTTAAAAAAGCGAGAACCCGCTTTAAGAGTGCTGGTTTTGGAGCGCGGCTTTTTGCCGGCGGGCGCAAGCACCAAAAATGCGGGGTTCGCCTGTTTCGGTATGGTATCGGAGCAATTGGCGTCGATAAAGCGTTCGTCGGAAGATGAGGTTTTGCGGTTAGTGGATTACAAATGGCGCGGCCTGCAGCGGCTGAGGCAAAATTTGGGTGATGAAAACATCGATTATCACCAGCATGGCGGATACGAGCTGTTTTTCAATAACGAAACAGAACAAGCTGATTATTGCCTGTCGCAAACACCGTATTTAAATAATTTACTGAAGCCGGTTTTAGGTAAGCCAGTGTATTCGGCAGCCGATGTAAAAATTGCTGATTTTAGGTTTAAAAAGGTTAGCCGGATGATCTATAATCCTTTCGAGGGACAGATCCACACCGGAAAAATGATACGCACGCTGTTACATAAAGTTTATGAGCAGGATGTTTTGGTGCTGAACAATTGCAGTGTAGAGCGGATTGAACACGAAAATAATCACATCAGCCTGGTCACTTCACAGGGCAACTTTAAGACAGCGAAAGTCATCCTTGCAACCAATGCATTTGCGAATCAGCTGTTTCCCGACCTTAGGGTCATTCCCGGTCGCGGGCAGGTACTGGTGACCAAGCCCATTGACGGCTTAAAATTGAAAGGAACGTATCATTTTGACGAAGGCTATTATTATTTCAGGAATATCGATGGCCGCGTACTATTTGGCGGCGGGCGCAACCTGGATCTGAAAGCCGAGGAAACGTGGGAATTCGGGCATACAGAAATGGTAAAAGATCAGTTGACGCAATATCTTAATGAAATTATATTGCCCGGTCATAATGCCGAAATCGATTATTGGTGGAGCGGAATCATGGGTTTTGGAGAGGACATCACGCCTATTGTAAAAGAAGTGGAGCCGAAGGTATTTTGCGCCGTTAGGTGCAACGGGATGGGCGTGGCGATGGGAAGCCTTGTGGGTGAGGAAGTGGCGGAGTTGGCGCTGGGGTAAAATTGACGAATTTTACGACTAATTAAACAAGTAAATGAAAACGGCCTGTTTTTTTTCGATGACTATTTTAAGCGTAATCTTGTGTTCAACGAGGTTATATTCTCAAGATTCAATTAGATATTCAGAACGTCCAAATGGACATAATTCGCCTTATCGTATCCCGATAAATGAAATATTAAAGAATCCCGATGTCTACGAAGGAACGCATTTACAAGTAGTTGGTTACTTACATTTGGATTGGGAGGCTGATGCTATATATTCAAAAAAGAGTGATTTAAAAAACCGCCATTATAAAAAAGGGTTATGGGTACACGTAAATCAATTCAAGTTTAAACATTCGTCCGAACTCAAAAACAGGTATGTTATAATCGATGCTGTCTTCGATGCAAACGATCATGGTAGTGGTCATCTTTGGGGCGGCGCATTAAAAAGCATAACGGCAATAAAAGCTTTTAAAAAATACCATCGAAGATAGACCAATATAAGGAGGCTCCTACGGAGCCAAACAACTTAGATTTTTTCTATAAACACGGCGCTCCAATGGAGCGATAGCGCACGAGTGGTGTAAAAAGTTAGGCTCCGGAGGAGCCTCGTGTTTATAGAAATATTACCCATGAGCTCTTGGGCTCCGGAGGAGCCACGTGTTTATAGAAAAGTGATCATTTTAACAGGCTCCATGGGAGCCTCCTTCAGCGACCATGCCTATGGAACGGAACGGTCAGCCATTAATATTTTGAGGAGCCAAATTCACAATATTATGATATTTTTCATCATAAATTCCGTATTTTTGCAGCCTCTAAATTTTGAGGTGGAGACCATCGATGTATAAGGAATATAAGCAGTTAAACTTATCGCAGACAGGCAAGGATGTGCTGGAGTTTTGGAAGAAGCACAACATATTCGAAAAAAGCATCAGCTCGCGCCCGGCTAACAACCCGTATACTTTTTACGAGGGGCCACCGAGTGCCAATGGCATGCCCGGTATCCACCACGTGATGGCACGCGCCATCAAGGATATTTTTTGCCGCTATAAAACACTTAAAGGGTACCAGGTAAAACGCAAGGGCGGCTGGGACACCCATGGCCTGCCGATCGAACTGGCCGTTGAAAAAGCATTAGGCATCACCAAGGATGATATCGGTAAAAAAATATCAGTAAAGGATTATAACGACGCCTGCCGCAAGGAGGTGATGCGTTATACCGATATCTGGAACGATCTGACCGAAAAGATGGGTTACTGGGTCGACCTTGAAGACCCTTATATTACCTATAAAAACGAATACATTGAAACCCTTTGGTGGATATTAAAGGAGTTTTACAACAAGGACCTGCTTTACAAAGGTTATACTGTACAGCCATATTCGCCGAAGGCGGGTACAGGCTTAAGCTCGCACGAGCTGAACCAGCCGGGCACCTACCGCATGCTGAAAGATACATCGGTAGTGGCACAGTTTAAACTGAAACGCGACAAGGATTCGGGATTTTTGTTTAAAGACACCGACACGGATGTTTATATTTTAGCCTGGACAACCACGCCCTGGACATTGCCTGCAAACTGCGCGCTGGCTGTTGGCGAAAAGATCGATTACGTAAAGGTGCGCACCTTTAACCCTTACACCCATTTACCCGTAACGGTTATCCTGGCTAAGGACCTGGTAAGCAAATATTTTAAAGCGGATAAGGAAAATGGCGACTTCGACGCTTATGCCTCCCTCCCTTCAGGGGAGGGCCGGGGTGGGGCTCCATGGCAAATAAAGGACTCGTTTAAAGGCACCGCGATGCTTGGCATGCACTATTACCAGCTGATGCCTTATGTAACCAACGAGGACCTGGAAAAAAACGCCTTCCGCGTAATACCTGCGGATTTTGTGACCACCGAAGACGGTACGGGCATTGTGCATACCGCGTCGGTTTTTGGCGCGGACGACTTCAGGGCCTGTAAGGAAAACGGCGTGCCTTCGGTGATGGTGAAGGATGAGACCGGCAAGGAAGTTCCGCTGGTGGACAAGCAGGGCAAGTTTGTGGATGAGGTCACCGACTTTGCCGGCCGGTACGTGAAAGAAGAATATTACAGCGACGAAGAACGCGCCGCGCCTGATTTCAGGCCGACGGACGTGCTGATCGCGATCAAGCTAAAAGAAGAAAACAAGGCGTTCGACGTTAAAAAATATGAGCACAGCTACCCGCATTGCTGGCGTACGGATAAGCCGATCTTATACTATCCGCTGGATAGCTGGTTTATCCGCACCACGGCCGTAAAGGATAAAATGGTGGAGTTGAATAAAACCATCAATTGGAAACCGGAGTCGACCGGCACGGGCCGTTTTGGCAACTGGCTGGAAAACCTGGTGGACTGGAACCTCTCGCGCTCGCGTTTCTGGGGCACGCCGCTGCCGATATGGGCTGCGGCGGCTCCTTATGAGGTAAATGAAGATAAGTCATACATCTGTATTGGAAGTGTCGATGAGTTAAAAACATTGGCATCTGTGAATGTAACGATGAATAACATTTCGACAAAACATGATAGCTATTATGTTTTGTTGGATGAGATTACAACACAGTTAACCAATAAAGACAGTGTGTTATACAAACGTTTCTCTGAGGAAATAGAGAAGTTGGAAGCCCAGGAAAATAGTGATATATGGTCTGATGCTAACTATCAAGTCATCGAGTATTTGAAGAGCCGCTTCGAACGTGCTGTAAAACGAGCAGAAAGCAACAAATTTGATTTAGAAGCTTTTAAAGATTTCTTTATCCCTATAGATTATAAAATCAGGGAGTGGATTGTTCAAAGCTATATGGTTCCGTTGGCCGAATTTTGGAAGGACGACTTTGATTTACACAGACCATATGTAGATAACGTAATCTTCATTAAGGATAAAGGTCATCACAATTATGTGTATTACTTTCGCGAGCCGGACCTGATCGATGTTTGGTTTGACAGCGGCGCCATGCCTTATGCGCAGTGGCATTTTCCGTTTGAAAATAAGGAAGAATTTGCAAACGCCTACCCGGCTGATTTTATCGCCGAAGGCGTTGACCAAACCCGCGGCTGGTTCTTTACCCTGCATGCCATCGCCGTGATGCTGAGCGTGACCAGCGACGAGGTTAAAAAAGTGAATAAAGCAGTCGGCAACAAAGGCGTGGCGTTTAAAAATGTCGTTTCGAACGGGCTGGTGCTCGACAAGAACGGCAACAAAATGTCGAAACGCCTGGGCAACGCGGTCGATCCGTTTGAAACCATCGAGCGCTTCAGCGCCGACGCCGCCCGCTGGTACATGATCAGCAATGCCGCGCCGTGGGATAACCTGAAATTTAACGAAGAAGGGATCGACGAAGTTCGCCGGAAGTTTTTCGGCACCCTGTATAATACATATACTTTCTTCGTGCTTTACGCGAATATCGACAAGTTTAAATACAACGAGGCAGAGATCGCACTAAAGGACCGCCCCGAGATCGACCAGTGGATCATATCCCTGCTTAATACATTAAGTAAAGAGGTTGACGGATACTATAACGACTTTGAGCCGACCAAAGCGGCACGCGCCATACAGGATTTTGTTGACGCGCATTTAAGCAACTGGTATGTGCGGTTGAGCCGCCGCCGTTTCTGGAAACCTGTCCGCCTGGGTGTAAGCGGTGGTACCGGCGGATCCGATAATTCGGATGATAAGCTATCCGCCTATCAAACCTTGTATACTTGTTTGGTAACGATCGCCAAGCTCATGTCGCCAATAGCGCCGTTCTTTGCGGACCGCCTGTACACCGACCTGAACAAAGTGACCCATAAGGAAAATTTCGAATCGGTTCATCTCGCCTATTTCCCGGAGTACCACGCCGGGCTGGTCAACAAGCAGTTGGAGCAACGGATGCAGTTAGCGCAGGATATATCGTCGCTGGTACTTTCGCTGCGCAAAAAGGTAGGTATTAATGTGCGGCAGCCCTTAAGCAAAATATTGCTGCCCATACTGGACAAGCATTTTAAACAGCAGGTTGAGCAGGTAAAAGATTTGATCCTATCCGAAACCAATATAAAGGATATAGAATACATACACGATACCTCGGGGGTTATTAAGAAAAAGGTTAAGCCGAACTTTAAAGCGCTTGGCGCGAAGGTGGGCAAGGATATGAAGGCTGTTGCAGAAGCGATCGCCAATTTTGATCAGCATACGATTGACGTGCTTGAAGAAAAGGGCGATGTCAAAGTGGCTATTAATCGAACTACTTTAACTGTATCCGATTTGGAGGGATTCGGCGAAAATCCGAAAGTCGACAAAGTGGCCTCGTCGACTACCACTTACCATTCGATATTAATTTCAGATGTCGAGATCATTGCCGAGGATGTTCCAGGCTGGCAGGTGGCTAATATGGGCAAACTAACCGTTGCCTTAGATGTTACCGTTACCGATGAGCTGAAGCAGGAAGGTGTTGCGCGCGAATTTATAAGCAAGGTGCAAAATTTGCGTAAAACAAAGGGTTACGAAGTTACGGATCGTGTAAATGTGAGGGTAAAATGTTTGCCCTGTATATGGGATGCATTGAACAATAATTTATCCTATATTTGCGCCGAAATTTTAGCGGATAGCATACAGCTTGATAATGAGCTGAAAGACGGCGAGTTGGCTTTGATTGATGAGAACGAAATTATGATCGCTATTAGTAAAGTATAATGAAACAAGAAAACGAAAAAACCAGGTACTCCGAATCTGACCTGCAGGAATTTAAAGGCATTTTGCTGGATAAGCTGCGTATTGCAAAAGAGGAGCTTAACTCTCTTGCAACCTCGCTCAGCACCCCAAACGCGAATGGCACCGACGACACGGCAGGAACCTATAAAACACTGGAAGACGGATCGGCAACATTGGAGAAGGAACAGATAAATCAGCTGGCTGCGCGCCAGAAAAAGTTTATCGAACAGCTGGAGGCAGCCCTGGTACGCATTGAAAACAAAACCTATGGCATTTGCCGCGAAACCGGTAAGCTTATACCAAAAGAGCGCCTGCGCGCTGTTCCCCATACCACACTTAGCATGGAGGCGAAACTGAAGCAATAAATGAAGGCAGCTTACGTAAAACCATTTCTTTTAGCTGCATGTATCATTATTGTTGACCAGATCATTAAAACCTGGGTTAGAACCCATATGGATTTTAACCAGGAGATCCATTTTTTGGGCAGCCGCGGCATGCTGCGTTATACCGAAAACAATGGGATGGCCTTTGGGTGGGAAATTGGCGGCGAAGCAGGCAAACTGGCACTCACTATTTTCCGCATCGTGGCTGTTTTAGGCATCGGCTACGGCCTGGTTTACCTGATCAAACATAAATACCATCGCGGACTGATCCTATGCGTGGCGCTCATTTTTGCGGGTGCGCTGGGCAATATCATCGATTCAACTTTTTACGGCCTGCTGTACCAGCACGGGGGGTTATTTGAGGGCCGCGTGGTGGATATGTTCTATTTTCCGTTAATAAAAGGAACTTATCCAACCTGGTTCCCATTTTGGCCGGGCCAGTCGTTTGAGTTTTTCCAGCCTATATTTAATCTTGCCGACTCGGCCATATCGGTCGGCGTTATCCTGATCCTGATCTATCAAAAACGTTATTTTAAGCGCGAGATACCCGAGACAAGCAACCCCAACAGCGAAATGGTAGAGGAATAGGAGAAGGTTAAAGGTAAAAGGCGAAAGGTTAAAGCTAAAAGGCAAAAGTCTAAGCACAACTCAATTCCTTCTTGTAATTTACTCAAGGCGACAGTGGCCCCAGCGCTCTATGGTTCGACAAGCTCCATGACACCCTTATTGCTTCATTCTCTGCCCTACAGCCGTAATATAAATCCGATCCCGCACGTGCGGGAGAACATTCGATCCCGATAGCTATCGGGACAAAATCCGTCATTGAAGTTTCCTGAATTCGTGCTCTTCAGTAGCAGCCATTGCTGCCACAGCCTTATCCCGGTATTTCAAGGAGGGGTTATAATCTTTCCCGCCAAGTTGAATTGCCGTATCATAATCTGCAATGGCCCTTCGGTAATTTTCTTTGGTTTTGCCAAGTTTATAATAAGCGTAGCCACGATATTGGTAAGCGAAAGATGATTTTGGATCGAGTGTGATAGCGTGGTCGCAATCAGCGATCGCACCGGCATAAAGGCCGAGATTGTTTTTTGCTTCAGCGCGCTTGCAGTAAGCAAGCGTATCTCTGGGAAGGAGTTTAATAACGCGGTCATAATCAGCGACAGCTTCCGAAAAGCGCCCTAAAAAGTTTTTCGCAATACCACGATTATAGAACGCTGATACTGATGCGTATGCGGAGTCAATAGCTATGCTGCGGTCAAAGTCCAGGATCGCACTGCTATAACGCCTTAATTTTAGTTTGGCCATGCCGCGGCAATTGTAGGCAAAAGGAGACTTTGGAGATAAAGCAATAACCCGGCTAAAATCGGCTATCGCGCCGTTATAACGGCCTAAAACACTTTTTACCTGGCCGCGATAATACCAGGCATCACTATATTGCGGATCAATTGCAATTTCCTTGCTGTAATCAGCTATTGCTGCTTCATAATTTTTATTGTCCCCGTCGTCAAGCCCTTTGATCACCAATTTGGGCACTGTTTGGGCGCAAAGCGTTTGTGTGATGGTTAATAAAAATATTAACGTAAGTAAGCCGGGCTTCATTGGATAGGGTACCGTAAGCGTTTAGCAGTATGAAAGTTACGATTACATTTTGATTTAATAAATTATTTTAATGTGCCCGTCCGGGTTGTATTTTATTCCCCACGCTCGTGGTTCGACAAGCTCACCATGCCACCCATTTTTAAGTTTCTCACTGCACCTTCCTGAATTCGTAGGGGTTATACTCTACAAAATCGGCTACCTTAACTCTTACGCCTACCACCCTTCCGTTTTGAACATGGAACGGAAAAACCGCTTTTCCGTATGTGGGATCGGAAAAAGTTACATAAAACCGGTTGCCGCCTAACGGCTGAAGCCGGGCATACATGTGGGTATGGTGCTCAAAGCGCATTTCAAGGTCGTTATTTTCGCCTTGTGTAACTACCATGCTTCCGTATAGTTCATTCACATATTTTCCGGTATAGCTTACCGCGGGCAAGGCCAGCGGGCGGTTCATGGCCACGGAATCGCGCAGCTTCCGGTCGTTTGCCTGTTCGGCGGCCTCGTTGCGTTTAAAGCTGCTTAAATAGGTATCGCTGTAGTCGCGGTAAGGCATTTTAAAATAGGCATCCATAATTTCCCAGCGCAGCGCTTCAAAAAAATCATTCTGATCGGTATTGGTTAATATTACGATGCCCAGGTGCTCCTGCGGTACCAGCGTAACCGATGATAAATAGCCATTTACACCGCCATCGTGCATCACCAGCCTGTGGCCCGCGTAGTCCTGTATAAACCAGCCCAGGCCGTACAGCTCGTAATTGGTTTCGCCATCCAGGTCGCGGATGCTGCCCACAATATCCTGCGCCTCGCGGGTTGCGTTGATGGCTGCCGCGGGAATAACCTGCCGGGCGCCTACCTTACCGTCGTTCAATAAGGCCAATACCCATTTGCTCATGTCGCTTACCGATGAGCTGATGCCGCCGGCGGGTGCAAGCCCGTCGATCCGGCAATAGGGAATGGCGGATAGCCTGCCATCGATGAGCGTATGCGGAACTGTGCGGTTCAATGATTTAGGCATATCGGCGCTTAGCGCGAGCGTATTGGTCATGCCAAGGGGTGCGAAAATATTCTCCCGCAGATACACTTCCCAGGGCTTGCCGGTAACTACCGGGATGATTTGCCCGGCCGTTAAAAAAGCGGCGTTGGTATAACCCCATTTGGTGCGGAACGGATAAGTGGCTTTCACCAGGCCCAGTTTTTCGATAATTTCGTTCCGGGTAAGGTTGGTGTTATAAAAAGTGAAATCGCCCTGGAAGGTCCGGAATCCCAACCTGTGGCATAATAAGTCGCGAATAATAGCCTGCTCGCCCGCCATTTTGTTATCCAATCTAAACTGGGGCAAATATTTGGTGACCTTGTCATCCAGCGAAAGCTTGCCTTGTGTTTGCAGCATAGCCAGCGCTGTTGCGGTAAAGGCTTTTGTATTACTGCCGATCATAAAAAGGGTGTTGATGTCTACCTTTTGGTCGAGGCCCAGCTCTTTTATGCCATAGGCTTTCATCATCACCACTTTCCCGTCCTTTACAATGCATACCGCCGCACCCGGTATGCGCCAATTGGTAAGCGCCCGGTTTACATAATAGTCGAGGCTGTCCTTAACAAACTTGCTTCGGTCGATATGCTGGGCCAGCGCAAAGCTGGCGCAGGTAAAAAGGCAAAAAAGAAGGAGAAGTATTTTTTTCATTACGAAAGCTATTTTAACACAAATTCCACGAATTTATACGAATTTCACAAATCTTAACTTTTTCACGAAATCAACGAACGAATTCGAACGTCAAATCTTGATTCAAAATAGTGTACTCCAATAAAACGGCAATTCGTGAAATTCGTATAAATTAGTGTTAATTAGTGACTATTAAATATAAACAAATGAATCTGAAATTTTACCGTTCGGGGTTGATGGCCCTGATGATGTTGCTGCTGCTATCCCTGCAGGCAGCGAAGGCCCAGCGGGGCAGAACGCATTGGGCTACCGATGGCTACCACTATTACCGCATCCAGGGAAATGAAATACTGGAGCTGGACGCGCGCGATGCGGAATCCAAGACCGTGTTGGTGAATAAGGAAATGCTTACCCCTAACGGGCAGCCGCCGCTTACCGTGGCTAGCTTCACCCTGTCGGACGATGGCCAGAAAGCCTTAATATTTACCAATACCAAACGGGTATGGCGCTACAATACCCGCGGCGACTATTGGGTTTATGACATGCAGGCTAAAACTTTAAAACAGCTGGGGAAGGCAAGGCCCGCGTCGTCGCTGATGTTTGCCAAACTATCGCCGGATGGCGCCAAAGCGGCCTATGTAAGCGAGCATAATTTATTTACCGAGGACCTAACTACCGGCGCGGTTAAACAACTGACCTTTGACGGCACTAAAAGACTGATCAACGGTACATTCGATTGGGCGTACGAGGAAGAATTTGACTGCAGGGACGGCTTTCGCTGGTCGCCGGACAGCAGGAATATCGCTTACTGGCAGATCGATGCCAGCAAAATAAAAAACTACCTGATGCTGAATACAACGGATTCGATCTATCCTTTCGTCGTACCGGTAGAGTATCCTGTTGCCGGGGAGGACCCGAGCTCGTGCAAAGTGGGTGTGGTGGATATCAGCACCGGGAAAACCACGTGGATCAACGTACCCGGCGATCCGGTACAGCATTACATCCCGCGCATGGAATGGACCACCAGTCCGAACGAGATTATTCTGGAGCAATTGAACCGCGCACAAAACGAGAGCCGGATATTTATCGGCAATGTTTCGAACGGAACCACCCGGCTGATCCACGAAGAGCATGATAAAGCCTGGATAGACGGAAAGTCGCGCTGGAACGGCGGCGACCCTGTTGGCTGGGACTGGATAGATAAAGGAAAGGACTTTATATGGGTAAGTGAAAAAGACGGCTGGCGGCATGTATACCGCATCAGCAGGGAGGGGAAAGAAACGCTGCTTACCAAAGGGGATTATGATGTGATCAGCCTTACGCTGATCGATGAAGCGGGCAACAATGTTTATTTTATCGCATCGCCGGAGAATGCAACGCAAAAATATTTGTACCGGGTTAAGTTAAGCGGCGGCGGTAAAGCCGAGCGCCTAACCCCGGCGGATGAGCAGGGAACCAACAGCTACGAAATTTCGCCGAACGGCAAGATCGGGCTGCATAATTTCTCTAATATTTATACGCCCCATCAAAGCGAAGTGATCAGCCTGCCCGACCATAAACATTTAAGCGGGACGGTGATCAAGCTGAACACGGAAGCTAAAAACAAACCGGAGTTTTTTAAAGTAAAAACGGTTGACGGCGTTGAAATGGACGGCTGGATGGTAAAGCCGACCCATTTCGATCCTTCAAAAAAGTACCCGGTTGTATTTTTAGTGTACAGCGAGCCGGCGGGCGCTACGGTAACCGACTCGTACGGCACGGGCAGGAATGGCGAGTATATCGGTAATATGGCCGACGACGGGTACATTTATATGTCGCTCGATAACCGGGGAACACCGGCCCCCAAGGGGGCGGCCTGGCGCAAGTGCATCTATAAAAACATCGGGATCATTAATATCGAGGACCAGGCCATGGGCGCTAAGGAAATATTAAAGTGGCCGTTTGTCGATTCGTCGAGAATAGCGGTTTGGGGATGGAGCGGAGGCGGATCATGCACCCTGAACTTAATGTTCCAGCATCCTGAAATTTACAAGACCGGCATAGCGGTAGCGGCAGTTGGCTGGGAACTGACCTACGATAACATTTACCAGGAACGGTATATGGGCGTACCGACCGACGAGGCCGGCAGGGAAGTATTTATAAAGGGCTCGCCCATTACTTACGCCAAAAATTTGAGAGGCAACTTATTGTATGTACACGGCACGGGCGACGACAACGTTCATTACAAAAACGCTGAAATGCTGATCAACGAACTGGTAAAATACAACCGGCAGTTCCAGATGATGTCGTACCCCAACCGTACGCACGGCATCTTTGAGGGGCCGGGTACCACGCTGCATTTACGCACACTGTATACCAATTATTTAAAAGAGCATTGCCCGCCGGGGGGGAGATGATAAACAAGAAAAGCCGGCTCAAATGAGCCGGCTTTTCTTAGACAAACTATGTTATCAAAAGGTGTTGTAGTATTTTATCTCCCGCGCTCAAGGTATGGACAATCGATTTTAAATATACACAGTGTCCATGTTTTTTTATTTCTACCAAAACTTCATCTTCATTCCAAAATACTTCGGAATCAGACAATTCTTTAATCCAATTGTTAATGGACGTTAACCAAAATGATATATCTTGATCTTCAATAAATCCTACAATACCACAATGTGTTACTCCTTTACCGTGTTTTTCAAGTTTAAATCGCTCAATACCTCCATTTTTATTTTGACCAATTACATATTCTTTTTCATATGTAGGTGAAGGTTATCGTTTAGATTCTACAATCATTAAAGGCAAATGAGCGACCCCTTCTTCAACAACATGAAAATAAAAATCGGGTATGCCCGTAGTTCGACAAAACAAATCGGAATATTGGTTTTTTACTCCTATAAATGGGTGGGGTTTAATCTTAACTTCAATTTGTTCTACCAAAATCTGAGTCAGTTTATTTTCATTTAACGGTTTAACTAGGTTTGATTGATTACTTGCTTTCTTAAAAGGCTCGCTTGCCGCAATTATCGCGTCTAGCAAATAATTTAACGTCTTACCGTCAGGCAAACTTAAATTAGGGATAACGGCATTGTTTATATTTTCCTTCGCTATCATTCTTAAAATCCGGCATTTGATAAGTCAGAAAAACATTTATCCGCATCGCGGTAAGCTATTAAAGACAACCAATATCTATATTGATTAGGTTTTATAAAAACAATCGTGTCTTTCTGGGGGTATAATTTAATTATTCTATTTACCGAAAGTTGTTTTGATACTTCGTAATCTATTAACTCATCTAAATTTAGCCTTGACCCGTTTTTGTGAAAATAAATCTCATCTATTTTAGAATCATATTTAAAAATCGTCGCAACAAATGAAGAATTAAGTACCAGTACATCACTTAATCTAAATCTCCGTTCATTTTCTTGATAAATTGAATTTAAAACTGAACAAAACTCCTTTCCATACTTAGAAAGCGTTGCCTCAAATTCTCTGTCAGCAATCTTCTCTACTGCTTTCGAATTTTCTCCATTACGGATAAACTTCTGCATGAAATCATTTACATCTTCTACAACGTACCGGTCTTGTTCAGAAAGTATATCAGAAAGGCTATTGTTAATATCAAACGGAAAATTTAGAATATCTTCTTTTTTACATGCTGTGTTTTTATAAACAAGCATTTTACCACTTGTAGAAATATTAAAAAACCGCAATATCTCAAAGTTTGATTTAATAAACTTGTATATACTTTCCAGCTTGTATTTGTTATCATAGTCAGAATGTATTCCAATAATTTCGTTTGAAAACTTTATTTCAACGTCACTCATACTCATTGGTAGATCAAGGTTCTTTTTTATCAATAAAAGTGGCGGCCTAAATACAGATTTATCTTTTCTATCTTTAAATGAGTCTTTATAACGATTATTCAAAAAGGTATTGTCAATTCCATTTTCGGTAAATGCTTCGTTAGGCAAACTCAATGGCCCACCATACCCCTCTGAACAAACTAGGGATGACTGATTGTCATGCAGATAATTTTTTAATTTAGGTAAAAAGGAAAGTTTTTCTATAATGGTTTTTATCCTTCCACCACCCAATAAATTGTTTTTCCAAACAAATGGAGAGTTAATGGCAACATTTCGATTAACAAAATGCAAATCGTAATCATCTATTTCAAAAAAAATTCTTTCCTTCGTCGCTTTAGTTCTTCGAAACGTCAAGTGCAAAATATTCCGTGTGACATCAATACTTTCGTTGCTGATGAAAATGGCTGATGTATCGACTTCCAAGGGATTATGTTCGGAACTTTTATTATCCCACAGTGCCTTATTTCGTGCTAATCCTGTAAAATCAAATATTTGGATGACATTTGTTTTTGAAAATAAAATTTCCGAATACTTTCTTGAAGATGTGTTATATATTAAGCCAGATGATTTGATAATTAAACACTGCAGGCCTTTTGGCTTTAAGTAATGATATGAATCCGCTAAAAATTTTAGAGCAATTTGATTATTAGGTATTTCAACGATGTTATTATTAAATGAAGACTTTTCTTTGTTTGAGAGGCTTTTTGTTCCGCCCCGGACAAAAGGAGGGTTACCAATTATTAAATTAAATCTTTTATTACTTAGCTTATGCACACTAAAGAAATCGGAAAGAATTAAATTATTCACTCTTAAATCATCGAACTTTAATTTATTAATGATATCAAGGGGTTTCAATTCATTACATAAAGCAAGGCATAGGCTGAATGAAGCCAAACGGATTGCCTGCTCCTCTTTGTCTACGCCATAAATGTTACGTAATATTTTTTTTAAGTCCTCAAGCTGTGGAGGTTGCATATCGTTTTGCAAACGCCAAATTTGCACCATACGTTTAAATACAATTACCAGAAAAATACCGGAGCCACAAGCTGGGTCCAAAGTTTGAAAGGTATCTAATTCGATGTCCCGAAAATTTTTTAATGGCAAGCATTCATCAACAAGTAAATTGGCAAGATGAGATGGCGTGTAATAAAGTCCTTTATCTTTTTTGCCTAAACCCAAAAATTCCTCGTATAAACGGCTGATAAGTTCAACCGGAATATATTTGAACTCAAAATATCTCCAATTCGGGAAATTAAACTCAAGTTGATCTCCAGCGGTTCGATTTGTATCCAATAAATCCGCTAAAGGTGAAAGATTTAAATCTTGCAATATTAATTTCTCGTCCGTATCCCATTGAAATATATTTCCATTAAACCCTTTTTCTGCATCGTTCAAATCAGTTAACAAGTTTGCAAACTCTCCCTTTTTTAAAACGTCATTAAAGGTGATCGCTTTGTCATATTTTTTAAAATACTTGTCAGATAAAAGCTTGTTACCCCGGTCATCAATTCGTTCCTCCAAATACTTAATCAGGATAGATTGAACAATAATTTTATTTATTATTTCTTCCGATAAATGTTGATATTCCTTTTTTAGACGTGCGGTGATATAACGTATGTTTTTCTATTAACTTATCATAAGAGGAATTTTGGAATTTAAATTTATTTTTAAACTCACCCTCCTCCCAAAACAGCCCACTCTTAATTTTTAAAGCAAATTGCTCGTTATATAAATGATGTGCGTTACTTATTAAGCTTAAATCACTAATTAAATGAACCGGCTTATAATCCTTAGTTATATGAGTTGTGCAATCGAGTATCTTTATTTCAGTTTTGAAAAATATACAAGCTAGCGGCGCTTCACCGCTTGTCCAAATGGTCGTTTGAATGCCTGCTAATAATTCGCTTTCATCGTTAAAAGCTGTGTCTGTAAAATCAAATAAATAAATTTGAGGTTTAAAACTCCCGTTTAATTGTTTTCTTATATATATAGCGGTGGCTTTAAATTCTTCCGCTCTTTCAAGATGAAATTTAATTTGAGGATTTGTATAAGTTTCAATCCGATTTATTAAAAATAAGGAATCATCGTTTACGTCAAAGCCCAATGTCGCTAGTCCTTGTTTAAAAATTGGAGAGTCGGATTTTATAGCAGGCATGATAATCCCCAAAATGGGTTACGAAAATACTAAATTATTTAGTAAATAATCAAGGGTTTTTTTAAATTTAGGTAAATATGATGCTAACTTACCGATTGGCGGTGGTTTTGTGAGTATTTTGAAACCTTGTGGAAAAATATAACGCAGTTTAGCAAGAAAAGCCGGCCCGAATGAGCCGGCTTTTTAATTATTGGTTATAGCACGGTTAGTAAGACATGCCGTCGTCGGGCGCCCCATCCATTCCAAAGTCGTTGGCAACTTTTGATGTTGAACGCGCAATGTTATCCCCTTCAAAATCAGTTTTGCGGCCAAGCAGCGTAAAATTCTCGGCGATGATTTCGGTGGTATATTTCTTATTGCCCTCCTTGTCGTCAAAGGTGCGGGTGCGGAGCTTACCTTCGATATATACCAGCTTGCCTTTTTGAAGATATTTTGTCGCCACATCCGCAAGCCCCCTCCACATTACGATGTTATGCCATTCGGTTTGTTCCACCTTGCGGCCTTCTTTATTAAATGTTTCCGACGTGGCCAATGGGAAACTTGCCACTGAAACGCCACCGTCCAAATAGCGCACATCGGGATCCTTACCCAGGTGTCCTACCAATATTACTTTGTTTATACCAGACATTTTTTAGATTGACAAAAATTGTATTACAAATTAAAAATATTTTTTAGAAATATAAAAATGATTTTTGGCATTGCAAAATTTTTCGTGTTTTCAACTGGCGTATAAAACCAGTTTTCTCTTAACGTAATAGAGTGGTTTCCTATCTTTATAAATTGAACATGCAGGCGCTGGTGGGTCAGCAGGTGCATTTTAACGGGTAAAACTTCTAATATTTCTATATCCTCGCCGAAGAATTCATTTACCTGCATGAAGGTATGTAAATTATTTGGTACAATCGCCGAAGAAGTTTCGATTAAAGGAAGATCATACATATTTGCCCATATATCCGTTTCGTCCCTTTTATTCATTAGGATCGTGTCGCCTTCAGTAACCAGGAAGTAATTAAAAAACCGGTCGCGAACTTTCGGCTTCTTCATTTTTACGGGTAAAACTTTAGTCGCGTTGCCTGTGAAGGCATAACAGCCCAGTTTAACCGGGCATATGCCGCAGGCCGGATTTTGCGGCTTGCAAATCGTCGCGCCAAGCTCCATCATGGCCTGGTTATGAAGGCCGGGGTTTTGTTTATCCAGCAAGTCACTGGCGGTTTCCCGGAATATCTTTTGTCCTTTTGTGCTGTTAACCGGTTCGCTGATGCCAAAATACCGGGCAAGTACACGGTAAACATTTCCGTCGACCACCGCCCTGGGCTCGTTCGACGAAAACGATGCGATCGCGGAAGCAGTATATTCGCCGATGCCTTTGAGGGTGATGAGCTCCGCGTAAGTTTGCGGGAATTTGCCGTTATAACGCTCCTGTACCGCCCGGGCGGTTTTCAGCATGTTGCGGCCCCTTGAATAGTAGCCCAGGCCCTGCCAAAGTTTCAGTATAGCATCCTCATCCGCGGAAGCGAAACTATTGACGTCGGGATATTTTTCGAGAAAACGGTAAAAATAAGGCAGCCCCTGGTCCACACGGGTTTGCTGTAAAATAATCTCGGACAACCATATTACATAGGGGTCTTTTGTATCGCGCCAGGGCAGCGCGCGCTTATTTTCATCGTACCAACGTGCTAACTCGCTGTTAAAATTCATCGGCTATAAAAGTAACCAGAAAAGCGCGCGCACTTTGCCCGGATGGTATTTTTCTGTGGTGTTTTGATCCAAAACAAAAAAAATGCGTCAATTATTTCAATCTTTAGTAATAAAGCGATACTTTTGCAACCCCAAAACAGTTAAGTAATTATACATTAAAAAAATAAAATCAGATATGACTAAGGCAGAAATTATAACTGAAATCTCATCCAAAACAGGTATTGAGAAAGTTGACGTTCAGGAAACTGTTGAGGCGTTTTTCAAAGTGGTTAAAAGCTCGATGGTTGGCGGCGAAAACGTTTACGTTAGAGGCTTTGGAAGTTTTGTTGTGAAAAAAAGGGCTAAGAAAACAGCGCGTAACATATCAAAAAACACTGCAATCATTATTCCCGAGCACTTTGTGCCTAGTTTTAAACCGGCCAAAACTTTTGTTGATAAGGTTAGGTCGGGTAATAAAGCCGCCAAATAATTAACGGGATGTATAAAAAACAAATAGCCGCAGTTGTAATAGTAGTTGCTATTATGGGCTATTTGTACACGTTGCCCGTAAAAGGATTAACAAAAACCAAGGACGACGGGCACGCCAACGCGCCTAAGGTTGCCACAAAACCGGCGGCCAATGTTACCCTCGAAACGGTATCCACAGGCGCCAAAATGGTGATCGGTTCGGCGTTGTCGGCGCCGATCAATGACCTGGAGGCGCAGCTAAAAAATTCACCGGCGGAGGCTAAGCTGGCTTTGCAAAAGAAACTGGCCAAACAGTGGGACGACGTAAATCAACCCGCACCGGCTGCATTTTACTACCAGGCCGTTGCTGAAAAGGAAAATACATTCGACAACTGGCTGGCCGCGGGCAACCGTTTTAACGATGCTTTTAAGCTTACGCAGGATACGCTGGCACAGCCCGCGTTTGTGGCTAACGCCATTGCCTGTTTTAAAAGCGCGGCAAAACTACAGCCGAAGAACCTGGATGCGAAAACCGGGCTCGGGGTTGCTTATGTAAACCAAACGAGCTTGGGTATAACCGACCCAGACGGCGGATCGCCGATGCAGGGGATTATGCTGCTGCTCGACGTTGTTAAGCAGGACCCGAATAACCGGAACGCGAATTTAAGCCTGGGCATGTTTGCCATGAAATCGGGCCAGTTTGAAAAGGCGATACAGCGGTTTAAAACTTTAATTGCACAAAAGCCTGAAGCAGAGCCCTATTTTTATATGGCGGAAAGCTACAAGCAGCTGGGCATGAAAAAAGAAGCCATTGCGGCTTACCAGGAATGCAGGAAGATGGTGCCTGATGCAACTTTTGATCAGCGCATAGATGAGTATATAAAGGAATTAAAAAAGTAGAAACAATTAAAAAATTAGTATTATGCCAAGCGGTAAAAAACGTAAAAGACACAAAATGGCTACTCATAAACGTAAAAAACGTTTAAGAAAGAACAGACATAAAAAGAAATAATCCTGTAAGCCTTGCTTATGCCTGTATTGTACAGGCTTAGTTTTTTACCCACTTATTAACTAACGGGTACACCCGTTTTAAGAAATGGAGTAGCAGTTGATAAAAGAATTAATTATCGATTCATCCCCCGCAGGGAGTACTATTGCGCTATTACAGGACAAACAGCTCGTAGAGCTACATAAAGAGCAGGTCAGCAACAATTATACGGTTGGTGATATTTACCTGGGCCGGATCAAAAAGATCATGCCGGGGCTAAATGCGGCTTTTGTAGACGTAGGCTACGAGAAGGATGCCTTTTTGCATTATCTTGACCTTGGCCCGCAGGTGCAAAGCCTGCTTAAGCTAACCAAGCAGGTACGCAGCGGAGGCTACCAGTCGAAACTGTTGGATAATTTTAAGCTGGAAGGCGATATCAACAAAGGGGGCAAAATCTCCGAGTTGTTAACCAAGGGCCAGCTTATCCCTGTACAGATAGCGAAAGAGCCGATCTCCACCAAGGGGCCGCGCTTAAGCTCGGACCTGTCCATCGCGGGGCGGTATGTAGTATTGGTGCCGTTTTCGGAAGTTACCTCAATCTCGAAAAAGATAAAGAGCAACACCGAGCGCAACCGCCTGCGCAAAATAGTGGAGAGCATAAAGCCCAAGCATTTTGGCGTCATCATCCGCACCGTATCTGAAGGCAAAGGCGTAGCCGAGCTGCAAAAGGACCTGCTGGACCTGGTCTCGAAATGGGAATCATTCATCACCCGGCTGCCCAGCTGCGAGCCCGCAAAAAAGGTATTGGGCGAAATTGATCGCACCTCTACCCTGCTCCGCGATATTTTAAACCCCGATTTTCAGCATATTTATGTGAACGATAACGGCATGTACAACGAGGTGCGCCAGTATGTTCATGAAATATCGCCCGACCTTGAGAATATTGTGCGTTACCATAAAAACGGCGTGCCCATATTTGAGCATTACGGCGTGGATAAGCAAATCAAATCGGCTTTCGGCAAAACCGTTAATCTGGCCGGGGGCGCTTACCTGGTGATAGAGCATACCGAAGCTTTGCACGTTATCGACGTAAACAGCGGTAACCGCACAGCCAACAAGGAGAACCAGGAAGAAAATGCCTACCAGGTAAATAAAGAGGCGGCTAAGGAGATTGCCCGCCAGCTGCGCCTGCGCGATATGGGCGGCATCGTGGTGATCGACTTTATCGACATGCACAGGCCCAATAACCGCAAGGACCTGTTTGATTACCTGCGGTCGGAAATGTCGCACGACAGGGCCAAGCATACCATTTTGCCGCCAAGCAAATTCGGGCTGGTACAAATCACCCGGCAGCGCGTACGGCCCGAAATGAATATCGTAACCACCGAGGTTTGCCCCGCCTGCAACGGCACCGGTACCTTACGGCCAACGATATTACTGATAGACGATATAGAAAATAACTTCAACTACATACTGGACGAGCAAAACGAAAAAAATATTACGCTTTGCGTTCATCCTTATATCCAGGCCTACCTAAAAAAAGGCTTGATAAACCGCCAGATGAAGTGGTTTTTAAAATATAACCAGTGGATAAAGGTAAAAAGCAACCCCGCTTACCAGATCACGGAGTTCCATTTCTTTAACCGGAAAGAAGAAGAGATTAAGTTGTAGATTTTAGGATGTGCAGATTTCAGATGTGCAGATGTTTTGATTAGCATCTGCATATTTTGTTTTTGGGCGTTTCGCGTGTTTTCTCTTTTATGTACAGTTGTAAAATGATATTAACAAAATGTTTACATTTTTGCGAAATTGCTTTACAAATGTCAAACGATATTGACAAACGTGTTTACATTTTGTAAAAGACATTTACATTCTGCAATTTTTATTGCTTACTTTATACCTTGAAACCTTCCCGAAAAATGTCCGAAGATCAGCAACTGGAAAAAACACTTTGGCAAGCCGCAGACAAGTTGCGGAATAACATGGATGCTGCTGAATATAAGCACGTTGTTTTAGGCCTGATATTCTTAAAATATATTTCAGATGCTTTTGATAGTATTCAAGATATGATTGCAGACGAAGTTGGCCCTAACTGGGACAACCAAACCGCCGCGGTCAAAGATATCTGCTTGTCCGAAAGGGTATTTTATGTACCTCCTTCCGCGCGATGGAAATATTTACAAGGCAGGGCAAAATTGCCGACCATCGGTAAAGATATCGACGAGGCCATGGATGCCATCGAAAGGGATAATGCGTCGCTGAAAGGCGTTTTGCCAAAGGACTATGCGCGGCCTGCATTGGATAAGCAGCGACTCGGCGAATTGATCGATTTGATCGGCACGATTACACTAAGCGCCAATGGCAAAGGAAAGGGCAAGGATATTTTAGGCTTTGTGTTTGAATACTTCCTGGGCCAATTTGCATACGCCGAGGGCAAAGGCGCGGGGCAATTTTACACGCCGCAAAGTATCGTAAAATTACTGGTGGAAATGCTGGCGCCCGAAGCCGAAAAGCGGTTTTACGATGGGTGCTGCGGAAGTGGTGGGATGTTTGTGCAAAGCGAAAGGTTTATTGAAATGCATGAGCACAGGGTGGGTAAAATTTCCATTTACGGCCAGGAGAGCAACCCGACTACCTATAAGCTGGCCAGGATGAATTTAGCCATCAGGGGTATTGAAGCCAACCTTGCCCTGGGCGATACGCTGCTTAACGATAAGTTTCCCGACTTAAAAGTGGATTATGTAATGGCCAATCCGCCGTTTAATGTAAGCGATTACAATATTAACAAGGCGGAAACCCATAAATGGAAATATGGCATACCGCCGCCGGGAAATGCGAACTATGCCTGGTTACAGCACTTTATAAGCAAGCTTGCCCCCTATGGCGCGGCAGGCATAGTTTTGGCCAATGGCAGCATGAGCAGCGATACCGCTACGGAAGGACAAATACGTAAGGAGTTTATTGAAAATGATTTGGTAGATTGCATGGTAGCCTTGCCGGCACAGCTGTTTTACAATACGCAAATACCGGCTTGTTTGTGGTTTCTGTCGCGCAATAAAACGAACCATAATTTTCGAAACCGGAGCGGTAAAGTGCTGTTTATCGATGCCCGCGAAATGGGTACGATGATCAGTCGCAGGCAAAAAGAGCTGACGGATGATTTTGATATTGCTAAAATTGCCGGTACTTACCATAAATGGCGGGGAAAGAATTGGGAGACCGAATACCACGATGAGCCGGGGTTTTGTAAATCGGCCACGCTGGTTGAGATACGACAAAACAATTATGTGCTAACGCCGGGGCGGTATATAGATTTTAAAGTTTCGGAAGACGACGAGGAAACATTTGATGAAAAAATGAAACATTTAACCACGACATTAAAAGCACAAATGGAAAAAGCCGCAAAATTAGATAACGCGATAAAGGACAATCTCTCGAAGATCGGGTACAAGTTATAGAAAGCATATGATCGATTACAATAAGTTTGAAAAATCGCTGAGACACCTAAAAGCGCAGTTTGAAAACTATAAAACGCTTGATGACCGCGAGGACTTAGGCCAGCTGGAAAAGGAAGCCATTATTGAATCGGTCATCCAGCGGTTTGAAACTTGCTACGATAGCTTATGGAAGGTGCTAAAGCGTTATTTATCGGAAGAGTTGGGAATAGCCGATTTGCCAAACAGTCCGAAGCCGGTTTTGCAAATTGCATTTGAGAATAAATTGTTTAACGTCGGTATAAAGCAATGGATGAAATATGCCGACGCCCGGGTAGACACCGCACACGATTACTCGGAAAACAAAGCTTTAATGGCATTAGAACTGATGGACGATTTTATTGACGACGCTATTGATCTGTACACTACCATGAGCGGCCTTATATTTGAGTAATGGACATCGACATCACCATAAGCGAACGCAAAACCCTGCTTTTTTTAATCAATGCTTTTTTACCTGGTACGACGGTTTGGGCGTATGGCTCACGGGTGAAATTTACCTCGAAACCCGAATCAGACCTTGACCTGGCTGCTTTTATAAACCCGGGACAACAGGACGACCTTGCTGAGCTGAAAAACGCTTCCGCTGAGTCGGAACTGCCATTTAAAGTGGACATTTTGGATTGGAATACGATACCCGAAAATTTCAAACAGAATATTCATCAACAATACGTTGTCCTGCAGGACGCGAATGCCGACAAAACTTCAATACTAAGCAATTGGAAAACTTATAAAATAGATGATTTAGCGGAATTAAGAAAAGATATTTTTTCTCCAAAAGGTGAAGATTGGCCTTATATAGGACTTGAACATATTGATCAACAGTCTCTTAGATTGAATTCTATCGGAAATGCAAAAAATATAGTTAGTAACAAGTATCACTTTTTACCGGGAGATATATTGTTTGGTAAATTACGGCCATATTTTAGAAAAGTATTTCATCCCAACTTTGAGGGCGTTTGTTCAACCGATATTTTTGTCATAAAAAACAGGAAACCTGTTACGAACGAATTCTTATTTTACTTAGTTGCTACCGAAGAATTTACTTCGCTCGCTAACTCTGGTAGTACAGGTACGCATATGCCGCGGGCAGATTGGGCGCAAATCAAAAAATCAAAATGGGCTGTTCCCAATTCATTGACTGAACAACAATCTATTGCCTCAATTCTATCTTCCCTGGATGATAAAATAGAACTCAACCGGCAAATGAACCAAACGCTTGAAAATTTAGCGCAATCGATTTTTAAAGAATGGTTTGTTAATTTTAATTTTCCGGGATTTGATGGCGAATTAGTGAGCGGGTTGCCGAAAGGTTGGAAAATTGGCAATATCTATGAACTGATTGAAGTAGTTTATGGGTTTCCGTTTAAATCAGCTTTGTTTAATCAAAGCAATGATGGTACTGGATTAATTAGAATAAGGGATTTAAAAAATAATTCGACGGGATTTTTTACCACGGAGCAAGCGGATTCTAAATATTTAGTAAAAGCTGGGGATATTTTGGCAGGTATGGATGCAGAGTTTGTTCCGACGATATGGCTTGGCAAATCATCTTGGCTAAATCAGCGAGTTTGTAGGTTCAAGCCCAAACATGATTACGTAAACGAATTATACATTCTTTATACATTAAAGCCCTTGTTAGAAAGATCCCAATATGGTAAAGTTGGCACGACGGTAATTCATTTGGGAAAATCAGATATTGATCAATATCAAATATTAATTCCAGAAAAAAAGATTCTAAGGAAAGTAAGTGAAATTTTCACCGTTTTACATAAAAGGCTTGTTCAGATTGAGTTTGAAAATCGATCATTGGCTGCAACTCGCGAAAACCTTTTGCCAAACCTAATAGCCGGAAAAATCAAAATTAACGCATGAACTCCATCAGTGAAGATGAAATAGAGCAGGTAGCTTTGGGCTATTTACAGGAATTAGGGTATACCCTAATTGCCGGGCCGTCTATTTCGCCGGATGGAGAACAGCCTGAAAGGCGATATCACGAGGTGGTATTGGTGGAGCGCCTGCGCCATGCGATCGACCGGCTTAACCCCGCCCTTTCGGCTGATGCCAAAGAGGACGCTTTAAAAAAAGTGCTGCGTACGGATAGCCCTAATGCGCTGGTAAACAACGAGACCTTCCATGGTTATTTAACCAACGGCGTTGAAGTGGATATGCGCACCGCCGACGGCATACGAGGCGAGGTGGTTTACATTGCGGATTTTGGCAACCCGGACCATAACGAATTCCTGGCTGTGAGTCAATTCACCATTATCGAAAACAACCAACACAAACGGCCGGATATTATCCTTTTTATTAACGGGCTGCCGATTGTGGTGATTGAATTAAAGAACGCGACAGACGAAAACGCTACGATTAAAACCGCATTTAACCAGTTGCAGACCTACCGGCAGGCTGTGCCGTCGTTATTTACCTACAACGAATTGCTGATAGCAAGCGACGGGTGGGACGCGCGGTGCGGCACGATCACCAGCGACTGGCAACGCTTTTTAAGCTGGAAAACAAAGGACGGCAAAACGACCGCCGAACCATTGACCCCACAACTGGAAGTGATGTTTAACGGTATGTTAAACAAAGCCACTTTGCTGGATTTGATAAGCCAGTTTACTGTTTACGAAAAAAGCAACGAAAAAACTTTAAAAAAAGTGGCCGCGTATCATCAGTACTATGCGGTAAATAAGGCCGTTGCCACCACCCAGATAGCTGCTATGGAAAACGGCGACCGACGGGCCGGCGTAGTATGGCATACGCAGGGCAGCGGCAAAAGCTTAAGCATGGTATTTTATACCGGCAAGCTTGTTTTGGCGCTGGATAATCCAACCATTGTTGTTTTGACAGACCGTAACGACCTGGACGACCAGCTTTATGAAACGTTTTGCAATTGCCAGCAGTTGTTGAGGCAGGAACCCAAACAGGCAGCCAACCGGCATAACCTCCGCGATTTGCTGAGCGTAGCATCGGGCGGAATTGTTTTTACCACCATTCAAAAATTCATGCCTGCTTGTAATGAAGATTTTATTGTAGCCGAAAATGTGGTAAACGAACCTGCTGTAGAATACATTGGTGCGGATGCAAAGCCGCTAAGCACACGTAAAAACATCGTAGTTATTGCAGACGAGGCGCACCGCAGCCAGTATGATTTTTTAGACGGATTTGCCAAACACATGCGCGATGCGCTGCCAAACGCATCATTTATCGGCTTTACGGGGACGCCGATTGAAAGCAACGACCGTAATACGCAAGCGGTATTTGGCAACTATGTTGACATTTACGACATTCAACAAGCGGTAAACGACAAAGCCACCGTGCCGATTTTTTATGAAAGCCGGCTGGCCAAAGTGCAATTTGCTGAAGATGAAAAAGTACACCTCGACGATAAGTTTGAGGAGTTGACCGAAGGCGAAGAACTAACCAGCAGGCAGCAGTTACGCGCCAAGTGGACACGATTAGAAGCGATAGTTGGAAACCCGAACCGTATCGCAAAAATAGCCGAGGACCTGGTTTATCACTTTGAACAACGCAGCGCGGTACTGGATGGCAAAGCAATGGTTGTTTGCATGAGCAGGCGGATCTGTGTGGAAATGTATGAAGCTATTGTTAACCTGAGACCGTCATGGCATTCGGACGATGATGATAAAGGGAGTATAAAGGTGATTATGACGGGTTCATCAAGCGATGCCTTAAAAATGCAGCCGCACATCCGCAGCAAATTAAAGCGCAGGGAAATCGGCGAGCGATTGAAAAACCCGGAGGACAGCTTAAAAATAGTTATTGTGCGCGATATGTGGCTTACCGGGTTCGACGCACCATGCCTGCATACGCTTTATGTTGACAAACCCATGCGCGGCCATAGCTTAATGCAGGCTATAGCAAGGGTTAACCGCGTTTTTACCGAAGGGAAAGAAGGCGGTTTGGTGGTTGATTACCTGGGCATTGCACAGGAACTAAAACATGCTTTAGCCGAATATACGGCGAGCGGCGGCGAGGGAAAACCAACTCTTGACCAGGAAATTGCCGTCGCCAAAATGCTGGAGCTATACGAAGCCATCGAATACCAGTTGCGTCATTTTGACTGGCTTAAATTCTTTGGTCTTTCGCCGGCCGAAAAGCTCAGGTTTATACCGGTAATCGTCGATTATATTCTCAGCCAGGAAAACGGAGAACAATCGTTTGTCGAAAACACAAAAAACCTGCTGAAAGCATTTGCGATTTCGGTACCTCATGAAAAGGCGATAGCAATACGGGACAATGTGGCTTTATTTCAGGCTATAAAAGCCCGCTTGGTAAAATTATCGGATAATAATGAGGGCGGAAAAAGCGATGAAGAAATTGAAACGGCTATTAAACAAATTATATCCGAAGCGATTACGGCCGATAAAGTAATTGATATTTTTGATGCTGCGGGAATCAAAAAACCGAGTATAGAAATCCTCGACGAACGCTTTTTACAAGAGCTGAAAGATTTGCCCCAGAAAAATCTGGCCGTAGAACTATTAAAAAAACTACTTAAGGACGAGATCAAAAAAAGAACAAAGATTAACCTGGTTGAGAGTAAAAAATTCTCGGAAATGCTCGAGGACGCGATCAAAAGATACCATAACGGCATGATCGACACGGTTGAATTTTTAGAAAAGGTTTTAATTCCGTTTGCTAACCAGATTAAAGAAGCGGATAGGAAAGGAGAAAAACTTGGACTCGATTACCGCGAATATGCCTTTTACACCTCTTTAGAGGTCAATAATAGCGCCGTAGCGATTTTAGGAGACGAAACGTTAAAGCATATCGCGCAAGAACTGTTGAGTGCTGTAAGAAACAGCACAACTATTGATTGGACGATTAAAGAAAGCGTGCAAGCAACGCTTCGGCGAAATGTTAGGCGTATTTTACGTCAATACGGTTATCCTCCCGATTTACAGGAAAAGGCCATTAATACTGTGCTCGAGCAAGCTAAATTATTAGCGACTGACCTATCGGAAAAATAATAATTTATCATTTTCCCATGCCCCGGGATTGTTTATGAACTATTCCGAAACCCGCCGGTACGCTAGTTGGGGTTCAAAATTTTGAACCCCTGCATTTTTAAACGTTTCAATAGAATTTATCATTTTCCCATGCCCGGGGATTGTTTATGATATATTTCGGTATGGGTTCGGAAATAATTTGTTACCCCGATTTTATATCCGATAATAATTGGGCGATTAACAGGGGTTCAAAATTTTGAACCCCTACAATCGGGATGGACCCCTGCCATAAAATTTATCATTTTCCCATGCCCCAGGATTGTTTATGATATATTCCGAAATCCGCCGATACGCTAGTTCGTCCCTGATGATGTGTTCGTAATAATTGCGCTGCCAAACCTGGTAGACATCGGTATGGGTTCGGAAATAATTTGTTACCCCGATTTTATATCCGGTAATAATTGGGCGATTAGGGGTTCAAAATTTTGAACCCCTGCATTTTTTAACCGTTTCGATAGAATTTATCATTCTCCCATGCCCAGGATTATTTATAAACTATTCCGAAATCCGCCGATACGATTGTCCACCCCTGATGATGTGTTCGTAATAATTGCGCTGCCAAACCTGGTAGACATCGGTATGGGTTCGGAAATAATTTGTCACCCCGATTTTATATCCGGTAATAATTGGGCGATTAACAGGGGTTCAAAATTTTGAACCCCTACAATCGGGATGGACCCCTGCCATAGAATTTATCATTCTCCCATGCCCCGGGATTGTTTATGATGTATTCCGAAATTCGCCAATACGATTGTTCGTCCCTGATGATGTGTTCGTGATAATTGCGTTGCCAAACCTGGTAAACATCGGTATGGGTTCGGAAATAATTTGTTACCCCGATTTTGTATCCCCGGACAATTGACCCGATTGAACGGGGTATGATATGTTGAAATTGATTTTGTTGTGGCGGCAGGGTTTGTTGTGGTGGTTGTAGGGGTTCAAGATTTTGAACCCCTACGATATGTCGATTTGCCAATTCAATAATTCCGTGCACATGGTTGGGCATAACAACATGATTGTGCAAAATGGCGTCGGGAAAATGTTCAGGGATTTTCAACCAGCATTCGTTTGCCATTTTTCCGGCGCTGTTCAATATCATTTCCTGATTTATAATTTCCCCAAACAAAAATTCACGATCGTGGGTGCAGATGGTTATAAAATATAATCCGTCCTGCGAATAGTCATATCCTTTCAGCCTTATCGATCTGCGATGATGAATTGCCGGATTGTATTTTACTTTATTGTCCATGATTATTGCGCAGGTTTAAATGGTGTGGATGCAGAATAAAATTGGGTATAAAACATTGCCTAATTTCGGGTTTAGCAGGAAGAGACGCAAATAGAATATTCCTATAAATACAATTAAAGAAGTAGAGACTAGAGACTGGAGGTTAGAGGTAGGTGAAGCGCAGAGTTGCGTACCTACGGCACGCTGGTTTTTATTCATTGTGTTTCTACCGACGTTTTGCACCTACGGCGCAAGGGTTGGCAGTTGGCGGTGGGCAGTTGGCAGAGATCAGAGGTTGGAGATTAGAGGTTAGACGGAGAATCAAGAGGCAAGAATTAAGAACCAGGGCGGCTATTAACAGCAAAAAGCCGGTCGTTTTTTTTGGGTTTACACTATAAAACGATAAACAATTGACTATCAAGTATTTAACTCGAAATAAAGCGAAAAAGTGTAAACCTTTGTAAACTTTTTGATAATGAGTGGTGAGCGGTGAGTAGTGAGTTGTAAGGAGTGGTTTGAAATCTGAAATTTGCACATTAAATGCCTGCGAATCCTTATATTTGGAATGTGGACAATTCAGCAATCTATAAAACCATTCGCGAAACGGTTCTGACTAATTTACCGGGTTCTCGTGTTTTGCTGTTTGGCTCCCGGGCAAGGGGCCAGCAAGATAGATTCAGCGATTACGACTTACTGGTTATAACACCGCAAACCTTTACACCGGGGGAGAAGATCCGTTTAAGCACACTGCTTAACCGTGAAATTGTCAATGCGATCAAAGCGCCTATCGACCTTTTGCTTAACAGCGAAGAAGAGATACTGGAAAAACGGGATTTGCCAGGTCACGTTGTACGCACGGCGATAAGAGAGGGCATTATATTGTGAGTACGGCACTCCAAACCTATATTAAATCCTGGCTTGATAAGGCGGAGCATGATTTGATGAGCGCCGAACGTTTGCTCGAAATCGAACCGATGATTTTAGACAATGCGTGTTTTCATTGTCAGCAAGCAATTGAAAAGTGTTTGAAAGCTTATTTAATCTATAAGGGGACGGATATAGGAAAAACCCATAACATCGAGTCGTTATTGAATCAATGCGCCGACTTTGATCCTATATTTGAAACCATTGATCCTTTGGATATCACTGCTTATGCAGTGCAAGGCCGCTATCCGGATTCCAATCTTATGCCATCAAAAAAAGAAGCCGAAAGCTATTATCAATTAGCGCTGCAAATCAAAATCTTAATCAAGGAAAGAATTATATTTTCCTAATATTTTTAGCAAAACATGTTGCGGTTTGCGAACTAATTTGCAAATTTGAACGATGGCTAAAACAAGGATCGCGTATTTCTGTCAAAGCTGCGGCTTTGAGGCTGCCAAGTGGCTGGGCAAATGCCCGTCGTGCGCGCAATGGAATACGTTTGTGGAGGAAATCCTTGAAAAGGAAAATACGGCCGTTCCCAAATGGAAAAGCGCCTCCACCACCTTACAGCGCGCTAATAAGCCGGTTGAGGTGGCCGACATTACCTTTAACGAGGAGGACCGGCTGCTTACGCCCGACAACGAGTTTAACCGGGTGCTGGGCGGCGGCATTGTGGCCGGGTCGCTGGTGCTGATCGGCGGGGAGCCGGGCATTGGTAAGTCAACGCTGATGCTGCAGCTGGCGATGAATATGCCTAATTTGAAAGTGCTGTATGTTTCGGGCGAAGAAAGCGAACGGCAGATCAAGATGCGGGCGGAACGGTTGAGTGAAGTCGGAAGTCGGAAGTCGGAAGCCGGAAGTCAGAAGTCCGATGGAAAAGGGTGTTTTATTTTAACGGAGACTTCGACGCAAAATATATTTAAACAAATAGAAGAGCTGGAGCCGGACCTGGTGGTAATAGACTCCATACAAACCCTACATTCGGCGCATATCGAATCGACGCCGGGGAGTGTATCGCAGGTGCGGGAGTGCACCGCCGAGCTGCTACGCTTTGCCAAAGAGAGCGGCACGCCGGTGTTTTTGATCGGGCATATCACCAAGGACGGGATGATCGCCGGTCCAAAAATACTGGAGCACATGGTGGACACGGTTCTACAGTTTGAGGGCGACCGGCATCATGTTTACCGCATTTTACGGACGGTAAAAAACCGTTTCGGGTCGGCGTCGGAGCTGGGTATTTACGAAATGCTGGGCGAGGGGCTGCGGGAAGTATCAAACCCATCGGAAATTTTACTGTCGCAGCGCGACGAGCCTTTGAGCGGCATCACCATTTCGGCCACGCTGGAGGGTATGCGCCCCATGCTGATAGAAACACAGGCGTTGGTAAGCACCTCGGTTTACGGTACGCCGCAGCGCACCGCAACCGGCTTTGACACCAAACGCATGAGCATGCTGCTGGCCGTACTGGAGAAACGCTGCGGGTTTAACCTGGGCGCTAAAGATGTGTTCCTGAACATTACCGGCGGCATACGGGTTGAAGATCCCGCCATCGACCTGGGCCTTGCGGCGGCGATCATTTCCTCGCACGAGGATATCCCCATTCCGTTTAAAACCTGCTTTGCGGGCGAGATCGGATTATCAGGCGAGATACGTGCGGTGAACCGGGTGGAGCAGCGCATAGCGGAAGCGCAAAAGCTAGGATTTGAGCAAATTTTTATCTCGAAATATAATATGCCTTCGGCCGCGCAGGATAAAAAGCGGATAGACCTGTCTCGCTATAAGATCGATGTGAAAATAGTGAGCCGGATTGAGGAAGTTTTTGGGTTGCTGTTTGGGTGATGATAGACGCATCGCCGATATGTCATTTCGACGAGGAACGAGGAGAAAACTATACATCATGCAGATCGCAAGCATGTGTATAGTTTTCTCTCCGCCATTCGGCGGATCGAAATGACATAGGAATTTAAATTATTCTATACAATTATCTTTCCTTCGGGTATCCACAATATAAATAATCTTCCAGCCGCCGGCGGTTTTCATCAGCTGAAAAACATCCACGCCGCAATGGCTGAATTTATCGCCGAGATAGAATTTATACGGCGCCCAAACGCTGGCCAGGTCGCCGTCGATCTTAATGTCGCCAAAGGTGATACGCTCATCATAAACGGCGGAATGTGATGCGCCTATCGCTTTTACGAACTCATTTGCGTTTTCTGTTGACAGCACCGATTTTCCGTCTTTATTGGTTGACATGCTTTGCAGTACCATATCCTTTGAAAAAGTGGAACGCAATAAAGCGCTGTCGCCTTTGCGCATGGCCTCGAACATCGTGTTGACGGTGTGTTTAACAGCTTCGGTTGCGGTTTGCTGACAATAAACTGCTCGGCCAGCTAATATGAGCATGATAACGATTAAAAGTTTTTTCATTTTATAAATATAAAAAAGCCCCGCATAAAAAAATGCAGGGCCCGATTTAAGGTATATATAAGATCAATTAGGACATCTTTAATTTCTTTTGAATATCGGCCACGTAGCCTTTAAATTTTTTGTCGGTGTCGATCAGGTCTTCAACGGTTTGGCAGGCATAGATCACGGTTGAGTGGTCGCGGCCGCCGAAGAAACTGCCGATAGATTTTAACGAGCTTTTGGTATGCGCCTTAGCCAGGTACATGGATATTTGCCTTGCCTGCACGATCTCGCGTTTGCGGGTTTGCGATTTCACCATTTCGATAGGCACCTCAAAGTACTCGCAAACCAGGTTTTGGATATACTCCATCGATATTTCCTTGGACGAATTTTTTACAAAATTCTTCAGCATCTGCTTTGCCAGGTTCAAGTCGATCTCCTTGCGGTTCAACGTCGACTGCGCCAGCAGGGATACCATAGCACCTTCGAGCTCACGGACGTTATTATCAATGTTATGCGCAACGTATTCGATCACATCGTTTGACAGTTCAATACCATCCTGGTACGTTTTATTTTTCAGGATAGCCATGCGGGTCTCCAGGTCGGGGATTTGCAGATCTGCCGAAAGTCCCCATTTAAACCTGGATAGCAGGCGTTCTTCCAAACCTGCCAAATCTTTTGGCGCCTTGTCGGAGGTGATGATCACCTGCTTACCCGATTGGTGCAGGTGGTTAAAGATATGGAAAAAGAAGTCCTGCGTTTTTTCCTTACCGGCAAAGTTGTGCACATCATCCATAATGAGCACGTCGATCGCCTGGTAAAAATTCACGAAGTCATTTATATTATTGTGCTTCAGCGCGTCGACAAATTGCTGGGTAAATTTCTCGCACGAAACATACAGCACCAGCTTATCGGGCAATGAATTTTTTATCTCGTTACCGATCGCCTGCGCAAGGTGGGTTTTCCCTAAACCGACACCGCCATATATCATTAACGGGTTAAAGGAGGTGCCGCCGGGCTTTGCCGCAACCGCATAACCGGCCGAGCGCGCCAAACGGTTACAATCGCCTTCGACAAAGTTATTGAAGGTATAATTGCGGTTAAGCTGCGGATCGACGATCAGTTTTTTCAAACCCGGGATAACAAAGGGGTTTTTGATGTCCTTGTTAATAGAGATCGGTATCGGCATAGACTGATTTTTTGATTCAGCGCCATTACCATTCGACGGGATATTGGTGGTATACGGCTTGCTGGATGACGATTGCTCCACAACTATATTATATTCCAGGCGTCCGTCGTCGCCTAATTGTTTTTTAATGGTTTTACGCAGCAGGCCAACGTAATGTTCTTCGAGCCACTCGTAAAAAAATAAACTTGGTACCTGTATCGTTAAAACACTTCCTTCCATCCTTAACGCCCTTATAGGCTCAAACCAGGTTTTAAAGCTTTGCGCCGGTATGTTGTCTTTGATGATCTGAAGGCAGTTATTCCAAACGTTAGTACAAGTTTTTTCCATATAATTTTATAAAAGAGTGATTTCCAACCCCCAGCCAATGATATTTATGGCCTGCTACGGAACATCGAATATTCTAAAAAAAAGCGGATAAAAAAATAAAATTTCAATTTTTTGATGAAATAAATTTATATAATAATAAGCCTTTGATAGTGTGAAATTCACATTAAATGTTATATTTCGCAGTGAAAACTCCGTCAAAACCCGCGGTTTAATTACTTCAACATTTTTTTAATTTTATATCCCGGTAATCATAGGAATCTTGACATTAGGTCAACAAAAGTTAGTTTTGGTTACAAATTTTTAAGTGCCATCTTTTACCAGTGACTTTTACGGATAGCCGGATCAGTTAGTTGTATCGCGGTATGTTGCGGTTTGTTTACCGGGGGAGCCTGCGGCGGCTAATACTCGCCGAACACTTTACGTAATTCGTCGGCTATTTCGCCAAGGGTGGCGTAGTTCTCTACCGCCGTCAAAATATAAGGCATTAGATTTTCCGAACCTTTTGCGGCGGTGCCGAGCCGGCCGAGAGCGGCGTCTACCGCGTGGTTATCGCGCTTGCTTTTTAAAAGCCCGATCTTGTTAATTTGCTGTTTGCGTATGGAATCGTCTACCCGGAATGCCTTTATTGGTGTTCCCTCCTCTTCGGTAAAGCGGTTCACGCCCACCAGTACCCGTTCGCCACTTTCAAGCTCATTTTGATATTGATAGGCCGAGGCAGCTATTTCCTGCTGCATGTAATCCTGCTCAATGGCCTTTACCGAACCACCCATAGCATCTATTTTGTCTATGTACGCCTGCGCGGCTTTCTCAAGGTCATTGGTTAGCGCTTCTATAAAATAAGATCCCGCGAGAGGGTCTACCGTGTCGGTTACCCCGGTTTCAAACGCGATGATCTGCTGGGTACGCAACGCAATTTTGGCGGCCGCCTCTGTAGGCAACGAAATGGCTTCATCATAACCATTGGTATGTAACGACTGTGTGCCGCCCAGCACGGCCGCCAGCGCCTGGCTGGTCACCCTCACAATATTATTCATAGGCTGCCGGGCCGTTAATGTCGAACCGCCGGTTTGGGTATGGAAGCGCATTTTTTGGGTGCCGGCATCGGTCGCTCCCAGCTCTTTTGTAATATGCGCCCACATGCGGCGGGCGGCCCTGAATTTCGCTATCTCTTCAAAAAAATTGTTATGGCAATTAAAAAAGAAGGATAAACGTTTGGCAAAAACATTAATATCCAAGCCCTTATCTATGGCGGCTTTTAAATAGGTTTTTCCATTTGCCAAAGTAAACGCCAGCTCCTGTACCGCTGTGGAACCGGCCTCACGAATATGATAACCCGAAATGGATATGGTATTCCATTTAGGCACCTCTTTGCTGCAATATTCAAACACATCGGTGATTAGCCGCATTGAAGCTTCCGGCGGGTAGATATAGGTGCCGCGGGCCGCGTACTCCTTTAATATATCGTTTTGAACTGTGCCTGATAGTTGTTTAAGATCGGCGCCTTGTTTTTTTGCAAGGGCGATATACATGGCTAAAAGAATGGGCGCCGTTGCATTAATGGTCATCGAGGTGGTAATATTTTTCAGTTCGATACCATCAAACAGGATCTCGATATCCTGCAGCGAATCGATAGCAACCCCTACTTTTCCAACCTCCCCATCCGCAAGCTCATGGTCTGAATCATACCCTATCTGCGTTGGCAGGTCGAACGCGACCGACAGTCCCATGGTTCCCTGGCTCAGCAGGTAGTGATAACGTTTATTTGATTCTTCGGCCGTTGAGAAGCCGGCATACTGGCGCATAGTCCACGGTTTTCCGCGGTACATGTCTTTTTGGATGCCACGGGTATATGGGAATTCGCCGGGCAACTCATTCATAGCCGAAGGAACTGTATAAACTTCTTTGATCCCGATACCAGACGAAGTGGTAAATTTCTTTTCGGCCATGATGTTAAAATAATCCCTCGAGATCCTTCCTTAGCATGTTTGTACCTATATCATAGGGGTTGTCCTCCAACTGGCTTAAATAGGCCAGGATGGTTTTACTCAAATCAAGCCCGGACGCATTGTCGGGCAACGATTTAACCGCGTTATTTACAATATTGAGGGTGTCTTCCTTAACATGCTTAACCACCGCCCAGCACCGGCCGCTTACATAAATTTGCTGCGTAATATTATGCTGGAACTCATTGCGGATCTCTTCAACAACCAGGCTGTACAAATCGTGCGAGCTGTACGCGGTAGCATTCAACCTTACCAGCATATTGGCGGGGTTAATGCGCTCGATAAATAATACAAGCCGCTCATAAGCCTGCAACCGCAACGGCAATGTTTGCCCGTTTATCACTTTCTTAAATTCCAGCAGTTGAAGTTTTTCCCCTTTATCCAGGTATGGCTTTAGCAAATAAAACGCTATCCAAACCACGCCCACACCCGAAATAGTAAATTTAACAATGTCTAACAGGTAAGTGTAATAGTTCATTTGCCGAATGTTAAATAGCCGTCATAAAAAAAACGGCCGCAGCAAAAATCCGCATTTTACCTTATATTTGTATAGGTAAATAAAAATAAGATGAACACTGCCATTGAAACCGCATCCGCGCCGGTATCTTTCACAGAAGGAGCCGTTAAAGAACTGCTTAAACTAAAAGATCAGCAAGAATTAAGCGAGGATTTTGGCTTGCGTGTTGGCGTTGAAGGCGGCGGTTGCTCGGGAATGAATTATATTTTAGGCTTCGACCAAAAAAAGGACGGCGACCAGGAATATATCATCGACGGAATAACAGTTTTTATGCACAAGGCGCACGGTCTGTACCTGGCGGGCATGCAAATCGATTTTCAGGACGGCTTAAATGCACGCGGTTTTACCTTTAACAACCCGAACGCGGCAAGTACCTGCGGCTGCGGGTCTTCGTTTTCCGTTTGATTCGGCATTATAATAAATAGTAAAGCGGCTAAGGCTGCTTTTTTTATGCTTTATATTCTGCTACAGCATATATATAACTATACCAACTCTGTAACAAAGCGGGTTACTTTATAGTCTTATCACCGACTTATTGTTACCTTTAATCCATGCCGGTAAAAACCTCTCTTAAAGAAAATGTCTCGATAGCATTGCAGTCCATAGCCGGTAACCGGTTACGTACTTCGCTTACTTCGCTCATCATTGCCATAGGTATTATGGCTTTAGTGGGGATATTAACGGCCATCGAGGGTATTAAACAATATACAAACGACGCATTTGCCGGCCTCGGGGCTAATTCCTTCACGATACAAAACCGGGGCTCGGGGCTTAATTTTGGCAACGGCGGGCACCGGAAGGTTTATCCTTCGATCCGGTATGACCAGGCAGACCGGTTCAAAAAACTGTTTAAGCTTCCTGTTGCTATTACAGTAAACTTACAGGTATCGGGCACAGCAGTCGCCAAATATGGCGATCAAAAAACCAACCCAAATATATCGGTTACCGGTTCAAACGAAAATTACCTGCAAACCGGCGGGTACAAGCTGGCTTTCGGCCGTAATTTTTCCTCTTCCGAACTGGACCACGGATCGAACGTGGTTATCATTGGCGACGAGATCAAGAAAAAGTTGTTTAAGGACGACGACCCTATCAATAAATTTATTTTTATAGGCAGTAATCAATTCCGAGTTATCGGTGTATTTGCTACAAAAGGCTCGAGCATGGGCTTTGGCGGTGATAAATTTTGCGTCATCCCCGTTTTAAAGGCCAAGCAAATTGTTTCCACCGCCAACCCGTCGTTTACTATTACGGTTATGGCCACCAGCCCGGCCGCGCTTGACGCCACCATTGGCGAAGCGACCTCTCTTTTCAGGAACATTCGCGGTCTGAATGTGGCAAATGACGACAATTTCGAAATCTCGCGGAGCGATTCTATCCAGAAGGAATTATCCGGTCAGCTTACCGGCATGACGGTTGCTGGTTTCGCCATAGGGATTATAACATTGATCGGCGCGGCCATTGGCTTAATGAATATTATGCTGGTTTCGGTTACCGAGCGTACGCGGGAAATTGGCTTGCGTAAAGCGTTAGGCGCCACGCCGGCCGTTATACGCAAACAGTTTTTAATAGAAGCTATCGTGATATGCCTGATGGGCGGCATCGGCGGCATCATCCTCGGGATGGCGGTGGGCAATCTTATAGCGGTCCAGATCAGCGGGTCGTTTGTAGCTCCCTGGGCATGGCTGTTTTTCGCAATAACCTTATGTACCCTTATCGGGCTCATCTCGGGATTTTACCCGGCAAAAAAAGCCGCGCGACTTGACCCGGTTGAAGCATTGCGATATGAGTAATTTTTGATTTCGAATATCGAATTTTCAATTTCGAATTTATATATAGCGTTTGGATCGCAACATTGAATGAGTTATTATCCCGAATTATCTGTATCAACTGGAGTTCTACAGAGTAAACAAATCCGAAATTGAAAATCCCTGCCTGCGGCAGGCAGGCGAAATCCCAAATTACCGCAGCATTATATTTTTCAGGGGATAATCGAACATCACCTTTTCGAGGTAGGGCATTTTCAGCGCATTTTTAAATGCCTCGGCATGCCTTAAGTGGTGCATATCACTTGATATAAAGTCAACCAGTTGCGCGTCTATCAGGCTTTCGGCCATTTTCTTTGCTTCTTTGCCGTAATAACCCGTTAACGATATGGTGTTTAACTGCAGCAGCAAACCCTGCCCGCGAAACATTTGAAGTTGCTCAATATCCATGTATGGGTATCGTTCAGGATGGGCGAGAATGGGCCTATAACCTAACCCGATCAATCTTTTGATCATCGAAACCACGTTTGGCGGCGGGCTTATAAACGAAAATTCAAAAAGCACATAATTATCCCCCATGATCATTAACCGGCCTTCGTCAACCCGGCTTTCAAAGCTTTCATCGAAATAGTGTTCGGCGGCGGCTTCGATTATGACATCGATATTTTCCTCTACCAGTTTCGCCTTAAGAATTTCCAGCGCCCCATTGATGGTTTCGGCTGTATTTTTATAATAGTCGGCCATGATATGCGGCGTGGCAATTATCTTTTTGATACCCACCGCCATCATCCTTTTAACCAGTTCGATCGAATCCTGCACTGTTTGGGCGCCATCGTCAATACCGGGCAGCACATGCGAGTGCATATCCACCACGATTGAGCTGTAGTCAAATGTTATCCCGCGTTTTTCTTCGCTTTTTTTAAACCAGTTAAACATTTTTAGCGAGCATGGTATTGTTCATCATAATATTGCTGGTAGTGTCCGGATGTAACGTCATTTAACCAGTCGTCATTAGCCAGATACCACTCGACGGTTTTTTCCAGGCCGGCCTCGAACGTGATGGAAGGTTCCCAGCCAAGCTCTTTTTTAAGTTTGGACGCGTCGATGGCATATCTCAGATCATGCCCGGCCCTGTCGGTCACAAAAGTGATCAGGGATTCTGATTCGCCGGGTTGCCGCCCTAACTTGTCGTCCATTATATGGCATAACAGCCGTATCAGGTCAATGTTTTTCCACTCATTATGGCCGCCTATGTTGTAAGTGGACCCGGCTTTTGCACGGTGGAATATAACATCGATCGCCCTTGCATGATCTTCCACCCAAAGCCAGTCGCGAACGTTCTCGCCCTTCCCATATACCGGCACGGGTTTTTTCTGTTTTATATTGTTTATAGCCAGCGGGATCAGTTTTTCGGGAAAATGATACGAGCCATAGTTGTTTGAACAATTGGATATTACGGTGTTGAGGCCATAGGTATCGTGATATGCCCTTACAAAATGATCGGAACCGGCTTTTGAAGCCGAATAGGGAGAATGTGGGTCATAGCCTGTTTCTTCAGTAAACATTCCCTTATGGCCCAGCGAGCCATAAACTTCATCGGTGGACACATGATAAAAGCGGGTTTCATCATACCGGTCCTTCCAAACATGGCGAAGTGCATTCAGCAGGTTTACCGTGCCCACAACGTTAGTCATTACGAAGGCCAGCGGGTTGTTGATCGATCTGTCAACATGCGATTCTGCCGCTAAGTGTATCACAGCATCGGGTTGCTGCTCTGCAAAAAGGTTATTTATAAAATCGATATCAACGATATCTCCTTTTATAAAGGTATAATTAGGTTCGTTCTCAATATCCTTTAAATTAGCCAGATTACCGGCATAGGTTAATTTATCCAGGTTAATAATTTTATATTGAGGATAATTTTTTACAAAGCGGCGTACAACATGCGACCCGATAAAGCCTGCGCCCCCTGTAATGATAATTTTTTCCATTTTTCAATGACTTTATAAAGGGTTGTCAGATAAATATTTTTCCCATTCCCATGCCGACGACATCATCGTATCGACGCTTAGCTCCGCCGCCCAATGCAGTTCTTTAGCTGCCTTTGCCACATCGCCCCATACCTGCTCCACATCGCCGCCGCGGCGTGGTCCTATTTCATAGTTCAATTTTACGCCTGCCGCCCTTTCGAATGCGGTAATTATTTCCAATACGGAGTTGCCCCGGCCTGTTCCGATATTGAATACATCATACCCGGTAAACCTGTCCTGTGCCATAAGTTTTAGGGCCGCCACATGCGCCTTTGCAAGATCGACGACATGGATATAATCGCGAACGCAGGTGCCGTCCTTTGTATGGTAATCATTACCAAAAACAGTCACCTTTTCGCGTTTGCCAATAGCAGTTTGTGTAATAAAGGGCACCAGGTTTTGCGGCACGCCGATCGGTAATTCGCCGATCAATGCCGAGTCATGCGCACCCACCGGGTTAAAATATCGCAATGAAATTACCTTTTGCGCTTCTCCCGCGTTAACTGCGTCCCTTAATATCTCTTCGGCTATCTGTTTGGTATTGCCATACGGCGATTGTGCGGGCTTTATCGGTGCCTCTTCGGTTACAGGCAATTCATCGGGCTGACCATAAACGGTACAGCTTGACGAAAAGACAAAGTTTACAGGATTGCCGCTAAATACATTTAACAAATTGAGCAGCGAAAGAAGATTATTATGATAATATTTCAGGGGGTTTTGAACCGATTCGCCAACCGCCTTAAATGCGGCAAAATGAATGATGCCGGCAATGTCGGGATGGGCCGCAGACAGTTCGACCACTTTTTTCCCGTCACAGAGATCGAATTGAAAAAAGGCAGGTTTAAACCCTATGATCTTACTTATTTGCTCCGCTATCCTGGCATTGGAGTTTGACAAGTCGTCGACGATCAATGGCTCGTACCCGGCGTTTACTAATTCAACAACCGTATGAGAACCGATATACCCAAGCCCGCCGGTTATTAATATTTTTGACATTATTGCTTATTATAATAGGTAAAGTCCTTATGCCGTATTTCTATTTCGGGAAGGGATTTAAAATAGGCGTACGTAATTTTTAAACCTTCGCTTCGGGAAACCTTTGGTTCCCATCCCAAAATACTTTTAGCCTTGGTAATATCCGGCCGGCGCTGCTTCGGATCGTCTGTCGGCAAAGGCAGGCTGATCAGCTTTTGATCAGTTCCGGTCAGTTTGATGATCTCCTCGCCAAATTCACGTATGGTTATTTCATCAGGGTTGCCAATGTTCATCGGCTGAGCATAATCGCTGAACAATAAGCGGTAAATGCCTTCAACCAAGTCGTCCACATAGCAAAACGAACGGGTTTGCGAACCATCGCCAAACATTGTTAACGATTCACCGCGTAATGCCTGGCCAATAAATGCGGGAAGTACCCGCCCGTCGTTTAACCGCATTCGCGGACCGTAGGTATTAAAAATCCGCACGATGCGTGTTTCCAAGCCATGAAAAGTGTGATAGGCCATGGTAATGGCTTCCTGGAAACGCTTGGCCTCGTCGTACACTCCCCGCGGCCCCACCGGGTTTACGTTGCCCCAATATTCTTCGGGCTGGGGGTTCACACTCGGATCGCCGTACACTTCCGATGTGGAGGCAATCAGCATCCTCGCTTTTTTACTTCGCGCCAACCCCAATAGGTTATGCGTTCCTAACGAGCCAACCTTTAACGTCTGGATAGGTATTTTCAGGTAATCGATAGGGCTTGCAGGCGAGGCAAAATGAAGAATATAATGCAAGTCGCCGGGTACGTACACGAATTTGGAAACATCGTGGTTATAAAACTCAAAATTCTCCAGTTTAAACAAATGCTCGATATTCCGAAGCTCACCGGTTATAAGATTGTCCATGGCTATAACATGGTAGTCCTCACGGATAAACCTGTCACAGAGATGTGAGCCCAAAAAACCGGCAGCGCCCGTTATCAATATCCGTTTACGTGGTAACATGATTTACAAGTTTCCTTCCTATGCTATCATAATAATAACCACATTCAGTCATTTTATCAAGATCATATAAGTTTCTGCCGTCAAAAATCACTTTACTTTTTAATAAAGCGTCCATTTGCTCAAAATCAGGGGTCCGGAACGCCGACCATTCGGTAACTATCAACAACGCATCGGCGCCTTTTAATGCGTCGTATTGATCTGTGGCATATTTGATCTTGTCGCCGATCAGATTTTTTACGTTTTTCATAGCCTCCGGGTCAAAAGCGGTAATTTTTGCACCGGCTTTTAATAATTCGTCAATAATATATTGCGATGGCGCTTCGCGTATATCATCGGTTTCGGGTTTAAAAGCAAGGCCCCACATGGCAAACTTCTTACCTTTTAAATCGCCGTTAAAATATTTCTTAACTTTTTCAACCAAAATCAGTTTTTGAATTTCGTTAACCTTCATCACGGAATTCAATATTTTAAAGTCATAATTACTTTCTTCGGCCGACTTTGCCAGGGCCTGTACATCTTTAGGAAAACAACTGCCGCCGTAGCCGATCCCCGAAAATAAAAAACGCCTTCCTATGCGCTCGTCGGCGCCTATTCCGCGGCGCACCATGTCAACATCCGCGCCCACCAGTTCGCAAAGATTAGCGATCTCGTTCATAAATGATATTTTGGTAGCCAGGAACGAATTTGCTGCATATTTGGTCAATTCCGACGACCGTTCGTCCATAAAGATCACGGGGTTGCCCTGGCGCACATAAGGCGAATACAATTCGGCCATTAATTTCCTTGCACGCTCGTCCATGGTGCCTACGACCACGCGGTCCGGCTTCATAAAATCCTCAACAGCCACGCCTTCGCGTAAAAACTCCGGGTTGGATACCACAGCAAATTCAACCTGCGTGTTTGCTTTCATGATCCCGGTAACCTTATCGGCCGTCCCAACGGGCACCGTAGACTTGGTTACGATAACCTTATATTCAGTGATCAGTTTTGCGATATCCCGCGCAGCGCCTAACACGTAGCTCAGATCGGCCGAGCCGTCACCCCCCGGTGGCGTGGGCAGGGCTAAAAAAATTATTTTTGCTTCGGCAACCGCCGAAGCCAGGTCTGCGGTAAACTGCAGCCGTTTTTGAACGATGTTGCGATAAAAAAGCAGTTCCAGGCCCGGCTCATAAATGGGCAGCTGGCCCTCCTGCATCATTTTTACTTTTTCTTTATTAATATCAACGCAAACAACATGATTTCCCGTTTCCGCTAAACATGTCCCCGTTACCAGTCCTACATACCCCGTGCCTACAACAGCAATTTTCATAAATGTTTAATTCTTTGTTTTATCAATCCTCTTTTCCTGCGCCTTTCCATGCGCCGCCCGTATTTAATTTTGTGCTTACATTTGCGCTCGCGAAGTTAATAATTCATATTAAATGCTCCTACTATATAATATTGGCATAAGGCTTTATTTTGCGGTTATCTGGCTGGCTTCGTTTTTTGATGAAAAAGCCCGGCTCTGGATAGACGGCCGCAAAAACCAAAGCTTTATACCCTGTACCGACAGCATTTGGTTTCACTTTGCATCGCTGGGCGAATTTGAACAGGGGCGGCCGGTTTTGGAGCAGTTGCGCTTACTGCAGCCAGGAAATAAAGTCATTATCACCTTCTTTTCCCCTTCCGGGTACGAGGTAAAAAAGCACACGAAACTCGCGGATGCGGTTTATTATTTACCGCTGGACACGGCGAGCAATGCGCGTGAATTTATTGACGCCATCAATCCTAAGCTTGCGATCTTTACCAAATACGAATACTGGCACTACTTTTTTAGCGAAGCGCACAAACGCGACATTCCGCTGTACCTGATCTCCGGTATCTTCCGCCCGGAACAGGTGTTTTTTAAGTGGTACGGCGGATTGCACCGCAAGATTTTGAGTTTCGTGACGTATTTTTTCGTCCAGGATGAGCCTTCGAAGCAACTTTTATCGGGCATTGGCATTCATAATGCGGCTGTTAGCGGAGATACCCGGTTCGACAGGGTTTGGGCGAATGCGCAAAATCCTAAAACTATCCCGGCTGTACACGAGTTTAAAAATGGCCAAAAGCTGTTTATTGCCGGCAGCACCTGGCGGCATGACGAAAAGCTGGTAGCGACATTGGTAACGCTGTACCCGGGTTGGAAATTCATCTTTGCCCCCCACGAAATCGATGACGACAAAATAAATGAATTGATAAGTCTTTTGCCCGTTAATTCATTTATAAGATATTCCCAATTGGTTACTCAACAAGATCGGGCTGCTGCTTGCCAGGTGTTGATCATTGACAATATCGGGATGCTTTCGGCCTTATATCAATACGGCGATATTGCCTATATAGGCGGCGGTTTCGGCGCGGGGATCCATAACACTCTCGAAGCGGCAGCTTTTGGATTGCCGGTAATTTTTGGCCCTAATTATTCGAAGTTTAAAGAAGCGAACGACCTGGTAGCCTTACGGGCGGGCTTTAGCATAACCGATGAATTGCAGTTAAAAGGGATAACCGAAACTTTAATGGAAGACCAGGCCTTTTATATGGCTGCGGCAAAAAAAAGCGAGGATTATGTTAGCGGGCATACCGGTGCAACGATGATGATAACGGACACGATAAAAGCTGAAATATTAAAGTGATCCTCGCCATCTCCATAACGTTATTTTTTTTGATCCTGCGATTTACGGTAACCCTTTTTAATTTTATTTCGAATCCTAAACTAATCAGGGTAAACCGGCAATATGACGACCTGGTATCGATATTGATTCCTGCGCGAAACGAAGAGGACAATATATTAAACCTGCTCGAATCCATCGCGCTGCAGGATTATTTAAATTATGAGGTGATCGTTTATGACGATGAGTCCACTGACTCTACTTATGAAATTTGTTCGGCATTTGCGGCCGCCCATTCGCGCTTCAGCGTTGTAAAAGGCACTGAACTCCCTGCAGGATGGCTGGGTAAAAACCATGCCTGCCACCAGCTGGCAAAAAAGGCAACCGGGGATTACTTTTTGTTTTTAGATGCCGACGACACGGTGGAAAACGGTTTGATCAACAGCTCGGTATACAGGATGCAAGCGCATAAATTAGGATTACTGAGCCTGTTGCCCAACCAGGTAATGATTACCACCGGCGAAAAACTGGTTGTTCCTCTGGTGCACTTTTTATTGTTAAATCTATTGCCAGTCAGGCTGATCTTTCTCGCCAAACATGCAATTTTTTCGGCGGCGTGCGGGCAATGTATGTTATTCGACGCAACGCTTTACCGGCAAAATAACTGGCACCAACAGGTAAAAAATAAAGTGCTGGAGGATGTTGAGATCATGAGGATAGTAAAATCGACGGGATATAACGGGGAGCTTTTGCTGGCGAATGGCATGGTTAGCTGCCGGATGTATAAAAATTACCGGGAGGCAGTAAACGGCTTTACCAAAAGCATGCTGGGGGCTTTTAACAACAACGTGTTGGCAGTGCTGCTTTACATCCTGTTATTTATTGGAGGACCAATGATCGTGCTGACCACGCTTAATTTAAACCTGGTATTTTTTATGCTCAGCCTGATCATTCTGTCCCGCGTAATGATATCCATGTCCGCAAATCAAAAAGTATGGCTGAATATAGTTCTTCATCCGGTGCAAATGATCAACTTAACCCTCGTAGCTTTATTATCCGTTCAACGGCATCTCACCAAAACCAATGTCTGGAAAGGGCGCAGGATTGGAGGTTAGCAGAGCCGCGAGGCAGGAGCCAGGAAAAATACCCGTAGTAAATAATTTAACTTTTAATTATGTTCGCCCCCTGTTCGTATCCGTTCGCCCCTTGACTTGTCCTAAAAAAGGTTGACGGTTTTTTTAATAAAGATAATACATTGTTATTGTTGTTTGTCGTGTCTGAATGTGGGAAACTCAGCGAGTTTTCCATAATCAGACAGGTTTTTCTTTT
>Ga0134125_10000363_pt1 | contig 61949 bp, 58 predicted proteins | sample KB31751_FD_96464 | JGI IMG/M metagenome (GOLD analysis project Ga0134125, IMG submission 96464) | Terrestrial soil microbial communities with excess Nitrogen fertilizer from Kellogg Biological Station, Michigan, USA - KB3-175-1 | ecosystem: Environmental > Terrestrial > Soil > Unclassified ... | reverse complement strand
TCGGCCAGCTCCTCCTCCAGCGCCTGCAGCGCCGCCTCGGCCGCTTCGATCTCGCGCTCCAGCTTCTGCGCCTCGCGGATCGCGTTCTTCGAGCGGACGGGCTTTGCGGGGCCGTTGGCGGCCGCGGGCTTCGCGCCGTTCGCGCCGGCGCGTGCCTTCGCGCGCTTGTCGGACGCCGCGCCCGCTGCGCGCGCCGCCTCCTCGAGCGCTCTGTGCTCCTCGCGCATGCGCAGGTAGTCGGCCCAGCCGCCCTCGTAGCTGTGCAGCGTGCCGTCCTCGACCGCGACCGTGCGCGAGCCGATCGCGTCGAGCAGCGCGCGGTCGTGCGAGACGAGCAGCACCGATCCGGGAAAGCCTTCGAGCGCCTCCTCGAGCGCCTCGCGGCTCTCGACGTCGAGGTGGTTGGTGGGCTCGTCGAGGATCAGCACGTTGGCGCCTGAGTGCACGAGGATCGCGAGCGACAGCCGCTGGCGCTCGCCGCCCGACAGGCCCGCGATCGGCTTCTCCGCCTCGTCGCCGGAGAAGAGGAACTGGCCGAGCAGCGCGCGCGCCTTGTTCGGCGTCAGGCCGGTCGCTCGCTGCGCGGCCTCGACGACCGTGCCCGTCTCGCCGAAGTGCTCGGAGTGCTGGGAGAGATAGCCGACCTGCACGTTGTGGCCCTTGCGCAGCTTGCCGCCGGCCAGCGGCCTGTTGCCGGCGAGCGTCTCGATCAACGTCGTCTTCCCGGAGCCGTTCGCGCCGACGAGCGCGACGTGCTCGCCGCGCTCCAGCCACAGCTCGGCGCTGTCGAGCAGGGTGCGACCGGGCACCTCGACCCGCCCGTCCTCCAGCTCGAAGATGACGCGGCCCGCGCGCTCCGGTCTCTTGAACGAGAACGCCAGCGTCGTGATGTCGCGCGGATCGCGCTCGACCCGCTCGATCTTGTCCAGCCGCTTGACGCGCGACTGCGCCTGTCTCGCCTTCGTCGCCTTCGCACGGAAGCGCTCGACGAAGCGTTCGAGGCGTGCGATCTCCGCCTGCTGCTTGTCGATCGCGCGGCCGAGCGCGAGCTCGCGCGCTGCCTTCTCCTGACGCCACGTGTGCCACGGCCCCGCGAAGAAGCGCGAGCGGCCGGCCTCCAGCTCCAGCACCGCCGTGCCGACCGCCTCCAGGAACCAGCGGTCGTGCGCGACCAGCACGACCGCCGCGTCGAGATCGATCAGGTAGCGCTCCAGCCACTCGAGCGAGGCGATGTCGAGGTGGTTCGTCGGCTCGTCGAGCAGCAGCAGGTCGGGCTCGCCGGCGAGCGCGCGGGCGAGCGAGCCGCGCGTCAGCTCGCCGCCGGAGAAGGTGGAGAGCTCGCGGTCGAGCTGCTCGTCGCCGAAGCCGAGGCCGTGCAGCATCGTCTGCGCCCGGTCGCGCCAGCGGTAGCCGCCATGCTGGTCGAGCTGTGCCTGCGCGCGGGCGTAGGCGTCGAGCGTTCTCTCGTCGTGTGCGCCATCGGCCATCTCCTGCTCGAGCCGCGCCAGCTCCGCCTCGACCGCGAGGATCTCCTGCGCGCCCGAGAGCACGTAGTCGCGCAGCGTGATGTCCCGTTCGCGCGGCGGGCGCTGGTCGTGCAGCGCGACCTTCACGCCCTTCTGGAACGCCAGCTCGCCGACGTCGACCGACGCCTCGCCGGCGAGCATGCGCAGCAGCGTCGTCTTGCCGGCGCCGTTACGGCCCGAGAGCGTCATGCGCTCTCTGCGCTCGAGCTTGAAGGAGACGCCGCGCATGAGCGGCTCGCCCGCGATGTCCTTGCCGATGTCCGATGCGATCACGACCGCCATGTCGCTCTCATGTTGCCGGATCCTCAGCTATCGTTCCGGCTCGCATGAAGCGCCTTCGCCATCTGGCCGCCGCCTGCCTCACGAGCTGCCTGCTGCTGCTCGTGCTCGTTCCGGCGGCGCTCGCCGACACGCCGACCGGCGGCACCGGCACCTATGGCCCGGCCGACGACAAGGTCGTCACGAATGCGGGCTTCATCGTGATCGCGTTCTTCCCGACGCTGATCTTCGTGTTGAGCGTGCTGCAATGGCGGCTCGACAAGCGCAGAGATGCGCGCAAGGCCGCCGCCAAGCGCCGCGCCCACAGCGCGGACTGGTCAGGCGGCTGGTAGCCGCCGCGCCGGCGTCGGGCGGGGATCCACCGGGTAACCGGGCGCCTTCGCGCGGGTAAGGTCGTGGCATGAGCTACTTCGTGACCGGCGCCACGGGGTTCATCGGCCGTCATCTGGTCGAACGGCTGCTCGCCCGCGAGGGACAGATCCACATGCTCGTGCGGCCGGAGTCGATCGGACGGCTCGATGCGCTGATCCATCGCTGGGGGGGCGCCGGGCGGATCCGGCCGGTGCTCGGAGACCTGAGTAAGCCGCTGCTGGGGCTCGACCCCGAGCAGATCGCGGAGCTGCGCGGCACGATCGACCACTTCTTCCATCTCGCCGCCGTCTACGACATGACCGCGAGCGAGGCGCAGGACCGCCTCGCAAACGTCGAGGGCACGCGCCACGCCGTCGCCGTCGCCGGCGCGCTGGAGGCCGGCTGCTTCCATCACGCCTCCTCGATCGCCGTCGCCGGCGCATACAGAGGCATCTTCCGCGAGGACATGTTCGACGAGGGGCAGCCGCTCGTGCACCCCTACCACCTCACGAAGTTCGAGGCGGAGCAGATCGTGCGCGAGGAGCAGGTCGTGCCGTGGCGGGTCTATCGCCCCGCGGTCGTCGTCGGTCACTCGATCACCGGCGAGATGGACAAGATCGACGGTCCCTACTACTTCTTCAAGCTGATCCAGCGGCTCGGCGGCAACCTGCCCTCGTGGCTGCCGCTGATCGCGCCCGAGCTCGGCGAGACCAACATCGTGCCGGTCGACTACGTCGCCGCGGCGATGGACGAGCTCGCCCACCGGCCGGGCTTGGACGGCCGTGCCTTCCACCTCGTCAACCCACGTCCGCAGCGCGGCGTCGAAGTCGTCAACGCGTTCGCGCGCGCCGCCGGCGCGCCGCGGATCGCCGTGCAGCTCGACGACGACCTGACGCTCGGGCTCACGAGCACCGCCCGCTCGATCGCGATGCGGCTGCCGGGCGCCCATGCGGTGCGGCGCGGCCTGCTCGCGCAGGCCGGCATCCCGGACGAGGTCGCCGACCACGTCGCGCTCACGCCGGTGTTCGCGACCGAGGAGACCGAGCGCGCGCTCGACGGCAGCGGCATCGAGGTCCCCGAGCTGGAGACGTACGCGAACGCCCTGTGGGATTACTGGCAGGCGAACCTCGACCCGGACAAGTTCCGCGCCAGCCGCTCACTCGCCAACGCCGTCAACGGCAAGACGATCCTCATCACGGGCGCGTCGAGCGGCATCGGCCGCGCCGCCGCGATCAAGCTCGCGCGCGCCGGCGGGATCCCGCTGCTGGTCGCCCGCAACGCCGAGAAGCTCGAAGAGGTGCGCGACGAGATCGCGCAGTTCGGCGGCGCCGCCTACGTCTACAGCGCAGACGTCTCAGATCCGGAGTCGATCGACCGGCTCGTCGCCCAGGTGCTCTCCGACCATCCCGCCGTCGACATACTCGTCAACAACGCCGGCCGCTCGATCCGCCGCTCGATCGCGCTGTCCTACGACCGCTTCCACGACTTCGAGCGCACAGTCCAGCTCAACTACCTCGGCGCGGTCAAGTTGATCCTCGCGCTGCTGCCACACATGCGGGCACGCCGCAGCGGCCACGTCGTGAACATCTCCTCGATCGGCGTGCAGACGAGCCCGCCGCGCTTCTCCGCCTATGTCGCCTCGAAGGCGGCGCTCGACGCCTTCACGCGCGTCGTCGGCTCCGAGACGATCGCCGACCGCGTCACCTTCACGACGATCCACATGCCGCTCGTGCGCACGCCGATGATCGCGCCGACGAAGCTCTACAACTCGTTCCCGACGATCTCCCCCGAGGAGGCGGCCGACCTCATCTGCGAGGCGATCCGCTCGAAGCCGAAGCAGATCAACACGCGCCTCGGCACGTTCGGCGAGGTCGCCTACGCACTTGCGCCGAAGGCCGTCGACCAGCTCCTGCACCTCGCGTACCGCGTGTTCCCGGACTCGGCTGCGGCAAAAGGTACGGTGGGCGGCGACGAGGTGGTCTCCCGCGAGCAGCTGGCTCTCGCGCACCTCACTCGGGGGGTTCACTGGTAGGTCGGCTGCGTTCTTGCGTGGGTGGTACGCCGGGGCGCGTGGAGCTTGCCATCGAGACCCTCACGTGAGCTGCCGCGAAGCCTCGCTGCGTGCGTTGAGGCCGCAGGGGGGTCTCGCTGACAAGTCCACGCGCCCGGCTACGCGAGCGCCTGGGCGCCGCCTACCAGTTCGCCCCGAACGAAGCTGCGCTCATGCCAGTAAGGCTTGGGCCTTCGTAGCTGAAGCGATGAGGGCGCGGGCTACGCAGAAGCCTGCGGTGGCGGCTCGGTGCACGGACGCTGCTGGTCAGCCGGGCGCGGCGTGTCCCTCGCGAGACCCCCCTCCGGCGTCCACTCACAACCCGCGGCGCCAACCCCAGTTCACGTGAGGGTCTCGCGAGGGAGCACGGCCGCGCCGCGGCGTACCACCCACGCCAAACCCGCACCCGAGCCGCCACCGCAGGCGTCAGATGCGGAAGACCGGCAGGAGGCGCTTCTCGTGTTGGGCTTCGATCCGGGCTATCACCTCTATGTGCTGCTCCAGCCCCGATCCGCGCAGCTTGGTGGCCAGCAGCTCATCGAGCTGGAAGATGCCGGCGCTGTTCGACATTGCGATCTCGACGCGCACGGCGCGCTCTCTGCCGGCTGTGATTCTCACTTCCTCGATCGCGTAGGCGGACAGCGAGTGGATGTTCTGGTGGCCGGCCTCGAATGGGACGCGGGAGCGGCCGCGGGCCATGTCGAGCGCGTCCGCCACGCGGACGATGCCAGCCTCGATCGTGAACGGATCGCCGCGCCTGCGGTGGCCGATGATCGCGTGCAGCGTCTCGGCGACGAGGATCGAGCGCTCGGGCTCGTCGTACGCGTCGGCGAGCAGTGAGCCGAGCTTGTCGGCCGTGAGGAACAGGCTGTACGCCTCGTGGTCGGCGCGGTGGATCGTCATGCCGGTGTCGTGGAACAGCGCGCCGGCGGCGATCACGACCTCGGCGTCGCGCTCGCTCATGCCGTAGTCCGCGACGACGTTCGGAACGACCCCGCGGCGGAACAGCAGGCGCGCGAGCCGGAGCGCGACGTTCAGCACGATCTGGATGTGGATCCACGAATGGTCCGACATGCCGAGCCGCCGGGTCGCGTTGACCGCCGAGACGTGCCACCACGCCTTCACCTGATCGTCAGCGTTGACCGCCTCCAGCAGTCGCTCCAGCTTGCGGTTGCCGCGCGTCGGGACGCGGATGCGCACGTCGGCGATCGCCTCGCGCGGCGGCCGGTCCGACGGATCGACCTGCGCACCGCCGCCCGCGGGCGGCTCGGCCCCCGGCGTCGCGGCGCTCACCTGTCGTCCCGGACGGCGATTGTCATGTCAGCGCCAGGCTAGCGATGTGATCGGCGATCAGAAGACGCGCCCGAACAGTCCGCGACGCCGCCACGCCCGCTCCCACGCGAGCTGCTCCTCGAGCCTGCGCACCTCCGCGTGTGCGATGGCCGCCTCGAGCCGTGCAAGCTCCACCTGCGCCTCAGCCACGATCTCGCGCAGGTTGATCGGCGACGCTGGCTGGGGGTTGGGTTCGTGGCTTGTCGGTGGGGTCTGCATCGCAGCCATGCTAGGTGCACTCCTCCTCGTCACGCAACAGCGCATCTGTGGGATTGTCGGCGGTGGCAGAGCCTGCGATCGTCGCGAGCAGTTGCCCCAGTCTGCTTACTGGAATGGCGGCGTCGGGCGGCGCTTTGCCGCCGGTGCGGGCGGAACCCACGCGCGGGATCTCGATGCCGTCGCGACCCACACGCGTCAAGGTCTCCCCATGCAAGGCGAGGCGAGCGACGACCACGACGCCGTAGAGCCCGGCGAAGACGACCGCGCCGAGCTCGACGCGCCAGACCAGGACGCACCCGAGCGCGCCGGCAGGAAGACGGTGGGGGACGCGCGCGGTGGAAGCCCCGGAGAGCGCGAACCCGAGCGCCAGCAGGACGACGGCGGGCAGGGCGTGGCGGCGCATCAGGCGTTACGGCAGTCGTCGCGGGGCAGGAACGGCAGGCCGGGGAGGCGTGTTTCGGCGCTGAGCAGATGCATGTCCTCGCTCGAGTGCTCGAAGTCGGCGCCGAGCTGAACTCCGACACCGCCCTCCGCTCCAAGCTCGAATCTCGACGACGAGAGTGCATACGTGCGCCGATCGACGGCACCCGTCTCGGCGATCCGTGCGCGCACAGCGGCGGCGCTGCGCTCCAGCCGTCGCGTGGCGAGCGGATCTCTCAGCGCGGAGAGGAATGCCTTCGCGGCCGCGGCGTTCTGCGGATCGCGGAGGTCGAGCGTCGCGTCGAGCTCGGCGACCCGCTGACCGCGTCCCCCGCCGCTGAGGTGCCCGCTGTGACCGACCGCGTGCGCGGCGACGCCCGCGCCCCCGCGCGCGACGGCGTGGATCACGAGCTGCGTCGGTCGGCCGTGCGGGTCGAGCACGTAGGAGACGACCGCCTGACCCTGCGCGTTCGGACTCACGCGATCGGGACCGAGCGCGACGTCGAGTGCGGCGCCCGCGTCGAGTCGCAGGAACCACGTTGTGCTCCCGTCCCGTCTTTGCCGGGTCCCGAGCAACGCCTCGGCCGACATGTCGAGCGCCGCCGGCCCAGCCGACGCCTTGAACTTGGCCGTCGCGCCGGCCCCCATGTACTGCTCGTCCGGCGGCGGCAGCTCCGCATGCGGACGCCAGCCGACCGCGTCGCAGAGGATCGAGCAGCCGCTGCGCAGCGCGTCGACCGCCTGACCGCCGATCGTCGCCTTCGAGCCGTATCTGTCGATGAACGCATGCGCCGCCGGCTCGTTCGGGAACGTCCACGAGCGGCCCGCTTCGACGCGCGCCGAGACCCCGGCTCTCGCCTCCAGCTCGTGGTCGCCTTCGGCTCCGAGCCCGAAGCCGAGCACCAGCCCGGCGCCGACCGTCGCGCCGTCGGCAAGCGTGACGGTGACGCGGCCGTCGGAGGTCCGGACGGCGGTGAGCGTCCCGCTCTTGCCGAGTCTGACGACGTCGAACGCCCCGTCCAGCGACTCTCTTCTCGTCGTGCGTTCGACCGGACAGGGCGCGAGGTCGGGACGGGGCGGTTCGGGCGGCGGGCAGATCGTGCCGGTGACGCGGCAGATGCCCCGCTGGATCCCCGCGAGCACCTGCCCACCGACGCCGCCGGAGGTCAGCCCGGCGGCGAGCGCGAGCACGACGGCGACGAGCAGGACGAGCGCCGCGTACTCGCTCGTCGCCTGTCCGCGTGCGTCGTGCCAGAGCTCCATCGCGCCAGCATCGCGTCGGCCGGCGGCGGATCAAGCGATCGCGCGACGATTGGCACAGCCGCTGTGCAGGGATGCGCCGGCGGTGCGCGGAGACGTCGCGATTCAGGTCGCCGCCAACTCGCGCAGCACGCCCTCGCGCAGGCCGCCGCGCGCGATCTCGAGCGAGCCGAGCCGCTGCGCGAGCGCCGCGAGCACCACGATGCCCGCCGGCAGCAGGCGGGCGCGCTCCGACGCGATCCCGATCCGCTCGGCGGCGACTGCCGCCGGCACGGCGACGAGCGTCGCGAGCGCACGGTCGAGCCCGGCGACGTCGAGGCGCGGGCCGGCGAGTCGTCGCAGCGACGTCGCGCTCCCCCCGACCGCCAGGCCGGCTGCGACCGGCGGCAGCGCGACGCCCGCGAGCGCCGCGGCGACCGCATCCCGCACGGCGGCCAGCTCGCCGGCGGTCGGCGGATCGCCGTGCAGATGCGCGGCGGCGAGGTCGCTGCTCCCGAGCGGCAGCGACACCGACCACGACGCGCCGCCCGCGCACGTGCCGACGACGATCTGCGCCGAGCCGCCGCCGACGTCCGCGACCGCGATCGCCGCCCCACGCCCCACGCCGCGCAGCGCGCACGTGGCGCCGGCGAACGCGAGCCGCGCCTCCTCGTGCTCGCTCAGCAGCTCGACCGGCGCCCCCGCCGCCGCTGCCAGCGCGTGGCAGGTCGCCAGCCCGTCGGCGGCGCGCCGCAGCGCGGCCGTGGCGACGACGCGCAGCGTCCGCGCTCTCAGCTCGCGCGCTTCGCGCGCCTGCTCGGCCACCACGCGCGCGAGCGCCTCGCGCGCCGCCGCCGGCAGCGCCTCGCCCGCCCGGCAGGCGCGGCCGAGCTGCGTGAACGCGCGCCGTTCCACGACCGGCGCGAGCCGCACGAGGTCGTCGCCGCGCGCGACGACGTCCGCGACGAGCAGGCGCGTCGTGTTCGAGCCGATGTCGATGCAGGCGCAGCGCACGGGGAGGGAGAGGCGGTCGCAGAACCAGTTTGAGGCATCATGGGCGCTCGTGAACGACGAGCTGGCGATCGAGGTCCGCGGGCTGCGCAAGCGCTACGGCGACCTGGAGGCGGTACGCGGGATCGACTTCTCGGTGCGGCGCGGCGAGGTCTTCGGTCTGCTCGGCCCCAACGGGGCCGGCAAGACGACGACCGTCGAGATCCTCGAGGGCTACCGCGACCGCAGCGACGGCGAGGTGGCCGTGCTCGGCCACGACCCGCAGCTGCGGGCCAGAGACCTGCGCGCGCGCGTCGGCATCGTCCTCCAGAGCACCGGCATCTACCGCCACCTGACGGTGCGCGAGACGCTGCGCCACTTCGCCGGCCTCTACCCCGCTCCCCGCGGCGTCGAGGAGGTCGTCGACCTCGCAGGCCTGCGCGGCAAGGAGGATGCGCGCACGCGCACCCTGTCGGGCGGGCAGCTGCGCCGCCTCGACCTCGCGCTCGCGCTGATCGGCGATCCGGAGCTGATCTTCCTTGACGAGCCGACGACCGGGTTCGACCCGGCCGCACGACGCGGCGCGTGGGACACGATCCGCTCGCTGAAGGCGCTCGGCAAGACCGTCGTGCTGACGACGCACTACCTCGACGAGGCGCAGTCGCTCGCCGACCGCGTCGCGATCGTCAAGGACGGCCGCATCCTCGCCGAGGGCGCGCCGGCGGAGCTCGGCGCGGGCGAGGGAGCGACGCGCTACCGCGTGGCGTGGCGCAACGGCAGCGGACTGCTCAACCAGCGCGAGACGGACGATCCGACGACGCTCCTGCACGAGCTGACCGCGGCGGCGCTCGCGCGCGGTGAGCGGCTCGAAGCGCTCAGCGTCACCCGCCCGACGCTCGAGGACGTCTATCTGGAGCTGACCGCCGATGCCTGAGGTGGCAGGCTCTCCCGGCGTCGCCGCGCTCTCGTGGCGCCAGTACCGGCTCGAGCGCCGCATGTTCTGGCGCAACCCGAGCGCGGCGTTCTTCAACTTCCTGCTGCCGCTGCTGTTCCTCGTGCTGCTCGCGGCGGTCCTGACGAAGCAGAGCGACCGCGACGTGATCGTGCCGGGGATCGCCGGCATGGCGGTGCTCGCGACGACGTTCAGCGCGCTCGCCTACAACGTGGTGTTCCTGCGCGAGCAGGGGATCCTCAAGCGGATGCGCGGCACGCCGCTGCCGTCGGGCGCCTACCTGCTGGGGATCGCCGGCAACGCGGTCATGAACACGGCGGTGCAGATCGTGCTGATCGTGCTCGCCGGCAAGCTCTTCTACGGGATCCCGTGGCCGCGCGACGTCGGCGAGCTCGTGCTGTTCGTCGTGCTCGGCGTGGTCTGCTTCGCTTCGCTGGGCGTCGCGCTCGCGCACGCGATCCCGACGTTCGAGGCGGCGACGGTCTACGTGAACGTCATCTTCCTGCCCGTCGTCTTCGTGTCGATCGACGCGGCGCACGACCCGTCGTTCCTGAAGGGGATCGCGGAGGCGCTGCCGCTCGCGCACCTCGTCCAGGGGCTGCGCGACGCGATGGTGACCGGCAAGGGGATCGGCGGCGCGTGGTCGGCGCTCGGCGTGCTCGCGGTGTGGACCGTGCTCGGCGTCGTGCTGGCGATCCGCGGCTTCAGCTGGGAGCAGCGCCGGAGCTGACGTGCGACGCGTCCTCGGCCGCGACGAACGCGGCCGGCGGCGCCCCGTCGAGCGCGACCGGCACCGCGGCCAGCGGCGACGCCGCCCACTCCGCGCGCAGGAGGCTGTAGACGTGGACGTCGTGCGCGCGGTCGCCATGGCGGTGCCAGCGGCGCAGCAGCCCCTCGTGCACGAAGCCGACGCGCTCGAGCGCCGCCTGCGAGCGCGCGTTCTCGACGTCCGCGTAGGCGGCGAGCCGCTCGAGCCCGAGGTGGGCGAAAGCGAGATGCGCGATCAGCGCCTTCGTCTCGCGATTGGCGCCGGTCCCCCACCAACGGCGCCCCAGCCACGTGCCGACGACCGCGCGCCGGTCGCGGCGCGAGAGCTCGGCAAGGCCGACCACGCCGATCGGCCCGTCGACGCGATGCACGACCAGCAGGTCGAGCTGCTCTCCGCGCTCGCGCCGGTCGGCGAGCCCGACGATGTAGGCGACCGGCTCCTCGATGCGCGCGTAGGGTCCCCAGGAGAAGAAGCGGGTCACCGCCGGATCGGAGCCCAGCTCGAACAGGGCGTGGGCGTCGTCCGGGGTCGCGTAGCGCAGGACGAGCGACGGGCCGTGCAGCTTCATGTTGAGAGAATATGACCGGATGCTGACTCTGGACTCCGAGGCGCGCGACCGGCCGGACCGGTGGCGCGAATGCACGTTTGGCGATGCTCGGGAGCGCTCATACGGGGGGATGACGTGAGCGACGGCGTCGGCACTCAGTCATCCTCTGGCGGAACGCCCGGGCGAGCGGGCGCGCCCGACGATGCCGTCTGCCCCGAGGTGCACCTGCTGATGCCGGCGCTGCCGGCGAACGTCGCGCTCGTGCGGCAGGCGCTCGCCGGGCTGACCGACGAGCTCGGCGTCGAGCCGGCGCGCGCGGCCGACATGAAGATCGCGCTCACCGAGGCCTGCACGAACGTCGTCGTGCACGCCTACGGCGAGGAGGCGGGTCCGCTCGAGGTGACGATGGCGGTCGAGCACGGGCGCCTCGTGCTGAGCGTGCGCGACCGCGGGAACGGGCTGCACCCGCTTCCCGGACGCGACGAAGGCTCGCCGCTGGGGTTCGGGCTCGCGCTGATCGCCTCGCTCTCGGACGAGCTGGGGCTCGTCGGCGGCCGGCACGGCACGGAGGTGCGGATCGCCTTTGCGCTCGACGACGGCGTTGCCCCGCCGCTCGCGATCCAGCCCTCCGCCGACCCGGCCCCGCGCGCCGACGAGATCGTGGTGCGGCTGCGCCCGCCGGAGCGGACCGCGGCCGTCCTGAGCCGCGTCGTCTCGCTGGTCGCCGCGCGTGCAGACTTCTCGATCGACCGGCTCTCGGACGCGCAGATCGTGAGCGACGCGATTGCGGGCGCCGCGCCCGCGTACGTCCCGAACGGCTCGCTGAGCGTCGCGATCGACGAGCACGAAGGCGGCTTCGACATGCTCGTCGGTCCGTTCCTCGCCGGCGGGGCGCAGCGGCTGATCGACGACACCGAGCTGCCGGGCCTCGGCTCGCTGCTCGAGCGGCTGACCGACACGATCGACGTCGAACAGGCCGAGGCGCTCGATCGCGAGCGCCTGCGCGTGAGGCTGTTGACGCGCGACTGACGAACCTCGCGGCGCAGCGCTGACGAGGCGCTCGCGGGGAGCGAGCGTCCACGCGCCGTGTTCGCTTCCTGACACAGCAGCGGGGACCAGGATCTAGCGCGCTTCAAACTCGGTTCGACTGGCGCGGATGCGCTGACACCCGATACGCTGTATCGCATGGCAGCGGGAAATGCCTTCGTCCGCGTCCTCGAGGAGGACCCGGAGCTCGCCGCCGGCCTCGATCCCACGAGCGTGCAGATCGCAACGCGGCATGCGATCGCGGCGGTCGAGCTGGTGCCGCCGGGACCATGGGAGCCGGTCTTCCCCGCTGACGGCGGCAGCGGCAGCCTCGGCCTGCTCGTGCTGGACGGCCTGCTGATGCGAGACATCGCGATAGCGCAGGCCACCTGCACCGAGCTGATCGGACGGGGCGACCTCCTGCGTCCGTGGGACCGGGAGCGCGAGGTGCTGACGATCAAGCCGGTCATCGCGTGGACGGCGCTGCAGCCGGTGCGGCTCGCCGTGCTGGACCGTCGCATCGCCGCTGTGATGGGCCGCTGGCCCGAGCTCGTCAGCGCCGTCGTCGCTCGCGCGGTGCGGCGTTCGTTCGAGCTCGCGACGAACCAGGCGACGAGCCACCTGACGCGCGTCGACGCGCGCCTGGAGCTCCTGTTCTGGGGTCTCGCCGACCGCTGGGGGCGCGTCAGCCCCGACGGCGTCGTGCTCGAGCTGCCGCTGACGCACCAGGTGCTCGGCCGGCTCGTCGGCGCGCAGCGGCCGTCGGTGACGACGGCGCTGTCGGACCTCTCCCGCCGCGGCCTGATCGAGCGGCGCGAAGACGGCGCCTGGCTGCTGCGCGGCGATCCGCCCGGCGACCCGGCCGACGCGCACGTCAACGCCGCCCGGCGGGCGACGTCGACGGCGTAGCCGGGATTCGCTCAGGCGGCGCCGCAGGCCGGCCAGGGCGACGTGCCGCGCTCGCGGTAAAGCGTCAGCGCGCGGCGGTCCTGCTCCGCCTCCGGCGCGCGCGCCGGGTCGCCATGGCCGCCCATCGCGCGCCATGTCCCGCGATCGAACTGGTACTTGCCGCGGTAGGTCCCTCCGGCGGAGACGGCATGCGGATCGCCGCCCGACTCGCACTGCGCGATGTGCCGCAGCACCACCGGAACGCGGAGGCCGCCACCGGCACTGTGGCCCTGGGCGAGGTCGAGGCCGAGCGCCTGCGCCGTCTGCGGGCCGACGACGCCGTCGACGGTCAGGCGGGCTCGCTGCTGGAAGCGGCGGACGGCGTGCGTCGTCTGCGGCCCGAAGACGCCGTCGGCGGGAACGTGGAGCTTGCGCTGCAGTTGCGCGACGACGGGCCCGCGGCTTCCTTCCTCGAGCACGCCGCTGCGGGTGCCGGACTCGGCGATGGCCGGCGCGGCAAGCGCGCCTATGAGCGCGAGCGCGAGCAGCGCGGGAACGACGGCAAGACGGCTGGACATGAGACCTCCGTTGGCTCTTTCGTGCGCCTACGGGGTGAGCTGTCGGGCTCGCGCGGAAAGATCGCGCTACGCGGCCAGAGCACCCGAGCGATTCGGTGTGCCGGCTGCGATTCGCCCCGTGGATCGCGACCGTCCGCGATCCGAATGGGTCCCCCGCTCTCCGTCGTCGGGACGGCGGAGACTCGGCTGTATTCGGTCTGTCAGCGACCAAGGGTGGCAGATCCGGGCGACGAACGCGCTCCCGGCGAAGCGGACGCGTACGATGCGTCGCCCATGGCCAGCCAGCCCGCCACCGCCGAAACGCCCGACGACGCCGAGCTCGCGAGCGTCTCCTGGGATCTCGAGCCGCTCGTGCACGGCGAGGGCGAAGCTGGCGTTCGGGCGCTGCTCGACGACGCGGCGGCGCGCGCCGAGGCGTTCGCCGCGCAACACGCCGGCAAGCTCGGCGAGCTTGACGCCGCTGCGCTGCGCGGGGCGATGGAGGAGCTCGCGGCGATCAGCGAGCTGGTCGGCCGCGCCGGGTCCTACGCATCGCTGCGCTTCGCCGTCGACACCGCCGACCCGGCGTTCGGGGCGCTGCTCCAGCACGTCCAGGAGCGCGCGACGGCGATCCAGACGACGCTGCTGTTCTTCGAGCTGGAGTGGGCTGCCCTCGACGACGAGCGGGCGGAGGCGCTGCTGGCCGATCCGGGGCTCGCGTTCTGCGCGCATCACCTGCGCAGCGAGCGCCGCTATCGCCCGTACCTGCTGAGCGAGCCGGAGGAGCGGATCCTCAACGAGAAGGCGATCAGCGCGCGCAGCGCCTGGACGCGGCTGTTCGCCGAGCTGATGTCGGCGACCCGTGTGCCGTTGCCGGAGGCAGACGAGCCGGTGTCACTCGAGCAGGCGCTCGCACGGCTCTCCGGGCCCGACCGCGAGCAGCGGCGCGCGGCGGCTGCGGCGGTGACCGAGGCGCTCGCGCCGGGGATCCGCACGCGCGCTTCGATCTTCAACACGCTGCTGCACGAGAAGGCGGTCGACGACCGCCTGCGCGGCTACCCGCACTGGCTCGCCGCACGCAACCTCGCGAACGAGGCGAGCGACGAGTCGGTCGAGGCGCTCGTCAGCGCCGTGCGCGCGCGCTACGACGTGCCGCAACGTTGGTATCGCCTCAAGGCGAGGCTGCTCGGGGTCGAGCGGCTCGCCGACTACGACCGCGCCGCGACCGTCGCGACCGAGGACGAGCGCTTCGCCTGGTCCGACGCGCGCGAGCTGGTGCTCGATGCGTACGGCTCGTTCTCGCCGGAGCTGGGTGCGCTCGCGCAGCGCTTCTTCGACGAGCGCTGGATCGACGCGCCGGTGCGCCCGGCGAAGCGCGGCGGCGCGTTCTGCTCTTACACGGTTCCCTCCGCGCACCCCTACGTGCTGCTGAACTACACCGCGCGCCGCCGCGACGTGCTGACGCTCGCGCACGAGCTGGGCCACGGCGTGCACGCCGCGCTGGCGGCGCCGCAGGGCGTCTTCCACCAGTCGACGCCGCTGACGCTGGCGGAGACGGCGTCGGTCTTCGGCGAGGCGCTCGTGTTCGGACGGCTGCTGGAAGCGGCCGGGACGCCGGAGTCTCGCCTCGCGCTGCTGGCCGAGGCGATCGAGGGCGCGATCGCCACCGTCTTCCGCCAGACGGCGATGCACCGCTTCGAGCAGCTCGTGCACACGGCGCGCCGCGAGGAGGGCGAGCTGTCGGTCGAGCGCTTCTCGGCGCTGTGGAGCGAGACGCAGGCGGAGCTGTTCGGCGACGCAGTCGCGGTGACCGACGGCTACCGCTCGTGGTGGTCCTACATCCCCCACTTCATCAACACGCCCGGCTACGTCTACGCGTACGCGTACGGGCAGCTGCTCGCGCTGTCGGTCTACCAGCGCTACCGCGAGGAGGGCGCCGGCTTCGTGCCGGACTACCTGCGGCTGCTGAGCGCCGGCGGCTCGATGGCGCCCGAGGAGCTCGGCCGTCTGGTCGGGATCGACCTGGCCGACCCGGGCTTCTGGGACGCCGGCCTCGCGCTCGTCGAGCAGCAGCTCGTCGCGGCCGAGCAGGCCGCGCGGGACGCCGGGCGGGGATAGCGGCACGCTGCGACGCGCAGACGCTGAGTCCCCCGCGGGCGGACGCGGCCTGGCAACCGCCGCTCCGCCGTCTTCTGCGGCGCGGGGCTCAGCCGTCGCCGTGCAGCGCGCGCTCGGCGATCAGCTCCTCGCGGACCGCGCGGTGGAACAGCGCACGGCGCACGAGCGCGTCCGCGAGCGCGTCGGCGTCGACGCTGTACTCGCCGGTGGCGATCTGCCGCGCGAGCAGCCGCACGCGCGAGGAGCGCGTGATGCGGTCATGGCGGGCGCTGGCGATGCGATGGATGCGGTCGTTGGTGGCGACCATTCGATCTGTCCTCCTGAATAGGTCTCTGACGTCACGTGAGCGCGCCCGGACGGGCGGCTCGTCTGAGGTGCGTCAGGAGATCGGAGGTGCACGCGCGCCTGCACCCGTCGTGACCGGCACGACGGGCGGGAGGCAATCGGTCGCGACGGCGGGAGCGCCGTCGGGCAGCTCGAGGACGAGCGCGTCGATCTGGATCGCGTAGTCGCGTCCGCCGCTCGCGCCGCCCGGGGCGGCGCCGGCGCCGCCGACGGTGGCGACCTGCGAGCCCGGGGTCTGGAGCGGCGCCGGCGGTCCGCGCAGCTGCGGCGGCTGATCCTCGCTGCGGTGGGCGTGCGCGGCCGGGCGGCTCGCGCTCGGCGCGGAGATCGCCGGCGGGACCGGCGCGCTGACCGCGACGACCGGTCCGCAGGCCTGCGCCATGATGCTCACGGCCGTGGCAGCGGCGGCGGCATCGCCGGTGGCGCTGGCCGCGATCGTGACGACCCCGAGTCTGGCGAGCGCCTCGCTGACCGTCTTCGCCGGCGACGGAGCCTTGCTGGCGGCGGCCCGATGCGGTCTCGGCGAGGCGGAGCCTGCCGCAGGCGTCGTCGTCGCGGTCTGCGTCGGCGGCGTCGTCGTGGAGGTCGGCGCGGCCAGGACGACCGGATCGCTCGGGGCCGGGGTCGTGCGCGTCTCCGCGGGCGCGGGCTTGGGATCGGGGCTCGCCGGCGCCGGCGCGGGATCGGTGGGCGCCGGCGTCGTCGGCGCCGGGTTCGCCGGCGCGGGGTCGGCGGGCGCCGGCGGCGTGGCGGGCGCCGGGCTCGGGTCCGCGGGCGGCGCAGGGTCCGCGGGCGGCGGCGTCGGGTCCGCGGGCGGCGGCGTCGGATCGGCCGGCGGCGGTGCGGGATCGGCCGGCGGCGGTGCGGGATCGGCCGGCGGTGCGGGATCGGCCGGCGTCTGCGTGGCCGGCGGCGTCGGGTCGGCCGGCGGCGCCGGATCGACGGGCGCCGGATCGACCGGCGGCGCCGGGTCGACCGGCGTCTGCGTCGCCGGCGGGGCCGGTTCCGTCGAGGGCGCCACGTCCGTCGGCGTGGACGCGGCGACCGCCGGCGGCTGATCGAGCGCCAGCTCCCGGCCGTGTGCGAGGCCGGCTGCCGGGAAGAGCGCCAGCAGCGCGAGCACGAGCAGCAGGCCGAGCATCGGGCGACCGCACGCCGAGCGGCGCGGACGTTGGGCAGCGGACTGTGCGTGGACGTCCATGTGCGTGCGGTAGCAGCCTCTGAGGCTTACGTCGGCAGCAGCGCCGAGCCTATTGAGCGAATCGCGTCCCGGCCATCGGGCGTTCACCCCACGGGGTTCGAATTCTGACCCTTTGGCGCAGAGCTCGGGGCCCGTTGCCTCGGCGCACGGGCCTCGACGGCGCACCCTGCGGGTGCCGGCGCATTCGCTCGTCCCCACGATCAGACTGTACGCGCCATGGCCAGCGCGTTCAGCACAAGCGTCGATCTCTCCCCCCTGCGAGACCGCGTCGCGCTCGTCACGGGCGGCGCCAGCGGGCTCGGGCGCGCGACCGCGATCGCGCTCGCGGAGGCCGGCGCGGAGGTCGTGATCGCCGACTGCGACGAGGCCGGCGGCGCACAGGTCGCCGCGCAGGTCGGCGGCCACTTCGTCGCGACCGACGTGTCCGATCTGGACGCGAACCGCGCGATGGTCGCCTTCGCCCTCGAGCGCTGCGGAAGGCTCGACCTGGCCTACCTCAACGCCGGCGTCACGAGCGGTTGCGGCCTCGGCGAGGACTTCGACCTCGCCGCCTACCGCCGCGCGATGGGCGTGAACCTCGACGGGGTCGTGTTCGGCGTCCACGCCGTACTCGCCGCGCTGCGCCGCAACGACGCACCCGACCGCGGCGCGATCGTCGCGACCGCCTCGCTCGCCGGGCTGACGGCCGTGCCGATGGAGCCGCTCTACGCCGCCAACAAGCATGGGGTCGTGGGCCTCGTCCGCTCGCTCGGGCCGTCGCTCGCGCTCGACGGAATCCGCGTCAACGCCGTCTGCCCCGGCTTCGCCGAGTCGGCGATGACCGCGCCGATCCGCGAGGGGCTGGAGGCGGCCGGCTTCGAGCTGATCCCCGCGGAGGTCGTCGCCGAGACGGTCGTGCGGCTGTTCGCGCTCGACGCGACCGGCGAGTGCTGGTTCGTCCAGCAGGGGCGCGAGCCGGCGCCCTTCCAGTTCCGCAACGTCCCCGGGCCGCGCCCGCTGAATTCGACCCTGGAGGGCTGATGGACTTCGAGCTGAGCGAGCGCGCCAAGGACTTCCGCGACAGACTCCAGGCGTTCCTCGACGAGCACGTCCACCCGGCTGAGCAGGTCTACGTCGAGCAGGTCCGGGCAAGCGACACGCCGCACGTCCACCCGCCCGTCATGGAGGAGCTGAAGGAGGAGGCGCGCCGGCGCGGGCTGTGGAACATGTTCCTGCCGGATCCGGCGCACGGCGCGGGGCTCACGAATCTCGAGTACGCGCCGCTCGCAGAGCTGCTCGGCCGCACGTTCATCGGCTCGGAGGCGTGCAACTGCTCGGCGCCGGACACCGGCAACATGGAGGTGCTGCACCAGTTCGGCGACGACGAGCAGAAGGAGCGCTGGCTGACGCCGCTGCTCGACGGCGAGATCCGCTCGGGCTTCGCGATGACCGAGCCCGACGTGGCCTCCTCCGACGCGACGAACATCTCGCTGCGGATGGAGCGCGACGGCGACGACTTCGTCCTCAACGGCCGCAAGTGGTGGACGACCGGGGTGATGCATCCCAGATGCAGAATCCTGATCGTGATGGGCAAGACGGAGCTGGAGGCACCCGTCTATGCGCAGCAGTCGATGCTGCTCGTGCCGCTGGACACGCCGGGGCTGGAGATCGTGCGCTCGCTGCCGGTGTTCGGCTACATGGACCCGGAGGGCCACGGCGAGCTGCGCTTCACCGACGTGCGCGTCCCGCAGGCGAACCTGATCGCGGGCCCGGGAATGGGCTTCCTGATCGCGCAGGCGCGGCTCGGCCCGGGGCGCATCCACCACTGCATGCGCGCGGTCGGCGCGGCCGAGCGGGCGCTCGAGCTGATGTGCAAGCGCGCCGACGAGCGCGAGACGTTCGGCAAGCCGGTCTCGACGCGCTCGAACATCCGCGACTGGATCGCCGAGGCGCGCATCGAGCTGGAGATGCTGCGGCTGCTCGTCCTGAAGACAGCCTGGCTGGTGGACAACGTCGGCGGCAAGAACGCGCGCATCGAGGTGGCTGCGATCAAGGTGGCCGCGCCGAACGTCGCGCTGAAGATCATCGACCGCGCCATCCAGGTGCACGGCGGCGGCGGCGTCTCGGACGACTTCCCGCTCGCGTTCATGTACGCGCACATGCGCACGCTGCGCCTCGCCGACGGGCCCGACGAGGTGCACAAGCTGTCGATCGCCCGGCGCGAGCTGCGCCGGCAGCGCGGCGAGGACGAGCCGCTGATGTAGCGACCGCACCGGCGTCAGCCGTCGCTCGGCGTCGAGTCCGCGTCCGAGCGCGATGCGCCGTCGTCGCCGCGCGTTGCGGGACCGCCGTCGCCCCGCGAGTCGGCCGACGCGCCGCGGTGGCCTCCGTCGCCCGCGCCGTCGCCGTGGCCGCCGGATCCGTCGCCCGAGCCTCCGTCGCCGGGCCCGTCGCCGCCCGTTCCGGGCGCCGGGCTGGAGCCGGAGCCCGGCCGGCGGCCTCTCCCGTCATCGCCTCCCCCTGACGTGCCCTGGCTCGGCGTCTCGCCCCCGCCGCCGCCCGCATGCCGGCCGTCACGCGGGCGAAGGAACGCGACGGGCCGCGAGTGCCGGTGCTCGCGCCTGCCTGCGTGGGCTGGCGAGACCGGCGACGCGCCGCCGGCCGCCGCGACCGCCCTGGCCGGTGGGACGGTCGCGGCAGCGCGTGCTGCACGCACGGGATGGGGTCGCACGTGCAGCCGGGTATGACGGGTCGCGGCGACGCCGCCGACGCCCGCAGCCACGACGCCCGCCGTGACGAGCAGCGTGCCGCCCTTCGCAAGCACGCCGGCGATCGCGGCCGAGCCGCCGCCGACGGTCAGCTCCGCGACCGCGCCGGCGCCGTGGCCGGCAGCGGCATCCGCCGCCCACGTGGCGAGCGGCATCGGCGTGATCGCGGTCAGCCCCGCCCGCAGCGTCGCCCGCGCGCGGTGGACGAGCCCGCGCAGCGCGCCCTCGCTCACGCCCATCTCGGCTGCCGCCGCCGCGTGGCTGGCGCCCTCGACGGCCGTGCGCAGCAGCGCCTCGCGCTGCTGCTCGGGCAACGCGGCGAGGCCGGCGAGCGCCTCGCGCACCGCGATCCGCCGGTCGAGGTCCTCGTGCGGAGCGCCGGCGCCCGTGATCGCCTCGCTCAGCTCGGCGTGGTCGTAGCCGGAGCTGCGCAGCGCGTTGAGCGCCGTGTTGTGGAGGATGCGGTACAGCCATGCGCGCGCGTGGCGCACCTCATCGCCGCGCTGCAGCGCGAGCCAGGCCTGCAGCAGGGCCTGCTGGAGCGTGTCCTCGGCGCGCGCCTCCGGGAGCAGCATGCGACGGCAGTGGCCGAGCAGCGGGCGGCGGTAGCGCTGCACCAGCGCATCGAACGCGCGCTCGTGGCCGCTGCGCGCCAGCTCGACCAGGCGCGCGTCGCTCTGCGTCGCGAGCAGGCGAGCGCTGACCGACGGGCTCATCGCGGCATCTGCAGGCGCATGGTGACGGGGCGGGCGGCGGCGCGCTCGGGGCGGCCGCCGCCAGCCGGATCGTTTCCCTACGACGTCGCCTGCTGCTGCTTGACGAGCAGGACCAGCTTGAACTCGGCGCCGTTGCCGCCGAGCTTCAGGATCGCCTCGTGCACGACCGCGCCGGGCACGAGGTCGGCGACCGTGCAGGCCGACTGCCCGTGGCAGCGGCCGCCGTCCTGGTGATCGTCGCCCTGGCCGTCGTCGCCCTGGTCACCGCGATCGCCCCAGCCGCCGTCGTGCGCCGTGGCGGCGGTCGGCGCCGGCGACTGGACGGCCGGCACGCAGTTGATGTTCGTGTCGGCGGTGACCTTGCCGCTGACGGTCGAGCCGTCGGCGAGTCTGATCGTCAGCACGCCGTTCGTGAACGAGTCGACCGTGCCGGCGTCCGGGGGCGCGCTCGGGCTCGTGTTCGCGCCGGCGCCGAAGTGCTCGGTGCGCGCGTGATGAGCCTTCGCGTGATGGTGATGATGGTGGTGGCGATGACGACCGCGGCCGTGATGCGCGGACGCCGCGGCCGGCACGGCGAGCGTCAGCGCGAGCGCGCTGACGACCAGCAGCAGGATTCGTCTCATCGTCCGTCCTCCTTGCGGCGCCTGCGGCGCCTGTCGGGGGTCTCCTGTCGAGTAAGACACCCGTGCGCCGGATTCCTCACGCGCCCCGGTCGTCCGCCTAGAACAAACGTCCAGGCGAAGGCCGGCGCTGGCCCGCGGCCGGCGCACTACGCTGCGGCGCGGTGAGCCCGCCCGCACGCAACCGTTGGGACGTCGTCCTCGCGTTCGCGGCGCTCGCCGCCGCCACGCAGGTGCTGTGGCTGACGTTCGCGCCGGTCACGACTGCGACCGCGACGCACTACGGCGTGAGCGAGGGCGCGGTCGGCTGGCTGGCCGAGGTCTTCCCGCTGCTCTACGTCGTGCTGGCGGTGCCGGCCGGGATGGCGCTCGACCGCCGGCTCGTTCCGGCCCTGCGCGCAGGGGCGGGGCTGACGGCGCTGGGCGCGCTGGTGCGTCTCGGCGGCGACCGCTTCGCCTGGGCGCTCGCCGGCCAGCTCCTCGTGGCGATCGCGCAGCCGTTCGTCCTCAACGCCGTCACGAAGCTCGCCAGCGAGTACGTCGCGCCGGCCGCGCGTCCGGCGGCGATCTCGCTCGGCTCGGGCGGCACGTTCGTCGGCCTGCTGCTCGGGCTGCTGCTCGGCCCCGCGCTCGGGAGCGCGTCGGACCTGCGCACCCTGCTGGCGGTCGAGGCGGCCTTCGCCGTGCTGACGGCGGTGCTGCTGTGGGCGGTGCTCCGTTCCCGCCCCGCCGACGCGGCGGCGCTCGAGCGGACGATCGGCGTGCGCGACCTGCGCACGGTGTGGGACGACCGCTTCATCCGCGCGCTGTGCGCGCTCGCGTTCGTCGGCTTCGGCGTCTTCATCGCGCTCACGACCTGGCTGCAGGGGCTGCTCGAGCCGTTCGGCGTCTCTGACGGCACCGCCGGCGCCATGCTGGTCGCGGCAGTGGTGGCCGGCGTCGCGACGACCGCGTGGCTGCCCGCCGCAACGGCGCGACGCGATGCCGAGCGCACCGTGCTGGCCGTCGCACTCGTCGCCTGCGCCACCTGCTGCGCCGTGCTCGCGGCGGTGCGCGCGACCGCTGCGCAGTTCGTGCTGGTCGCGGCGATCGGGGCGGTCGTGCTGCCGGCGCTGCCGATCCTGCTGGAGCTGGCGGAGCGACGCGCCGGGAGCGCCGGCGCCTCCGCCGCGTCGCTGCTGTGGCTGGCCGGCAACCTCGGCGGCATCGCGCTCGCGCTGCCGGTCGGCGCGCTCGTCCACCACGCGGCGCCCGCGTTCGGCCTGCTCGCGCTCGCGCCGCTTGCCGGCCTGCCGTTCGTGCGGCGGCTCTCGGGCCAGCCCGTTGTCGCAAAGGTGCGCGAGTGAGCGCCACGCCCGCCGACTCGCGGTCCGTCCGCGAGGAGGACGCGTTCGACGTCGGCGCGGTCGACGGGTGGCTGCGCGGCTGTGGCCTCGAGGCGCTCGGCGCGGTCGGCGAGCTGCCGGAGGTGCGGCAGTTCACCGGCGGCGCTTCGAACCTCACGTACCTGCTCCGCTACCCGCATCGCGAGCTGATCCTGCGCCGCCCGCCCGCCGGCACGAAGGCCTCATCCGCGCACGACATGGCGCGCGAGCACCGCATCCAAGCGGCACTGAAGCCCGTCTTTCCGCAGGTCCCGGCGATGCTGTGCCTGTGCACCGACCACGCGGTGCTCGGGAGCGACTTCTACGTGATGGAGCGCGTCGAGGGCGTCATCCCGCGCGCGCAGATGCCGCCGCAGGTCGGGACCGACCCCGAGCTGATGCGGCGGCTCGGCGAGCGCTTCGTCGACCTGCTGGCCGAGCTGCACGCGGTCGACCCGGCCGCCGCGGGCCTCGCCGAGCTGAGCCGCGGCCCGGGCTACGTGCGCCGGCAGGTCGAGGGCTGGTCCGAGCGCTACCGCTGCGCGAAGACGTGGAACGTGCCGTCGTTCGAGCGCGTCATGCGGTGGCTCGACGCGAACCAGCCGCCCGACGCCGGCGCGTGCGTGATCCACAACGACTTCCGCCTCGACAACCTCGTGCTCGACACGCACGACCCGCTGCGCGTGCGCGCGGTCCTCGACTGGGAGCTGGCGACGATCGGGGATCCGCTGATGGACCTCGGCAGCTCGCTCGCCTACTGGACGCAGGCAGACGACGGTCTCGCCGGGCGGCTGTTCCGCAGACAGCCGTCGCACCTGCCGGGGATGCCGACGCGCGCGCAGATCGTCGCCCGCTACGGCGAGCGCAGCGGCCACGCGACCGACGCGTGGACCTTCTACGAGGCCTTCGGGCTCTTCCGCCTCGCTGTGATCGCGCAGCAGATCTACTACCGCTACCACCACAAGCAGACGCGCAACCCGGCGTTCAGGCACTTCTGGGTCGCGGCGCACCTGCTCGAACGGCGCTGCCGGACGGCGATCCGCGGCGCGGCGCGCGGCTGACGCGCAGCGTCAGACCTCGACGAACGTCTCGTCGAACGAGGGCGTCGGCCAGTCGAACGAGATCACGCCGCGCGAGCGCGCCCACGGCTCCTCCCGCCAGCGCGCGAGCACTTCGGGGCGCAGCTTGTAGGCGCGGTAGAAGCGGCCGCGCGCGTCGCGCTGGTTCGTGCGCTCGCAGTCCTCCGCCCCGGCGCCGAAGCGCACGAGCGAGGCGAGCTTGTCGGGCGAGCAGGGCGGCCCCGCGGTGCCCTTCGGCGTGACCGCCACCTGCGCCGAGCCGTTCGACGGCAGCAGCGCGGTGAAGCGCTCGGCGTCCGCGACGGCGAACACGAACGTGAAGTCGCGATACCAGCGGCCCTCCTCGGGGCGCTCGCGGCGCGTGTGATAGGCGAGGTGGATCTTGTCGATCAGGGCCGCGGTGTCGGTCGCGGTGCGGACCGTCACGCCGCGCGCCGCGAGCACGAACGATCTCGGCGAGCGGAAGGTGATCTCCGCCCGTGCCTTCGCATGGGCGGCCACCGGGATCAGCGTCGAGGTCTCGCCGCGCCGGTAGAGCTCGAAGCTGACGTCCGCCGAGCAGGCCTCCCACACGCGGCCGTCGATCGTGCGCCGGATGCGACCGGGGAAGCCGTTGAAGCTGTGGCGGACGGTCGAGATCGGACGCCAGACGCCGTCGCTGGCGATCGTGCCGATGTCGCCGATCTCGATCGGGAACTCGAGCGGGACGACCGGGCGCATGCCGAGATGGCTGTGGACCTGTCTGACGAAAGCTGAGATGTCTGCCATGAGAGCGTCCGCATCCCCCCGGGCGCCCCTCACGCCCGGTCGGCGCGTCACCTCATTAAACATCATTTCTGTGTATCGCTATGTACCTAAAAGCGGTGTTCGCTCAGGCAGCGGTGCGCACTCAGACGGCTGCCGCCGGCGCGGAGACCGGCTCGATGCTCGCCGCCGGCTGCCGGACGACACGGCGGGACACGGCCGGCAGCGGCAGCGGCTGGTCCGGAGCCACCGGCCGCGTGCCGGGACGCGTGCCGCGCACCTCCTGATGGCTGCAGACGACGTAGCACCACTCCATCAGCGCCACGCGCGCCGCCGGTTCGAGCTCGGCGATGCGCGTGCCCAGGACGAAGCCGTCCTCGCTCGGGCGGCAGGAGCGCACCTCGACGATCGCGTGCACGTCGCGCGGGGCGCCTTCGCTGTCCTCCAGCTGGAGACGGACCGGCACGCGCGCGCCCGGCTCGATCGGCGCCGCCACGAGCAGGCCGAGGCCGGCGGCGTTCGCGTCGCGCAGGCGACCGGAGATCGAGCCGCTCGGCGTCAGACAGAGTGCGGGCGCATCGCCCTCGAAGCGGTAGATCAGGCGCCGCTGGCGCCGTCCTGCGACGAGTGCGAGCGTGCGCAGGATGCGCCGCAGCTCGACGAGCGCGAACAGCGGGACGACGACCTTCGCAATCGGCGGCAGGTCGGGCAGCGGGCCGATCCCCCACAGGTCGAGCACGCGCATCGCGATCCCCGCGAGCAGCACGACCGCGAGCGCGCAGGCGATCTTCAGCTTGCCGAGCGCGTGCGTGCCGCCGAGGTCGATGCCCTCCTTGGGCGTCACCTTGAACGCCGTCTTCCCCGGCACGAGCGCGCACCGCAGCGCGCGCGCGTAGATGTCCATCGTCATCAGCTCGTAGTGGGTCGTCTCGGCGATCCGCATGTAGCCGCGCGCGAGCGCCGAGCCGGCGCCGAGATTGAGCGCCAGCGCCGGCAGCCACAGCGTCAGCAGGCCGAGCAGGTCGACGCGCATCGGCAGCCAGCCGGCCCACACGACGAGCGCGAGCGTGACGAGCAGCAGCAGCCGCATCGGGGGCGCGAGGTAGGCGGCGAGGCTCGTGAAGTACGAGAGCCGCTGCAGCGGCGTCAGCTCGTGCGCGCGCAGCGGCGACTCGGGCAGCGTGAAGACGGCGAGGTTCCCGCGCGACCAGCGGTCGCGCTGCAGCAGATAGCCGTCGAGGTCGTGCGGGGCGAGTCCCTGCACGAGCACCTCGTCGTGGTAGCGCGAGCGCCAGCCGTCGCGCTGGAGGCGGATCGTCGTGTGGAAGTCCTCGGCGATCGTCTCGGTCGCGACGCCGCCGATGCCGAGCAGCGCCTCGCGGCGGATGATCGCAGCCGAGCCGCACCAGAAGGCGGCGCCGTGGCGATCCTTGCCGGGGCAGATCACGTGGTAGAAGAGCGACTGCTCGTGGCGCCCGACGGCGTAGTGCTGGACCGAGTCCTGGTTGGAGAAGTCGTGCGGGCTCTGCACGAGCGCGACCTTCGGGTCCTCGAAGTAGCCGACGAGCGCGTCGAGCGCGTCCGGCATCGGGACGTGATCGGCGTCGAGCACGAACACCAGCTCGCCGTCCGTGCGCGGCAGCGCGGCGTTGATGTTGCCGGCCTTCGCGTGCGCGTTGTCGGGGCGCGTGAGGTAGCGCGCGCCGGTCAGCTCGGCGAGCGCGCACATGTTCTCGCGGCGGCCGTCGTCGAGCAGGTAGGTCGTGTGCGGGTAGCGCAGCGCGCGGCAGCCGGCGAGCGTCGCGAGCACGACCTCCTCCGGCTCGTCGTAGGTGCAGATGTAGACGTCGACCGGCGGGTGGCTGCTGATCGGCGGCCGCGTCGCCGGGGTGCGCTTCCATGAGAACCAGGTGAGCGTCGCCAGCGCCCAGATGCCGTAGAGCTCGGTGACGAGCAGCATCGTGAACGTGATCGGGCTCGTGTTGACGCCTGTCCAGCCGATGCGCCAGGTCAGATAGACCGCGCCCCAGGCCAGCGCGGCGAGCGCCAAGGTGCGCGAGAGCCGCGGGTGGCGCTCGAAGAAGAGGCCATAGCGCGGCCGCGCGCTCGCGCCGCGCGCCTCCGTCCCGACGCGGCCCGCGATCCACGCGGTCCCGAGCGCAAACTGCAACGCGCGTCCGGCAAAGCCCAGGAATCCGATCCGCGACCGATCGACCATGCCGGTCGGATCGGCGGCGCGACGTTCGTCCGGGAGCGGACTGGACGCATGTCCGGCGTTGAGCGCCGGGCGCTCAAGTGCCGTCGCCCACGGCTGTTACGTTTGCTTCGTGGCAGCCGGAAACAGGCTTGTTCCCCCCTACAACGAGCTGTTGTGGCCGACCCTCATCGCGCTCCACTCCCTTGGGAGCACAGCTCGGCTCGAGGAGATCGACGAGAAGGTGATCGATCAGCAGGGCTTCACGGAGGCGCAGCTTGCCGTGCTCCACAACGGCGGTCCCCGCTCCGAGATCGAGTACCGACTCGCATGGGCCCGTACGTATTTGAAGGGAATGGGGCTTGATCCGCAACGCCTCGCGCGGCGTGTGGGAGACCACGCCCGATGGTCGGCTCGTGAAGGAGAAGAGCATCGAGCCGCTCTGGCGGGGATATCAGGCGAGACTGCGCGAGCAGCGGCGAAAGCGCAAGCGCGTTCTGGATGCCGCCGGCGCCGATCTCGCCACGGATGTGTCGGATGACACCGACAGTTGGCGGGAGGAACTGCTGCAATCGTTGCTGTCGATGTCGCCCGACGGCTTCGAACGACTGGCACAGCGGTTGCTTCGGGCGGCAGGCTTCATCAACTCGAGAGTCACGGGAAGCAGCGGCGACGGCGGCATCGACGGGATGGGCGTCTATCGCCTGTCGCTCGTCAGCTTTCCGGTCTACTTCCAGTGCAAGCGCTACCGCGGAAGCGTCGGCCCCGACAAGGTCCGCGACTTCCGCGGCGCGATGGCGGGACGCGGCGACAAGGGGCTCCTCATCACCACCGGAACGTTCACCCCGGACGCCAAGAGAGAAGCGACCCGCGACGGCGCGCCGCCCATCGACCTCATCGACGGCGAACTCCTGTGCGAGTTGCTCAAGGACCACAACCTCGGCGTGCGAACGACCGAGCGCACGGTCGAGGACGTCGAAGTGGTCGCGTCGTTCTTCGAGGAACTCGGAAGCTAGCCTCGCAAGGCGTGGAGTTGCGGGCCCGCCTAGGCTCGTGCCCGAGCCGCGACGTGCGCCTCGGCCCACGCGAGCACCTCAGCAACGAGGACCGAGGCGCGCTCGCGGTCGAGCGGGTCGTCGATCGTCTCGCCGTAGCGGAACTCGACGGCCCAGGGGCCCAGCTCGCGAACGTCGTAGAGCGAAGCCGGTAGCGGTGTTCTCACGGAGTCGAGTCGCTCCATGAGATGGCGCAGGTCATGCGTCCAGGGGAAGTCGTCGCCGAAGGCGGCGAGCACCGCCTTGAGCGCCTTCTCCGCCTGCTGGGCGTGGAAGCCAACGACGGCATCTGCCAGGTCAAGGTCCGCGCAAAACTTGCGAACGGCGTCGGCGTCCTCCCTAGCCTTGCGCAGCAACAGGCGCGCCTCTTCGAACTCAGGCTGCGACAAGGACGCGGCCCTCGCGCAGCGCACGGTGTACGAGTGTGCTGGGAACACGTTGTCGGCGCGACGCCTCGTCCTCGGAGACTACGACGACATCGACCGGGACACCGAGCGGAGGGAGGGCGTCGCGCAGCCGGACCATCTCTTGCAGCTTGCTCTCGACCTCGGACTCGATCACGAGGAAGTCGAGATCGCTGTTCTCGCGAGCATCCCCCCGCGCGCGGGACCCGAACAGCAAGACTCGCGCCGGGGAGCGCGCGGCTGCTGCCAGCCGCCGCCCCGCGTCCTCGATCGTCGCGTCGCTGATCACGCGCGTACGGTATCGCCAACAGGTCGGTATCGCGAGGCGCGAGCGCGCCCGTCGCCGGGAGGGTTCGCGCCTCCGCGCATCGCCTGGGGCAGAAATGGAGACGGCGGGAATTGAACCCGCGTCCGCGGTCGCGTGAAAGGCGGCTTCTACGAGCGTAGCCGGCGCTCTGGTCTCGTCCCCCGCTCGCCTCGCCGGCGGGGTTGCGGGGGACCAGCCTCCTGAAGATTTCCCAGGTTCGGCGGAGGCGGGCCTCGCCGGGTGAGCCTGCGTTCTGATTCCGGCGAAACCCCGCGGCAGGCCGGCGGGGGCCGAAACCTCACGGCTTAGCTAGGTGCTAAGCGGCGAGGGCGTACTCGTGAGAGTCCGCACGTATGGTTTTCCCGGTGGTTTTACGAGGCCAACCGGGACCTCGGCTCGCAACCACCCCCACGAGAACAACCACGTCGAAGCCTGTCGTCCCCTGGGGTTTTACTGCTCCGTGAAGTGTAGCTGCCAGACTCCACTCCATGGATCAGCGCGTCGAATGGCTTCCACCCGCGGCGCCGGCGCAGCCCACCTCCGCCGCGCCGCCGTCGGTGGCCCCGGAGGACGTCGGGCTGCCGCCCGCGCCGCCGCGCACCGGGATCAAGCGCCTCGCCGGGCCGCTCGCCGTGATCGGCGCCGCGCTCGCGAAGCTCAAGGGCGTGCTCCTGCTGCTGCCGAAGCTCAAGCTGCTCACGACCTCGGGCACGATGCTCGTCTCGGTCGCCGCCTACAGCCTGCTGTGGGGCTGGACGTTCGCCGTCGGCTTCGTGCTGCTGCTGCTCGTGCACGAGCTGGGGCACGTGATCCAGCTCCGGCGCGAAGGGATCAAGGCGAGCGCGCCGATGTTCGTGCCGTTCATGGGGGCGGTCGTGATGGCCCGCTCGCTCGGCGAGAACGCGGCCGCCGAGGCGCGCGTCGGGCTCGCGGGCCCGGTGCTCGGCTCGCTCGGCGCGGCGCTGCTGATCCCCATCTGGCTCGCGACCGGCAACGTCTTCTGGCAGGCGCTCGCGTTCACCGGCTTCTTCCTGAACCTGTTCAACCTGCTGCCGGTCGTCCCGCTCGACGGCGGCCGCGCGATGGCGGCGATGGCGCCGTGGATGTGGTTCGGCGGGCTCGTGGTGATGGGCGCGCTCGCGATCGTCTTCCCCAACCCGATCATCCTCGTGATCTTCGCGCTCGCCGCCTTCTCGACCTACGGCCGCTGGAGAGCGCGCCGCGCGGGCGGCACGGAGGCCGAGAGCTACTACCGCGTCCCGCGCGCGCAGCGCCTCGCGATCGCCGCCGTCTACCTCGGCCTGATCGCCGCGCTCGTGGTGGGCATGGACGCGACGCACCTCGCGCGCACGTTCGCGAACGTCTGAGCACGCCGCCGATCAGCTTCGCTTCGGTGCGACGATGCGCCGTCTCTGAGTAGACTGGCCCGCGATGTCGTCCGTCGAGGGCACCGCACGGCTCGCTGTGCGGATCGACTTGGGCGCGGGCGCCGACGCGAGCGATCTCGACGCCGCGGCGCTGGCGCTGCGCCGAGAGCTCATGCAGCTTGACGTCGCCGACGTCCGCCGTCCGCCCGCCGACCCCGCCCCGGAGGGCGCCCGCGGCGCCGACGCGACGCTGCTGGGAGCCCTGCTGGTGTCCGCGAGCGCGGGCGCGCTGCCGGCCGTGGTCGGCGCCATCGCGGCCTGGATGCGCCGGCGTCCCGGGCGCACCGTCACGCTGAGCATCGAGGGCGACAGGATCGAGGTCAGAGGCGCTTCTGCCGATACCGAGCGGGAGCTGATCGACGCCTTTCTGGTTCGTCACGCACCGCCGAGATGACGCTCCCTGGTTCTCGCCACGCCCTCGTGATCGCCGGGTCGCGCTACACCGACCCGCGTCTGCGCGAGCTGCGCTCGCCGGCCGTCGACGCGGCGCGGCTCGCGGCGGTCCTCGCCGACCCCGACATCGGCGCGTTCGCGGTCGAGACGGCGATCGACGAGCACGACGGCGAGCTGCGCCGGCGGATCGCACGCTTCTTCAGCGACCGGCGCTCCGACGACCTGCTGCTGCTTCACATCTCCTGCCACGGCGTGCAGGACGAGAACGGCGAGCTGCACCTCGCGACGACCAACACCGAGACCGGCCTGCTGAGCGCGACGAGCCTGCCGGCCGCGTGGATCAGCCAACAGATCGAGCGCAGCTACTCGAAGAAGATCGTGATGCTCCTCGACTGCTGCTTCAGCGGAGCGTTCCCGTTCGGGGTCCGCGCGCGCGCCGGCGACGACGTCCCCGTCAAACGCCACCTCGGCGGCCGCGGACGGGTGGTGATCACCGCCTCGAGCGCGATGGAGTACGCCTGGGAGGGCGACCGGCTGTCCGGAGCGCCGCGTCCGTCGATCTTCACGGAGGCCATCCTCGACGGACTGGAGACCGGCGCCGCCGACCGCAACGGCGACGGCCTGGTCAGCGTGGACGAGCTGTACGACTACGTCTTCGACAGCGTCCAGCAGCGCACGCCGCACCAGCGGCCGCAGATGATGAGCGACATCGAGGGGACGCTGCAGATCGCGCGCAGAGCGCGGTCGCGCAGCAGCTGGACGCCGCCGGCCGACGAGCCGCCGCCTGAGCCGCCGCCGCCTGAGCCGCCGCCGCCCGAGCGGCCGCCTGAGCAGGTGCAGCGGTCGCGCCCGCACTGGAGAGACCGCGCGGTCGCGGCGCTGATCGACGCCCCGCTCGCGCTGCTCGTCGGCTCCGTCGCCGCGTTCGTCGTCGCCGTGCCGCTGACGGTGGTCGCGACCCCGTCGACGGTCGGCGTCATCTTTTTCCTGACGGTGCTGCCCCTCGGCGGCGGGACGTATGCGGCGCTGCTCGCGGTCCTGCTCCATCGCGATCGCACGCTCGGCCAGCAGGCGCGCTCGCTGCGCGTGCTCGCCGCCGACCGCGACGAGGCGCCGGAGCTGTGGCGCCGCGCGCTGCGGGAGGCGCTGAAGTGGACCTCGCTGTGGCTGTGGGGCTTCGCGAGCTTCCTGCTCTACGCGCTCGTCTTCCGGCGGGTGCGCAGGTACCTGCGCGACCTCGGCTCCAAGGACCCCTACTACGACCGCATGGCAGGCACCCGGCTGGTGCAGGAGACGGTTCCCGCGAGCGGCGCAGGCCGTTAGCCGCGCGTGTGCTCGCGCAGCTCGCGCTGCACGTCGCGCGCCATCTCGCGCTGCTTGATCGCCTCGCGCTTGTCGAAGCGGTCCTTGCCCTGCGCGAGCGCCAGCTCGACCTTCGCGCGCGGGCCTCTGAAGTAGATGCGCGTCGGCACGAGCGTGAGGCCGCGCTCTCTCGTTCTGCCGAGCAGCCGGTTGATCTCGCGGCGTCTGAGCAGCAGCTTGCGGTCGCGCTCGGGCGCGTGGTTGTCGTGGTAGGCGGGCGGATACGGCGGGATGTGGAGATGGTGGAGCCACACTTCGCCGTCTCTGACGGTCGCGTATGCGTCCTTCAGCTGCGCCCCGCCGGTGCGCAGCGACTTCACCTCGGTACCTCTGAGCACGATGCCGCACTCGACCGTGTCGAGCAGGTTGAAGCGGTGACGCGCGGCGCGGTTGCTCGCGACGTCGCCGGCGCCGATCTTGCGCTTGCCCTTGCCCTTCGCCATGCCGAGAGTCTGGCGGAAAGCGCGACGCGGGCGCGGAGCGATGCTATCGGTGCTCGACGGGCAGCAGATCGACCCGTCCGCGCGCGGTGTCGACGCGGTCAACCTGCACGCGCACGCAGTCGCCGATCCGGATCGTCGCGCCGCTGCGCGTGCCGTGGAGGATCGTGCCCTCCTCGTTGAGCTCCCACCATTCGCCGCGCAGCTTGCGCACCGGCAGCATCCCCTCGTGGCCGTCGCCGAAGAGGACGAACGCGCCGGCGCCGATCACGCCGGTCACCTCGCCCTCGTACGCCTGCTCCCAGCCCTGCTCGAACAGCTCGCGCTCGAGCAGGAACGCGCGCGCGACGTCGTCGGCGGCGCGCTCGACGCTCATCGCGTCGCGCTCGCGCGCCGAGCACCAGTCGCCGGCGCCCGGCAGGCCGGACGCTCTCGGGGCCTCCTCCCCGCCGCCGACGGCGCTCAGCAGCGCGCGGTGGCAGACGAGGTCGGGGTAGCGGCGGATCGGCGAGGTGAAGTGGCAGTAGTGCGTGAGCCCGAGCCCGGCGTGGCCGAGGTTCGCCGCGTCGTAGCGCGCCTGCTTGAGCGAGCGCAGCACGAGGCTGCCCAGGCCGATCCCGCCCTGGCCGGTGCGCGCGACGTGCTGCTCGACGAGCCGCGAACACTCGGCGATCGTCTCGGCCGCCTGCTGCGGCGCGAGGCGATCCCACCCGCCCGTCGGCGGCGTCGCGACGTCGAGCGAGGCGAGCTGCGCGACGAGCCGCTCGGCCGCCTCGCCCTCGGGCCGCTCGTGCACGCGATAGAGCGAGGGCACTCCGCGGTCGGACAGCAGCTTCGCGACCTGCTCGTTGGCGAGGATCATCAGGTGCTCGATCAGGCGGTGCGCCTCCGTCTGCACGACGCGGTGCTGCGCCGTCACGTGTCCTTCGGAGTCGAACGCGAAGTCGGGCTCGGCCGATTCGATCGCCAGCGCGCCGGCGCGCTCGCGCTCGGCGTGCAGGGCGGCGGACGCCTCGCGCGCTGCGGCCAACGGCGCTGCCCACAGCTCCTGCGGATGCTCGCGCAGCGCGAAGATGCGGTCGACCTGGTCGTAGTCGAGGCGCGCGTCGGAGCGGATCAGCGAGCGGTAGAAGGACGCGCGCTCGACCTTCGCCCCGCGCAGCTCCAGCTCGACCGTGACGGCGTTGCGATCCTCGTCCGGGCGCAGCGAGCAGGCGCCGTTGGAGAGCGCCTCCGGCAGCATCGGCTCGACCCTCCCGGGCACGTAGACGCTCGTGCCGCGGCGGTAGGCCTCCTTGTCGACCAGCGAGCCGGCCCGCACGTAGGCGGAGACGTCGGCGATGTGGACCCAGATGCGCCAGGAGCCGACGCCGCTGCCCAGCCGCTCGGCCGAGATCGCGTCGTCGAAGTCCTTCGCGGTCGCCGGGTCGATCGTGAACGTCGTGAGGTCGCGCAGGTCGCGCCGGAGGACGTCCGGGACTCCATCCCCCTCCGCCGCCGTGCGCGCCGCCCGCTCGACGGCCGGGTCGAAGCGGCGGCGCAGGCCGCGGTCGAGCATCAGCGCCTCGAGCACGTCCCGCGCGACGTCGGGCCGGCCGATGCGCCGCTCGACCTTCGCGTGTCCCCGGCCGCCCTGGCCTCCTCGCCCGCCGCTCCTCAAGAGCACGAGGTCGCCCGGCCGGGCGTTGCGATCTCTGTCGACGATCAACTGCGGCCCGCGGTCGAAGAACGACTCGCCGATCAGGAAGCGCCCGCGCTTGTCGAGCACGGCGACGAGCGCCGTGCGCGGAGCGGCGCGCTCGCGTGGCTCGTAGCGCGTCACCGCGCCCGCGCGGCGAGCTGGCTGAGCGCGGCGTCGAGCGCCTCGTCGCGCCGGGGCGTCGTCGGGTTGTCGGCGGCGCGCACGTTCGGGGCGATGCCTCTTCCCTCGGCGACGCCGTGGCCGCCGATGTTCTCGCCGTCCGGCAGGAAGTACTGCCCGACGGTGAGATCGAGCGCACCGCCGTTCGGCAGCTCGCGGATCTCCTGGAAGACGCCCTTGCCGTAGGTGTTCGTGCCGACGACGACGGCGCGGTGGCGATCCTGCAGCGCGCCGGTGACGATCTCCGCCGAGGAGGCGGTGCCGCGGTCCACCAGCACGACGACCGGCACCGACGCCGGGATCGCGCCGCCGGTCGCCGTGTAGACGTGGCGCGCTCGCGCGCGGCCGTCGGTCGAGACGATCGTGCCGTCGGGGATGAAGATCGAGGCGACGTCGACCGCCTCGTTCAGCAGGCCGCCGCCGTTGCCGCGCAGGTCGAGCACGATCCCGCGCGCGCCGCCTCTCAGCAGCCGCTGCACCTCCGCGCGCACCTGCGCGCCCGAGCCTTCGGTGAAGCTCGTGAAGACGACGTCGCCGTACCGTCTTCCCCGCCATCTGACGCTCTGCCCGGCGACGACCGGCTGGGTGACGCGGGCGCGCTCGATCCGCTTCGCGACGCGCTTGCCGCCGCGCACGATCGTGAGCCGGACCAGCGTCCCCGGCTGTCCCTTGATGAGCCCGATCGCGTAGCTGGACGAGCGCCCCTTGAGCGCGTGGCCGTCGACGGCGACGATGCGATCCCCGGGCCGCAGCCCGGCCTGCGCCGCGGGCGTGCCGCGGATCACCGACTCGATCGCGAGCCCGCCGCCCGAGAGCGGGCGCACGGTCACGCCGATGCCGCTGAAGCTCGGGTTCGTGACCTGCTCGAACTGCCTGTACGTTCTCGGGTCGAAGTAGTGGGAGAACTGGTCTCTGAGGCTCGCGACGGCGCCTTCGATCCCGCGGTTCACGAGGTCGGACTTGTCGACCTTGCGGTAGTAGATCCGGTCGATCGTGTCGACCGCTTCGTGCACGAGCTGCGTGTCGTCGTCGGCGACGAACGCGTCGCGCAGCGGCCTCGGCAGGTCGCTCGGGTGGCCGCCGAGCCAGATCCCTGCCAGCAGCACGACAATCGCGCCGAGCACGCCGAGGAGCACGGCCAAGGTCCGGGGGGAGCGGCGGTTCACCGCGTCAGCGTATCGACCGGCGTCGTTGGGCCCGGCCGGCGCTACGCTCGCAGGACCAGCGATCCCGACCGTGGAGGAGCCGATGTCCGTCGAGCAGCAGTCCCGCCCCGCCGTGCGCGATCGGCTCTACGTGGGCGGTGCCTGGGTCGAGTCCGACGGCGACGGCACGCTCGAGGTCGTCGAGGCCGCGACCGAGCAGCCGCTGGCGACGATCCCGGAGGGGACCGCTGAGGACGTGCGGCGGGCTGTGGCGGCCGCGCGCGCGGCGTTCCCCGGCTGGGCGGCGACGCCGGTCGGCGAGCGCCAGCGGCTGCTGCGCGCGATCGCCGACGGGCTGGAGGCCCGCGCGGACGAGATCGCGGCCACGGTGACGGCCGAGGTCGGGATGCCGTTGAAGCTCTCGCGCATGATCCAGGCCGGCTTGCCGATCGCGTCCTTCCGGATGGCCGCCGACCTGCTGGACCAGGTGGCGCTGGAGGAGGAGGTCGGCTCGGCGCTCGTGGTGCGCGAGCCGGTCGGGGTCGTCGGCGCGATCACGCCGTGGAACTACCCGCTGCACCAGGTCGCGTGCAAGGTCGCCCCCGCGCTGGCGGCCGGCTGCACCGTCGTGCTGAAGCCGAGCGAGGTGGCGCCGCTGAGCGCGTTCATCCTCGCCGAGGTCGTCGACGAGGTCGGCCTGCCGGCGGGCGTCTTCAACCTCGTGACCGGCGTCGGGCCGGTCGTCGGCGAGGCGATCGCGTCCGACCCGGACGTCGACATGGTGTCGTTCACCGGCTCCACGCGCGCGGGCAAGCGCGTGAGCGAGCTGGCCGCGGCGACCGTGAAGCGCGTCGCGCTGGAGCTGGGCGGCAAGTCGCCCTACGTGATCCTCGACGACGCGGACCTCGCGCAGGCGGTGCCGAACGGCGTCGCGAAGGCGTTCCTCAACAGCGGGCAGACGTGCAGCGCGCTGACGCGCATGCTCGTGCCGCGCGAGCGGCTGGCGGAGGCCGAGCAGATCGCCGCCGCGACGGCGGAGAAGTTCGCGCCGGCCGACCCGACGGGGGAGCGCAGCGGGATCGGGCCGCTGGTGAGCGACGTCCAGCGCGAGCGCGTTCGCGGCTACATCCGCACGGGCGTCGAGGAGGGCGCCCGGCTCGTCACCGGCGGCGCCGAGCCGCCCGAGGACCTGCCCAACGGCTTCTACGTGCGCCCGACCGTCTTCTCCGACGTGACGCCCGAGATGACGATCGCGCGCGAGGAGATCTTCGGCCCGGTGCTCGTGATCCTGCCCTACGACAGCGAGGACGACGCCGTGCAGATCGCGAACGACACGATCTACGGGCTCGCCGCCGGCGTCTGGTCGTCGGACGCCGAGCGCGCCAACCGCGTCGCCCGCCGCCTGCGCGCCGGCCAGGTCGAGATCAACGGCGGCGCCTTCGACCTGAACGCGCCGTTCGGCGGCTTCAAGCAGTCGGGGAACGGGCGCGAGAACGGCCGCTTCGGGTTGGAGGAGTATTTGGAGGCGAAGGCGCTTCTGCGCTGAAGGTCCGGCGTTGGTGGTACGCCGGGGCGCGGCCTTGCTCCCTCGCGAGAGGCCCGTCGTGCAGCGTGGCTGACGCTACGCCTCGTATGGGGGATCCGCGGAAGCCTCTCGCGAGGGACAAGCCGCGCCCGGCTGACCAGCACCGGCCCGAGCCCCGGCGCAGGGCCTTGGCCTCTGTGTCCTCGCCCCCTCATTGGCTGCTGGTTGGGCGCGGGCGGGGCTGGAGCTACCACGCGAAGGTGTTCCGCCCACGCCGCGGGTTTGAGGGCCGGACGCTGCTGGTCAGCCGGGCGCGCAATGTCCTCCGCGAGAGGCTTCTGCGGATCCCGGGGCAAGGAGCGCCAACGGGCGGCTTCACGACGGGCCTCTCGCGGGGGAGCATTGCGCGCCCCGGCGTACCGCGAACGTAGAACCCTAGATCCGCAGAAAGCGGCGCAAGGACAAGCCGGAGCCGATGGCGCTGATGGCGATGCCGGCTATGAGCATCACGACGACCAGCGCCGTGAACGGCATCGTGCTCGGCGCGGCGATGAGGGTGAAGTCGCTGGCGAGGGGATCGATGATCGCGATCTTGCCGATTGCGAGCAGGAGGATCGCGAGCAGCGTGCCGAAGGCGCCGACGACGACCCCCTCGATCACGAACGGCCAGCGGATGAACCAGTCGGTCGCGCCGACGAGCTTCATCACCTCGACCTCGCGGCGGCGCGCGTAGAGCGAGAGGCGGATCGTGTTGGCGATCAGGAAGATCGACGCGGCGATCAGCAGCGCCGCGAGCGTGCCCGCCATCAGCTTCACGAAGCGCGTGACCTCGAGGATCTTCTTCGTGTCGTCGCGCTTGGTGTTGACGCTGTCGATCGCGCGGTCGATCGGGGCCCCTCTGCCGCCTGAGGACGCCGGCTGGAGCTGCGCGGCGATCTTCAACACGTCGTCGGGGTTCTTCGGCGTGACGCGGAACGTGTCCGGCAGCGGATTGGCGCCGAGCAGCGCGAACGCCTCGGGGTCCTTCGCCCGCTGCTGCTCGTAGGCCTGCTGCTTGGACACGAACGCGACGCGCTTGACGTCCGACATCTGCGTGAGCGTCTGTCTCACACGTGTGACGTCCGCCTGCGTCGCGCCTCTGACGAGGTAGACGTCGACGAGCACGCGCTTGCGCACGTCGTTGGCGGCGCCGGTCGTCGCCTGCACGATCGGGATGAAGACGCCGACGACGAGCATCGTGAGCAGGATCGTCGCGAGCGCCGCGAAGCTGGGAGCGGCGTTGCGCCGCAGCGCGCGGACCGCCTCGCGCAGGAAGAAGCCGATCCTCATCGCTGCTCGACCGTCGGCGGGGACTCCGGCAGGCCGTCGCGCATCCGCACCGCGAACTCGCGCGTCGACTCGTCGCGCACGTAGAGGCCGGTCGCCTCGTCGCGCACGATGCGGCCCTGCGAGAGCTCGATCACGCGCCGGCGCATCTTGTCGACCATCGCGTTGTCGTGCGTGGCGATCAGCACGGTCGTGCCGGCGCGGTTGATGCGGTAGAGCAGTTGCATGATCCCGATCGAGGTCTCGGGGTCGAGGTTGCCGGTCGGCTCGTCCGCCAGCAGCAGCGGCGGGTGGTTGACGAACGCGCGCGCGATCGCGACGCGCTGCTGCTCGCCGCCGGAGAGCTGGTCGGGGTAGTTGTGCAGCTTCGTCGAGAGGCCGGTGAGGCGCAGGATGTCCGGCACCTTCGCGCGGATGTCCTTGCGCGTGCCGCCCGTGACCTGCAGCGCGTAGGCGACGTTGTCGTGCACGGTGCGGTTCGGCAGCAGCTTGAAGTCCTGGAAGACGACGCCGATGTTGCGGCGGTAATACGGCACGCGCTTGCGGTCGATCTCGGCGAGGTCCTTGCCGGCCACGCGGATCGCGCCGCCGGTCGGCTCCAGCTCCTTGATCAGCAGGCGCATGACGGTCGACTTGCCCGAGCCCGTCGAGCCGACGAGGAAGACCCACTCGCCGCGCTCGATCGAGAAGGTCGCCTGGTCGAGGCCGACGGCGCCGACGTCGTAGCGCTTCTCGACGCCGCGGAACTCGATCACGGTGGCCCCGCCGGGCATCGCTCTGTGGGGGACCGCGGACCGCGCGGCCGCGAGAGGCGCGTGTTCAGCCGCGGTGCGGCGGGAAGGACGGGACTTGCCGGTCTTCACGGGCATCGAGCTCCAGCACAGTAGCGACGCGTGCCGGAAGGGACCAGGGACGAGCTGGTGCTGCAAGCAGTTTTGCAGGGATTTCGGCGGCGTGCGGTGCGCCCGCTACAGCGGCGCCACCGGGTTCACGCCGATGATCGCGCGCACCGCAATCGCCATCCCCAGCGCGATGGCGAGGCTCATGAGACTGCCGATCAGGTAGTACTCGGCGAACCGTTCCTCCGTGAAGGAGGGAAAGCGCGCCACGGACTTGCCCGCGATGACGAGCGCCGCCGCGCCCGGAGCGCCCACGAGCACGAGGCTGTAGAGCAGCGCGCGCTCGATCCAGCCGATGACGCGTCCGGCGTTCTCCATCCCTTGGAGGTCGGCCTTCGTCGTGCCGATGCGTTGCGCAAACGGATGGAGAATTGCCCCGATCAGGGCGCCGCCGAGGAACACCGTGGTCACTCCACCCGCGACGACGACCACGAGACGCCGGTCGTGGGCAAGCGCTTGCAGCGCGTCGACCACCGCCCCAACACCGGTGACCGCGACCGCCAGAGCCGCGACTGCGAGCGTCGCGCCGATCAGAGCCCACGGTCGGCGTGCGTCGGCGATGGGGACGACGCCGGCGACCATCGTCGCCGCCACGATCGCCCACGCCTGCCAGTGTGCGAGCTCGCCCGCCAACGCTGCGAGGACGATCGCACCGGCGAGGAGGCATCGGCTGCCCACCCGCCGCGGCGCCGCCACGCCGAGCGGCAGCAGCAGGGCCACCGGGATCGACGCGAGCGCGCGCAGCAGGATGTCGGCCGTCACGAGACCTCCGCGGCGCGCCGAGCGACGAGCGTTTCGAGTCGGCGCTGCTCCTCCAGGCCCCCCGCCCGGAGGAGCTGGCTCGCCGCCGAGGGGCTGATGCTCAACCGCTCGGCTACCCGCCTGACGCCGACGGTCTCGCGCGACACGGCGATCGCCTCGCGTTGGCGGCCAGTGCGCCGCGAGACGATGAAGGCGATCGCGCTCAGTGCGGTCTCAAGCTCCTCGGCCAGCGGCGCGTCGTCCGCGTCTGCGACGACGGCGATCGGCCCTGTCGATCCGCCCTTGCGTTGATGCGCCCGAGCCAGCGCGGTCCGGGCATTCCAGAACGCCGGTCCGCGCGCCTCGCGCGCCGTTGGCGCCAGGGAGGGGTCGATCGGCCCAAGCCCCACGCCGATCCACCAGTGGGCCGATTCCAGACAGCGGCTCGCGACCGTCGCGAGCGCGCCGCCGGTCGCGAGCACGGCCTGCATCTCATCCCCGGCGGTTCGCACGAACGGGAGCGTCAGCGCGGCCCCGAGCGATCCGTTGAGCTGGTCGGCGGTCGACGCCACGAGGTCGGTCGAATGGCGACTCCGGCGCTGATCGAGGATGACCGCGATTGCCACGCCGTAAGCCTCACAGGTTCACATCAAGATTTCAAGTCACAGACCTTTATAGCATTTTGTGGAATCTCTGACCTTCATAAGAAGATTTCAAGCTCCCTACCTTCGCATTTCGCGGCCCCATGCTTGAGAGTCGATGCGCTCCCCGACAGCGCTATCGTCGCTCGCATGACCGCGATCTCCACCTCCGTCGCCCCGAACGGGCTCCCGATCCACCGCGTCTCGCTGCCCGGCACGCGCGCCGTGACCGCGCTCGTGGCGTTCGACGCCGGCGCGCGCACGGAGCGGCCGGAGGAGAACGGGATGGCGCACTTCCTCGAGCACCTCGTGTTCAAGGGCGGCGAGAAGTTCTCCGACTACAGAGCGGTCAACGAGACGGCCGAGCGGATCGGCGGCCAGCTCAACGCGTACACGAGCCACGACCTCGTCGCGTTCCACATCACCGTGCGCGCCGAGAAGGCGCTTGAGGCGATCGACCTGCTGACCGACTTCGTCGGCCGGCCGCGGCTCGACGCCGAGGAGCTGGACCGCGAGCGCGGCGTCGTGATCCAGGAGATCGCGCGCGCCAACGACCAGCCCTCGACGGTCGCCGAGCACCTGATCGACCACGCCGCCTTCGGCGAGCACCCGCTCGGCCGCACCGTGCTCGGCCCGGTCGAGCACCTGCGCGACACGTTCACGCGCGAGGCGATCGTCGCGTTTCGCGAGCGGCGCTGGGCGGGCGCGCGCGCCGGCGCGTTCGTAGTGGGAAACCTGGAGCATCTCCCCGCAAACGGAGCGCTTGACGAGCTGTTCGGCCGCTTCCCGTCGCTGCCCGAGCCCGAGCCCTACGAGGCCGCGCCGCCGCTGCGCGCGCGCACGCTCGTGGAGCAGCGCGACTCGAACCAGTCGCACCTGCGCATGTCCTACCGGCCGAAGATCGACCCGGCCGATCGCGCCCAGCGCGCCGCGCTGACGATCTACGCGACGCTGCTCGGCGGCTCGATGGGCTCGCGCTTGTTCGACGAGATCCGCGAGCAGCGCGGGCTCGCCTACTCCGTCTACGCGCTCTCGCACAACAGCTCGGACGTGCCGATCCTCCAGCTCTCGGCGGGCCTCGACTCGGCCAAGTGCGTCGAGGCCTACCGGCGCATGCGCGAGATCGTCGGCGAGCTGCGCGACGAGGGCCCGCGCGAGGAGGAGGTCGAGCGCGCCCGCGCATACGCCGCCGGCGCGCGCGTGCTGGCGTTCGAGAACACCAACGCCGTCGCCCGCCACGCAGCGCAGCAGACGATCCTGTTCGGCGACGAGATCGACCCCGACCTCGCCATCGCCGCGCTCGACGCGGTCAGCTACGACGACGTCGCCACCGTCGCCCGCGACGTCGCGGATGAGCTTGCTGTCGCCTGCGTCGGCCCGCATACGGCCGAGGACTTCGCGTAGCCGTCGCCTGCGCAGCACTTCGTCGCGCGGCGGAGTATGGTCGGACCATGGGCCGCGCCGCCGCCCACCTGATCGCAGCAACAGCAGTCGCGGTCCTGCTAGCGGCGGCCGCGCCGGCCTCCGGCGCCTTCCCCGGGCGCAACGGGGTGGTCGGCTTCTCCTGGTTCAGCTTGCAGGAGCCCGAGCTCGGCCCGCCGGCGTCTGAGCGCGCCATCCGCACCGTGAGCCCGTCGACGAGCGCGGTGCAGACGGTCGTCGGCTGTCGGGAGCTCGACGGCGTGCCGGTCGCCGGCACCTGCTCGATCCCGGTGTACGCGAACCCGGCCTTCTCGCCGGACGGGCGCCTGATCGCGTTCGACGCCGGTCCTCGGCTGGCGCTCGTCAGGCCGGACGGGAGCGGGCTGCGCCTGCTCCCCACCCACGGAGCCGACGACGGCGAGCCGGCGTTCTCGCCGCCTGGCGGAAGGCTGGCGTTCGGCTCGGACGGCGACGTGTGGGTGAGCAGCCGCGACGGCAGCGGCGCCCGCCGCATCGTCGCCGGTGGCAGCGGGCCGGCGTGGTCGACGCGCGGCTGGATCGCGTTCGTGCGCAGAGGGCAGGTCTGGCGCGTGCGGCCCGGCGGAAACGGCCTGCGCCGCCTCACCGGCCGCGGCGGGACCTCGCCGGCGTGGTCGCCGCACGGCACCAAGCTCGCGTTCATCCGCAGAGGCGGCGTGTGGACCATGGACGCGAACGGCGGTCACCTGCGTCGCGTCCCCCGCGCGAGCGCGGTGGACGTCGCCTGGTCGCCGGACGGGAGGCGCTTCGCCGTCCACGTCTTCGACAGCGGCGTATGGACGCTGCGGACCGACGGCACCGATACACGCCAGCTCGTCTCCGGCGGCGTCAACGCCACCTCCTCCTTCGACGCCGGCGGCGTCGACTGGCAGCCGCTGCGCTGAAGCCCGCAACTTCGCCGGCAGGCCATCGTTCTCGCCGGCATGAAGCGCATCGCTCTTGTTCTCGGTGTGTTGGCGGCAGCTGCACTGCCGGTCCCCGCCCACGCTGCGTTCCCCGGCCGCAACGGCCCGATCCTCTACGGCTGGAGATACATCAGCGGCGAGGAGCGGGACGAGATGTACTTTGCGGCCGGCATCTGGAGAATCTCGGCGACGACACAACACGCGCAGTCGATCGGCTGCATCGACAGGCCCGTGTCCGAGGACCAGAACGCGTGCGCGGACATCGATTACTCCGATCCGACCGCGTCGCCCGACGGCAGACTCGTCGTCTTCGACACGGGAGGCGCGCTGGCACTCGCGCACACCGACGGCACCGGCTTGCGCGATCTGGCCACGACCGTTCCGGCTGTCGGAGATCCGGCGTTCTCGCCGGACGGCACCCGGATCGCCTTCGTGGCGGCCGGCTCACGACACCGCGGCGTGTGGATCGTGGGCCTGCGCACGGGCGACCGGGCGCGCCGCCTGGTCGACGACGCGACGTCGCCCGTCTGGTCCTCGCGCGGATGGATCGCCTTCTGCCGGCGCAGCGGCATTTACCGGATCCGTCCTGATGGATCGGGGCTTCGGCGCGTGGTCGCCAACGGGAAGACACCGGCGTGGTCGCCACACGGGTCGCGGCTGGCGTTCACGCGTGACGAGATCGACCGGCGTGGCAGAATCGTGACGCACGCCGGCCTGTTCTCGGTCGACATCGCCGGTTCGCGCTTGCGCGCGCTCGCCCGCTTGAACGGCGGGAAGGCACTCGACATCGCATGGTCGCCAAACGGACGCCAAGTGGCGATCCTCGACGAGCAGGACCTCTGGACGACCGACCTTCGGAGTGGCAGACCGCACGGACTTACCTGGGCGTTCCCAACGGGCGGCGCCTACTCCGGCTGGACGTACGGCATCGATTGGCAGCCGCTCCCCTAACGCGCGGGAGAAACCGCCGGCCGGATTGCGCTCGCGCCGCCCGAGCGGCGACAATCCGCCGTCGTGTCGTCCGCGGACCTCTCCGACCTGAACCTGCGCGAGCTGCGCCGCTATGTCGAGCGCGTCAGCGATCGCTGGCCGATCTCGCGCGCGCTCGTCGGCGGGGCGCGGGTCGACGACGCCAACGGCGCGCCGCCGCAGCGCGAGCGCGGGCCGGAGTGGGTCGTCGTGCTCGTCTCGGACTACTTCGACGGCGTCCCGTGGCTCGAGCGCGTCTACCAGGCCGGCTCGCTGTGGGACCGCTCTGAGATGGGCGCGCCCGCCGACGTCCACTGCTACACCGAGCCCGAGTTCTCGCGCCGCCGCGACCAGCTCAGAGCCGTCAGAGACGCCGCCGAGCGCGGCATCGACGTGCTGGCGACCCCTTAGGAGATCGCCACCATCCGCTCGATCGGCACCCGCGCGCGCTCGGCGACCGCGGGATCGACCTTGACCTCGAACTGATCGCGAGCGAGCGCGTCGCGCAGCTTCGGCAGCGTGATCATCTTCATGTACTTGCAGCTCGCGCGCTCGTTCGCCGCGATGAACTCGACGTCGGGCGCCGCCTCGCGCAGCGGGTAGAGCATCCCGGTCTCGGTCGCGACGATCACCTCGCCGTCGCGTGTGCGCCGCTCCTGCGCGAATCTCAGCATCCCGCCGGTCGAGAGCATGTGGACGCCTTCCGCCGCCACGTCACCGGCGGCGACGTACTCCATCACGCTCGTCGAGCAGCCGCACTCGGGGTGGATGAGGAAGTCCGCCTGCGGATGCGCGGCGCGCACGGCGTTGATGTCGTCCGGGCGGATGCCGGCGTGCACGTGGCACTCGCCGTCCCACACGTGCATCTTCCTGCCCGTGCGCTTCTCGACGTAGGCGCCGAGGAACATGTCCGGCCCGAACAGGATCTCCACATCCTCGCCGTGCTCGCGGTAGATGTGCTCGACGACCGCGACCGCGTTCGAGGACGTCACGCAGTAGTCGGTCTCCGCCTTCACGTCGGCGGTCGTGTTGACGTACATCACGACGAGCGCGCCGGGATGTCTCGCCTTCCAGCCGCGCAGCTGCTCGGCCGTGATCGAGTCGGCGAGCGAGCAGCCGGCGTCGAGGTCGGGGATCAGCACGCGCTTTTCGGGACAGAGGACCGACGCGGTCTCGGCCATGAAGTGCACGCCGCAGAAGACGATCAGGTCCTGGTCGGCCCTGGCGGCCTGCTGCGAGAGCCCGAGCGAGTCGCCGACGTAGTCGGCCACGTCCTGGATCTCGGGCAGCTGGTAGTTGTGCGCGAGGATGACGGCGCCGCGCTCGGCGGCCAGCTCGCGCACCTCCGCCTGCAGGGCGGGGATGTTCTCGAGCATGAGAGGGGCGTCATTCGCACTTGGTGTTTGCACCAAAGGGAGGCTCATGAGAGGGGCTCCAATATGAGAGATAGGTCCAGTGCCGGGGCCGAGTGCGTCAACGCCCCGATCGAGATGAAGTCTATCCCCGTTTCCGCGATCTCCCGGAGCCGCTCGAGCGTCACGCCGCCGCTCGCCTCCAGCGAGGCGCGGCCGGCGGTGCGCTCCACCGCCGCCCGCATCGTCGCGAGGTCCATGTTGTCGAGCAGGATGCGCGGGGCGCCTGCGGCGAGCGCCTCCTCCAGCTCCTCCAGCGTCCGCACCTCGACCTCCAACGGCAGCTCGGGCCGCGCGGCGCGCGCTCTGCGGACCGCCGCCCCCACCCCGCCGGCGGCCGCCGCGTGGTTCTCCTTGATGAGGATCTCGTCGAACAGCCCGATGCGGTGGTTCGTGCCGCCGCCGCACCAGACCGCCGCCTTCTCCGCCATCCGCAAACCGGGCGTCGTCTTGCGGGTGTCGAGGATGCGCGCGCCCGTCCCCTCGACCTCTCTGACGCAGCGGGCCGTGAGGGTCGCGATCCCCGACAGGCGGCCGAGGAAGTTGAGCGCCGTGCGCTCGGCGCCGAGCAGCGCGCGGGCGTTGCCGCGCACCTCCAGCACCGGCCCGCCCTCGCGCCACACGCCCTCCTCGACGAGCCGCTCGCACGTCGCGTCCCCGTCCAACGTCCGGAACGCGCGCTCTGCGAAGTCGAGCCCGAACACGACGCCCGGTGCCTTCTGGCGGATCTGCGCGAGCGCGCGCGCGTCGGCTGGAATCGTCGCCTCGGCAGTCACATCGCCGTCCCCGATGTCCTCGGCGAGCGCACGCAGGACGACCTCGAACGCGTCGCACGGGGGCACGACGCGCTGACGGTCGGCCTCGGGCGGCAGCTCACGCATCGCGCAGCACCGCGATCGTCTCGAACGCCGGATCGCTCGCGCCGTGCAGCCGCGCGCCGGCCGCAGCCAGCTCGCGCAGGTAGGCGACTACTTCGGGGCGGATCCGCTCGCCCGGCAGCAACGCGGGGATCCCCGGCGGGTAGCCGGCGATCGCCTCGCACGAGATGCGTCCGAGCGCCGCGTCGACGGGGACGACCTCGGTCGCGCCCAGAAACGCCTCGCGCGGCGGCACCGCCAGCTCCTGGTCGAGCGCGGGCGCCCTGACGAGCGGCACGCGCTCGGGCTCGATCGGCCGCGCGATGTCGGCGATCGTCGCGCGCAGGTCGTGGACGAAGCGCTCGAGCGCCTCCGGCTGCTCGTGCACGCCGAGCACGAGCACAAGCGTCGCGTGCGTCGCGAGCTCGACGTGGATGTCCGAGCCGGCGCGCAGCGCGGCGGCCACCTCGTAGCCGCTGCAGCCCGTGCCGCGCACGTCGATCACGAGCCGCAGCGGATCCCACCCATGCACACCGGGACGGCCGACGAGCCGCTCCCCGACGACCGCGCAGCCCGGCAGCGCGTCGATGGCCGCGCGCGCCTGCGCGGCCGCAGCGAGCGTGCCGGCGAGCAGCGACTGGCCGTGGATCGCCATCTGCCGCCGCGCCGCGTCGAGCGAGGCGAGCAGCAGCGCGCTGGGACTGGTCGAGCGCACGAGCCGCACCATGCGGGCGACGAGGTCGGGATCCACGCGGCCGCCCGACGCGACGTGGAGCAGCGCCGACTGCGTGAGCGCGCCGACGATCTTGTGCGTCGAGGTGATGACCGCGTCCGCCCCGAGCGCGAGCGCAGACTGAGGCACGCCGGGATGGAAGCCGAAGTGCGGCCCCCACGCCTGGTCGACGACGAGCGCCGCACCGGCCGCATGCGCGACCTCCGCCAGGCCGGCCAGGTCGGCCGCCATTCCATAGTAGGTCGGCGATACGACGAACACCGCACGTGCGTCCGCGCAGCGCTCCAGCGCGGTGCGCAGCGCGCTCGGCGTGACGCCGTGCGCCATCCCCAGCTCGTCGTCGGTCTCCGGCGCGACGAACGCGGGCATCCCGCCGCTCAGCACGAGCCCGTCGACCAGGCTCGCGTGCGCGTTGCGCTGAAGCACGACGCGCGCGCCCGGCGGGGCCAGCGCGAGGCAGAGCGCGTGGTTGCCCTGCGTCGCGCCGTTCGTGAGGAACCACGAGCGCTCCGCGCCGTAGGCGGCCGCGGCCAGCTCCTCCGCCTGCGTGTAGGGCGTCGGCTCGGGGCCGACGTCGATCCCCTCGGTGTCCTGCGGCACGTCGAGCAGCAGCGCGCGCTCGCCGAGCGCCCAGATCAGGCCGGGGTCGGCGCCGGCGCCGCCCTTGTGGCCGGGGACGTGGAAGCGCGTGGAGCCGCGGAAGCCGTAGGCGACGAGCGCGTCGAGGTAGGGCGCGGTGGGTTGGCGAGGGCCTCCCCCGAGAGCGTCCGCGCTCATCTGCCGGCGGCCCGCAGCAGCTCCGCGCGCACGAACCCGTCGAGGTCGCCGTCGAGCACGCGGTTCGCGTCGCCCATCTCGTAGCTCGTGCGGTGGTCCTTGACCATCGTGTACGGGTGCAGCACGTAGGAGCGGATCTGCGAGCCGAAGTTGACGTCCTGCGCCTCGCCGCGCTCCTTCGCGATCTCCTCCTGGCGCCTGCGCTCCTCCAGCTCGGCCAGCTTCGAGCGCAGCATCCCCATCGCGGTCAGGCGGTTGGAGGACTGCGAGCGCTCGTTCTGGCACTGCACCACGATCCCCGTCGGCTTGTGCGTGATGCGCACCGCCGAGTCGGTCTTGTTGACGTGCTGGCCGCCGGCGCCGCTCGCGCGGTAGGTGTCGACCTGCAGGTCGTCGTCGTCGATCACGATCTCGCCGACGTCGTCGACGACGGGCGAGACCTCGACGCCGGCGAAGCTCGTCTGGCGGCGGTTGGCGGAGTCGAACGGCGACAGGCGCACGAGCCGGTGCACGCCCTTCTCGGCGCTGTAGAGCCCGTAGGCGTTCTCGCCTCTGGCGCGGAAGGTGGCCGACTTGATGCCCGCCTCCTCCCCCGGGCTCGCCTCCAGCAGCTCGACGTCGAAGCCGCGCGCCTCCGCCCAGCGCATCTCCATCCGCAGGACCATCTCGGCCCAGTCCTGCGCGTCGGTGCCGCCGGCGCCTGCATTGACCGTCACGAGCGCGTCGCCGGCGTCGTACTTCCCGGAGAACAGCCGCTGCAGCTCCAGCGCCTCAAGCCGCCGTTCGACGGAAGCGATCTGCTCCTCCAGCTCGCCGGCCAGCTCCGGGTCCTCGTCGGCCATCTCCGCGAGCGGCTCGAGGTCCTCGACGTCGCGCTCCAGGCTCGCGTAGGTCTCCACCTTCTTCACGGCGCGCGCGTGCTCGGCGCTCGTCTTCGCGGCCCGCTCCTGGTCGTCCCAGAAGCCGGGCGCGCCCATCTCGCGCTCGAGCTCGTCGGCGCGCGCCTTCAGCGAAGCGGGGTCAAAGATAGTCCGCGAGCAGCTTCAGCTGGTCGCGGATCGCCGCAAGGCGCTGCGGCGTCGGCTCCGAGGATGCGGTCGAGGCGGTGGACACGCCCCGCAGGCTATCGGCAAGCACCCCCGCAGCGCGGTCAGACGCCGTGGCACCTCTTGAATTTCTTGCCGGACCCGCACCAGCACGGGTCGTTGCGCCCGATCTGGTCGATCGCGTCGACCTTGCGCTGCGTCACGTGCGCGCCGGCTTCCTCGCGCGGCTCGGGCGCTTCGGCGACGCCGAGCGCGGACGGCGCGGCGTCGCTGCCGGCGAGCGCCCCGAGCGCGGTCGCGCTCGACGATCCGCTCGAGTAGGTGAAGCCGCTCCCGCCGACCCAGCTCGAGCTCGTCTCGGCGGGATCGGGCAGCGTCTGCTCGGGCTCGCCCTCGACTTCCATCGCGACCTCGACGTTGAAGACCATGCGCGCGAAGTCGGACCAGATCGTGTTCATCAGGTCCTGGAAGAGCTCGAAGCCCTCGTTCTTGTACGCGACGAGCGGGTCGAGCTGCGCGAGCCCGCGCAGGCCGATGCCCTCGCGCAGGTAGTCCATGTCGTAGAGGTGCTCGCGCCAGCGCAGGTCTATCGTCTGGAGCAGCAGGTAGCGCTCGAGCACGCCCATCAGCTCGTCGCCCAGCTCCCTCTCGCGCTCGTCGTAGAGGCGCAGCGCGTCCTCGGTCAGCCGCTCCGTCAGTTCCTCGCGGTTCGTTCTCGCGGGATCGACGTCTTCGAGCCCGAAGCTGGCCGGGAATATCTCGGCGACGCGCGCGAACAGGCCCTCGAGGTCCCAGTCTTCGGCGTAGTCGCCGGCCGTGAACTCGTCGACGACGCGCATGAGCATGCTCGCGATCTCCTCGCGCGCCTGCTCACCCATGTCGCGCCCCTCGAGGACCTCGTCGCGGTAGGCGTAGATGATGCGACGCTGCTCGTTCATGACGTCGTCGTAGTCGAGCACGCGCTTGCGGATCAGGAAGTTCTGCTCCTCGACCTTCTTCTGCGCCTTCTCGATCTGCTTCGTCAGCAGGCCGGCCTCGATCGGCTCCTCGCGGCCCTGGTCGTCGGTCGTGCCGAAGCGGTCGAGGATGCGGTAGATGCGCTCGCCCGCGAACAGGCGCACGAGGTCGTCCTCGGCCGAGAGGAAGAAGCGTGACTCGCCCGGGTCGCCCTGGCGGCCGGAGCGCCCGCGCAGCTGGTTGTCGATGCGGCGCGACTCGTGGCGCTCGGTGCCGATGATGCACAGGCCGCCGGCCTCCATCACCTGCTTGCGGTCGGCTTCGCAGCGCGTTTCGAGCTCCGGCAGCACGCGCCCCTCGTGCTCGTCGTAGTCGGGATCGCCCGGGTTCAGGCCGAGCTTCGCCAGCTCGTGCCTGACGAGGTGCTCGGGGCTGCCGCCGAGCTTGATGTCGACGCCGCGGCCGGCCATGTTGGTCGCGATCGTGACCGCGCCGGGCCGCCCGGCCTCGGCTACCGTCTCGCCCTCTCGCTCGGCGTGCTCGGGCTTCGCGTTCAGCACGGTGTGTCTGATCCCGCGACCCTTGAGGCGTTCGCTCAGCAGCTCGGAGACCTCGACCGAGATCGTGCCGACGAGCACCGGCTGGCCTCTCGCATTGCGCTCGGCGATCTCTTCGACGACCGCCGACCACTTGCCCTCCTTGGTCTTGTAGACCTGGTCGTTGCGGTCGTCGCGGACCATCGGCCGGTTCGTCGGGACCTGCACGACGGCGAGGTCGTAGATCTTCATGAACTCGGTCGCCTCGGTGAGCGCCGTGCCGGTCATGCCGGAGAGCTTCCCGTAGAGGCGGAAGTAGTTCTGGTAGGTGACCGAGGCCATCGTCTGGTTCTCCTCGGTCAGGCGCACGCCCTCCTTCGCCTCGATCGCCTGGTGGAGCCCCTCCGACCAGCGGCGGCCCTCGAGGATGCGGCCGGTGAACTCGTCGATGATCTGCACCTCGCCGTCGATCACCGCGTAGTCGACGTCGCGTCTGTAGAGCGACTCTGCCTTCAGCGACTGGATCAGGTGGTTGACGAGGTAGCCGTTCTCGGCACGGTAGAGGTGGTCTATCCCGAGGAACCGCTCGGCCTTCTCGACGCCGCGCTCGGTGACGGACACGGTCTTGTGCTTCTCGTCGAATTCGTAGTCGAAGTCGGCGATGAACTCCTTCTTCGCCTTCGGGTCGAGGCCTCTCGGCATCTCGCCGGGCTTCAGCATCGGCGCGAGCCGGGCGAATCTCGCGTAGATGTCGGACGAGTCCTCGGGAGCCCCGGAGATGATCAGCGGCGTGCGCGCCTCGTCGATCAGGATGTTGTCGACCTCGTCCACGATCGCGTAGGTGTGCGCGGCCGAGCGGCGGTCGAGGCGGTCCTTCGCCGAGCGCACCTCGCCGAGGTCGCGGCCGCCGTGCTGGACCTTGTCCTCCAGCGTCGGCGCCATGTTGTCGCGCAGGTAATCGAAGCCGAACTCGGAGTTCGTGCCGTACGTGAGGTCGCACGTGTACGCATGGTGCTTCTCTTCAAGCGGCTGGAGCGCCTGCAGGACTCCGACCGACACGCCGAGCAGCTCGTAGATCGGGCCCATCCACTCGGCGTCGCGGCGCGCGAGGTAGTCGTTGACGGTCACGACGTGGACGCCCTTGCCGGCGAGCGAGTTGAGCACGGCCGGCAGCGTCGCGGTGAGCGTCTTGCCCTCGCCGGTGCGCATCTCGGAGATCGCGCCGTCGTGCAACACCATCCCGCCGATCAGCTGGACGTCGAAGTGGCGCATGCTCATCGTGCGCCGGCCCGCCTCACGCACGAGCGCGAAGCACTCGTACAGCAGGTCGTCGAGCGATTCCCCGTCGCGGGCCCGCGCGCGCAGCGAATCGGCCGCCGCGCGCAGCTGCGCGTCGGTCAGCTTCTCGGTCTCCGGCTCCAGCTCGTTGATGCGCGCTACACGCTGCTCGTAGGACCTGAACTTCTTGGCCTCCCCCAAGCGCAGCGCACGATCGATCAGCGACATGCGGCCTAGCGTAGCAGTGGCCGCGGGGCCGGATGCGACCTTCGTGTGACGGCTCGGGATCGCCCTCAGGCGGGCGCCGCGCCACCCCCCGCGAGCCCGTTCACAGCGTTCTGCGCAGCGCGCGTGGCACGGCGCTTGCGGCGCTGCTCGCGGTGGCGCTTGACCTGGCGCGCGAGCTGCTCCTCGCACTGCACGATCGCGTGCTTCATGTCCGGCGCGGCCGCGCGGGCGCGCAGCGTGACGCTCTTGAGGTAGAGCGTCGCCTCCGCGACGTCGCGATCGGCGATCGCCGGGTTGCGCTCCTCGCTCAGCTCGACCTCGAGCTGGGCCAGCTCGGAGATCTGGCGCTCGACCGCGCGAAAGCGCTTCTCGACGTGCTCCCGCAAGCCGTCGGTGACCGGGGTGTTCCGTCCCTTGACCGCGATGCGCATATGCGCCCCCTTTGTGCTTCGGATGGGGTGGATCTCGTCTGGAAGAAAATCCTTACCCGCGATCGTAGACGCGCCAACGGTCGAGTTCCAACCGTGCTTTTCCGCAGTGGCCGACCTTTCTACCGCGGCAGCGTCCGGCAGTAGGCGATCGCCCCGATCCGGCGGGCGCCGGCAGCGCGCAGCGCGCGGGCGCAGGCGTCGAACGTGGCGCCCGTCGTGTGCACGTCGTCGAGCAGCAGGACTCGCGCCGGAGCCGGACCGCGAACGCGCAGCAGCTGGCTCGCGGCGGCGTCGCGGCGGGTCGTGCGGGACGCGCCAAGCTGGCGCGTCGGCGCGCCGGCACGGCGCAGGCAGGCGTCGAGCGCGAGGCCGCTGCGCACGGCGAGCGCGTGCGCGATCAGGGCCGCCTGGTCGAAGCCGCGGGCGCGGCGGCGCGCAGGATGCAGCGGAACCGGCACGAGCGTCGCCCCCGCGAGCAGCTCGCGCGGTGCGGTCGCGGCGATCTGCGCCGCCATCAGGCACGCGACCGGCAGCGCGCCGCGGAACTTCAGCGCCGCCGTGAGCTGACGCGCCGGGCCGTCATGGGCGAGCGGCGCCCACGCGCGCTCGAACGCGGCTGCGCGCGCCGGGCACCCGGCCGCGCCGCCGCAGGGCGCCGGCAGCCCGCAGCGCACGCAGCGCGGCGCGGGCAGCCACGGCAGCGCGCGCCGGCACCCGACGCACAGCTCCGTCTGCGCGTCGGCGAGCGGGGCACGGCAGGCGAGGCAGGCGGGCGGCGCGAGCGCCGCCGTCAGCTCGGCGCGCAGCCGGTCGAGCAACTCGGCAGGTCCCATGCCGGACAGCCTCCCCGCTCCCGCCGACACGGCGCAGCACGCGAGTGCGACAATTCGCGCGCATGTCTCCGGTCGCATCGTGGACGTTCGATCCGGGCGTCGTCACGGCCTTGGCGCTGTACTCGGGCGTCTATCTCGTGCGCTGGAAGCGCGCGCGCACGCCGACCGAGCCGCATCCGCCGAGCGTCGGGCGCCTGCTGGTGTTCCTCGGCGGGATCCTCGTGTTCGCCGCCGCGCTCTGCTCGCCGATCGACCGGCTCGCCGAGCAGCTGCTCGTGATGCACATGGTCCAGCACGTGCTGCTGCTCGACGTCGGCCCGATCCTGCTGATCCTCGGCCTCACGAAGGTGCTGATGCGGCCGGCGACCCGCCGCGTCCACTGGTTGGAGCAGCACGCCGGCGTGCTCGCGGCGCCGCTGTTCGCCGTGGTGCTCTACAGCGGCGTGATGTGGGCCTGGCACGTGCCGGCGCTCTACGACGCGGCGGCGAAGCACACCGGCATCCACGTGCTGGAGCACCTGAGCTTCACGCTCGCCGGCTTCCTCTACTGGTGGCACCTGATCTCGCCCGTCGCGACGAGACTGCGGCGCGAGGGCACGACCCCGATCGTCTACATGCTCAGCACGAAGGTGACCGTCGGCTTCCTCGGGATCCTGCTGACGTTCGCGCCGACCGCGCTGTTCGGCTACTACGCCCACCAGCCGCACTGGTGGGGGATCGACGCGCGCGGCGAGCAGGCGCTCGCCGGCGCCGTGATGGCGCTCGAGCAGGCGATCGTGATGGGGATCGCGCTCGCCGTGCTGTTCGTGCGGATGCTGGCGCAGTCGGAGCGCGAGGAGCAGCGGCGCGAACGCTACGAGTTGGCCTGAGGCGTTTCGCCCTCCGGCGGCCGCAAGCGGGCCGCCTGCGGGCGACGTTACTTCAGCCGCTCCACGATCCCCGTGTGACCGGCGATCGCGCCGATCAGGATCGTCTCGGGCGCGATCTCGGTGCCGGGCAGCACGACGGCGTCCTTGAGCGCGGCGCCGTCGCCGACGACCGCGCCGTCGCCGATCACGAGCGGGCCCTGGAGGCGCACGCCGGCGCCGATCCGCACGCCGCGGCCAATCCACACCGGCGGCTCGATCAGCGTCGCGTCGGTCAGCTCGGTTCCTTCGCAGATGCGCACCCCCTCGGCCACCTCCTCGCCGCGCAGTTCGACGCGCAGCTCGCCCTGCATTGCGTCGAAGGTGCCCTGCTTCAGCTCGGCAAGCGAGCCGACGTCGTTCCAGTACTCGTCGATCTCGTGGATGTGGAACGGCACGTCGTGCTCCAGCAGCGCCGGGAACACGTCGTTGGCCCAGTCGACGAACGGCCGTCTCGGGAAGTAGTCGAAGATCTCCGGCTCGAACAGGTAGATGCCGCAGTTGCCGAGGTCCGACAGCGCCTCCGCCGGTTCGGGCTTCTCCTGGAAGCCGGTGATGCGGCCGTCGGCGTCGTGCAGCACGACGCCGAACTCGCGTGTGTCCTCGACGCCCTTGACCGCGAGCGTGCCGATGCCGCCCGCCTGCTTGTGGCGCGCGACGAACGCGCCCAGGTCGATGTCGGTGAGCGCGTCGCCGGAGATGATCAGGAACGGGCCGCCGTCGAGGAAGTCCGCGCAGTTGCGCACGCCGCCGGCGGTGCCGAGCAGCTCGGGCTCCTCGCGGTAGCTGAGCCGGTCGCCGAAGTAGTCGCGGATCGTGTCCGGGAAGTAGTGGAGGTTGGCGACCACGTCGTCGTAGCCGTGGCGGTCGAGCAGGTCGACGATGTGCGCCATCACGGGCCGGTCGAGCACCGGCACCATCGGCTTGGGCAGCTCGAACGTGAGGGGCCGGAGGCGCGTGCCGAGGCCGGCTGCGAGAACCATCGCCTTCATCGGGCGCCGGAGGCTAGCGGACGCGCTACGTGCCCTGCTCCCACGTCGTCAGGTAAGCCGCCTGCGCGTCGGTCAGCACGTCGATCTCGACGCCCAGCGCCGCGAGCGTCAGGCGCGCGACCTCGTCGTCGATCTCCGGCGGGACGGCGTGGACCTGCGCCGGCAGCGTGCCGGCGGCCTTCACGAGGTGCTCGGCGGCGAGTGCCTGGTTGGCGAACGACATGTCCATCACCGCGGCCGGGTTGCCCTCCGCCGCGGCGAGGTTCACGACGCGCCCCTCCGCCAGCAGGTTGATCCGCCGCCCGTCGGCGAGCACGTGCTGCTCGACGTGCGGGCGCACCTGGCGGCGCTCGACGGCCAGCTCGCGCAATGCCGGGAGGTCGCACTCGACGTCGAAGTGGCCGGCGTTGCACAGCACGGCGCCGTCGCGCATGGCCGCGTAGTGCTCGGCGCGGATCACGTCGCGCCCGCCGGTCGCGGTGATCAGCACGTCGGCCTTGGCCGCGGCGGCGACGCCCGGCAGCACCTCGTAGCCCTCCAGCTTCGCCTCCAGCGCGCGTACCGGGTCGACCTCGCAGACCACCACATGCGCGCCTGCGCCCTTCGCGCGCAGGGCGATCCCCTGCCCGCACCAGCCGTAGCCGAAGACGGCGACGACGCGCCCGGCGAGCAGCATGTTCGTCGCGCGCAGGATCCCGTCGAGCGCCGACTGGCCGGTGCCGTAGCGGTTGTCGAACAGGCGCTTCGTGCGCGCCTCGTTGACCGCGACGATCGGGAAGCCGAGCTGGCCGGCGGCCTCGAGCGCGCGCAGCCGCACGACGCCGCTCGTCGTCTCCTCGGTGCCCCCGAGCACGCCGTCGAGCGCGTCCGCCCGACTCGCGTGCAGCGTGGACACCAGGTCCGCCCCGTCGTCCATCGTCAACTGCGGGCGCGTGTCGAGGACCGTCTCGATGTGGCGGTAGTAGGTCGCCATGTCCTCGCCGTGGATCGCGTGGACCTGCGCGCCGTCACGCTCGACCAGCGCCGCGGCGACGTCGTCCTGCGTGTCGAGCGGGTTGGCGGCGCACAGCGCGACCTGCGCGCCGCCGGCGATCAGCGTCCGCGCCAGCGCCGCCGTCTCGGCGGTGACGTGCAGGCACACGCCGACGCGCAGCCCGTCGAACGGCCGCTCGCGCGCGAACCGCTCGCGGATCGACCGCAGCACCGGCATCTGCGCGTCCGCCCACGCGATCCGCGCGTCGCCGGCCTCGGCCAGAGCGAGGTCGGCGACGTCGGATGCGGCGCGTGTCGCTCTAGTAGCGATAGTGATCCGGCTTGTACGGGCCCGCGACCGGCACGCCGATGTACGCGGCCTGCTCGGGGCTGAGCTGCGTGAGCTTGACGCCGAGCGCGTCGAGGTGCAGCCGGGCGACCTTCTCGTCGAGGTGCTTGGGCAGCACGTAGACCTTCTTCTCGTACTCGTCGTTCTTCGTGAAGAGCTCGATCTGGGCGATCGTCTGGTTCGTGAACGAGTTGGACATCACGAACGACGGGTGACCGGTCGCGTTGCCCAGGTTCAAGAGGCGCCCCTCGCTCAGCATGATGATCGTGTGGCCGTCGGCGAACTTCCACTCGTCGACCTGCGGCTTGATGTTGATCCTCTCGACGCCCGGCAGCTTCGAGAGGCCGGCGATGTCTATCTCGTTGTCGAAGTGGCCGATGTTGCCGACGATCGCCTGGTGCTTCATGCGCGCCATGTGGTCGGCGGTGATGATGTCCTTGTTGCCGGTGCAGGTGACGAAGATGTCGCCCTCGCCGATCACGTCGTCGAGCGTCTTGACCTCGTAGCCCTGCATCGCCGCCTGCAGCGCGCAGATCGGGTCGATCTCGGTGACGATCACGCGCGCGCCCTGGCCGCGCAGCGACTCGGCGCAGCCCTTGCCGACGTCGCCGAAGCCGCAGATCACGGCGACCTTGCCGCCGATCATCACGTCGGTCGCGCGGTTGATGCCGTCCACCAGCGAGTGGCGGCAGCCGTAGAGGTTGTCGAACTTCGACTTGGTGACGGAGTCGTTGACGTTGATCGCCGGGAACAGCAGCGTGCCGGCCTCCGTCATCTCGTAGAGGCGGTGGACGCCGGTCGTCGTCTCCTCCGTGACGCCCTTGATGCCCTGGCCGATCTTCGTCCACTTCTGCGGGTCCTCGGCGAGCGTCTTGCGCAGCAGCGCAAGGATCACGCCGTACTCCTCGGCGTCGCCGGGCGCGTCGTCCGGCACGGCGCCGGCGGCCTCGAACTCGGTCCCCTTGTGGACGAGCAGCGTCGCGTCGCCGCCGTCGTCGAGGATCATGTTGGGACCGTCCTCACCGGGCCAGTTGAGCGCCTGCTCGGTGCACCACCAGTACTCCTCGAGCGTCTCGCCCTTCCAGGCGAAGACGGGGACGCCCTGCGGATCCTCCGGCGTGCCGTGCGGGCCGACGGCGACGGCGGCCGCCGCGTGGTCCTGCGTCGAGAAGATGTTGCACGAGACCCAGCGGACCTCGGCGCCGAGCGCGGTGAGCGTCTCGATCAGCACGGCCGTCTGGATCGTCATGTGCAGCGAGCCCATGATGCGCGCGCCCTTGAGCGGCTGCGCGGCCGCGAACTCCTCGCGGATCGACATCAGGCCGGGCATCTCGTGCTCGGCGAGGCGGATCTCCTTGCGGCCGAAGTCGGCGAGCGACAGGTCGGCGACCTTGAAGTCGGTCTTGCTGGACAGGGCGGTCATCGTGGCGCGGTCTCCATGAGTTGTGTGTTGAGCAGCCTCTGGTGCTTCTCCTGCTCCCAGCGCAGCCAGTCGGCGGCGTCGACGTGCTCGGGGCGGCTCGGCTGCGCGTCGAGCCACTCCCGGACGGCCTCGCGCAGGTCGGCGTCGCGCCGCATGCGCAGCGCGAAGCTAACGTCCGAGAGGCCGACCTCGAAGCGTTCGAGCAGCTCGCGCAGCGTGCGCAGGCGCTGCAGCTCGGCCGGCCCGTAGAGCCGGTAGCCGGAGGCCGAGCGCTCGGGCAGGACGAGCCCGCTGCGCTCGACATACCGCAGCATCCGCGGCGACCAGCCGGTCGTCTCGGCGGCCTCGTGGATCGTCAGCGCGTCGTCGCCCGCCATCAGGCGGCCAACGTTACCAGAGCTGTGTCAAGGTTTGGCCGCGTGTGCCGCTAGCATCGCCGCGTGCGCTACCACGCAGAGATCAGACGCGGCTTCCGCGTCGCGCGCGAGCTGAACCTCGACGAGCCGGCGCTGCGCGCGCGGGTGCTGGCCCCGTGGGCGCGGGGAGCGCTCGTCGTGCTCGGCGGTCGCGAGTGGGAGCCCGCGCACTGCACGCTGCGCGTGCTGGCCGGGCCACAGCTGACGGCGGCCGATCTCGCGATGGGACAGGGCTGGCAGAACGCGGAGCGCTCGGGACGCGACGTCACCGGCGAGCTGCTGGCGACGCGATCCGCACCGGCGGCCGTCGCGCTGCTCGCGCAGACGCCCGCCGCCGCGGCGGCGGCACGCGGTGCGCTGGAGCGGCTCGGCGTGTCCGCGCTCGCGTGGGAGCAGGCGGCCGGCGCGACCGCGGCGCTCGTCGTGTTCGACGGCGCCGCCGGAGACGCGGACGCGCGCTGGTGGCTGGAGGTCGGCCGCGCGCTCGGCGCGCTCGGCGCGCGCGCCGTGCTGGCCGTGCACGGCGGCGCGGCGCTGCCGGGGCCGCTCGCAGACGCCCCGGCGCTGCGCCTCGACGATGCGGAGGCGTCAGCGCAGGCGCTGGGTGAGCGCCTGCGCTGAGCTCGTCGCGGGGACCGGTCTTTGCTACGCCGTCGCGAGCGGCTCGTTCTCGGGAGCGATCGGCGAGGTCGCCGCCTGCGACCCGCCGAACGGCACGGTCACGCTGTGTGGGACGACGAGCACCGGGCACGTCGCCGTCTCGATCGCGTAGGCGGCCGCCGCGCTGATGTTGACGCGCCCGGCCGGCGCCTCCGGGCGCGAGGCCACGACGAGCAGGTCGATCGCGCCGTCGCCGGCGCGCACGACCTCTGCGCCGAGCGCGGCGCCGAGCGCCTGCGCGGTGCCGTTCGCGCCGCCGGTCGGGACGTCGGCGAGCAGGCCGATGCGCCGGATCGCCGCATCGGGGCGCTCGCGCAGCTTGGCAGGCGCGATCGCGACCGCGCACGGGCCGCCCTCCAGCAGACGCTGCGCCGAGGTGCCGGGATGGACGGTGCCCGGCGCGGTGCGGTACTCCGATCCGAACACGATCACGTCGGCGCCCTCCTGCTCGGCGAACGCCCACAGGCCCCCGCCGGTCGAGGCGCTGGCGACGACGTGCAGCGGCGCGTCCGGCTTCCCGATCGCCTCCGCCCCGCGGCGCAGCAGGTCGCGCGCGGCGTCCTCCTCGAGGTCGCGTTCGGCCTGCGGGGTGTGGCGCACGTACGCGAGGGAGACCTCGCCGCCCGCCGCCGCCAGCAGCCGCCCGAGCGCGAGCGCGTCGCGGTCGTTGTCGGTGTCGTCGTAGGAGATGATGATCTTCGCTGCCATGTCGGCTCCCGAGGATTCGCGGGTGTCTGACGGGTCGCCGAGGAGCCTGCCACCGCGCCAGCTCGCGCGCCAGCGAAGCTCTTGATTTCGGGGATAAGCTGCGCTGATGCTGAACGTGGCGCGGCTGCGGGTCCTCGTCGAGGTCGTCGCGCGCGGCTCGTTCTCGGGCGCCGCCGACGCGCTTTCCTACACGCAGTCGGCCGTCTCGCAGGCGATCGCGACGCTGGAGGCGGAGACCGGCGCGACGCTGCTCGTGCGCGACCGCCGCGGCGTGCGCCCAACCGCCGCCGGCACGGCGCTCGTCGCGCACGCCGAGGCGGTCCTCGCGCGCTTGCGGCTCGCCGAGGACGAGCTGGCGGCGATCCAGGGCGTGCGCGCCGGCCGGCTGCGGATGGCGTCGTTCCCGACGGCGGGCGCGACGCTGATGCCGCACGCGATCGCCGCCTTCCACGCCGCGCACCCGGGCGTCGAGCTGAGCCTCGCCGAGGACGAGCCCGAGCACGTCGCGCCGCGCCTGCGCGACGGCGAGCTCGATCTCGCGCTGCTGTTCGAGTTCCCCGGCAACGGGCTCGCGCTCGGCAGCGGGATCGAGCGGCGGGCGCTGCTCGACGATCCGCTGCACGCGGTGCTGCCGGCCGGCCATCCGCTCGCGCGCGAGCCGCAGCTCCAGCTCGCGCAGCTGCACGACGTCGCGTGGGTGCAGACGTCGGCCGCGAGCCCGTGCGCGCGGCACGTCGTGCGCATGTGCCATGCGGCCGGCTTCGAGCCGCAGGTGTCGTTCGAGAGCGACGACTACGAGACGGTTCAGGGCCTCGTCGCCGCCGGCGTCGGCGTCGCGCTCGTCCCGCGCCTCGCGCTCGCGCGCGTGCGCGACGACGTGGCCGTGCGCGCGCTCTCCCCCGATCCCCCGTTGCGCCACATCGTCGCCGCGACGGCGGCGGGAGCGGGAGCCGCTCCGGCCGCCGTCGCGATGATCGACATCCTCGCGGCCGTCGCGCGCCGCTACGAGGACGGCGTCGCGACAGCCTGAAAGGAAGCGGGGAGATCGACCCAGGAGGTGCCTTGGCGCGACCTCCCCGCCGCTTGAACGTCCCGGTCCTCAGCCCCCCTCGGCCGGCGAGGCCGCCGCGTAGGCGGGCGCCGGGATGCCGTTGGGGAACCCGAGCGAGGGCACGTCGGACGGGTACACCTCGTGCCCGTGGACGGCGAGGTCGCCTTCCTCGAGGTCCTTGTCGGCCATCCGCAGCGGGACGAACAGGCCGATCAGCTTCAGCAGCACGAACGTGCCGATCGCCGAGAAGCCGATCACCCACAGCGCGGTGATCGCCTGGTGGCCGAGCTGCGCCGAGCCGCCGCCGAAGAACACACCGGCGATCCCGGGCAGGTTCGCGGTTCTGCCGCGCCCGATGTACTCGATGATGTGCGGGTCGGCGAAGAAGCCGACGAGCAGGCCGCCGGCGAGGCCGGCGAAGCCGTGCGTGTAGATCACGCCGAGCGTGTCGTCCACGCTGCGGAACGGCCGCACGCGCGAGAGGTAGTAGTAGGCGAAGTAGACGATCGTCGTGCCGATCAGGCCGATCGCCGCCGCGCCCCAGCCGTTCACGAAGCCGGCCGCCGGCGTGATCGCGACGAGGCCGACGATCATGCCGTTGACCGAGCCGATCAACGACGGCTTGCGGCCGGTGATGTAGTCCCACGCGACCCAGCCGAGGAACGCGCACGCGGTCGCGAGGTTCGTGTTGATCACGCCCACCGCGGCGTTGACGCCCGCGTAGTACGGGTCGCCGCCGTTGAAGCCGTTCCAGCCGAGCCACAGCAGGCCAGCGCCGGTGGCCACCATGAGGAGGTTGTTCGGCGCGTCGATCTCGCGGTCGCGCTGGAGGCGCGGCCCGATCACGGCGGCCGCGACGAAGCCGGAGACGCCCGCCGCGAGGTGGATGACGTAGCCGCCCGAGTAGTCGAGCGCGCCGTGTTGGGCCCACCAGCCGCCGCCCCAGATCATGAACGCGTTGACCGTGTAGATGAGCGAGGACCACAGCAGCACGAACGGGATCCACGCCTTGAAGTTGAAGCGCCCGAGCACCGAGCCGAGCAGCAGCAACGGCGTGATCGCGGCGAACACGAACTGGAAGTACGCGAGCGTCGCGGTCGGGAAGTGGAACGGCGGGCCGCTCGCGATCAGCGGGACGGCCGCCTGATCCTGGAGCCCGTGCGCGGAGAGGATGCTCCCCGGCTTGCCCCACATGTTCGCGAAGATGCCTGACTTGGCCCCGAAGATGTGCATCGGGTGGCCGAAGCCCATTTTGAAGCCGAACAGCACCCAGGTGATGAGCACCAGGGCGAATGCGATGAACGACATCATCATCGCGTTGACGGACCAGCGCTTCTGCATCACGCCGCCGTAGAGGACGACGAGGCCCGGCACGCTCATCAGGCCGACGAGCGTCGCGGCGGTGAGCTGCCAGGCGTTGTCGCCCGAATTCAGCCATGTCGGATACGCAGACCACATGATGGTGGTTCCTTCTCCTTTGCTGTCGCCGCGCCTCGGCGGCCCTCCTGGATCGAGGCGACAGCTTCGCGCGCGCGGGCGTGTTCCCAATATCGACATTGGGCCAAAAACGCGCTTGTACAGATGGACAGCAGGAGTCCCGCGCGCGCCCGCGAGCGGGCTACAGTGCCGCCATGCCCGTCGAAGGTCAGTGGGAGCGGCAGCAGACGCCGCTGCGCCACTTGACGCGCCGTGAGCTGCGCCTGGTGCAGGGCTTTCTCGCGGTCCTGCTGGTCGCCGCCGTCGCGGGCGTGGCGCTCGCCGTCTCGCAGTCCGCGCCGCCGGTGCCGCACGGCTGCATCCAGGTGACCGGCGGCAGCACGATGGGCGCCGTCAACTACCGCGTCTGCGGCGAGGATCGCGCGGCCTGGTGCCGCCAGGTGGCCGGCCGCGACGATCCGACCTCGCTGAAGGTCGCGGCGCGCTGTCGCGCGGAGGGGATCAGCCCCCGATCAACGCAGTCTTGAGTCGCTCGATCGCGTCGACGGGCGTCGGATCGACCCCGCGCAGGATCGCGAGGTAGAACGAGACGAGGTCGCCGAGCACGACGAGCGAGACGAGCCGCTCGACGCGCGTCTCGCCGCGCGTCTCGACGCGGAACGAGCCGGCCGCGCTCGCGCCGATCAGGCCACGCGTCAGCTCGATCCGCTGCCGGATGCGGGGGTGCAGGTCGGAGTCGTCGAGAAACACGGTGCTGAAGGCGCCCAGCTCGGCGGCGCCCGCCCAGCCGGCGACCTCGTTGTGGTCGAGCTCC
>Ga0134125_10000362_pt1 | contig 62303 bp, 42 predicted proteins | sample KB31751_FD_96464 | JGI IMG/M metagenome (GOLD analysis project Ga0134125, IMG submission 96464) | Terrestrial soil microbial communities with excess Nitrogen fertilizer from Kellogg Biological Station, Michigan, USA - KB3-175-1 | ecosystem: Environmental > Terrestrial > Soil > Unclassified ... | reverse complement strand
GTAGCTTGCAGTCCTTTTTTGGGATCTTTTCCCACAACCTTGCTGGCGTCCATGCCCAGAATATCCGCCAGGCCCTTCATGGGGAGCTTGTCCACTTTCATCGACGCCTCGTGCAGATCGATGAGACCGGCCTGCGTGAGGCTGACTGGTCCCTTGATCTCGAAGTGGAGGGGGATCGCTTTCTTAAGGTGGCCGGAAATTTTGATTTCGTCGCCGTCGGTTTCCAGTGCCAGATCGTTGAGCTTGTCTTGGTTTATGTGAGTCTTCAGCAGCTTGCTCAAGTCTTGTGCGCGAATGAAGGCGTTGCCCGAGCGAACAATCACATCTTCAATCTGCTTTGGGGCACCGTTGGCGCCGGCCTGAGCGGGCTTGCCTGATTCAATCTCGGAATCGAAGCCGGAGAGGTTGATCGGCACTCCGTCCTTGGTGAACAGCGTTCCCGAATGGATGATGAGACGCCGCTCCTCGGTGCCCGGGCTCTTGGTGTTGTGCTTGTCGTTGTCGGCCAGAGTGGCTCCGATCCCGGCGCTGATCAGCGCCGCGAACACCACAGGTCTCGTCCAGTTCATAGATCGGAGCAGCATGGCAAGCGTTGGCTTCTGTGACATTGGATGCGAGATCATGCCGATGCAGTGCTCCTCAACCTGCCCATCGGAAGGGCAGTTGTCGTATTCACAATCAATGGGGTAAATCAGGGACGGTGATCTGCCTTTTTCCATCAAATCGGCAGAACTGCACGGTTCCCGGCCAAAGAGCCCTACCGGCGGCGATTAAGGCCCACAAATCACGGGAGGTCCTTCGGCCAAATGAGGGCCTCAGGATGACAGCCATTGGGGGCATCCTGTTCCGGGAAACATGGGGAAAACATGGAACAGGAAGCTGTGAAGAAATTGGGATTGCATCGCATTTCGAGTTTCGCGTACACCATTTGTTTCGCGGTATCAGGTGAGAACTGAATCGGGGCATATAGCGCATGCTCAAGCGGCAGTTTGCTCTGCGTGAAAGGCAGAACCCTCCGCTGCGGCTTCGCTGTTGTCTTGCTCACTCCGGGCGGGTTCCATTTCAAGCAGTTTCGAGCGCAAATCGATTTGTTCGAGCGCGATGCGCGCGAGCGAAGTAAGAATTGAGAGTTGAGATGCGCTGAACTGGCGCGGCACACGATCGACGATGCACACCACGCCGAGCGCATAACCATCATCGGTAAGAATCGGCGCAGCCGCATAAAAACGGACGCCGAATTCTTGAATCAGCGGATTACAGACGAATCGCGAATCTTGAGGGGCATCGGCCAGCGCAAGAACCTGCGATTGCTGAATGGTGTGATGGCAGATCGTCAGTTCCCGCGGCACCTCGGAAACTTCGAGGCCGATGTTGGATTTGAACCAAACGCGCTTCGAATCAATTAACGCGACCATTGCCACCGGGACGTCGAACACTCGAACTGCAACTTGAGCCAACTCGTCGAAGACCTGTTCGGCTTTGGTGTCGAGAATTTTGCGCTTGCAAACTTGCTCCAGCCTCCCTGCCTCCATTCGACGCCGGCTCTGCTCCAGAATGGTCTCGGGCTCCTCGTTTAAAAAGCGGTTTGCGAGCTCTACACGGTTCCACAAACCCAGCTTGTCGAAGACGGAATGCAGAACGTTTTTCACGATCTGCTCCGTAATCGTCAATTCTGAAGCAATTTCCCGATTCGAATAGCCACACGCTGCAAGTCGCGCAACTTCGAATTGACGCGCGGAAAGTTGTGAAGAGTGCTGCTCCATCTGATGCCCTCAGTGTAGGAAGTGGATGATTGAACCCGTGCGCATCCCAATTGTGAGTTCGTGAACGCGTCACCTTGAAGTTATTCGATGCACTTCGAATGCGCCAAAACAGATCGGAGTCATACAAAACATGATGGAAGTTGCTTTCTGGCTGTAGTTGGCGCATGACGCGCGCTCTAGCGCGAATGTAACGGCGCTTTCGATCTAGTCCTTCTTCGTCCTAGTCCTTCTGCGCCCTCTCGCGGTCTTCTGCTTAAAAAACGAAAGTTTGGATCGGTAAGGTTTGCAGCGGGCATCAGCGCTACGGATGCTGACTTCATACCGAGCGGAGTACAGCAGCGAACTGAAGTCGTATTGGCTTCATCCGATGCCACAAACAATCCGGGGGTCGCAGAAAGGCGCGGGCCGCAACAAGGCCTGCGCCTTTCGCGCGAAAGAAGCTGAGTTCCGGGCCAGCAAAGGAGGATTTCATGTTTGACGGACTATTCCAGCCCATGCATCTACTGGTGATCCTGGTGATTGCGTTGTTTGTTTTTGATCCAAAAAGGATCTCTGAACTGGGCAAGGGCCTCGGCGACGGTATCCGCTCATTCAAGGGCGCGATACGGGATCCGGAGAAAGCTCCCGAAACGGGCACTCCTGCCGTCAGTACACAAGTGACGAATGAGAGAGCGTCGTAGCCCGTGGCCATCGAACTTCTATTTGTGCTGCTGCTCGCGTACCTGTTGCTCGGCCCCAGGAAGTCGGCCAGCTTGGCGCATAAAGCTGGAGGCCTTCTTGCACAGTTCAACAAAATAAAGACCGAACTGAAAACCTCGGTCAGCAGCGAGCTTGCGCGCATAGATTCCGATTCGGGAACAACATCCAGCATTGCCATGCCCGAGAGGACGCCAGCTCTGAGCGCCCTGAGAGCTCAACTCGCAACTCAACCGGAAATCTCTTCATCCACCGCAACTCAACCCGCAGCAGTCCCGCTCAATCATTCCCCTGAAGGACAACGAGGCGACTTATGACAGAAAAATTGCTCACAAAACTGAACGGCATCGAATTCTCGCGCCGCGACTTCGCCAGGAAGCTCGGCTTCACCGGAGCCGGGCTTGCGGGCGTGGCCGTGCTTGGAGGCCTGGCGACACGAAAGGCCTTCGCCGACGACGGAGACAACGACGCAGACGACAAGCCTGCCGCAACCGACATCGACATTCTCAACTTCGCTCTGAATCTCGAATATCTCGAAGCAGAGTTTTACACCATCGCCACTTTCGGCACGACCATCGAAGGCGCAGGGCTCATTCCGGCCAGTGCCGTTTCGGGACCGACACTTGGGCCGGCCCACACGGTGCCTAATTTTGCCAGCTCTGACATAGCGTATCTGGCCAGCGCTCTTCGAGACGACGAGCAGGAGCACGTGCTGTTTCTTCGCAAGGCGTTGGGCGATGCCGCGGTGCCGAAACCGACGATCGACCTCACTCCGCTTGCCAATGCACTGGCTAACGATGAAGGTTTCATCGTTGCTGCCGCCGAACTCGAGTCGGTGGGCGCCAGCGCGTACGCCGGCGCAGCACCGATGATCCAGAGCAAGGATGTTCTCGATGCGGCTGCTCGGATTGCTCTCACTGAAGCGCAGCACACCGGCGCGATGTGGACGGAGGTTGTGCGCCGCGGATTCGCTGTGCCTGCCGTCGATCAGAAACTAACGTCGCCAGGACCAACAAATCCTTTCTTCGTCGACAAGTCGGGACTAACGATTCCGCGAACGGTCCAGGAAGTCCTGGCCATCGTGAAACCGCTTTTCCCGAATGGCCTGAACGGAAATATCAAGTAGTCCTCCCTTAAAACTGAGGGCCCGATTTGAGTTGTGAATACCGGCCCTCAGTCTCTTTTGAAAGCAGGGAAAATCGTATGGACAAAACAGAAGAACGTGAGCGGAAGATTCTGAGCTCATGGAAGGACATCGCAGTCTACATGGGTCGCGGAGTTCGCACCGTTCAACGCTATGAACACCTGGGCCTGCCGGTGATTCGGCTCAATGGGCACCTTCAGAGTTCGGTGATGGCATTCGCCGACGAAATCGATGATTGGATCAGGGGAACCGCAATGCGTTCTTCCGCTCCCATCATGCCCATCGGGGTCGCCGAATGGGAGCGATTGTCTGCGCTCGTTCAGCGACTGAAACGGAAATTGAAGAGCTGCGAAAGCTTGCGATCGCGCCCCTCAGCAAAGCAGAGGTCCGGACACAACGTTTGGAGCCAACCAAGGTTCTAAGCGCCAGTTCGCATGTGGGGTAGAACGGCAAACCGGGACAAAACATAACGTATTCTCCTGGGCAGACAGTTCTTGCAAGCGTCCGGACGGGCGAAAACATGGGGACCAGAGGGGACCTTCCTGGACCGGGAACACCTTTGGCGGTCTGCGGTTTTAAAGGAGAATGCGTTCCATGTGGCGCCGGCTTTCCCAGATTAGAACTTCAAGACGAGTCCACCGCCGGCAAAGACGCTGTGCTGCGTGGCCGCGTAGGGATCCCCGGTATAGAACTCGCGGATTTCAGCACGAAATCCGAGGAGAGGGATGTGAGTGCCTATATCCACGCCGGCGCCCGCCCCAAGTGCTCCGCGCGTAGCGGAGGAATTACTAAAGCCGCTCTTGGGCGAGAAGTGCCCGAATCCCCCACCAAGTGAGAGAAAAGGAGACACTAAGGGTAGCGAAAACTTAATCCTCAATCCGGGAGTAAAGAACAGTTGGGAAAAATTGCCGACGCCACTCCCACTCCGATTAGGCGCTACCATTACGGGCAGCTCAAGGTGTAAGGAGACAAAATCAAGATTCAACACCCGATGAGCAAAGGTTCCTTCGAATGCGAGGATTCGGACATCCAACGGTGGGACAAGGCGGGAAGCCCGCGGTATTTATCGGGTTACTGACGGAATTAGGACTGAAAATTCCTCCTGCGGAGACGGATACGTCATTCGCTTGACCATAACCGGCTGTGGAGATGCATACTGCAACGCACAATGAGAGGAGCAGAAGCAAAGCTCTGCTTGCCATCGGAGCCTCCGCACACGCACAAACTTCGAGTAGAGATTATAGGGTGAGAGCGAAGCTTACCCCTGCGATTTCGGCCCAGCCTGTTCGACCCAGGATCAGGAGAAAGAGTATGAAAATCACAATCAAGGTATTACGGTCCGCTGGAAGCCGCGAAATGTAGGAGACGGGACGTTCCCGAATCAGGAAAACGAATGAGATTATGTTCTGTGTATCCCGGCTTTTCCAATTTGTCCCGAGGTTCTGTCGAAACTGTGCTGCTCTCTTGAAACTATCCCGTCCTTGTCGAATCCAAACGCCAGCCCAGTGAACGCTTCTATTTCGGACTGCGCTCGCGACTGAGGCTTGCAAATTTTAATGACAAGGACACGAATGTCTGTAAGAAAGATTGCGCTCTCACTCCTGATTGTGATTGTGCCCATCCTCACGGGGTGCGGCGGCTCTAACAGTTCCAGTCCATCTGGTCCTCCAGTTACGGCTATGGCACGGTTTGCGCTTGTGGCCAACGTGTCCTCGAACAGCATTTCCACGTATGCGATCGATGGTCACACGGGCCAGCTGACTCCCAAAGCCACAGTGCCTACGGGCGGTGTGACGTCGAGGATCGTGGCACTCGAGCCTTCAGGACGTTTCGCGTTTGTCGGCAATTTTGGTTCAAATGACATTTCCGTATTCGCAGTCGACGCCAATAGCGGCAGCCTGACCATGGTGGGTTCAACTGTTCCCGCGGGCAGTGGCCCCCGCTCCATCGTCGTTGGGCCGACAGGAAATCTTCTTTATGAAGTGAATCAGCAGGCCGACAACATTTCTGGATTCTCAATAAATTCCGCTACTGGCGCGCTCACTGCTCTTACTGGCACAGTTGCGACAGACGACGCGCCGGTCGAGCTCAAGTTTCATCCGTCAGGGCATTTCGCCTATGTGGCCAACTTCAACTCCGGCGATGTAACGGTGTACGGAGTCGACAACTCGGGAGCTTTGGGACTCCTTGGGGCGGTTCCGATCGGATTAAATCCGACTTCGATCGGCATAGAGCCATCGGGAAGGTTCGCATATGTCGCTACCTTGGCTTCGAATCAGATCACAGCTTTCACGATCGATCAGACCAGCGGCGCGTTAACACGGCTAAGTCCATCGGTGAGCACCGGTGATGGCCCAACCTCAGTTCTTGTGGATGCGAAGGGACGATTCGTCTACGTGACGAACGCGATTGAAGGTAATGTCAGCATCTTTGCGATCGATGTCGCGACCGGCGCGCTCAGGCCGCTTTCCACCGTACTGGCGGGCACGAATCCCGTTGCGTTGACTCTGGATTCGTCTGGCCTGTTTGCCTATGTTGCGAACCAGGGCTCAGACAACGTGACGACATTCGCGGTCGATCCGACTACCGGCGCCTTGACTCCCGCCGGCCCGGCAGTTGCTGCCGGAACGGGACCCGCGTCGGTGATACTCGTGAGGTAGATGACCCGTCCAATGCCCAGCGCTGAAGGCCGCTCTTATCGGTGTTATCCGTGGCTTCCGTGTAGTCCGCGTCGTGTTTTGGTTTTGCTCTGGGAAGAGAGCGACAGCTTCGATGCGTGGATCGTCTCCGTCCAAAAGCAGGACAAAATCTTTTAGATTCCCAATGGAAAAAGGTGAGCCACCGCGACTGGATGCGCAGCGAAGAGGCACTCCCCGGGTTCGCAAAACGATGCAGACGGGCATGTTATCTTTAAATACAAGAAGAGTAGTTGCTCGTTGTACGGCCATCGGCTCTGCCTGCCCGTTTTCTACTTTGAGCCCTACTTCTGCAAGTCCTTCCTCATAAGGCATACAAAAGAATCATGATTTCTGTTTGCAACGTAAGCATGCGCTACGGCGCCAAAGTCCTGTTCGACGATGTCTCCACCACATTCACGGCTGGCAAGCGCTATGGCTTGACCGGACCGAACGGCGCCGGAAAGTCCACGCTGATGAAGATTCTCACCGGAGAGCTCGAGCCCCAAAAGGGGAACGTAGTTCGTCCACGCAAGCTCGGAGTTCTGCGCCAGGACCAGTTCGCCTTTGACGCCTATCGCGTGATCGATACGGTGATCATGGGCAACCGTCGTCTGTGGGAGGCGATTGAAGAGCGCGAGCGGTTGTTCACCAAAGAAAACATGACGGACGAAGACGGCATGCGCTTGGGCGAGCTCGAAGGCATCGTCGCCGAAGAGGATGGATACACAGCCGAAAGCGATGCTGCCGTTCTGCTCGACGGCTTGGATATCACCGAAGAGCTGCATGAGCAGAAGATGGGTAACCTCCAGGGCGGACAGAAAGTCCGCGTGCTGCTCGCGCAGGCGTTATTTGGCCATCCGCAGGCGCTCCTACTGGACGAACCCACCAACCATCTCGATCTCGATTCGATTCACTGGCTGCAGGATTTCCTGATTCGGTACGAAGGCGCGCTGATCGTCATCTCGCACGATCGCCACTTCCTCAACAGCGTGTGTACGCACGTAGCCGACATCGATTACGAAACTGTGATTACCTACACCGGCGGATACGACGATATGGTTATGGCCAAGACACAAGTGCGCTCGCAGATCGAGGCCGACAACGCGCAGCGTGAGAAAAAGATCGCGCAATTGAATCAGTTCATCGCACGCTTCTCCGCCGGCACACGTTCCAGCCAGGTTATGTCGCGCAAGAAAGAAGTCGAGCGGCTGCAGACGACGGAACTGGCAAAGTCGAACATCGCGCGTCCGTACATCAAGTTTGCGATGAATCGCCCATCGGGCCGTCATGCGCTCGAGTTCAAAGATGTTTCGAAGAGCTACGGCGAGAAGACGGTAATCGAGAGCTTCGGCGCCGCTGTCAATCGCGGGGAGAAGGTCGCAATCATCGGCCGCAACGGCGCAGGCAAGACCACACTGATCCGGTCGCTGCTCGGCAATGCTCCCGGAATGAACGGTGAAGGTCTCACGATCAATTCCGGCGAGGTGAAGTGGGGACACGAAGTGCAGATCGGCTATTTCGCTCAGGACCATCGCCAGTCGATCGAACCGGGTCTGAGCACGCTCGACTGGCTGCGTCAGTTCGACGCCAAAGCCTCAACCGAAGAGCTGCGCGGGCTACTCGGCCAGATGCTCTTCCAACGCGACGAAGCGTTGAAGCCTGTCGAAGCCCTGTCGGGCGGGGAGGCAGCGCGTCTGCTGTTCTGCAAGACCATGCTGGAAAAGCCCAACGTGCTGGTGCTCGACGAACCCACAAACCACCTCGATCTCGAATCAATTAACGCGCTGAACATCGCACTGCAACGCTACGAAGGCACACTCTTCCTGGTCACGCACGACCACGATCTAATCGAGGAAGTCGCAACCCGCGTATGGCACTGCGAGCACGGCAAGGTGGAAGACTTCAAAGGAACGTACGACGAGTACACCGCGAACGTTATGGCCTAGCGAAGGTCCGCGTCGATTGTTCACTTGTACTCTGTCTCTGGATCAGCTTCAAATCGCATGGACCCACGGGCGTCGTTGACAACTTCCTGAACCGCGGCGACTACTAATTCCGGGCGATAGATCTGCACGTAGCGATCGCTTCCTTTTGCGACAATCCTCTTACTTCTTGATGAGAGGCCTCGTAACTCCTCCTGCATCTTAGCCCACGTGTCCTCAGCCTTTGCTGCCTTCGCGGGAGGAAAGAAGCGCCGGAAGGCGCCGACCTGCGGATCGTGCGAGAGGATTACTAGTGGCATATCGCCGAACGGTCCAGTCTTAGCCGGCATGGAGCCATCCTCGTCTTGGGCTTGTGCCTCCTCTGCGCGCCAGGCTCGAAGCCGACAGTATTGCGCAGCAGCTTCGGGAGCCAACCGATTCCATTCATTGGGCTGGTTCGGGAAGGTGTAAGTTTTGCGACACCAGCCGAGAATTCGCGCCAGTCCTAGTGGCACACTCCAAAACATCGCTTCGCGGCGCGCGGCAGATACAAAGCGATGAAACCTGTCAGGAGTGCTCGTAGCACGGGTGAATGGGGCGCGATGATGCATATCGGGATGGACTGGATCGACAAGCACCATCCCCACCACTTGTTCGCGATGCCGCGAGGCGAACATGCGCACGTTGAGCGCACCATATTCGAAGGCAACGAGAAGATAAGGGCCAGGAACTCCAGCGCGGGTGAGAAGGCGATCGAGTTCCTCGGCAACATTCGAACTGGTGCGTGGCTCGTTCGGTGCGTCGCTCCAGCCAAAGCCGGCGCGATCATAGGAACAAACACGAGTAAATCTAGAAATCTGAGGTTGAATCAGCTGCCACACAACCAGGGAATCGTTTGGACAGCCTCCATGATGACGGTGGGAGTCCCCATGCCAGTGCAGTTGATGTGAAGACGCAGCCCGCCGATGTCGACGAGCTTCCCGCGAGGAGGATAGCGATGGTTGTCCCATACGGTCATGACGAACTGAAATATGGCACCGGCCGCGACAAGCAAGGCCACTGCCGTAATGAACCATTTCAGGACACGCCATGATCGCCATGGGGGTCGGTTCTCCACCGCATTGGACACGGTTGCATATTGTGCCATCTCGTAGGACTCGATGAAAGGTAAGTCGCGAATCCTGTTCCATAACAACAAAGATCTATTTCAGTTGTGAGTTGAAAGCTCTTTCACAATGTTGGTGACGAAAGCCTTTGCGTCGCCGAACAGCATCAGCGTGTTTTCCATGTAATACAGCGGGTTATCGATGCCGGCAAAGCCCGGATTCATGCTGCGCTTGATCACCATCGTGGTGTGCGCCTTATCCACATCGATCACCGGCATTCCGAAAATGGGACTTGATTTATCCGTCTTGGCCGCCGGATTGGTCACGTCGTTGGCGCCGATCACCAGCGCCACATCGGTTTGTGGTAAGTCGCCGTTGATTTCATCCATCTCCTTCAAGTGGTCGTAAGGCACATCGGCTTCGGCGAGCAGCACGTTCATGTGACCGGGCATGCGGCCGGCGACAGGGTGAATGGCGAACTGCACATCGACTCCGCGCTTGATGAGCGCGTCATATAACTCTCGGACCTTATGCTGTGCCTGGGCTACAGCCATGCCATAGCCAGGAACGATCACAACCTTGCGCGCGATCTCCAAAATTCCGGCGGCATCTTCGGGCGAGGCGCTGCGCACCGGCCGTTCTTCCTTCGCAGCCGCAGCCGACGTCGTAACCTGGCCGAAGGCTCCGAACAGAACGTTCGTAAACGACCGGTTCATGGCCTTGCACATGATGACGGAGAGAATGAATCCGGAAGAGCCATCGAGCGCTCCCGCGACGACCAGCACCTTGCTGTTCAGAACAAATCCGAGCAGAGCGGCAGAAAAGCCGGCATATGAGTTCAAGAGTGAAATCACCGTTGGCATGTCGGCGCCGCCGATGGGCGTGACTAAGAGGACTCCGAATCCGAGCGCGACGACGACCATAATGGGAAACAACCACGCTTGCGCAGGATTGATTACCATCAGGATCGCGAGCAGCAATGCCAGGCCAAGCACGGCCAAGCTCACAATGTTCTGCCCGCGATAGACGATCGGCCGCTGCGGCAAAATCTCCTGCAACTTGCCGGCGGCGATCAAGCTTCCTGTAAACGTTAACGATCCTATGATTACTTCGAGCCCGATCTCGCCCATTTGAAAGCGGGTCACACGGGGAACGCCGACGTAGTACTCGGCGATTCCGATCATCGCAGCCGAAGCTGCGCCGAAGGCGTGGCTCAAAGCAGTTCGCTGCGGGACGGCGGTCATCTTCACCAAGCCCAACGGAATGCCGACGGCCGCGCCGATGATGAGTGTGATGATGATCCACTTGTACTGAACGATCTCGGGGTTAAACAACGTTGCGGCGACTGCGATGGTTGCGCCGATTTCGCCGGCGAGCACGCCCCAGCGTGCCGTGGTTGGGGAGCTCAGCCATTTCAGGGAAAGAATAAAGAGAATGACTGCTGCGACATAGGCGAAGTCGAGATACTGCTGAACCGCGGCGATGGTCATCATTGCTTCGCCTTCCCAGCCTTGAACATGCGCAGCATGCGGTCAGTGATAAAGAAACCGCCCACCATGTTGCTGAACGATGCAGCGATGGCAACCGCGCCCAGCACGGTGGTGAGCGCCGTCTCATGCCGCCCGGCGATGATGATTGCCGCGACCACCACGATTGCGTCGAGCGCGTTTGTCAGCGACATCAGCGGCGTGTGCAGGAGCGGCGAGACCCGCTTGATGAGCTCAAAACCGCAAAACCCCGCCACAATAAAGACGTAAACGTTAGAGATAAAATCAGGTGGCATTTGCACTCCTTTTGGTCAACGAAACGGGTCGCAATTTGTACCGCGAGTATATCTGAGAAGAATGCCTCGAGAATTCGTGGCGTTGAGATTCGAATAATTTTCAGCAGGAAGATCTGGCGTACATGCCATCTCAATTCGGGATTTGTCGCTGCACTGCCCCGCCGGTTCTCAAGAATTCATCTACCACATTGGCAGAACTCCGGTTGTTGCAGTCACATCTAGTGTCCCTCACCGGGGACGATCACGCGCTGGCTATTTGGAACCAGCCGGGCCGGGTCTTACTACCTGCACCTGAGATTTCAGATCAGCTCAACAAGGGCAACATCTGTGGTAGCGTCTTGCTCGCCATCAGATACGTCTCGCATGGTACCTGTGGTGAACGTTTACGGATTGGCGAAGATTTGCGACCATGTCGCATGTTCCGAATCTGGCGAAGTGCCTGGTTTTTCTTATTCTGTGTTTTTTCCCAGCTTTCTTCCTTGGCCCAAACAACGAACTCAACACCCGTCGTCTCCGCCGATGACTATGCGCGTGCGGAAAAGTTCATGCCCTACAACACGACTCCGCTGGTATTGGGCACCGTGCGTCCGTCGTGGTTAAAGAACGATCGCTTCTGGTTTCGCGACGTCACTCCGGAGGGCAGCGAGTTTGTTGTGGTCGATGCGGAAACCGGCAAGCGCTCAAGTTTGTTTGAGCATTCGAAGCTTGCGGCCGCGCTTTCGTCCGCCGCTAATGCCAAGTACGAGGCAAAGCATCTTCCCTTCGAGCAAGTCGAACTCTCGCCCGATGGGCAGACGGTCGAGTTCAACCTCAAAGGACGCCGCTGGAAATGCGACGTTCAAGGTACTCAGTGCAGCGCGGAAGGAGGACGCGAAACGAATGGTGAGGAGCCGCCCCTTCCGCCGATTCCTGGCGCTCCACCGATGCGCATGGATGTTCCCTCGCCCGACGGCAAGCGCACGGCGTTCATCCGCAACTGGAACTTGTGGATGCGCGATGTTGCGACGGGCAAAGAGACCCAGCTCACTACCGACGGCATAAAGGACTTCGGCTACGCCACCGACAACGCGGGCTGGACGCACAGCAATCGCGCAATCCTCGTTTGGTCGCCTGACTCAAAGCACATTGCCAGCTTCCAGCAGGATCAGCGCGGCGTTGGCGAGATGTATCTCGTGCGCACGCAAGTCGGACATCCCACGTTGCAGGCCTGGAAGTATCCGCTGCCCGGCGATGACGTGGTCACGACCATCCAGCGGGTTGTGATCGATGTCGATACTCCGCGCGTCGTGCGCTTCCAGATGTCGCCCGATCAGCATCACGGGACGCTGTGCGATCACCTCGTCTGCCGCGGCGGCGAGTGGAGCGATGTGCAGTGGAGTCCTGACAGCACGAAGGTCGCGTTTGTCTCGACTTCGCGCGATCACAAGCAGGAGTGGCTGCGTGTCGCGGACGCCTCGACTGGCGTCGTGCGCGAGGTAATGCAGGAGACCGTGCCAACCTATTACGAGTCAGGTGCAGGACGCGTGAATTGGCGGTATTTGCCTGCCTCAAACGAGATCGTCTGGTATTCAGAGCGCGACAACTGGGGACATCTTTATCTGTACGATCTCTCCACCGGCAAGCTGAAGAATCAGATCACTAGTGGAGAATGGGCAGTTACGCAACTGCTTCAGGTCGATGAGAAAAATCGCCAGCTGTATTTCCTTGCTGTTGGGCGAGAGAAAGGAACCAATCCGTATTTCGCTCACCTCTATCGCGTGGGCTTCGACGGCAAGAATGTTTCCCTGCTCACTTCTGAAACGGGAAATCATGAAGTGTCGTTCTCTCCTTCGGGGAAGTACTTCGTCGATAGCTACTCGCAGCCCGACGTTCCGCCCGTCAGTGTGCTCCGTGACAGCAATGCGAAGGTGATCGCGACGCTCGGCAAGGCCGACATTTCCAAGCTGGTCGCGAATGGATGGAAGCCGCCGATCCCATTTACTGTGAAAGCCCGCGACGGCAAGACTGACCTCTACGGACTGATGTTCAAGCCGACGAACTTCGATGCAAGCAAGAAGTATCCGATCGTGAACCACATCTATCCCGGGCCGCAGGGAGGCAGCGTCGGCAGTCGCTCGTTCTCTGCGAGTCGCGGCGACGCACAGGCACTGGCCGAGTTGGGATTTATCGTCATCGAGCTCGACGGCATGGGGAATCCGCTGCGCTCGAAAAGCTTTCACGACTTCTATGCCAAGGATCTGGGCGACAACACCTTGCCCGATCAGGTCGCAGGCATGAAGCAGCTTGCCGAGAAATATCCGTGGATCGATCTCGAGCGCGCCGGCATCTACGGCCACTCCGGCGGCGGCTACGCTGCCGCCGACGCCATGTTCCGATATCCCGATTTCTTCAAAGTGGGGATTTCCGAATCGGGAAATCACGACAACCGCGAGTACGAAGACGATTGGGCGGAGAAGTGGATGGGCCTGCTGAAGAAGAACTCAGACGGAACATCGAACTACTCCGATCAAGCCAACCAGCTGCTGGCGAAGAACCTGAAAGGACATCTGCTGCTCGCCCACGGCACCATGGACGACAATGTTCCGCCGTACAACACGCTGCTCGTTGTCGATGAACTCATCAAGGCCAATAAAGACTTCGATCTGCTGCTGCTTCCCAACCAGCGCCACGGATACGGCAATGCGAGCAACTACATGACGCGTCGGCGTTGGGATTACTTTGTCCGTTATCTGCTCAACGCCGAACCGCCGCACGAGTACCGGATGCATCCTCCGGCTGTGGCAGCTGGGGCGGGACAATAAATAAAAACGAGGAAAGAGAACCATGATTTCCAGGCGAGACTTCAGTATCCGGTTAGCAGGCATTGCGGGAATCGCCGTATCGGCGGGCCATGAGAATTTGCTTGAAGCTCAGGAAAGTGCTGCGAAACGTACCGCTTCAACTGCGAGTTCTTCTCCGGCCGTGGAAGCGGGACTTTCGCAAAACGAGCAGGCGGAAGTGGAAAGCAGATATCAGAACGTGATTCGAGTCTGGGGAGAGCGCCTCTCTGAGGAGCAGCGGGAACGGATACACCGAGTCCTGGTCGCCAATGCGCGAATGATGCAGCCGATGCGCGCCTTTCGGCTTGAAAACGGCGACCCTCCGGCAGAAGTCTTGCGTGTGACAACCGACAGCCCATCGGCGGCAGATGGCAAGCAAGAAAACCTGCAGGATAGGCCGCAATGAGCGAGGACCTGCTTTTTCTTTCCATCCGAGAACTCGGGGCGCTGATTCGCAAGCGGCAGGTTTCTCCCGTTGATCTGGCACAGCAGTACCTCTCGCGCAGCGAGAAGCTCGCCCCAAAATACAACGCTTACGTCAATCTCACGAGCGAATTGGCGCTGAAGCAGGCGAAGGCGGCTGAAGAAGAGCTCGCGGCAGGCCATGACCGCGGTCCGCTGCACGGGATTCCGTACGCGGCAAAAGATTTGATCGCAGTAGCGGGCTACCCGACAACGTGGGGAGCACGTCCGTTCCGCGAGCAAGAGTTTGATTACAACGCTACCGTCATCGAGAGACTGAACGCCGCTGGAGCGGTGTTGGTCGGCAAAGCTGCGATGATCGAACTCGCCGGTGGCTTGGGATATACAAACGGCTTCGCTTCATTCACCGGGCCGGCGCGCAATCCCTGGAACACCGATTACTGGACCTGCGGCTCGTCGAGCGGCTCGGGAGCTATTGTCGCAGCGGCGCTCGCGCCATTCGCTTTGGGATCGGATACTCGCGGATCGATCTTGTGTCCATCTTCCCATTGTGGGATTTCTGGATTAAGGCCGAGTTTCGGACGAGTGAGTCGCTATGGAGCAATGGCGATTGCCTGGACCATGGACAAGCTCGGTCCGATGTGCCGTACCGCCGAAGATTGCGGTCTTGTGCTCTCGGCCATCGCCGGGCACGATCCCAAGGATTACGACTCTCTTCCTCAGCGCCTTGCCGCCTTTTCCTATTCCGAATCCGGCTCTCGACCATTGCGAATCGGCAAGATCACGAATGCCTGGCGCAAGCTGCCTGCGGATCTCGAGAAGTCCGTTGACGACGCGATTCACGTGCTCGAGCAACATGGGGCCACGGTTCGCGATGTCCGCATTCCCGACGGAGCTTACGAGGAAGCTGCGGAGTTGACCATCCTCATCGAAGCCGCGTCGTCGTTTCAGGAACTTATCAAATCGGGAAAGTGCGCCGAACTCGACGATCCACTAGGCCGCGTGAATGGTTATGCGAGCATGGAATTTTCGGCCAACGATTATCTGCAAGTGCAAAGAGTTCGAAGATTTCTGCAGGCGAATGTCGACAAACTCTTCGACGAATTTGATGTGCTCACCACAGCGGCGGAAGATGGAGCTGCCTCGTTGCTGCATGAGCCGCCGCCGAAGACACCGACCCCGCCACGAGCGCGGCGAGGACCTCGGCCTGCACCAACTCCGGAGCCGGACGGAGTCTCGAGCTTGTGTGGCCTGCCGGCGATCAGCGTGCCCTGCGGATTCAGCGATAAGAAGCTGCCTCATGGAATTGTCTTCATGGCTCGCGCCCTTCAGGACGAAAAGGTAATCGCTGCCGCTCATCTTTTCCAGCAGCGCACGGATTGGCATCGGCAACGTCCGCCGGCGCCCGCATGAGAGGTGATTCTGCCCTGATCAAGGCTTCAGAATGCTTGCGTATCTCAGAGAGGATTTGCAGTCCCAAAATGGGCCAAAACAAGCTGCGTGCCAGCCTCTAGCCCGTCACCTCACATTCGCTCGTGGTACCCTGCTCCGCGTCTATGAATGGAAGAGTTGGATCGCGAAATTACCATATAGCTTCTGCGCTGATCTTCAGCGTCTCTGCAGCACTTCTAAGCTACACAACTGTTGCGCTTGCGCAATCTCGACTGCCGCTTGCTCCTGGTGCACACGTGGTGACTATCTCGCCACAGGGTGTTCGTGGTACGGAACCCTCAATCGCGGTTAATCCTAACAATCCAAATCAGGTCGTCGCTGCATTCCAGCCCGCCACGATCGCCTACTCTAGCGATGGCGCGCAGAGGTTCAACGTCGCCGAACTTCCGGCTGTTCCCGGCTGGCGCGGAGGTGGAGACGTTTGTGTAACGTTCGACAATGGCGGTCGCGTGTATCTGTCCACCCTGCACTTCGACAAACTTGGAAGTGTTTCTTATTGGGCCCATGGCGCAGGTCGCAACGGAATATTTGTGCGGCGCTCACCCGACGGAGGAAAAACGTGGGATGCTGATGCCACCGCAGTTAAGGCGTGGCAGGGCAATGAACCCGACATCCAGTGGGAAGATATGCCGCGCATTTTCGCCGACAACCGGCCGCACAGTCCATATGCCGGCAATCTCTATGTTGGTTGGATTGAGTGGCAGCTCGATAAATCCATCATCCTGTTCGCACGATCGACCGATCATGGCAAGACTTTCTCGCAACCGGTGCGCATCAGTACGCATGCCGGACTGCCGCGCGACGACAACGGCGCGCTGGTTGGTTTCGTTGGGGTCATTGGAGCGGATGGCACGATTGACGCCATCTGGAACGACGGCGAGACGATTGCTTTCACCCAGTCACACGACGGCGGAAAAACGTTCGCACCCTCGCGATCAGTCATCAACGTAGCCCCGCCGTACTTCGGAGGCGCTGGAGGAATCCCTGGTGTTCCTCGAGCGATGGGATTCCCGCAGATCGGAGTGGACGCGAGCCAGAATCATGCTGGAACGCTGTATCTCTCCTGGAGCGATTACCGCAACGGCGATGTGGATGTCTTTCTCTCGAAGTCAGCCGATCACGGCAAAACGTGGTCGGATCCCATCCGCGTGAACAGCGATCCGATCCACGATGGCATCGACCAGTTCTTCCAGTGGATGGCGGTCGATCCGGTGACACGGCCATGTTTATGTACAGTTCTACGACCGGCGCGACGATCCTGCCAATCGCAAAACGGGATTCTCACTCGCGCGCTCTACCGATGGTGGCCAGACGTTCACGAACTACTCTTGGTCTGATTCCTCTTTTGAAACTCAGCAGGCCTTTCTGGGCGATTACACCTGGCTGACCGCCTACGGCGACAAAGTGTATGGTGCATGGACGGAAACAATACCCCCGCCACCCGATGCTCCGCAGCCTTCCCAAGGAAGAGGCCCGCGCTCACTTACGGTCGTGCGCGCCGGGTTCGCGGATTTTTCTGCAGTGAAGTAAGGCAGCTTTAGGCTTGACGTGAGCAGTTGGATATTTTATACAGTTCAGGCTAAACCTCTAGCTGCCTGTGCGCACACTGAATCGATCCACCCATCGCTCCCCGTTATCGGCTCGGATTCGGCGTTTGCTTCTTTGCCTGATCTGCTGCTGGTTGTCGCTACCCCAGCTTGTCAGTGCACAAGATCGACGACGCGCCGGCAAGCCAATCGGCAAGGTGTCAACCAATGGAAATCTCATCGTCCTCGAATTGGACGACGGAGTTCTCGGCCAGGAGCACCTTTTCGACCTCACCGGCAGGACGCTGCGCTTTACTCCTGGAGCCAGCGGGTATCGCGTTGAAAATCTTCCGCTCGAGTGGGATTCCGACTTTGGGAACGAGATCTCAGATGCGGAAGTGACGTTGCACAAATTCCAGTTTCCTTTTGCCGGAAAGCAGTGGAGCTCGTTTTCCGCAGGAGCAAATGGATCGATTCGTTTTGGCGAGCCTCAACGCGAAGGCGAACGTGCTCGTCGCGAATTCCCAGGATCCGGCAGCTTCCGTTTTGGAGGAGTCTCGCTCGCGCGCTTTGAGCAGTTATCCGAAGCTCCCGGCACTCTGATCAATTCGGTCTCAGGCATTTGTGTCTTCCTGAAACTGAGAATGTCGGGAAAAGGCTATGTAAAAGAGCTGGACGATCACGTCGTGGTTACCTGGGACGTGACCGAGCCGTGGGGGAACATTCAGGATTTCACCTGGACAAAAACCGTCAATCAGTTTCAAGCAGTTCTATTTCGGGACGGTACCATCACGATGTCCTACAAAGAGCTCGCCGCGAAGGACGCAGTCGTCGGTGTCTTTCCGATGGTGACGAACGCTGCAGAGAAAACCATTGCCACTCTCACGAGCAAACAGCACTCTGGCGCCCCTGGATATCTCGATTTGCGCAAAGTGACCGCCGCGAACGTTGGCGGCGCGTTCTTGAAGATCAGCCTCGATACCAGCGCACCGGTGTTGAAAGAGGGCCGTCCCAATCTTTCTGGGATTGGCTATCGTGTCCACTTCAAACCTCATGACGGGTCCGCTGCTGAGGACTCAGAAAAGTCCGATATCGTTTGGACGGTGCGCGGCTTTGCGCCACGGCAGCGCAACGGCGGCGGAACATCGAGATATGTTGCCTTTGGCCCCGGTTTGTCGAGGGAGGTGAAGACGAGCGGCACCACCATCTCCATTCAAGGAATCTTGCCTCTCGCTCTCCGTGGTAGTGCCCAGGTCGACGTCTCAGCCGAAGCCTTTGCGGCTGGAGATTCATCGACGCCAGCTAGTCAGGTTGCTGCGGCGCCACTGAAGTTGTCCTCGATCCGCAGTCCCGAAGTGGAATTCTCGAAGTTAAAGCAGAGCGATGGTCCATATCCGATTGTTTACGAGTCCTTTCATTACTATGCGTTACCTAATCCGCGCGATCTGACCTGCAGCGTAATCAAGACGCTGGGTGATAAATTCGACTTCCTCGCTTACTACTCAGACTTTCGGGTGGACAATCAGGAGGCGGGCACGCCGAGCAATGGTCCGAGAGGCGGGAACGTAACCGGCATTGGCAGCGAGCAAGGCAGTCTCGAGAGCTACTGCACTCAGGGTAGGTTCCAGTGGCAGTTCATTCAGCCAGTGTATGTCGGATCGAACCAGATGCAGGAGTATCCGCCCGCAGATGCTCCGGTTGGCAGCGATCATGACATCACCTTCTACACGCATCAGATTGGCGAGCGCACGCCCAATGGAAAGCTGCTTCCGTACGACTACGCCATGTCCCAAATTGGGCATGAGATGGGACATCGCTGGGGCGCCGACGACAGGGCCAAAGTCAAAGACGAAACCATCGAGCTTGGCCCGGTTCACTGGACGCGAGGATTGCAAGCGCAGGTAGCGTTCCCGTTTCAGCGGCCGACGGAGGCATCAGCCATGGGAGGCAGCGTATGGCAGGACAATCACGATGGAACGTTCACACAGCTCGATGATGACTACTACGTTCCCGCGACAGGGTGGTCGTATCTCGATCTCTATTCGATGGGGATGATTTCAGCGGCCGAAGTGCCGGATTTCTTTGTTTTGAGAAATCTCTCGCCGGCAGGTAAGGACACAAACGGCCATCCAATCTTCAAAGCAGAGCGAACCAAAATCACCATTCAGAATGTGATTGCAGCCGAAGGTCCTCGCTCCCCCGACGTCGATCATGCGCAGAAAAACTTCAACACTGGTTTCGTAATGGTTGTGCAGCACGGTCAAACTCCAAGCAAAGAATTGATCGAACGAACAAACGGAATTCGCACAGCGTGGATGGACTATTGGGCGACGACGACCGGACATCGTTCAAAGATGACAGCAGATCCGCGATAAAAAAGGAGATACATGGATCGTCGGGAATTCCTTCTGAAGGGAACTGCCAGCGCCGCTCTCTTGAGCCAAGCGAAGGAGATGTATGCGGCCCTGTCTGAGCAGAACCAAACTCGCGCAGCGAACTCCGCGCCGCCGGATGTCTCCGGACATACGCAAATCTCCGAGTTCACACTCAACGGCACGCACTGGAAGGTCTACGAAGATTTGCGCGAGCGCGATGGCGCGATCACGTTCGTTTCGCCCAACGGGTCACGAGTCTTGGGAAAGAGCGCCGAGGCTGCGTTCGCTACCAGCGATCCTCCTCATCTCGGATTGAGCATGGACGATATCGGTCTGTCCGGCCACGATCTGCTGGCAGAGAAGCTCCTGGCCGGCGGCGATGATCCCGACATAGAAGAGGTGAAAAAGGCCGCTCCTCCTCAAGGCTCATTTCGGCCAACGAGGCGGGAGGGACAAAATTTTCCTCCACCGCGCTTTCGCTGGGATGCATTCGTAGGCACGGTTCAGGCCGAGGATACGCAACCTGTATATCCAGGCGGCAACACTCGTACCTACCATCCCAACCAGTACATTTCGGAAATTCGCGGTGACGTAGTCGAAAAGCGCTTCGACGGGCTGCTTGGCGGCTGGATGCCTGCGGTGCGCAAAGTTTTTCCTCTGGCTGATTCATATATCGAAGTTGTCGTGTTCGGAGACGTCGAGGCGCAAGACAAATTCATTGTCCAGACCTGGCATCGTACGGCTGAAATAAAGGACGGAAAGATTGCACGCGTTTACTACGGACACAGTTATCCGGCATATCCGCCGGCGCATCTGGATCCGAAGCCTGAAGAGTTCTATCGCGCGCTCATTGTTTTTGCCAAGTATTGGGACCACCAAATACGAGACTTAGCGAACGCCTTTCTGCCTGACAATTCATTTATCGACATGGCGAAGCACTGCTTTGCCAAAGAGTTGATGGTCAGGCCGCATGGAGTCTATCCGAAGTACGGCGCTGTCGATCGCGACTATTACGGCTCCGAGTACGACGGCTTCCAGGACATCTTCACCAGCGCACTCTATGCCAATTTGGAATGGGGACGATTCGAGCCGGCGCGCCAGATTCTGGACAATTACTTCACCGACTTCGTCGACGACAAAGGCATGATCAACATGCGCGGTCCGGAGACTGCGCAGTACGGTCTCACGCTCTCGCTGCTCGCGCGCTACTACAACTACACGCACGACGCAGCGCTGATGGCGAAACACCACAATAAGATCGCCACCACGGCAAAGATGCTGCTGGAAATGCATGATGAGAGTCTCAAGCTGCCGCAGGATGATCCCGGCTACGGGCTGATTCACGGATGGAGCGAGTCCGATTCCTGCCTTGCTGCAAATCCATCGATGTGGTGGCTGCCTTATTTCGGTAACAGCGCCTTCGCCGCTCGAGGCTTGCGGGATCTCGCACGTGCATGGCCGGGAATGTCTACGTCCCATTCTGGAACCGCAGCAAAGCAGGAAAAGGACGAATGGCTGCGGCGCAGCAAAACGCTGCAGGATGCCACCATTGCCAGCATGGAGAAGAGCATCTGGAAAGATCAGAATCCGCCGTACATCGGGACGTATCCGGGCACAAAGCTGATGTTCCGTGACTCGTTGGCCAAGGAGCGCCCAAGTCCGCAACAGTGGGCTCATCGTCCATACAGCGAACTGCTGCAGGCGGACGTGCTGCCGGCAGAGTTGGCGAACACGGTGGTCGATTGCATGAGGGCCTACGGAGCGACGACTCTGGGCGTGGTTGCTAATGTCAGTGCCCCGCGTCCGGGTGCGCGTGCCATTCTGGGATTCATCTCCTACGGATACGCGCAAATGCTGCTTCGCCTGGATCGCATCGAGGAGTATCTGCTGTTCCTCTACTCGCATCGGTATCACGATCACACGCGCGGAAGTTGGGTCGCCGGCGAGGTCTCCGGCATTGAGGGTGGAACAGCCCTGTTCTGCATTCCGGCACAGCAAACGATCCCTCTGATGTTGCGCTGGGCGCTGGTGCTCGAAGACTCCGACGAAGACCGCATCTACTTCGGGAAGGGACTTGCTCGCACCTGGGTCGCTTCGGGAAAACCTGCGAGTATCGAGAAGGCGCCGACTCGCTGGGGACGCGTCAGCTTTCATTTAGCCTCCCAACCCGAGCAGAAGAGAGTGCGTGCCGTGGCGGAGTTGGCCTCCGCGGGCTCTCCGAAGGAAATTCAGGTGAAGCTGCGTGTACCGAAAGACGTTCAGTTGAAATCCGTGACGGTGAACGGTCGCGCGGCGAAGCTGGCAGGCCTGCACAATGACACGGTCTTGATCCCCACCGGCAGGGAAAGTCAGTTCGAAGTTGTTGGCGAGTGGAGCTAACCGCTCATGCGGCTGCCGCTACGCGGTGCGCTTCAGATCATCGCAGGAGCGGTTCTGCACTGTGCGCTCATGTATGGTGCAGAAGCACCTGCGGCTGCTCCTCAATTCCACGTTCAGTTCGATCGCGCGGGTATCACCAGTCTTAAATTCGTCGGCGATAAGTTCGATACCGATTACATTGCCGACGAAGCCACCCTCGGACACGTTCGCATCCGCTACCAGATGGGCGAGAACGAGTGGCGAGAGTTCTCAACAACGGATCAGAGTAACAAGTACGAACGACTACGCGATTCCCGCTCTCAACGCGCACTCCAGCAGCTTTCCATCGTCTACAACCCGCAGAGTTGGATTAAAAACGAATACTACGCAGACCTCGAGTTGACTGAGCGCTTTCGGGTTGAAGGCAACGCGCTTTACTGGACGATCTTCATCCGCAATCCCACGCACAAGCCCATTGAGTTGGGCGACATCTTCCTGCCGCTCCCATTCAACACCAGCAAGCGTTGGGACAAGGACATTACCTACACGCAGCGCGTCGTTCAACATCAGTACATCTCCGGCCATGGTTCGTTTCTCTACTGGATGCGTCCGAATGGAGTGGGGCCATTTCTCGTGATGACTCCGGTTGCGAAATGTCCTCTGTTCGAACCTGCGCGAAGCGAGATGAACTTCACGCCCGCGAAACTCGAGTACTCCGATCGTGGGGGTGTTTACATTCTTTCGGGCAAAAAAGGTGAGGAAGACAAGGCGCGAGGTGGAACATGGCGTCAGCCGCAGACTACACTCACGCTCTGGCCTACAAATTCTGAACACGACGGCGTTACGTACGCGTTCAAATTCGAGTGGGCCAAAGATTATGAGGGCGTTCGCGATGTGCTCTTTGAAGAAGGTCTGCTGGACGTAAGTGTTGTTCCCGGAATGACAATACCAACCGAAACTGAGGTGATGGTCGCGATTCGCAGCAAGAGCCCGGTTCACGCCGTTACTCCTGAGTTTCCCGACACGACCCAAATCACCAACGGCTCAGGAAAAGACCGGAATAGGTCCATCTATAAGGTCAAGTTTTCCCGGCTCGGCGAAAACGAATTAGTGGTTCATTTTGGGAAGGATCAATACTCCGTTCTGGAGTTCTTTGTCACCGAATCGCTCAGCACGCTAATCAAGAAACGGGCGGCGTTTCTGGTGACCCATCAGCAGCACAGGGATCCATCAAAGTGGTACAACGGCCTGTTTTCAGAATGGGACATGAAGGCGAACGTACTGCGCGGGCCGGATGATAAGGACGGATTGGCCGATTACATCCTCGCCAGTGATGATCCTGGATTGTGCAAGGCGCCGTACATTGCCGCAAAGAATGCAATTTATCCAGACGCCAAAGAAATTGAAGCCGTCGAGTACTACCTGAAGAACTTCGTCTGGGGCAAGCTCCAGATGACCACCGAAGAGAAGTATCCGTATGCGGTGTATGGGATCGATAACTGGATAACTGGAAGATCAATCGCGACAGCAAGCCCACTGATCGTTACGGCTGGACCGAGCATTTATGGCGCCCCTATGACTATCCACACATCGTGCTCCTTTACTGGAGCATGTATCAGATCGCGCGCGACTACCCGGAGCTTGTCCACTACCTGGACAAAGACGGATTTCTCGAGCGAGCGTATGGCACAGCCCGCGCGTTCTACACATATCCGTGGCAATTTGCTCGTTGGTCCACTAATGATCTTGGCAACTACAACGAGCTAGTCATCGCCGACCTGATTGCGGAACTCGATCACGTCGGGCGGCATGATCAAGCTGATGTGTTGCGCAAAGGCTGGGAAAGCAAAGTCGAGCACTTCGTCAACGACCAACCTGATTTGTTTTACTCCGAATATCCATTTGATCCGACAGCATTCGAATCGACAGGAGCTTTTGCCCACTACGCCATCGAGCAAGTGAAGAATCCGGCCAGAACACTGAAAGTCTCTGCTGCCGATGTGGAGAGATTTACCCAGGAGCAATTGACAGGAAACATCTGCACCCGAGGCTGGCTCGAGCCCAACTATGGGCAGCTCGGAGTCGAAGGCAATCTGCGCTACATGTCGCAGATGGCTGGATGGTCGATTCTTGATTACGGTTTGTACTACGCGAAGAATCCCTGGCCATATCTCCGCCTCGGCTATGCGTCGTTTCTGAGCTCATGGGCGCTGATGAATACTGGAACGCCGCAATCAAACTACGGGTTTTGGTATCCGGGACCGGAGAATGACGGAGGCGCCGGCAGCGCATACGTCCCGCAAGCATACGGTTCAAACTGGTTCGGCAAACAGCAGCCGCGTGGCGCCTGGCAATATAGCGGAGAAATCGATCTCGGGCTTTCCGGCGCTCTGCGAGATGCTGCCGTAATCGTCGCCGACGATCCAATCTTTGGCCGGATTGCGTACGGAGGCGAACTGCACGCGTCTCGAGGTCGAATGGAAGTAATTCCAGAAAGACGGCGTCGGAAGGCGCTTTCATATCCTCGATGGCCGCCATCGTGTTCACCTGATCCTCAACCGCGATGGTTTTGCGCAAGACGAACCAATACGTTTCGATAGCGATTTGCGCGAGATTGCATTCACCATTGAGAACCGCGATCCGTCCCAAGGTGCTCACAGCATGGATGTGGAGATTTCAGGATTGCCGGGCAAATACGACATATTAGTTGGTGGCAAACGGCTGAGTTCCACAGTCACGGGACCACAGCAGCAAACGGTGATGCTTCGTATTGCAGATAACCGGACGGCTGTCGAGTTGCGCCGCGTGGGGATCAGTGCTCGCGATTAGCCGGTGCCATTCACGATGAGTATCATGGGCCATTGATGTCTCAGGACAGGCTGATTCGGGCAGAGCTCTCTCGTCGCCGTTTTCTGCAGAGCTTTGCCTGTGGCGCTCTCGGCGCTTTTGTTTCTGGCGCAACTCCATTCTCGTTTGCGGCAAATTCGCGCCCGGTTTTTGAGGAAGTTCCGCCAGAGTCGAGCGGCATCCGCTGGCGGCACACCGCGGGCCTGTCGCCGCAGATGTACATGCCTGAGACCTCAGGTGCGGGATGTGCCTTCCTCGATTACGACAACGACGGATGGATGGATATCTATCTGGTTAACAGCGGTCCGTGCGATTTTTACAGGCCTCCCAGTCCATTGCGAAATGCGCTCTATCGCAATAATCGCGATGGAACCTTTACCGCCGTCACGCTGAAGGCCGGTGTGCCGGGCAACGCATACGGAATGGGAGCTGCTGTTGGTGACTACGATCGCGATGGATTCCCGGACCTTTACGTCACGCAGTATCCGCGCAGCATCCTCTACCACAACAATGGGGATGGCACTTTTACTGACGTCACAGCGAAGGCCGGCGTAGCGGCGCCGGGTTGGGCCACGAGCGCGGTGTGGTTCGATTATGACAACGATGGCCTGCTCGATCTCTTTGTCTGTCGCTTTGTGGATTTCAGCAAATCGAAGAACATTTACTGCGGCAGCGAGCAGATGCGCGTGTACTGCATGCCGAATGTGTATCCCGGAATGCCGTGCTGGTTATTTCACAACAATGGTGACGGGACGTTCACCGATGTGAGCAAAGAATCGGGCATCGCGAGGCAGGCGGCAAAAGCGTGGGGAGTGGTTGCAGCCGACATCAACAATGACGGCTGGATGGATCTGTTTGTCAGCAACGACAAGATTGCGAATTTCCTATTTGCCAATCGCAAGGGGAAGTTCGAAGACTTAGGCGCGCTCTCAGGAGTCGCATACAACGTGATGGGACTCGCGCGTTCCGGAATGGGAGTCGATGCCGGCGACTTCGATCAGGACGGCTGGCTCGATTTGTTTGTCACAAATGTCGATCAGGAGATGTTCTCGCTGTATCGCAACAATCACGATGAGACGTTGGACGACGTGGCTGCGTCTGCCGGCATAGCAAGAGACACGAAGTTTTTAAGCGGCTGGGGAGTTAAGTTCATCGACTACGATAACGACGGCAACCTCGATCTGTTTATGTGCGACGGCCATCCGGACACCATGGTCAATCGCCGCATCTCCAACGTGACGTACTCCGAGCCCATGCTCGTCTTTCACAATGATGGAAAGACATGGAAGAATGTCAGCCGTGATAGCGGTCCAATTTTTTCGAAGTCCTTTGCGGCGCGCGGACTCGCGATTGGAGACTTCAACAATGATGGGTCAGTCGATGTGCTTGTATCTGTCAATGACGGCGCTCCGATTCTTCTTCGCAACAATGCCGGAAATCAGAACCATTGGCTTGGTCTGCGTCTGATTGGCAAGAAGGCGAATATCGACGCGATCGGCGCCAAGATTACTTACCGAGCCGGAGAATTGCAGCGGCACGCGTGGAAAGTGGGCGGCGGAGGATTTCTCTCCTCGCATGACCCGCGTGTGGTTCTTGGTTTAGGCCAGCAAAAGAAGGTCGATTGGCTGGAGATCAAGTGGCCGCAACCCAGCGGCAAAACGGAGCGATTCACGAATCTTCCAGTTGATCGCTACGTCACCATCGTCGAGGGCGAAGGGAAGTGGACGTAAATGCGGCAGTCGGTCGGACAGCATAACAGTGCGGCGAGGATCCACTTGTTTGCGCTGTCGATCGTACTGCTGCTGGTTCCGATTCAGCTTCGCTGTCTACAATCGAGGTTTCCCGATCGAAACCAAAACAGCAATGCCGAAAGCGAGCTGCAACTCGGAACGCAGCTGACTCGCGCCGGACATTTTCAGGAAGCGATACCCCATCTGCTTGCGGCACAAGGTGGAGTTTCAAACCAGTACGCAGCCGAATTCAATCTCGCACTCTGCTATGTCGCCACTCGACAAAGCACACAAGCGATTCCGATTCTGACGGAGCTTCGCCGCAGTCACGAGAGCGCCCAGGTAGAGAATCTTCTGGCACAGGCCTACGTAGGAGTCGGCAACTCTAAAGCAGCACTCGGCGCGTTGAAGCGCGCGGCAGCTCTAACTCCCGATAACGAGAAACTCTATGCCTTCGTAGCAGATGCGTGTACTGAAAGCCAGAACTACGAACTCGGGCTCGACGTGGTCGATTTGGGCTTGCAGCATCTTCCCAATTCGGCGAGCTTGCATTATCAGCGTGCAATGTTTCTGTCATCGCTCGATGAATTCGACGCTGCAAAGGCCGATTTTGCATTGGCAAGAAAGTTCGGGGCCGGCAGCGATATCGGATATCTTGCCGCCGCCCAGGAGAACCTGCTCGCCGGAAAAGTCGAGGAGGCCGTTCGCGCTGCGCGTGAAGGCATCAGTGCAGGCGATGATGACTATCGTTTACTGACCATTTTGGGAGAAGGACTACTCCGAACAGGCATCGCTCCTGCCCAGCCACAATTTGCTGAAGCCGAATCGGTACTCAGCAAAGCCGTGAAGCTGCGGCCCAACTATTCCGATGCGCACCTCGCTCTCGGCAAACTCGAATTGATCTCTCATCGCCTGAGCGAAGCTATTTCGCACCTCGAGCAGGCTCGCTCGCTCGATCCTCACAATCCGGCAGTTTATTCCCAACTAGCCGCTGCATATCGCGAACATGGCGATGTCCAGAAGGCGGAAGAGACACTCGCAGTGCTGGCTCAACTTAATCGCGAGCAGGTGGAAAAAATCAGCTCTGCGCCCGGAGAACGCAAGCCGGTAGCGGGAGCGAGGATAGACCGGCCTAGAGTGCCTCAATGAAACGTGGAGCTAATCACGTGCTAGGCGGGTATTGGTTGCAATTTCGTGATTGTGTGATTTCGTGATTTGGAATGACAATCACGAAATCGCGAAATTACGAAATGTTTCTACACGTTTTGGTCGCGGAACCGCGGGAACGGCTTCTCCACAATTCCTGTGCCCTCTTTTACGGCGATGATTTGATCAGCTTTCAAATTTTGCAGTTTCGTCGCCGCGCCGCTGGGCCAGACGATCTCCAGCGAGTCCACTTTGGAACGCCCACCTAACCCGAAATGCAGGCGCGGATCTTGCGCCGACTGGTAGCTCATTCCGCCTTTGCGCTGGTCGTAGAGCACCAGATCGCCCGCGACCACCTTCACCCGCGCGCCGACGCCATCGCGATTGGAGCGAGTTCCAATCAGGAACAGCTCCAGCCAGTGGTTTGCGTTGCCGCCGTCATTGCGCAGAAGCTGTGGAATTTCTCCGTTGTTGCTGACGAGAATGTCGAGATCGCCATCATTGTCGTAGTCCGCAACAGCGGCGCCGCGGCTGACGCGATCTGCCGCGAAATCCGGACCAAGCTGATTACTCACGTTCTCGAATGTGCCATTGCCAAGGTTGCGAAACATCAGCTTAGGTTCGGCGTAATGACTCTCCGCATGATAGCGCTCGATGTTGTCGAGCACGTGTCCGTCGGCCATGAAGAGATCGCGGGCGCCATCGTTGTCGTAATCCATGAAGCGCAGGCCGAAGCCGCTCATGTGAAATGTGGCATAGCCGATTTTGGAGCGCAGGGTTTGGTCCTCGAAGCCCTCTCTGCCGAGATTACGGTAGACGCGCGCTAGCTGCGTATCCAAATGCGTGACGGCAATATCCAGTAGCCCGCTTCCGGTAGTATCGGCGGCGTCAGTGCCCATTCCCGCTTCGGGAAGACCGTCGTTGCTCACGGCGACTCCGGCGAGATAGGCGAGCTCGGTGAAGGTGCCGTCGCGATTATTGTGGAAGAGGGAATTGGGCATCGAATCATTGGCGATGAAGATGTCCTGCCACCCGTCATTGTCGTAATCGAAAGTGACTACGCCCAGACCGTTGGCCGGCTTGGCGGCGAGCCCCGAAGCTTTGCTTAGATCAGTGAAAGTGCCATCGCCGTTGTTGCGATAGAGCGTTGGCGGCTGGCCGTGATAGACGTCGGGATGGCAGTAACTCCTCATTCCCGGACCGCGATCGCCGCACCAAAAGTTCCGTTCCGGGGACCAATCCACGTAATTGGCAATCACCAAATCAAGATGCCCGTCATTGTTGGAATCGAACCATGCCGCACTCGACGCCCACCGTCCCACATTCTCGACTCCGGCCTGTTTCGTGATGTCCTTAAAAGTGCCATCGCCGTTGTTGTGGTAGAGAATCGATCTCCCATAGCCGCAGATGAACAGATCGGGAAAACCGTCATTGTCGTAATCGCCCACGGCGATTCCCATTCCGAACAGCCCTTCCGCTCCGACGCCAGCTTTCGCTGTTACGTCCGTAAATGATCCGTCGCCATTATTGCGATACAACGCCCCACGCAGCGGATGTGACGGCTTATAGATCTTCGTAGGCGCACTGTTCGCCAGATAAAGATCAAGCAGGCCGTTCTGGTCATAATCGATCCAACCGCAACCGCCGCCCATGGTTTCGATCAGATACTTCTCCGGAGTCGCGGCATTGTCGTGCTTGAAATCGATTCCGGCAGCGCGCGTCACGTCTGTGAACGTGATCTTGTTTGCACCCGGCCGCGAAGGCGGCTCGAAAGGATTGATCAGGAACGATATCCCGAGAAATTTCAGCAGATCTCTGCGGGATAGCTCTGGTTTTTGCCGCACCGACGACTTGGAACCCTGGATGAGAATGATGAGGCAATATTATCCGAGCGAAACACCGCCAGATTTCGCGATGGTGTGATTTCGTGATTTCGCGATTTCAAGAACAATCACGAAATCGCGAAATCAGGAAATCACGAAATTGGGCCGATCCCGTGGAACGCGTCACATGCGTTCATTCTCTGTCAGTTTTCATCCGAAGGTACCCTGAGCCGCTGACTATAATCGGGGCACGTCATGATGAATTTTGTTCCGATGGCCTTGCTGATCGGCTTGCTTTGGGCGTCGGCATGGGGGCAAACCGCTGGTCATAAGACGCCTTCTCCGCAGCAGGCCCTCGATCTGGCCGATCACGGACGTTGTGCCGAGGCGCTTCTTGTCCTGAAGCGAGCCGCCCAGGGAACAGACAAACAGCTGAGCTACCACGCCGCGCTCACCGGCGCGCGTTGCGCGATGACGCTCCAACGCCGCGCCGACGCCCTCGAACTTCTCGCCGTCCTCGCCCGCAAGTTTCCCGACGACCCGGAAGCGGCCTACACCTCCGCGCGTTATCTTTCTCAACTCGCCAACGAGACCGCCGAGCACCTCGCCGCAACCGCTCCCAATTCGCTACAGGTGCGCAAGATGAACGCCGAGGCGCTCGAGTCGCAAGGAAAGGGCGACGAAGCCATCGCCGAATATCGCAAACTGTTGGCGGAGGATCCCAAAGTGCCGGAGCTGCACTTTCGCATTGCGCGTTTGTTGCTCGAAAAGAATCCGCCGCAGACTGACGAGGCCAAAAAAGAACTCGACGAAGAGTTGAAGATAGCGCCGAACAACTCGGCCGCCGAATTTGCCGTGGGCGAAATCGCGCGCCGCGACGCAGACTGGCCGACCGCCATTGAGCATTTCCAGCGCGCCGCCAATCTCGACGCCGGCTTCGTCGAGGCATTTCTTGCTCTAGGAATGTCGCTCAACTCCGCCAATCAATTTCAAGAAGCAATCGCGCCGCTAGAGCGCTATACAAAGATGCAGCCCGAGGACCCCGCCGGGCACTACCAGCTCGCTACGGCCTACTCCCGAACGGGCAACAAAGAGGCCGCCCAGCGCGAACTCGCAGAGCAGCGGCGACTGGTTGAGGCAAATCCAGTGCGTAAACCGGAATAGCGGCTATCGGCTACTGGCTATCGGCTACCGGCTTAAACCAACACCAACGGCAAAACCCAACGCGGATTGCGCGGATGCTTCGCCCGCGGATGACGCGGATGCGAGAGAGCTTTGTATTCTAGAAGAACGCAGACGCTAACAACCATTAGGCGGCAAAGGACAAGTCTTCAATGCCTGAGCACCTCAATACATTTTTCCTTCCGCGTTAATCCGCGCGCGAAGCGTCCCCGCAATCCGCGTCGGGTTTTGGTTTTGATGTTGCTTTCGGTGCTGAGCCGGCAGCCGGAAGCCAGTAGCCGGAAGCCCGCGCGCGTCCCTTCCGTCCCAAAGGCCGAAAATTTCGCCTAATAATGCCTTGACAACAGGATTGGATTCTTTATACAAAGCTGGCTACGCTTCTGCCGGGCAATCCCGGTAGGCTTACAGCAATTTATGAAAGCGCTTTCAGCAATTCACCGGGCTCCTCTGCTGCGTGCGCTCTCCGACCTGTCACTTACCTGGTCTCCCCGGGCGCAGGCAGCCCGAAATGGGAGTCTCAGTTCATCGCGAGGAGGAACCATGACACTTCAGCTTTTGCGCAGAGCTTGGGTTTTTAGCGTTGCCACCCTGTTCATCGTTGCGGTTGGTGCTCCCTTAGCTTGGGGCCAGCACACTGAAGGAAGTGTAAATGTCACCGTCACCGATCCCCAAGGCGCGGTAGTACCCGGCGCCGAAGTCAGGTTGGTGGACCCAGCCAGCGGAGACACGCGCGTCGGCAAGACCACTAACGGCGGAACGTACAGCTTCCCGAACCTCTTGGTCGGCAATTACCGGCTTGAAGTCAACAGCACGGGCTTTGCTCCGCAGCAGGTTCCCAACGTCGTAGTGCAGGCGACCAAGACGACCGACATCCAGATCAAGCTTGTGGTCGGTACGCAAGTGCAAACCGTGCAGGTGGAATCTGCCACGCCGGTGCTGGAGACCAGCAACAACGCGATCGGCAGCGTGATCGACCCAAAGCAGATTCAGACCTTACCTCTGGCAGGCCGCAGTTTGACTCAGCTGGCTCGGCTCAGCCCCGGTTATGTGGGTGGCGGTTCGACCGGCATGTGGAACGGTGAACCTACCTACGCCCAAGGCAACAATGTGGATGGTACGGTGGGCAGCCCCAGTCGCATGAAGTTCAGCGGCAATCAAAGCTCCTCCATTCAGCCTCGCGTGGAAAACATGGAGGAGATGACGATCCAGACTGACCAGATGGATGAAAACCAGGGCTTCGGACAAGCAGCGACGCAGGTCGGTTTTGTCACCAAGCGTGGTACCAATGCCTTTCATGGACAAGTGTACGAAGATTTCCGCAATGCCTACCTCAACGCCAACAGTTGGAGCAACGACGCGCGCGGCTTAAAGCGTCCTGGGTTGATCCTCAATGAGTTTGGTGGTTCAGTAGGTGGGCCAGTAATCAAAGACAAACTTTTCTTCTTTGCCAGTCTCGCGACCTCGCGTCAGCCGGGCAGTGCGACCGGCACGACCTGGGTGCTCTCGCCAGGTGCCCAAGCAGGCAACTACACATACGTTGCAAATGGCGTAAGCCACAATGTGAACCTATTCCAGGTTGCGGGCGCCTACAACACAAATAACGGTACGAACATACCGACTGTTGTGAACAGTACGATTGCCGCCCAACAAGCAAAGATCAATAAAGCGCTGACTCTGGGCACGGTTACGGGAACCTCGGATCCAATTCTCAATAACATCAATTTTCTTTCTCCACAGCCGATCACCTACTGGTTCCCCACGCTTCGCATGGACTACAACATGTCCAGCAGAATCCGCATGAACCTCGCGATGAATCGCACGATGAGGACGTCTCCCGGAGACACCGTTCCGGCGTTTCCTGGAAGCGACCTTGCTCCGGTATCACAGGGGGGAAATAAATCGGATGCCGCCACTGTAAGTTACGGGCTTGATTGGACCATTTCGCCGACTCTGATCAACCAACTCAAAGTCGGGTGGTTATACAACGCGAGCTTCTTCGCATACAACTCCAACCATGGGTACCAGCAGTATCCATTCGAGTGGGGTTCGCCTCTTACTCCTAACAACACACCAGATATGTACGGGCAGTATTATCAGCGACCCATCAACACGTACTATCCCAACACTAATGTATCGGACACGCTTGGTTGGCAGCGCAGTGCTCATAACCTTTCGTTTGGATACAATTTCGTGCGCGAGCACGATCACTACTGGAATGGTCCGGAAGGTATTGGCACCATCAATTTCGGACTTGCAGGGGGCGATCCAGCTCTGCAAGCTCTGCAGGATACTGGCACTTACCAGCCCTTGCCGGGTGCGAGTACCAGTCAGCAGACAGAGGCGCAGAACCTTTATGCCCAGTTGACTGGCAGGATCAGTAGCGTTACTGGTCTCTACCCTTTTAGCGTCAAGACTCAAAACTATTTCCACGGGATCGGATCTTTTGCTCTCAATGAAGTTGCCTCATCCTGGGGACTTTTCGCGCAGGATTCGTGGAAGCTGCGTCCGAACCTGACCGTCAACTACGGGTTGCGTTGGGACTTTACAGGGGACGACTACGATCTCACTTCCGAGTATCACAATGCCGACCAGAGTTCCATTTTCGGGCCCACCGCGCCTGGCGATTTGTTTAAGCCGGGCGCTCTGAACGGCAACCTCAATCCGACATTGCAATCGCGTCCGCATGCGTACAACGGATGGAATGTGGCGCCGCAGCCCTCGCTGGGCTTTGCCTACACTCCCAAGAAGGAAGGCGGCATTCTGGGTGCTCTACTCGGTGATGAATCGACGGTGCTTCGTGGCGGCTACTCGCTGCGCCGCTTCACAATTCCTTACCAGTACGTCTGGAACTACGCTTCCAACTGCGGCTCGTTCTACTACCAGAACTTCGCTTTGAACGCCAGCAATGCCGGCGGAACTGGCAACTTCACACCTGGCAGCCTTGCACTCGGCGATACATTGCCTCCGTACGCGATTACTCCTGCAGGGTTCGAGAAGGTTGCTCCCGAGTCGCAGTTCACGTATACCGCGGGTGCCGGCGGTTCTTGCGGCATCAACGTGACTGGAATTAAGCCAAATATCGCTCAGCCATATCTCCAGAACTGGAATTTCGGCATTCAGCGCAAGCTTGGCAGGTCGCGAGTGCTCGAAATTCGGTACAACGGAAACCGCGGCCTGAAAGAGTGGGTTGCACTCAACACGAACGAAGTGAATATCTTCGAGAATGGATTCTTGAAGGAATTCCAAAACGCGCAGAACAACCTTAAGATCAACGGCGGAAATTCGTTTGCAAACTTAAATCCTGCGGCCGGAACGGTTCCGCTGCCGATCATTCAAGCAGCGTTTAATGGCGTATCAAACACGAACGGATTCGGAAGCAGTACTTTTATCAACTACCTCAATACGGGCGCGGCAGGCTCTTTTGCGGGCCGCCTTACGAGCGCGGCTGGTGCAGCACCCTATTTCTGCAACCTCGTCGGAGCGGCCTTCACGCCTTGTGCCACGAACCTCGGCTACACAGGCGCGGGTGCAGGCTACCCCATCAACTTCTTCCAGGCGAATCCTTATGCGACCCGAACTGGAAATGGGGCGGGTAATACTGCTTATATGTCAGATTCGGGTTACTCGAACTATCACGCGCTGCAGGTGGACTTCCGCCAACAGGCATGGCATGGCATGCAGTTCGATGCCAACTATACCTGGAGCAAGAGTCTTGGATACTTGGCTGGCGGTAGCGGCAACGACTGGCTGGGTAATTACACCACCTTCTCGCTGCGCAACCTACGCTCCAGCTACATGCCGTCAACATTTGATGTGCACCACGTAGTGCATCTCGATGCCACTGCAGACCTGCCTTTTGGGCGAGGGAAAGCTTTCGCAAACAGTAACGCTGTCCTCGATAAGATTATCGGCGGCTGGAATGTGGGGACGATTGCAACCATCCAGAGCGGGTTCCCCTTCCGCATCTCGGGCGGCTACGACACCTTCAACAGTCAGGCCGATGGCGGAGTGGTACTCAAAGGTGTAACGCCTTCCCAGATACAGAGTTCGGTAGGCGTACATCGCATTCCCGGTGCGACCTTTGTCACTCTTATCGATCCTAAGTATTTGGGGGTCAGTAATCCTGCTTGCTTGCAACAGTGGGTTTCCGGTTGTTCAATCACTGGAACAAACACTCAGTTCATTGACTCGAATACAACTCCTGGAACCTATAACCAAGGACTGATCCTGTATGGGCCGCACGGCTTCTTCCAAGACGTAAGTATCACGAAGAATGTGCCCATCGGTGAAAGGTTCCGCTTCAATCTTCAAGGCGTGTTCTTGAATGCGTGGAACCACCCTGTTTTCGGCAATAGAGACTTCGCAGGAGGAACTGGCGGTGTAGGCAACCCACGGTCCCTTGTCAGCAGCGGAACCAGCGGAATATTGACTGGCAGCCAAACCATAAACCCAGTTAGCAATATCGGAGCGCGCCAGATCGAGCTCCGTGCCAATTTCATCTTCTGAGTTGGCGAGCTTCGCACGCAGCACTCATCGAACCTGTCAGGGGGCAGGTTTGGTGGGTGCTTTTTTGTTTAGGCTCGACCGTCGGTCGCACCCGGGAAGCAGGTAATGGAGTCTGTCATCCTGAAGCGCTTCCTTTGCGCGAAGGATCTCCCGAGAGGTTTCAAAACTGAAATGCACTTCCGAGGCTCTTTGGCCCATCCCGCGTATAGTGTCTCGTGAAGGGGCCAATGTGCGGCAATTGATACAGACGCATCGCAGGAGATCCTTCGCCCGCCTGAGGCGGACTCAGGATGACAACCTCTTAAGGGACCTCTCCAAGAATGCAGGTGAGTGCAGGCAAACGTCATAACATCAAATCCAGGACAATGGCCCAAAAAATGACTCGGATCATGACCCTTTCGCTACTTCGAAAAATCGCAATCGCTATCGTCGTCTTTACATCCTTGTCGCTCCTCGCGCAAACCGATCTATCCGGCTTCTGGGTATTCCGTTCTCCCACCGGCGACGGCAACTTTCGCGAGACTTTCTTTGAGCTGAAGCAGACTGGCGAGACCATCACTGGGAAACTCATGTTTGGAAACCGCGAGATTCCCATCACCGCCGGAACCTACAAAGAGGGCAAGCTCCATTTTGAAACTACGTTCGGCACCGGAGAGCGGGCGCACCAGGTCGCATATGACGGAACTGTACAGAACGACAAGATCGAGATGACTTCGCAATTTCCGGGCAGAGAGCCACGGAAAGGCGTTGCCGAGAGAACCACTGAGGAGGCTACGAAGCCTCCGGCCAAGATACCGTTGTCTCCGCTGCACGACGTTCCAGACAACGCTCTCGTCCGCACGCCGCCTATGGGTTGGAACAGTTGGAACAAGTTCGCCGGCAAAGTTGATGACAAAACAATAAGAGACATGGCCGACGCGATGGTCTCCAGCGGCATGAAGGACGCCGGCTATATCTACGTAAACATCGACGACACCTGGGAAGGGCAGCGCGATGCGCAGGGAAACATCACCAGCAACACCAAGTTTCCCGACATGAAGGCGCTTACCGAATACGTGCATTCCAAAGGCCTGAAGATTGGTCTCTACTCTTCACCCGGTCCAAAGACTTGCGCGGGCTATGCGGGCAGCTACGGACACGAGGAGCAGGACGCCCACACATACACCCAGTGGGGCTTCGACTATCTCAAGTACGACTGGTGCAGCGCCTCGCAAATCTACAAGAATGACGAGATGCAGGCCGTGTACCAAAAAATGGGAGAGTTTCTGCTGCGCTCGCGTCGTCCCATCGTTTACAGCCTGTGCCAATATGGGATCAACGATGTCTGGACGTGGGGAACCAAAGTCGGCGGCAATCTGTGGCGTACGACTGGCGATATCAGCGATCGCTGGGAGTCGATGTCGAAGATCGGCTTTGCGCAATTCGATATCGCGTCTTACATTCGTCCCGGTCACTGGAACGATCCGGACATGCTCGAGATCGGCAATGGCGGCATGACGGCTGACGAATATCGCACGCACATGAGCTTATGGTCGATGCTCGCTGCGCCGCTGCTCGCCGGGAACGATCTGCGCACGATGTCCGACGAGACCAAATCGATCCTGATGAATAAAGAAGTAATCGCCATCGATCAGGATGTGGACGCGAATCCCGCACGGCGGCTTTCAGATCCGGCGGCTACGTCGGTAATCGCGACTCGCCTGCTGCACGATGGATCAATCGCGCTCGGATTGTTCAACCGCGCCGATCAGGCCCAGACCATCGACGTGAAGTGGGACAACATCGGACTCACCCGCCGCAAGGTGCAGGCGCGCGATCTGTGGAAGCACGCCGACGTGCCGGTCTCTGCGGATGGTTATTCGACGAGTGTTCCCGCGCATGGAGTGGTGTTGTTGAAGCTGGCCGTCTCGCGGTAAAAGCCAAGAGCGAACACGAAGGTCACGAAGGTCAACACAAGAGGTCACGGTGAGACGCTAGTAGCCGCAGACTTGTCCGCAGCATTGTCGAGCAATGGACCGTTTTTCGGTGGCAGCCCCCGACTTCCAGTCGGGGGAGCGAGGCTTTCCAAGCCTCGCGGCAAACGGAAGCTCACAATATTTTGCGCTTTAGCGCCGGTTCACGCCGGGGGGCGCCCTCTGATAGAATCCGACTCCCATGCGGCTTGCTCCGCAAACAAAGCGAACATTCTTCGTCACATCCGTTACTGATCGACGCAGACTGTTGCTGCAGTCGGAGCGTCTATGTGGCTTGCTATTGGACGTGTTTCGCGACAATCGCAGCAGAAGAAGAGGGCCAAGTGCTCATGATCGAAAGCGGGGGCAACCGTGTCGTGCGCAGCATCCAACGAGCATGAAACTCTTGTTGTCGCTGCCCAGCTCTGGTTTGCGATACCAGAATTTCGAGCTCTTGCCGACCCAATGCGGGGTGACGTCGGCGTCGAGAACCATCTTGCGAACGTTCCAGGCTAGAAAGTGGCCGGCTCGCGTGTAGTCCTCGCGCGTGCCTTGGGCGAGTGCGGGGAGCGTGAGTCCTATAAATAAAGGAAGAATCCAGGCAGATTTGCGCATGGGGAGCACTTCCTACGAGAGTGCATATTGTATCCAATTGTGAGCTGGATGCTACAGAGAATTAGTGGACGCACAAGTCGGTACCGTCCGCGGTAGCGGATGGGTGCGTTGCTACGCAATCAGCAATATATGGAGGGTGGCGTGTGGCGCCGAATAAGACGCAGCGAGAACAAGTGGGTCACCGATGAGAATGCAAGGCCCGAAGGGCCGAAAGAAGTGCAGCCCAGTGGCGTAAGCCCTGGGATAAGGAGTGCAAACGCATTGGAGCCCTGAAAGGGCGCAACCCGAGCACGCCACCAGCCACATAGATCATCGCGGAACCGGCTCGTTCAATTGCGGTACATGGGTCCTCTTGTACAAAATGGGACTCTTTAGGTGGCTGCCATTGATGCCGCCCTTTCAGGGCTCGAATCATCTTCTCCGCTTACCCCAGGGGCTTTCGCCGCTGGGCTGCGCTTCTATCGACCCTTCGGGCCTGGCATTCTTGTGCTCTTCTTCGGGCAATTGAGGACGCGATGCTTGGATATTTCGATAGGGCCTAGCGCGACAAATTACATACGGCAGTTGCGATACGGCTGCACTCACCCATCCGCTACCGCGGACGGTACTGACTCCTTTGCGGCTTTCGCCCTATGCCGAGGCCGACGAACTCGCGCTGACTCCGTTCTGTTCTTTCTGTTGGCGGTGCTCGGTCACAAATTGGCTGAGCGATTTGCCGGCGGTGCGGATGTGCGACGCGAGCAGTTCGCAGGCGCGATCGATTTGGCGCTTGCGGCACAGCGAGAGGAGCATGTGGTGCTCTTTGCGGGCGCGCTCTAATGCGCGGGTGAGATACAGTTGCAAGCGGATATAGCGCTCGCCGTTGAAGTTGATGTTACGAATCACGTTCATGAACTGCGGACGGTGCGCGCCGGCGTAGAGCGTGGAGTGGAATTGCCAGTTCAGGCGTCCCCATTCGCTGATGTCGCCTTCGTTGCCGAGCGAATTGTCGTACGTTTCCAGGATCCGCTCCGCAGCAGTGAAATCGGACTCTTTCAAATTGGGAATGGAAGCTCGGAGAACTTCAGGCTCGAGTACCGCGCGAATTTCGAACAACTCTTCGATTTCGTCGCAGGAAAGGAGAGAAACCACCGCGCCTTTGTGAGGGACGATGGTGATGAGTCCTTCGGCTTCAAGCTGGCGAAGTGCTTCCCGAACTGGGATTCGGCTGACGGCGAATTCCTGGGCGATGGCATCCTGGCGAAGCTGCTCGCCTTCCTGGATCTCGCCTTGCACAATTTTTTCGCGGAGCTTTTCCGCTACAACCGAAGTGAGGGAAGTTCGTGGAATGCTGTTGGAAGACGGATTTTGCGGGCTGACCATAAATGCGCGATTCTCCATAGTTTACTGCACCTTAGCCTCACGACCTATAGCTGTTCGCGATTGTCTGCGCGCCAGCAGGAAGTACGCAGGCAGGCCCAGTGCGATGATGAGCAGGCCCGGCCAAGTGGTCGCGGGACGAAATACAAACAGCATTCCCAAAATGAGAGCCGCGCCGCAGACGTAGAGTGCAGGAATGACCGGGTAGCCAAAGGCACGATAGGGGCGTTCGACGTTCGGCTTCGTCCGGCGCAGGCGAAAGACTCCGGCGATGGTGAGGATGTAGAAGATCAGGGCGGCTGAGATTACGTACTCGAGCAGGTTGCTGTACAGATTCCCATATTGGCTGGTCGCTGGCTCATAGGTCCTCGGTAGAACCAGAAATGCCGACCACATGCCTTGAACGATGAGCGCCCATCCAGGAACGCGAGCTTTGTTCAGACGTCCGGCAGCAGGGAAGAAGAGGCCGTCTTCCGCCATGGCGTAATAGGCACGCGCTCCGGCTAGCGTGAGGGCGTTTACGCAGCCCAGCGTCGAGACCATGATGGCGGCGGCCATGAGCGGCGCGCCGAGACTGGGAAAGATGGTTCTCAGGACCGCAGTGGCCACGCGGTCGGCTGGCGCATTTTGGATCGCGGTAAGCGGAAGTGTGAGCAGGTACGCTACGTTTGCCAGTAGATACAGCGCGATCACAACCGATGTCCCAATGCCGAGCGCCAGCGGGAGGGTTCGGCGCGGGTCTTTGACCTCTCCGGCAGCGAAGGTGATGTCGTGCCAGGAGTCGGCGGAGAATAGCGAACCGGTTTGCGAGATGCAAAGCGCCACCAGCAGTCCGAATCCTGTTGCGGCGGTTAACCCGCCGAGAAATGGCGTTGTCGTTCCCTGAACGGTCCAGGCATGGCTGAAGTTCGCCTTGGCTGCTGCGGCGTTTGTGCCGAAGAAGATGCCGAGCGCAATCAGGGCGGCTAAGGCTCCGGTCTTAGCAATGGTGAAAACGTTTTGGACCAGGCGTCCATATTCGATCCCGCGCGAGTTCATCCAGGTAAGCACGACGATGAGCAGGATCGCGACGACCTGCGCGGTCGAGAGCGATAGCGCATAATGCGTCGAGATGCGGAATGGCTGAACGATGTAGTGGTTTTCTGAAATCGAGGGGAACAGCACGCCGGCGAATCGGGCAAAGGCGATGGACACGGCTGCAATCGTGCCGGTCTGGATGACCGTGCAGAGTGTCCAGCCATACAGAAATCCCCACAGGGGAGAGAATGCCTCGCGCAGATAAACGTACATGCCTCCGGCACGGGGCATCATGGCTGCCAGCTCTCCGTAGGAAAGCGCGCCGGCAATGGTGAGCACGCCGGCGAAGGCCCACGCTACGAGCAGCCATCCGGCGCTGCCGATCTCGCGCGACATCTCGGCCGAGACAATGAAGATGCCCGACCCAATCATCACTCCGACGACCACCATGATCGAATCAAATAGGCCTAAACTGCGTTTAAAGCCGGAGTCAGGCACGGTGGTTGCTGGTGGAGCGTGGGTCGGAGCCGGCGAGTTCATCGTGAGAACCTCTTGACGTTGGATACTATATACAGGAAAATGCAGAAGCCTGCCATGCTCCTTTTCATTGAAGCTTGTCTCCAGGCTTCGCTTAGGTGATTTCCGTGAGCCAAAACCTACGCCGCATTCAATTTGTCGATTCTCATACCGCCGGAGAGCCCACGAGGGTAGTGATATCCGGCGCTCCAAATCTGGGTAAAGGACCGCTGCGTAAGCGCTTAGAAGTATTTCGCGACGAGTTCGACTGGTTTCGTTCGGCGGTGGTGAATGAACCTCGCGGCTCAGATGCCGTTGTAGGAGCTTTGCTTTGCGAGCCTTCTGATCCCACCTGCGAGGCGGGCGTCATCTTCTTTAATAATGTTGGATATCTCGGCATGTGTGGTCACGGGACGATCGGTCTCGTAACTACTTTGGCCTACCTTGGCCGCATCACTCCTGGCCGTCACAAGATTGAAACACCCCCTGGCGCGGTTACCGCTACTCTGCATGACTCGGGGGACGTCACCATCAACAACGTTCCCAGCTATCGCTTTAAGGACAACGTGAAAGTGAAAGTCCCAAAATTCGGGACGGTGATCGGCGATGTGGCTTGGGGCGGAAACTGGTTTTTTCTCGTCAAGAACAATCGCCTTGAGCTTTCTATGAATAACCTCGAACAGCTTATCGATTTCACATGGGCTGTTCGTCAAGCTGTGACCGCGAATGGAATTACCGGCAGAGATGGAGCAGAGATCGATCATGTAGAGGTCTTCGAAACTGCTGATCGTTCGGACGCTGACAGCAAGAACTTCGTTCTGTGTCCAGGAAAAGCTTATGACCGTTCCCCTTGTGGCACGGGGACGAGCGCGAAGGTCGCATGTCTTTACGCTGACGGCAAACTTCAGCCCGGGCAGAAGTGGAGACAGGAAAGCATTATCGGCAGCTTGTTTGAGGCCTCAATCACGGTGCAGGACGGTGAAGTGATCCCGAGCATCACTGGATCGGCTTTCGTAAACGGCGAAGGATACCTGGTACTCGATGAGCGCGATCCTTTTTGTTATGGGATTCCCGCACCGGGAACCGCTCATGAGATGGTTGCGAGTCACTGATGTCGCAGAACTTCGATGTCGTGATCGTTGGCGCAGGCATTATCGGCGCAGCGTGTGCGTTGGAGTGCGTGCAGGCAGGATTGAAGACGGCGATCATCGAAGAAGGAATTGTTGGCGGAGGAGCGACGGCCGCAGGCATGGGACACATCGTCGCCATGGACGACTCCGACGCGCAGTTTGCTCTTACGCGCTACTCGCAGCAGTTGTGGCTGCGTCTGAAAGACGGGCTACCCAAAGATGTTGAGTTCGAGACAACTGGAACGATCTGGGTGGCTGCAGACGAAGAGGAGATGATCGAAGTTCGTCGCAAGCACGCTTACTACAGTGCCCGCCGCGTGCCGTGCGAGATTCTTGACGCTCGCGCTCTCGCCGAAGCTGAGCCCAATCTGCGCAAAGGATTGGCCGGCGGGCTACTCGTTCCGGAAGACGGAGTGCTCTATCCACCGACCGCCGCGCGATGGTTGTGGACGCAAGCGCAAAGTTGTGGAGCCACTGTAATTCAGGGAAGAGTGAGCGCAGTGAGCGAGGTGGGATTCAGTCTCCGCGACGGCAGTAGTTTCAATCCGGGAATCACAGTGGTTGCGACCGGCGCATGGGCGCCGGAGCTCGATGCGAGTCTTGAAATCAAGAAGCGCAAGGGACATTTGGCGATTACCGATCGCTATCCCGGCTACGTTCGCCATCAGCTTGTGGAACTCGGTTATCTGAAGAGCGCGCACTCAGTCTCGAGCGACTCTGTCGCTTTCAACGTACAGCCGCGCGCGACTGGACAGATCCTGATCGGTTCCTCGCGTCAATACGGCGCGGAGGACAGCGCGATCGATCACCAGATGATTTGCGCAATGCTGGCGCGCGCCTGCGAGTACATGCCCGATTTGGTACAAAAGGCGGTCGTGCGCTGCTGGACGGGCTTTCGCGCAGCCACTCCCGACAAGTTGCCGCTGATTGGCCCCTCAGTAAAGAAGCCAAACGTGTGGTTTGCGACTGGGCACGAAGGACTCGGCATTACGACTTCGCTGGGAACGGCGAAGCTGCTCGTGGACCAGATTCTCGGCCGCGCGCCGGCGATTCCCTTCGAACCGTACTTGCCGTCGCGCCACTCGCGGGAGCACGCGTATGCCTGAAGTCCTCGCTATTTCCCTAAATGGGAAGTCCTTGACCGTGCCCGCCGGAACCACAGTCGCGGCGGCTGTCTCCATTGCGGGGCAGTCAAGTTTTCGTCGCTCCGTTTCAGGAGAGCCGCGCGGCCCGCTATGCGGGATGGGAGTTTGCTTCGAATGTCGAGTGACAGTTGATGGCGTGCGTCACGTCAAGAGCTGCCAGATGCTGTGTAGGCACGGAATGCAGATAAATACCGATGAATAGGCAGAGTTGGGAGATTGTCGTTGTAGGGGGAGGGCCTGCCGGTATCGCCGCCGCGGTGAGTGCTGCCGAGTGCGGCGCGAGCGTCCTTCTCGTTGACGATAATCCAGCACTCGGCGGGCAGATCTGGCGGGGTGAAGAAGCGAATCCATCGGTGCGCGAAGCACGCAGATGGAGTAAGCGTCTAAAGAATTCCAGTCTCGAACTCTTGCGCGGCTTTCGCATCTTCGACCAGCTCCGTCAGGGAGTTCTGCTTGCTGAAAGTGCCGACGGCATGCGGGAGGTCAACTACTCTCGCCTGATCCTTTGCACCGGTGCGCGTGAGCGGTTCCTGCCGTTTCCTGGATGGACGCTGCCGAACGTAATGGGAGCTGGCGGTCTGCAGGCGCTGGCAAAAGCAGGAATGCCAATTCGGAAAAAGCGCGTTATTGTCGCCGGCACAGGGCCTTTGCTTTTGCCCGTTGCTGCATATCTGAAACGCCACGGCGCGAAAGTACAGCTGATTGCAGAGCAGGCTTCACGTAAATCCGTCGTTGCGTTCGGGAGCGCTCTGTGGCGCCATCCAGGAAAATTGGGGCAAGCCCTGGGAATATTCGGGAGTTTGGCCGGCATTCCATTCCGATTTGGCTGCTGGCCGGTCGAAGCAAAGGGTGATGATCATCTGTGCAGTGTCGTTCTCCAGCAAGGTACGAGAGCGTTCGAGATTGAATGCGACTACCTGGCGTGCGGTTTCCACCTGGTGCCCAATCTGGAACTCGCGAGTTTGCTTGGCTGCCAGATTAAGGATGGAACAGTATCCGTGAACGAGCTGCAGCAGAGTTCGATCCCAAACGTCTATTGCGCTGGAGAGCCGATCGGGATCGGGGGCGTGGATCTCGCCATTGTTGAAGGACAAATCGCGGGATTCGCAGCCGCAGGACAGCAGCACAAGGCGCGGCGAATTTTTCCAGAACTGGCGCGTCACCGCGATTTCGCAAATGCACTGGAGAAGACGTTTGCATTGCGCCCAGAGCTGAAGAAGCTCGCGCGTAAAGAGACCTTTATCTGTCGTTGCGAAGATGTGCCTTTCGAGCGGCTGGCACAATGTCGAAGCTGGCGCGAAGCCAAGTTGTATACCCGTTGCGGGATGGGTCCGTGTCAGGGACGCATCTGCGGTGCTGCGACAAAAGTTCTATTTGATTGGAGTGCCGAATCGGTACGTCCACCAGTTTTTGAGGCGCGAGTGGAGAGCCTCATGACAACTGAAGTAAGTGCGCCCGAGGTAAGGGTCTAAGGAGCGAACAGATGGAATGGCGCGGCGTGATGCCGGCAATTACTACCTGCTTTGATGAAGCTTTGCGCGTCGATCACGGCTTTATGGCTGAGCACTGCCGCTGGTTGATCGACAACGGCTGCACGGGAATAGTCGCGTTGGGTTCTCTCGGCGAGGGTGCGACTCTGAGCTTCGATGAAAAGCTCGCTGTCGTGCGCACGTGCATCAATGCGGTTCGGGGGCGCGGTCCTGTCGTCGCGTCGATCTCTTCACTCAGCACGGTGGAATCGGTTGCACTGGCGAAAGGGGCGGCCGAGCTGGGATGCGACGCGTTGATGGTGTTGCCGCCGTATGTTTATCAAGGTGACGCGCGCGAGATGATGGCGCACATCTCCGCCGTGCTGCGGGCCACTCCGCTCTCGACGATGCTCTACAACAATCCGATTGCCTACGGCACAGATTTCTTACCTGAGCAGATTGCGCAACTTGTTGCCGAGCACTCCAATCTGCACGCGGTAAAAGAATCCAGCGCCGATGTCCGTCGCGTGAGTGCCATCCGTGCCCTGCTAAATGGCGCAATGCAAGTCTTTGTCGGCGTTGATGACGCGATCGTGGAAGCTCTTGGTGTTGGGGCCGTCGGATGGATTGCGGGCTTGGCAAATGCCCTTCCACGCGAGTCGGTGGATCTTTTCGAATACGCAATAAAAGGCGATCGCGAAAAAGCGCTCGAACTCTATTACTGGTTCCTGCCTCTGCTGCGCATGGATACTGTTCCCAAATTTGTCCAACTCATCAAGCTGGTACAAGAGATGGTGGGAATGGGAAATAGTCGGGTGCGTGCACCACGTCTTCAGCTCGTCGGAAAAGAGCTGGAGGAGACCCGCGCAATTGTGAAGCAGGCGCTCGCCAGTCGGCCCAAGGTCACCGCAGGATCGAGCGCCGCAGCGGCGCTACAGCGCTGAGAAGAACCAACCATGGAACTTCGCGGGCAATCGCTCATCGGCTTTGAAGCAGCGTCCCGAAATGCAACTACGTTTCGGGCCATGAATCCTCTCACCGGCCAGGCAGTTCCGCCTGATTTCCACGGAGCCAATGTCGCCGATGTGGACCGAGCGGCAAGGATGGCCGAGTCAGCCTTTCGAAGCTACAGCCGTTGGACAGTGAAGCAGAAAGCGAAACTGCTGACGCAGATCGCAAGCGCGATTGAAGCTCTGGGACAGGAGCTCATCGACCGCACAGCTCTTGAAACTGCCTTAGGCCAGGATCGCCTTAAAGGAGAACTTGCTCGCACCTGCAATCAATTACGGCTTTTTGCGTCCGTGATCGAAGAAGGATCTTGGGTCAACGCGCGAATCGACCTCGCGGATCCAAATCGCAAGCCTCTGCCGAAAGCGGACATCCGCTCGATGCTGCGGCCCATCGGGCCTGTCGCCGTTTTTGGCGCGAGTAATTTTCCCCTGGCGTTTTCTGTTGCGGGAGGTGACACCGCATCTGCTCTCGCTGCTGGAAATCCAGTAGTGGCTAAGGCTCATCCCGCTCATCCTGGAGCAAGCGAGTTGGTGGGTCGAGCAATCATCGAAGCTTGCCATGCGGGTGGCGCTCCGGAAGGAATCTTTTCGCTGCTGTTCGATTCCGGTACCGAAGTGGGAAGCAAGCTGGTCCAGCATCCGTCGATCAAAGCGGGCGGGTTTACCGGCTCCCGCACCGGCGGGCGTGCGTTGATGGATCTGGCTGCGGCTCGGCCTGATCCAATCCCATTCTTCGCTGAGATGAGCAGCACTAATCCAGTCTTCGTGCTGCCACGCGCCGCAGCTGAAAGAGCAGAGCAGATTGCCACAGGCCTCTACGGATCTTTCACTCTGGGAGCCGGACAGTTTTGCACGAAGCCAGGGTTAATTCTTCTCGGCCTGGATCAAGGAGCGGAGCAGTTATCCGCCAAGCTGAGAGAACTTACCAGCGCAGCTTCTGACCACGTTCTTCTCACCGCGGGTATATGCAAATCGTACGAACGAGGGGTGACGCAACGGACGAAGTTACGTCAGGTGGCATCATCCAGACTGAAAGATGCTGGATTCCGTGCTACGACGACTCTGTTCGAAACTGATCTCGACGCAGTGTTGTCGGATCATGATCTTGCCGAAGAACTATTCGGACCGTCCACATTGGTCGTCCGATACCAGCAGCGAGACAAGTTACTGCGTTTTGCCGAAGGACTCGAAGGTCATCTGACCGCTACCATTCACGGCACCGAGCAGGATCTGCGCGACTATGCCGATCTGGTCGAAATTCTCGAGAACAAAGTCGGGCGCCTCGTCTTCAACGGATACCCGACCGGTGTGGAAGTGAGTCATGCAATGGTGCATGGCGGACCATATCCGTCCACCTCCGACGCGCGGTTTACTTCGGTCGGCACCCAGGCAATTCTTCGCTTCGCTCGGCCAGTGTGCTTCCAGAGTTTTCCCGATGCAGCGCTTCCTCAGGAGTTGCAGAATGGGAATCCGCTCGGAATTTGGCGAACCGTCAATGGCTCGCTCTCGCGCGAGGCTCTGAGTTCATAGTCCGGCACTACTCATCGCGTTGAAAGGAACTGGAATCATATGGTGACGATGTCGAAGTCTTTCCTGAAGTCGCTGTTTGTCATTCTCGTCATCACGTTGCTCGCAGCCACTCTGGCCGCCCAGCGTCGACGCGGTGGCAATGGGGAAGCAGGCTTTCGCTTTCGATTCATTGGCCCCGTCGTGGGTAATCGCATTGCTGCGATTGCCGGCATCCCGGGTGATCCGAGTACGTACTATGCCGGAGCGGCATCCGGTGGAATTTGGAAGTCAGTAGATGGCGGAAATCGTTGGGAGCCGATCTTTGACGACGAACCGGTTGCTGCGATCGGAGCGCTTGCCGTCGCGCCGTCCGACAAATCTACCGTGTGGGCCGGAACCGGCGAACCATGGGCTATTCGCGATAGCGATGTAACCGGCAACGGAGTGTACAAATCCGTCGATGCGGGAAAATCCTGGAAGCACATGGGACTCGATCAGACGGGACGCATCGCGCGCATCCTTATCAATCCGTCTGATGCCAACACTGTCTTCGTCTGCGCCGAAGGCCGACTGACAGGACCGCAGCAGGAACGCGGCGTGTATCGAACGACGGACGGCGGAGAGCATTGGGATCGCGTCCTCTTCGTTGACGAGAACACCGGATGCTCTGGTCTATCGATGGATCCACAAAACCCGCGCGTTCTCTTCGCCGGCACATGGCAAGTCGTTATGCATACCTACGGCGAATTCAGTGGAGGACCGGGCAGCGGAATCTACGTGTCGCGCGATGGCGGCAGTAAGTGGGAGAAAATCGAAGGTCACGGACTGCCGCATTCCCCGCTGGGGAAAATCGATGTTGCCGTCTCGCCCACCGACTCCAATCGCGTATATGCGTTGATTCAAACCGCCGATCAAGGATCGGTTTGGCGCTCGGACGATGGCGGTCGCAGTTGGCGAGTGTCAAATTGGGACCGCTCGTTGATCGGCCGCGCTGGCTATTACATTCGTATCGCGGTTTCACCCAGCAACGAGAATGAGGTGCTGATTTCCAATAGCAGCTTCCATCGTTCGCTAGACGGAGGCGAAACCTTCGAGACGGTTCCCTGGGGCGGCGACAATCACGACATCTGGATCGATCCGCAAAATGCCGATCGCTTTGTGATTACCAACGACGCCGGCCTCATCATCACGCAGGTGCACGGCCGAGGATTCCAGCGAGTAACTCTGCCGATCGGACAGATGTATCACGTCGCCGTGGATGACCAAGTCCCCTACGACGTTTACAGCAACATGCAGGACGATGGCACGATGCGCGGACCGAGCACGTCCTCGGGATTTGGATTCAACGGCGATGTTGGTTGGGAGCACCGTCTTGGCGGCTGCGAGTCTGGGTTCACCATTCCTGATCCAACCGATACGAACATCGTCTGGGCGTCATGTTACGGCGATGAAGTTACGCGCTACGATTCGCGCATCAAGGAAGCGCGCTCGGTAAGTCCTTGGCGGCATACGCTCGACTCAGCTCCGAACGAGAGCAAATACCGCTGCCACTGGACTCCACCTCTCACGATCGATCCTTTCGATCACAATACCGTCTATTACGGCTGCCAAGTTATTTTCAAAACCACCAACGCAGGACAGAGTTGGAGCGTAATCAGTCCTGATCTATCCACTCAGGATCCCAGCCGCATCGTCTCCTCCGGTGGAATAGTTGGCGATAACCTCGGGCAGTTTTACGGAGAGGTAGTTTTCGCGATTGCTCCTTCAACGGTTGAGAAGAATCTCGTTTGGGCCGGAACGAACGATGGCAAAGTCTGGTACACGCGGGACGGCAGCCACTGGAACGACGTGACGGGCAGCATGCAGATGCCGCCGTGGGGAACCGTCACCAGCATTCAACCTTCGTTTTTCGACGCGGGCACTGCATACGCGTCGGTTGATTATCACTTAATGGATAATCGCGATCCGTTCATCTATAAGACATCTAACTTCGGAAAATCATGGACTCTCATCTCTGGAGGAATCCCGAAAGGCCCACTTTCGTACGTTCGCACGGTCGCTGAAGATCCGAACAAGAAAGGACTACTCTTCGCCGGAACCGGCAACGCGCTCTATTACTCGTTGGATGATGGTGAGCACTGGACGAATCTGCAGACTGGACTGCCGCACGCGACGGTTTCATGGATTGTCGTTCAAAAGAGATTTCATGATCTGGTGGTCTCAACCTACGGTCGAGGACTCTACATCCTCGATGACATTAGCTCTCTCGAGCAGCAGGCCGGCAACTCCAACGATACCGCTGTTCGGCTCTTTGCGAATCGAGCTGCTTACCGGTTCTCGCGTACTCCGCGAGCGCTCATTGATTTCGAGCTGAAGGCTGCGCCGAAAGGCCGCGTCCAAATCGAGATCCTCGATTCTTCCGGACAGGTAGTGCGCTCACTAGAGCCTCCCGCGCACGCTGGGCTGAATCGCAGCTTTTGGGATCTGCACTACGAAGGTCCGACCGCCGTGCGGCTGCGCACCACGCCATCGGAGAATCCACACATCTGGGAAGAGCCGCGGTTCCGCGGACACGATTGGCGACCCATCACACACTGGGGTATGGAAACGAACCCCGCGGGCCCACTCGTCGCTCCAGGAAAGTACACAGTCAAACTGACTGTGGACGGCCAATCATTTACTCAGCCGCTCGAAGTGCTACGCGATCCGAAGATCACAACATCGGACGAGGACATGCAGCGTTCAGTCAAGTTGCAATTGCGCATCCGCGACGATGTGACCAGGACTGCCGACATGATTAACAACCTGGAGTGGTCGCGCAAGCAGCTGGGCGACCTGGAGCGGATGTATGCCGAAAGTAAGAATCCAGAGATGGTGAAATCCGTCCAAGACATGGATCAACGCATGCAGAATGTCGAGTACAAGCTCGTCTCAAAGGCTCTTACTACAAGCGATGATAAGTACTACGTCGAGGCGTACAAGATCTACTACAACCTGCTGTGGTTGAACGGCGAGATCGGTCCCGGCGCCGGCGACGTAGCCGGTGGCGAGGACTTCACTCCGACAGACACCAGCATCGCCTTGCTGAGTGGAATCGAGCAGGAACTCACAGGAGTCCAGGCAGAATACAAACAGTTAGTTGATCAGCATCTGCCTGCATTCAATCGTGCGCTGCTCGAACATGGAGCAGTGCCCCTCGGAATTGCAGCTCCAAGCAAAGCGACCAGCACAAGTCCGGGTGGGAATGATTAGGACGACGCTGACATAGAAGAGCTTAGGCTCGCCCCGTCAGCACCGTTCGCGGTAGCGAATGGGTGTAGCCTCCATCCCTGACCCATTCCCTACCGGGAACGGTACTGACTTCAGTAGTTCAATTACGTTGTCGAATTGCGCGGCCTCTCTCCACCCGTAGGAGTTACCTTCCAATATACGTCGTAACGTTCGTGCACGATGTCGTTAATCGGGACCAAGGCCTGCGCTCCAGATTCTCCCGCGGCTTCGAAGGTGAGCGGTTGGTTCCCTGCGCGCACCCAGCTTGATGGATCGTCTACTTTGCCCTTTGCTCCCGGCAATTCCGGAATGGGACGGGGTCCTGATCCGTGCTCGCGATGTTCAAACGGACCGGTGTCGCCGTACCAGCGATCGCGCGGCGCCTCTTCGTGCTTTGCTGCGAGCACGAGTGGTCCGTACATCGGAGCCTGGACGGTATGGTCATCCGGCATCTGTGAGCCATGAATATCCATCGGGAGGCTGAGCTCGATGGTGTCGTTGTTCTTCCATGGACCACGCAGCGTGAGATAGCTACTTTGGCTCGAAAAGACGGGCAGGGGACGTCCATTGATCTTCACGCTTCCACCATTGGCCCAGTATGGAATACGCAGACGGATGGCAACATCCGTCGGCTGCTGTGGGCTGATCGTGAGCTTTGTGCCTTGCTGCCGCGGAAAATCCGTATCCTGCCGCAATTTCAGCTTCTTCTCCGGCCAGCTCACTTCAGAGGGCACATACAGGTTCACGTAGATCGAGTTATCGTCGTGAAAATAAATCGTATCGTTTAGCTTGCCGTATTCCTCCACGCCAGTTCCGTTGCAGCACCAGAAGGAATCGGTGGGCGTCGCATATGTCTTCCAGAGGTTCACTCCCATTGGGTAGTAGTACATCGTCGTTCCCGTTTCGGGATCCATGCTGCCCAGGCGGTGATTGAAGACGACGCGCTCGTAGTAATCCATATAGCGCGCCTCGGGCGACCAGCCAAACAGATGTCGCGTGAGCTTCAGCATGTTGTAGGCGCAGCAATCTTCGGTGGTGCTCGGACCAAGCTGGGTGGAGAGCTTGCCAGGATCGGTCTGCCAGCCTTCGCCATTGCTCGTTCCGCCATTGCAGTAAGAGCGCTCGCTGACGACTTCATCCCAGAAATACTGAGCGATGTCGTGATACTTCGAATCGTGCGTGAGTTCGTATGTACGAGCGGCTGCAATCACCTGCGGGATGTGCGTATTCACGTGCAATCCCTTCAACTCATCGCGATGGTTCTCCAGCGGTTCGAAGAAGGCCTTCTTGTCGAAGCGATGCGCGGCGCCGAGGTACTGATACTTTCCCGTAACCGCATACAGATTGCAGAGCACCTCTCCCATGCCGCCGTATTCGGTGCCGAGCACGCGCTGCATGTGCTCATAGCTGAGTGGTCCACTCCACATTCCCACCCAGCCCGCCATGTCTTCGGCTACCTGCAGGGCTTCGGTGTTGCCCGTATGTACGTACATGTCGAGCATGCCGGCCATAATCTTGTGGATGGTATAGAACGGCGCCCAGACGCGAACCCGGTCGCGGAGACGGTCGAAGAACTCATCGGGAAATGCGCTGAGATATCCATTTTTATTTGCGACCTGACACTTGCGCAGATCGGATACGAGCGCGTCGCCTTTCTTCTTGAGATCTTCATCGCCGGTGCTCGCGTACATCAGAGCGACGGCTGAGAGATAATGGCCACCGTTGAAATGTCCGCGCAACTCTGAATCTGGTTTTTCCCAGCCGCCAAAAGGCTCAGCAGACGAGGGCAAGCCGGCAGTGATGTTGAACGAGTACGCCAGCCGGTCATTGGGCAGTGAATGCAGGTATTGGCGATTCTTCTCCTGCACGCGCGAGCATGTGCTTTCCAGCAGGCGAACCTGCTTCATGGGAAAGGGAACCGCGGCCCAGGGCACCCGCTCGCGGTTCACCGGTTTGCCCGTGCTGTCCATGGAATTAACTACAGGATCTTGCGCGAACAGGTTGTTTGCTGAAGAAGGGAGAACCGCAGCGCCGGCAAGGGCAGCGGCTCCGGCCATGAACTTTCTACGGGAAACATTGCTGAGTGTCATTACGAATTGCTCCGTGCTGGGATTCGGGAATCCGCAAGCAGATTAAGTGGGAAGCCAGGCTTCCAAAAAATTCGTAGATTGCGCTGTAATCGTTTACAGATTGTACGCATGTCGCGACACTGCGCAATCGTAAAATAACGTTACTAACCTTCAACTCATGCAATGAAAGCGATTGCATAGAATTGACGAAAGTCTGTGAGGAAAGTATGCAGCGATTCCTCTCATTTTTGTTTGTGCTCCTTTTTTCGATAACAGCTTGCGCCTACACGGAGCGAGCTCCTGATTTTTCCTTCGACGCAATTTGGCTCGATAAAGACGCGAAGGTGCCGCATTCGATCAAGGCGTATCGCGGACGCGTGGTGTTGATCGACTTCTGGGAATACACCTGTATTAACTGCATCCGGGACTTTGCCGTGCTCAAGCGCTGGTACGCGAAATACCATCCGTATGGCTTCGAAATCATCGGCGTGCATTTCGGCGAGTTCGCGATCGGATATAAGCCGGAGAACGTCCGCCGGGCGGCGCAGAGATTCCAGTTGCCGTGGCCGATCGTTGCCGACGTGAATGGTTCCATCTGGAAAGCCTACAAATCCGAATCGTGGCCGAATCGTTATCTCATCGACCCGAACGGCGATATCGTGATGCACATCGAAGGTGAGGGCAACAACGCGCCGATGGAAGCCAAGATTCGCGAACTGCTGCTGCCGCAGCACCCTGAGATCGCGAAAATTCCGCTTGATCCCGACGAGAACACGTTCGCGCCGCAGTGCGGACGCGTGACGGAAGAAACTTATGTTGGCGACTGGTTCGGCCGCGGTGCGCTCGAGAATAGCGAAAAATACGAAGACGGATATGTGGTCCACTTCAAAGCCAACCAGGAGCCCGACGACGGGCGTGTGATCCTCGACGGCAGTTGGCGCACCGATCACGATGGCGTTACATCCGCTGATAAGCACGAGAACAAAGCGGCGCTCCGGTATCACGCACGCTCGGTTTACGCGGTCATGAGCGTGGACGATCCCAAGAAGCCGGTGCGAGTTGATGTCTCGCAGGATGGCGCGCCTTTGGGCGATGCTGCGGGGACTGACGTGAAGATCGACGCGCAAGGTTCTTATATCGAAGTGAGTGAGCCGAGGATGTACTACGTAATTAAGAATCCGGCTTTGGCATCGCACCTGCTGACGCTTGTCCCTGAAGGAAAGGGCTTCACGTTGCATTCGTTTACCTACGGCAACGATTGCCAGCAGAACTTCGATGCTAAGTAAGTCATTCATTAGGTCGAGACCGTGATCGGATGACCGCCGAAATCGAACGTATGCGTTCCCTTTTCGGGAACCACGCGAACTTCCATCTTCCGCCGCAAAGGCGGGAGCATGCGCGAGCCGGGAAGAAGGCGAACGGACAGCTTGTTCTGTTCGTGATCCCAGCGCGCACCAATTTTCATCCATTCGCCGCGACGATAGTTGAAGCTGTTGCCATCATCTTCGTAGATCGTGCCTGAAGAGTCCGCTCCCGGATACACGACAAACGTCAGCGGCTCTTCGGACTTCTCGCTCGTAAATTGCTTAATCGGGCCGAACGGAAGAATCGCTCCCGCACGAACGTAAAGAGGTAAAGTTGCCAGGTCGACTGGGCGAGTTATCTCGCGGCCGCCTTCGACTTTCGCCTCTGTCCAGAAGTCGTACCAATCACCTTTTGGCAGATAAAACGTCTTGGAAGTGGCGCCTCTTTCCGTTACCGGTGCGACGAGGATGTCGCGTCCCCAGAGATATTCGTCGGCGCGGTTGACCGCCTTGGGATCGTCCGGATAATGCAGCCACAGCGCTCGGATGATCGGCAGTCCGGTTTCGTGACTCTCTCTTACTGCGGTGTACAAGTAGGGAAGCAGTCGATAGCGCAGCTCCAGATACTTGCGGCAGATCGGCTCGACATCAGGATTATGCAGCTCGCTGGGATCGGGATTCGCAGCTTCTCCGTAGTTACTGATTTCGTTTGGCCCAAGTTCTCCCGTGTTCCACTGCCACGGCAAACGCAGCTTCCAGTCGCGCCCATGCCCCCGGAATAGCGGACAGAATGCGCTGAACTGAAACCAGCGAACGAAAAGCTCGCCGTTAAATTCTTTCGTCGGAACGAAACCACCGGTGTCTGTGCCCCAAAACGGGATTCCCGAGAGTCCCGTATTGATACTAATCGGAACATGGTTACGCAGTGTCTCCCATGTGGAGTACACGTCGCCCGACCAAAGAAAAGGTGCGTAGCGCTGCATTCCCGCATAGCCATTGCGGTGCAGCGCGTAAGTCCGCTGATTTGGACGGTCAAGCTGCGGCCCTTCGTAGTACATGCGATTGCGTGTGAGCCGCGAGGCTGCGTCGAGAGGATCGCCTTCATCGGGCCACCAGCCGTCTACGCCTAGAGCAAAGTCTTTGCGATGCGCGTCCCAGTAGCAGCTGACTTCCCTTTCATCAAATCGCGGCAGGCTACATGTGTCATGGACACTCCCGCTCAGCGTGCGCGTGAGGATCACTGCGTGCAACACCACGCGAAAATTCAAACGATGGAATTCGTCGAGTATCTCTTTGGGATCGGGAAAAACCCGCCGATTGAATTGGAACGATCCGTTTTCCGTATTCCATCCTGATGGACAGAAGCCGGTTCCGAGATAGATCAGCGCATCGCACGGCAGCTTCTTTTCGCGGAAGGTCCGCGCGACGGAAAGAATCTCATCGCGACTGGTGATGGTTCGATGTGACTGCTGATAACCGAGTGACCACAGCGGCGGCATCTCCGGATGTCCCGTGATGCGCGCGTATTCAGCCATTGCTTGTGCAGGTTCTTTCACGCTGACGACGAAAATGTCGATCGGTAACGCGGCTTTCGGATCATTGGCTGTGAGCTTGCCTTCGGAACCGGTGAGGTCAAAGGTGGCGAGCGGCTGGTGGACAAACATCGCCCAACCCGAGGTCCCAATCAGCCACTGGATTGGCACGCGCCCGCCGTAACTACGGAGGTGATATCCGCCCTGGCCGCTGCGCATGGGATCGAGATTCCCGCGGCGGTCGAACTGAGGCCCACCTTCCCCCATTCCCAAAATAGGACCATCGCCGAGCAGAAAAGTTACCGCGCCGCTCTCCTCGTCGATTCGCAGTTCCTGCAGCGGCTTGCCGGCGTTGTCCGAAACTTTGATTGTCAGCGGATTATGTTCGACCGAGACACGCGGGCCTGCCACACTCTTGCGGGTTGTGGACGACCGCAGCTGGGCCTCGAGAACCGCGCCATCATCGGTCTGCGCTCCGGGCGCAGAACCAGTTTCCGCGATGTGAATGCGAATCGTATGAGGACTGATTGTCGAAATGGAAACCCGGGCTTCCCGTCCGGCGATCTGAATTCGCTCCTGGGCGAGGAGCAGGGTGGGCAAGTCGAAGTAACTTGCGGCAATTGCACCGCCCAACAACTTCAGCGCGTTTCGGCGAGGCAGTTTGTTTGAGTTCACAGTTTGCGTGCTGCTGATATGGATATTGTATACAATGCGACTTCGCCTGCAAACGGCGATTTGGCAGTAACAGGCGATTTTGCCAGTAATAAAGGATGTCGGAGAATCATGACCTCTTTCGAACGTCTCCTGTCGAAGCCTCTCGTTGTTTTCTCGTTCTTAGCTCTCCTGCAACTGGCACCGTTGTACGCTCAAGAACTTCCGAGTGCGCCGGGATCATCCGTCTCTGCTCTGACCCCGGAACCCGGATATTTCACCGAGCCAGGCGTTGCAATCAATCCCAAGAATCCTCAGCAGGTAGTCGCCGTCTTTCAGGACAACGCGCATGCCGCCTACTCCACTGACAGCGGCAATCACTGGCAAGTCGCCACCGGCGTAGAGTCAACGCGCTACAGAGTTTCCGGAGACGTATCGGTCGTGTTTGATACGCGCGGTCACGCCATCATCTCCTACATGGCTTTCGACAAGCTCGGCACCTACAACTATTGGGGACACAACTCCTCCCGCAACGGACTTTACGTGCGCAGATCGCTTGATGGCGGCAAGACCTGGGAAGCGAACGATATTCCCGTCATCACGCACGACAGCACCGAGCAGAATCCGCCATGGGAAGACAAGCCGTACATTGTCTCGGATACTACGCAAAGCAAATATGCGGGAAACCTGTACGTCGGGTGGACACGCTGGACGCTGCAGGACTCGGAGATCCTGTTCACGCGTTCCACCGATGGCGGCGAGACGTGGTCGAAGCCAATCGAGATCGACACGCATCGCGGGTTGCCGCGCGACGACAACGGCGCGCTTGAGGGCTTCGACGGCGTAGTAGCCCCGGACGGAACGCTCTACGTGGTATGGAACGATGGGAATGACATGATGCTTGCCATTTCCCATGATGGTGGTCAGAGCTTCGACAAACCTCGAAGGATCGTCCAGACGGCGCCGATCATGTTCAAAGTTCAGGATGTGGCACGCGCAAACGGCTTTCCCCAAATCGCACTCGCGCCGAAAGCAGGAAAGCACGGCCGGCTGCACGTGACCTGGAGTGACTATCGCAATGGCGATGTCGATGTTTTCTGCGCAACCTCCGACGACGAAGGCCGATCCTGGTCCGCACCTGTGCGCGTGAACGATGACGCGCAGCACAACGGCGCCGATCAGTATTTCCAATGGCTCGCGGTTGATCCCGCGACTAGCGATGCATATGTCATTTTCTATGACCGTCGTAATTCCAAGAACAACGAGCAGCAGACTGTGACCCTCGCACGGTCCAGCGATGGAGGTCGTTCCTTCAAGAACTACGCCTGGACCACTGAGCCATTCCGCGCCTATGAGGCTTTCATGGGCGACTACACGGGAATCGCAGCCCTCAACAATCGCGTGTATGGAGTCTGGACGGAGAAGCCGGTACCCACGGCGACAGATCCGGCCGCGCGCGCAGCAGAAGGCAGGCGTCCGCGCAACACTCTCGTCAAAGTTGGAGTGGCGGATTTCAGCAATGTGCACTGAATCGTCTGGACATATGTTTTTTTAACAGAACCGCTTGAGCAGGAGAGGAGAGCGCACTTACAATCCGAGTGCCGGGCAGGTTCAAGATCATCAAGCCGAATACGGGAAACATGAGTTTGCAGGCTGTGGCAAAAAAGGCGGGTGTTTCCGTCGCCACGGTTTCCCGCGTCCTGAACAATCTTTCGGTGGTAAAGAACACGACGCGCGCTCGCGTCATCAAGGCCGCGGCCGAGCTCAAGTATCATCCCAATCTGCACGCGCGTTCTCTCGCACGAGGAAGCAGTCGAACTTTAGGGATCATCGTCTCCAACATGGACAATCCCTTCTTCCTCGACATCTTCCGCACGCTGCAATCCGACGCGCATGCGCGCGGCTATGAAGTCGTTGTTGCCAACACCGACTATAGTCCCGAGCAGTTGCTCTCCAGCATTCGCCTGATGATCGGATGGCGCGTCGCCGGCCTTGCGGCGATTGTTTCCGAGATGCATGGCGATCTCATCCGCCTGATCATCGACAGTCACATTCCCACCGTCTTCTACGATGTTGGCTCGACCGCCGAAAACATCACCAATGTTCGCGTCGATTACCGCAAAGGGATGCACCGGATTGTGCAGTATCTGCACAGCATCGGACACCGACGGATGGCGTTTGCCGGTCATCACTCAACGCTGCGACCAATTGGCGATCGTCGCCAGTCATTTTTGGAAACTGTTCGCGAATTCGGCTGCCAGGCCGTTGGAACCGTTGCCGCCGACGACGGCCTCGAAGGTGGTCGTCACGCTGCGCATGAACTTATCAGTTCTTCTGAGCGGCCCACCGCGATTGTTTGCGTTAACGACTTTATGGCTGTTGGAGTCTTACGTTATTTGCGCGAGCGCGGCGTGCGGGTGCCCCAGGAGATCTCAGTCACAGGCTTTGACAACATTCGCCTTGCCGAATTCTGTTCGCCCTCGCTCACATCGGTCCACATTCCCAGAGATCGCATTGGCCACATCGCCTTCGAAAGGCTGATCTCAGGAGAGACGAAGTCGAACGCTCGCGAACTGCTCATCGATCCTGAACTCGTCGTGCGTGAATCTACCGGCCCAACGTCAGCTTAGCGTTGCCGCGGTTTGTTCATTCTTCTCGCAGCTCCACCCACGTAGTCGAAGCTCCAAGCGGAACCGCGTAGGCGCCGCGCTCGCTGGGGAACGACTTTGCGAGTTGGTATTCCTTGGTTGAATTCGGCTTGGCCGGCTGCTCGATGCGCAACAGCGCCTTTGCTGTCCCGTCGCTGCGAGGAGCCAGACCAACTCGCACTTTGTGGGTTCGCGAATCGAATTCCACGTCGGAGAACTCTCCCGAATCCAGCGTGAGCCAGAGTCCGACCGGAGCTAGATAGATGCGGTTGCGAAATGAATCGACCGGCCTGGCTTTGACGATCCCATTCTGGGCCGTCAGGTTTGCCCCGAATGCAACCCAGCCGAAATCGGGATGATCGACGATATACGTCGCTGTGTTCAGCGCGTGACCGAAGAAGTTCGGACCATAATCTCCCGAATAGGGATCAAACTTGAGCATGTCTGGGAACGCGTGAAATGCGCAGGAGGCAAAGCCGTCCTGATCGATGTTGGTGAGCGCGCCCATGGTGCCTCCGTATCCCACGCGCAGCAAATAAAAGTCCTCAGGATGTTCTCGATAAGCTGCGAGCACGGGAATTGCATTGAGTCCGGACCCGTAATGATGAAGTTGCCGCTCTAATCGCGGATACTTTCCCGCATACAGGAAATCCCAGAAACGGCGTGCGCTCCCGTTGTATCCCCAATGGGGAAGCGTGGGCATGTATCCCAAAATGGCATCGAGAGTAACTTCGGCTTTTTCCTCGAAGCCAAAGAATTTGGTCCAGGCATCGACCTCTTCCTGGCCGGTAGAATCCCATGGCATCTCACTGCCAAACGGATACGGCTCCTGCTTCCACCGATCGGCGCGCTCGCGCATCTTGGCCTCGAGAGTTTGAGCTTCCGTGGTCATGCCTTCGCGGCGAAGATCGTCAAGAATCTTCACGAAGATATCGCCTTCCATCTGGCCGAATCGGGCATAGCCGGCGGCAAACTTCGTCATCGCCATTGAGGTTTGATAGGCATGCGACAGATACCAGCGCCAGTCATGAGTCGTGACGAAGCCCTGGCGATCTCGAGCCAGCCGATACATCACCCAGTACGCGGCAGCGACGTGAGGATAGTCAAACGAGCGATCCACCTGCTCGGATGCTTTCTTGCTCCAGCTCGTCCAGCTGTGCCAATTCAAGTCGTCGCGGTAGTAGTTCGGCGGGAGTTCGTCAGGCTGATAGTAGAAGAGGCTCTTGCGCACTCCGTACTCTTTCTCGCCGTCACTGTATTGCAGATGTCCCCAGAGCACTCCATCAACGAACTGCTGGACTTTCGCAAGCTCTTGCTTGTCGGGCTGGCCGAATTCCTTCATCACGAGCGCGAGCCACGAACCCGCACCGGCTTCATCGCTCAAGCCCGCGATCCACACACGGCTGTCTTGCTTGACGATCTGGTTGGCTTCGCGGTCGTAACTGATGGCCGACGGAGCACGATGGAATGGATCATTCGGATCGGCGAACCACTGTTTCGTAGTGAGGAAGCGGCCAAGGTCAGCGACCGCCTCGCGCTCAGGCTTGATGACGTCATAGTGAATCGCCTGAACAAGCCCATCTTCGTACGTCACTACGAGGCGCGCGCGCCCCCAAGTGTGTCCTCTCAGCGTGTAAGCCTTCCAGCCATTTTTTGCCGGAGCATCACTGTGCCAAATGAGTGCTCCAGCGGGCTCGACCGAAATGGAACGCACAGGCTCCGCGTATTTGAGGAAGAGCCGAACATCGAGATCGGTCGGTACCACGTATCCTGGAATTCCCACCGCTACCGGTCGTCGGTTCGCCGCCAGCGTGGATTCCATATCCCGAATGGAATCGGAAACTAAGAACTTAAGACCGTAGGTCTTCGACTCTCCTGGTGCGAGCGTCAATTCCGTGGGCGGATTCCATTGCTGCGCTTTTTTCCATTCGTTCTCGGCGAAGGCGGTGGTGTGAACCATCCAGTTGTAGAAGCCCTCGAAGGTCATACCGCGAGGTGTCGGATCGGTAAAGATTTGAGGCGCCGGCGGTCCGCTCGATCCGCGAGTTCGGTGCGGTCCCAGAATGGGACTGTAAGCCTCGAACGGCGTTTTGCCCTCGGGGACTACGAGCAGCGCGGGCCCGTGGCCATTCAGGCGCGTAACCTGGAGATATCCGGCGTCCATTCCAACGTACGGGTCGTAGAAGGAGCAGATGGCGTGTGCCTGCTCGAGCGTTCGGTTATTCAGTACGTTATCGAACACCATCGGCATGCCCAGCGACCCAATCTGCACCGGCTGCGATGTCTTGTTTTTCAAAGCAAACCGCAGAACCAGCTTCCCATTTTCGACCTGCCAGCTTCGCGTGATATCGAGAGGAATATCCGCGGGCAGAGTTGGCGAGAGATCGGCGGCGGCGAGGACATTTCCCGAAACAGGAAGCGCAGTTACCGGCGTACGCGCAAGCGCGGTCGAGTAGCTTTTCCAGTCGCCGGAGGTCCCCTCGCGCAAGCGCAGGTCGATGTCGCCTAGATGGTAGTAGCCGTCGCGCGATCTTTCGACCAGTATGTCGCCAGGAGTGAAATCAAAGCTCTTGTCCTCCATCGGATGCAGAGCAGCAACGGTTTGCGACGAGCGCACCAGGCTCAATTCGAACTCAGGCGTTTGTAGGCTCATCATCCCATCGCTCAACATTGGACCAGGAGTCGGCGGTGGCGGCGGCGTGCGCTGTTGAGCGGCGACATAGCTTAGCGGTGCAAAAGCGCTAATTACAAAAACGGAACACCAAATTGCTTTTATCCAGCGCGAATTGTTCATCAGGCTCTCGCTTCAAATTGGAGGAGCAGGGAAGTAGGACGAATGCAGCAGCTTCCACCAGCGATAACGCGCAAGGATTGGGTCGGAGTTCGGGCCCTCTCGTTCAAAGCTCGCTGCATGATCTATTGACAAGGTGGGCAACATTGTATGGATAAAATATCCAATGTCAAACCGAGCGATCCTAATCGATCCTGCCCGCCCCGATACGGCAGCAGTAATGCCTGCGGACATCACCGTTTATCGAACGTGACCTGCATCAGCGGTACCCACAAGTCAGGATCAACCTGCACATCGGTGGGCTCGGCATCTACCGGAATGGAGAGCTCATTGTGCTGCTTGTCGATCACCATCGTTGCAGTGTGACTCTGTGACGAACGATTTTGCGCAGACTGACCTTTGGCTGCTTCCGGCTGCGAAGAAGTCGCCAGCGTGATGCCGATCTGAATCGGCATGCGATACAAGCCCTGATTCTGCGTCTGATCGAGCGCAACCAACACTCGCCTGGTCTGTGCGTCGTAATGCCAGCTTCCGTTCAATTCCAGAATGCCTCCCCGGTTGAGCCATTCATGGAAGAACCACGAAAGATCCTCATTCTCCTGCGGACACTCGCCGGAAGCATGGCAGGCATCTTCCACCGCATGACGAAAGTCGTCGGTAGTGGCACTGCCATTGCGAAACCGGCTGGAGTACAGACGAATGCCCGCCCAGAAATTTTGGTCTCCAAGCACGCCGCGCAAGGTGTGCAACACCATCGCGCCTCCCTGATAGATCTGCGTTGAGTTGGAGAAGACCTCGCTGTCATTCTGCAGATTGTTGTGCACCACGGTATCCGCCGGATGCGCGAGCGCGTAATTCACCGCTGCCGTCCGGGTTCGACGGACGCCGTTCAGGAATGCGTCGCTGCCGTTCTGATGCTCGGTGTAGAGCAGATTGAAATACGTGGCAAAGCCTTCGCTCAGCCAGACATCGTCCCAGTCAGCTTCCGTCACTGAATTGCCGAACCACTGATGCGCCATCTCGTGCGCGGCCGCGCC
>Ga0134125_10000361_pt1 | contig 62443 bp, 53 predicted proteins | sample KB31751_FD_96464 | JGI IMG/M metagenome (GOLD analysis project Ga0134125, IMG submission 96464) | Terrestrial soil microbial communities with excess Nitrogen fertilizer from Kellogg Biological Station, Michigan, USA - KB3-175-1 | ecosystem: Environmental > Terrestrial > Soil > Unclassified ... | reverse complement strand
GATGAGACCGGCTACCGGACCAGCGGCGAAAAGCGCTGGCTGTGGGCGCTGGTGGCGAGCCATTTCGTGTTCTATAGGATTGCCCTGTCGCGCGGAGCCGAAGTGCTCGCGGGGCTACTGGGCCAAGTGTTCGCCGGATCATTTCAGCTTCTCCTGTCTGGTCGCCTTTCGCAGCGCCGCGCGGGCCTCGCGCACTTCCTCCGGGCTCAGTTTCCCCGATTCGATCAGGTGGGTAACAATCGGCAATCGCCTGCCGCCGAACAGAGCCACCAAATCGTCGATCATCCGGCGCCGGGCGGAGTCGCGTGAGACCATCGCCTCAAACACGTGCGCGTTGCCGAACTTACTGGCGCGGCGCACGGCCTTCTTTTCTTCGAGCCGGTAGACAACCGTCTGAACGGTTGTGTAGGCCAGCCGGTCGCTGCCGGGGAATGCTTCCAGTAATTCGCGAATAGAGCACGGCCCCTTGTTCCAGAGCGTTGCCATAATTTGCAGCTCCAATCGGGTGAGCTTCGGCAGGGGCACGGCAAAATCAATCTACTACACGATGCGGTAGACTGCAAAGCATCTTTTCCAAGTAACTTCAGGCAATCGTATTGATTTATTCCTGCCAGGACGCAGGACGGACGCAAAGGCGCCGCGCTCCGCCTCATCAGCCGCGTGGCGGCGAGGCGTGGCTCAGAGCAATACCACTCGACCAGGCCGTTAACGGCCGGGTTTTACGCCCTTGCCCGCTCACGGCGGGGCCAGGCGCGGCTCGATGCGCTCCGGAGAATCGGCCAGGCTGCGTCAAGCAGGACGACCGCCACCACGAGCCGTTCCCGCGGTTTCGTGGCCCAAATCGCAGCGGTCCGGCCAGCCCGCATCCATGCTACTTTCAATCACTGCATGCAGAAAAAGAAAATCTGCCTCCTCGGCTCCTACGGCGTTGGCAAGACCTCGCTTGTCGCCCGCTTCGTGCACAGCCTTTTCGCGGACAAGTACCACACCACCGTCGGAGTCAAGATCGACAAGAAGGTCCTCACGCTCGACAACGAAGAAGTCACCCTTATGCTCTGGGACATGGCCGGTGAAGAAGACAACGCCCCCATCAAACTCAATCAGGTCAAGGACGCTTCCGGCTACCTTCTCGTCGTCGACGGCACCCGCGCCCGCACTCTCGACATCGCGCGCGGCATCCAGCAGCGCGTCGCCCAGGAAATCGGCGACCGGCCTTTTCTCGCACTGGTCAACAAAGCCGACCTCCGCGAAACCTGGGAAATCCCGGATCCCCAGTCGCTGGGTTGGACCGTTCTCGAAACCAGCGCGAAGACCGGCGACAACGTCGACGAAGCGTTCCTCACCCTCACCCGGCGCATGCTCGATTTTAAACCTGAGGAAGATGATGACGAGTGATCGTTTATCTGCAACCGACGACCTCTTCGCCGCCCTCGATGTAGCGCTCTTCGAAAATCAAGCCCCCGGTGTCTTCATGCCGGTCGGCGCGACTCCCGCGTGGCTGCCTGCCGCCGGCAATCTGACTGACGATTTCCCCCTGCTCGACCTCTTCCTCTCGGAACTCGGACCCGGCAACTGGACCGGCCAATCCGACACGTGGACCGAATCCGCACCCGACGGAACCGAACTCTACCTGCAGGCGGTAGCCGCCACTCTCGGAGGCCGCCGGTTCGTTGCCATTCGCTCCATGCCCCCGGCACTGTTTACCTATCAGCAGCTCGCCCACGACTTTCAGCTCGCCGAGCAAAAAGTCGAAAAGCTGAATGGGGAGCTCGCGCGCGCCACCCAGGCCAAGAGCGACTTTCTCGCCGCGATGTCGCACGAGATCCGGACTCCCCTCAATGCCATCATCGGCATGGCGGACGTCCTCTCCGGGACTCCCCTCACGCCCGAGCAGCGGAAGTGCGTCGAAGTCTTCCAGCGCAACGGTGTCGCCCTCCTCACCCTCATCAACGACATCCTCGACCTCTCCAAAGTCGAGTCCGGACGCGTCGAGCTTGAATCCATCGGCTTCGACCTTCGCGACGTGATTGCGCGCGCCATGGAAGTAGTAGCCGGCCGCGCCAGCGCCAAAGGCCTTTACCTCCGCGGCGCGATCTCCCCCGACGTTCCGAACTACCTGACAGGCGACCCCAACCGCCTCCGCCAGATCATCATCAATCTTTTGGGCAACTCCATCAAATTCACCGAGACCGGCGGCCTCGAAGTCCAGGTCACTTTGACTGATGGCGCAGCCGCTCCTCCCCAGGCCTCAAACAAACCCACCTTCCTCAGATTCGGCATCCGGGACACCGGCATCGGCATCCCGGCCGGCAAACTCACCTCTATCTTCGAAAGCTTCGCGCAGGTAGACGCCTCCACCACCCGCAAATACGGCGGTACGGGCCTGGGGCTCACCATCTCCAAACAACTCGTCGAGCTCATGGATGGCAGCATCTGGGTCGAAAGCACCCTCGGCCAGGGCAGCACCTTCTACTTCACCGCCCAATTTGGCGTGCAGGAAAATCAAATGGACCGTTCGGAATCCTCCCTCACCAGGCCGGCTGCCTTCGATCGACTCGATTCCCCACTCGCGGGCCGGCGCATCCTCCTCGCCGACGACTCGGAAGACAACCGCTACCTCATCCTGTCTTACTTACAGGGGACGAACGCCGCGATCGACATCGCTGAAAACGGGCAAATCGCCGTCGAAAAATCCAAGGCAGCAAACTACGACGTAATCCTCATGGACGTGGAAATGCCCGTTATGGACGGCGTCCAGGCCACAACTGAAATCCGGCAACAGGACCCCTCAACGCCGATCCTGGCGCTCACCGCTCATGCCTTTGCCGAAATGACGGCGCGGAGTCTGGAAGCCGGCTTTACCGCTGTCCTCACCAAGCCCATCCGCAAAGCCGCTTTGCTCGAAGCGCTCGCCACCCACATCCGGCCCATGACTGCCATCGCAACCGCCGATCGGCCCTGTGGCGCGGGCGATCCTGCCGCCGGCGGTTCGCCCGCAGTCGCGAAAATCCTCATCCCCATGGAACCCGGCCTCGAAGACGTAATCCCCGGGTATCTCGAAAAGCGCCGCGCGGACGTCGCCAGCTACCGCAGCGCGCTCGCCGCCGCCGACTTCGACTCCATCAGGAAGCTCGCCCACAAAATGAAAGGCACCGGCGCAGGCTACGGTTTCCAGACTCTCACCGATCTCGGCGCTTCCCTTGAGCGCGCCGCCCTCGACGGCAACAGTACCCGCGTGGCCGAAGACCTCGACCGGTTTGCGGTATATCTGGAAAGTATTGAGTTAAAGCGTAGTTAGCGTTATTCGGAGGACCATGCGCTTACGTTTTTGGGGAACTCGCGGTTCCATCGCGACTCCCGGACCATCCACCAACAAGTTCGGCGGCAACACTTCCTGTGTCGAAGTCGTGTCGAATGCGGGCACCCGCGTCATTTTCGATTGCGGCACCGGCGCGCGTCTGCTTGGTGCACATCTCATGGCTCATGCTTCGAAGCCGGTCGAAGCCTTCATCATGCTGAGCCACACCCATTGGGATCACATCCAGGGCTTCCCGTTCTTCGCTCCCCTCTTCGTCCCCGGGAACAAGTTCGTTGTCTGCGGACCCAAAGGCGCCCACAATACGCTCCCTGAAGTGCTCGCCGGACAAATGGAATTCACTTACTTTCCGGTCGAGCTCTCGCAGCTCGGCGCCGAGATCGTTTACAAGGATCTCGGGCAGGGTTTCAAAGAAGTCGGCGACATTCGCTTCAGCAACGAGCTCCTCAATCACCCCGCCATCGCCTCCGGATATCGCATCGAGGCGGATGGCGCGTCGCTGCTCTACCTCTGCGACCACGAGCCTTACTGGGAGCCCCTATGGCACTCCGGCGCCGCGCCCGGCAAGATCGAATCCATCCTTCACGACGGCGATCGCCGTCACGCGCTCTTCATGCAGAATGCGGACGTCGTCATCCACGACGCCCAATACACGCCGGAAGAATACCCCGCGAAGAAAAACTGGGGACACAGCACCTGGACATACGTTACGCAGATCGCCGCCGCGGCGGGCGTCAAACATCTGTTTCTGACTCACCACGACCCGGCCCACGATGACGCATTCGTCGAGGAAGTCGAGCAGAAAGCCCAGGCCCTCGCCTGTTCGCTCGGCTCGACCATGCAGGTCTCCTGCGCCCGCGAAGGCTATGAGGCGTCCTTTCAGAACGAAGGGAGAACAGAAGTCATCGAAGTCAAAACCACCGGCACGACGCACAGCCGGTCTTTGCGCATCCTGGTTGTCGATGACGACGAGGATCTCCGGCTTCTCGCGACAAGATCGCTCATTCGCGCCGGCCATGAAGTCCGTGAAGCCGGCGCGGGAGAAGAAGGTCTCGCCCTGCTCGACTCCTGGAAACCGGAGCTTCTGCTCCTCGACCTGAACATGCCTGGTCTGGACGGATATGAAGTCCTGCGCACCCTGCGGGCGCGCGGGCAGACGCTGCCGGTTATTGTTCTTACAGCCATGGGCGACGAAGAAAGCGCGCGCCACAGCTTCGAGCTCGGCGCCACCGATTTCCTGGCCAAGCCTTTTACCCCGCCGCAACTGGACGCCCGCGTCCGCGCGTGCTTCGCGCAGGCCGCCCACCTGTAATCCAATGCGGCCAGACACCCACATCAACCCCGAGCCCACCCGTGGCGCGGGCACTCGTGCCTGCAGCGGGGGCCTGCAGCCCCCGGCCGGCAAAAGCAACGATCCAAATTGACCTGACTTGAATTGACGTGACTTCCCAAGGAGAGACCAACCACCCATGAGCCCAGCAGATGCACCCAACCAACCGCAGGTAATCCGCGGCGGGGCCGGCAACGTCGACAAAATTCGCGACATCCTCTTCGGCACCCAGATGCGCGACTACGAGGCCCGCTTCGCCCGCCTCGAGGAAACCCTGATCAAGGAAACACTCGAGATCCGTGAGACCAGCAAACGCCGCTTCGACCAGCTCGAGAGTTATATCCGCAAGGAATTCGAGTCCGTCCAGACGCGCCTCAAGAGCGAGCGCGACGAGCGCACCGACAACCATACCCAGCAGTCGCGTGACCTCAAGGATCTCGGCGACTTTCTCAGCCGCCGCCTCCGCGATCTCGACGACCGCGAAAGCGCGTCGGAGCGCAGCATGCGCGACGACATCCTCCAGCAGGCCCGCGACCTTACGGACGAAATCCGCGCGCGCCACGACGAGCTCTCCACAATGCTCGAGAAACGCGTCGCCGAGTTGCGCGACGGCAAGACCGACCGCGCCGCGCTCGCCACACTTTTCACCGAAGTTGCTCTCCGCCTGAGCGACCAATTCCAGATTCCCGGCGCCGAAGAATAAAGTGTCCAGCAAGCCAGAGCCGGTGCCAGCCGACACCGAGCCCGCGCTACGCGAAATTCGAGAGCTGCTGGTTGGCCAGGAGCTGAAGGACCTCGCAGGTCTACAGGAGAGGCTCGCTAATCCCGCGCGCCGTGCCGAAGACCTTGCCGCGGTTCTCCCGGAAGCCATCAAAGCGGCGAAGCCGAAGAGTCTCCGCGATGCTCTCGAGCCGATCGTCGAGAAGACTTTTCACAGCTCCGTTCGCAAAAACCCGAAAGAGCTCGCGGATGCAGTCTATCCAATCATCGGCCCGGCGATCCGCTCCTCAATTGCCGCCGCGATTCGCGATTTCGCCGAGACCCTGAATCAAATCGTGGAGAAGAGCGCGTCCCCCCGCTCGATCAAGTGGCGGATCGAGTCGCTGATGACCGGCAAGCCTTTCGGCGAAATCCTGCTCGCTCGCAGCCTTCTCTACAGTGTCGAACAGGTCTTCCTCATCCACCGGACCAATGGACTGCTGCTGCAACACGCAGCCGCGCATGACGCCATCCTCAAGGACGCCGACATGATCTCCGGCATGCTCACGGCCATTCAGGATTTCCTCTCCGACTCCTTCAGCCAGCCGGGGCAGGACCTCGAAACCGTCGACGCGGGACGCTTCAAGCTTTGGCTCACCTATGGGACCAAAGTCATGCTCGTCGCCGCCGTCAGCGGAGCCGCTCCGATGGAGCTCAAGCAGGTCTTTCGCAAAGCGCTCGACGAGATCGAGGAGACCCTGCAGCCACAGATCGCGAACTTCAAGCAGGACAATCTTGACGTCTTCGAACCCGCGCAGCCGATCCTCGCGTGCTGCCTTCTCGGCCAGTCAGCCGCTCCGGGAAAACAAAGGAAAGCGCGTCTTTGGCCCTATTTCGCCGCTCCAGCCGCAATCCTGCTGGCATGGTTCGGATACCAGTGGCGTCAGCACTCGCGCTGGGATGCCGCTTTCGCTCAACTCAAACAACAGCCCGGTATCGTGCTGACCGATGTGGCGCGCCACGGCTCTTCATACGTGATCACCGGTCTCAAAGATCCCCTTGCGCCCGACCCCTCCCTCGTCCTCCGCGCCCGCGGCCTCGATTCCGCAAAAGCCCGCTTCGAGCTCGCGCCCTATCTGTCGCTGAACACGCCCTTTGAAGAGCAGCGCGGTTTCGAGGCCGACCGCGACCTGATTAACCGGCGCATCATCCGGTTCGACACCAACAGCGCGCGGCTCGCGCCCGGTGAGGCCGACCGCATTGACGACATCCTCATTGTGATGAAGCGCCTGCTCCAGGCGCGCCCGAATCTCGTGATCACGATCACCGGACGCGCCGACGACGTCGGCGGCGCCGCCGAAGCGAATGACAAACTCTCACAGGAACGTGCCGACCGCGTACTCGAGGCCCTCGTCGCGCAGGGAATCGCCGGTGGGAACCTGAAGACCGTCGGGGCCGGTAACCGGCAGCCCCTCCGCACCGGCAGTTCTGAGTGGGATCTGGCCATCAACCGCAGCGCGTCGTTCGCAGTGGATGGCCGATGAGGCTCGCCAACGGCCGCGTCCAGCCTGGCTGCGTCAGCCGCCCGGCAAGCAAGCGGCGCCAAAAACGCAACGCAGAGAGTACTTCAGGAGTTTAAGTATGTATGGGCTGCATCGTTTCGCGCCGCGCGTTCCTTGCAGCGGCCACGGCGGCATTGGCGCGGGCGCAGAACCTGGCCAAAGACGCCAACACTTTTTCGACCGATGTCAAAGTCGTCAGCGTATTGGCAATGGTGCGCGATAAACAGGGGAAGATCGTCACCAACCTCACGAAGGATGACTTCGATCTCTCCGAGGACGGGCGTCCCCAGACCATCAAATACTTCTCGCGCGAAACCGATCTTCCGCTCACTCTCGGCCTTCTTGTGGATACGAGTGGGAGTCAGCGTCAGGTATTGGGCGAGGAGCGCAGCGCCAGCCGCGAGTTCATCGAGAAGGTCTTGCGCGAGGATCGTGACCAGACGTTCCTGATCCACTTCGACAAGGACACCGAACTGCTGCAGGACCTCACGGCCTCGCGCGCAAAGCTCGAAAAGGCGATCGATCTCCTCGAACTGCCGCCGGACCAGCGCCCACAACTCAGCCGCCGCGGAAGTGGATATCCCGAAGGCGGAAATGCCGGAGGCGCCGGAGATCCGGGCGGGCGCGGCGGCGGTGCTCGCGGGCGCGGAGCGAGGACAACGCTCTACGACGCGATCCTGCTCGCATCCGACGAATTGATGCGCAAGCGCCAGGGACGCAAGGCCCTCGTCGTTCTGACCGATGGCGTCGATCGGGGCAGCAAAGTCCCGCTGACCGAAGCGATTGAATCGGCGCAGAAAGCCGACACGCTCGTCTACTCGGTCTACTTCGCGGGCCAGTTTCAGCAGCAACCGTTCAGCGGCGGGGGCCTGGGCGGGCGTCGCGGCGGCCGCGGCCGCTTCCCGCAGCAAACGCAGCGTGAGCGGCCGGACGGCAGGAAGATCCTCGAACAGATCTCGCGTGAAACCGGCGGCGGATTTTTCGAGGTCACGAAGAAGCTCCCGATCGACCAGATCTATACGCGTATTGAAGAAGAGCTGCGCAGTCAATACAGCCTCGGCTTCACCAGCGACAAGCAGGATTCCTCCGGCGGCTTTCGCCGCATCGCACTCACCGCGAAGCCCAAAGGTATGATTGTTCAGACGCGCCAGGGGTACTACCCCTCGACCTCGTAAGCGCCGGCATCCATAAATATGGCGATATCGCGGCGGCTGGTTGGAGTTATGTTCGCCGCCAGCGCGGTCTGTGTCGCCAACATCTACTATTGCCAGCCGCTGCTCTCGGAGATCGGGCGCTCACTCCGCGTGCCGGACCAGGCGATCGGCTATCTGCCAATGTGGACACAGGCCGGTGTCGCGCTGGGAATGCTGCTGTTCGTTCCGCTCGGCGATATGTTCCCGAGGCGCAAGCTCATCGTGATCATGTCGGCCGCGGCGGGATTGACCGCCGCCATGATGGCCGCCGCGCCGAATCTCTCAATGGTCAACGCCGCCGGGTTCGCGACCGGCCTCACCGGCATGGTCGCGCACCTGATCCTTCCGTTTGCGGCCAAGCTCGCCCCGCCTGAGCGCCGCGGCCATGTCGTCGGACTGGTGCTCAGCGGATTGCTGCTCGGCATCCTGCTGGCCCGCGTCGTCAGCGGCTTCGTCGGCGATCTGTTTGGATGGCGCGCCATGTATGCGATCGCGGCCGCGGCGATGTTCGTTGTCGCCATCGGTTTGCGGTACGCGCTGCCTTACGATCACCCCGAGCCGGGTCTGCGATACAAGGACCTTGCGCGGTCGATCCTGCACCTGACGCTGACCCAGCCACTGCTCCGCGAGGCCGGCATCATCGGCGGACTTCTGTTCGGCGCCTTCAGTTCTTTCTGGGCGACGCTGGTCTTTCTGCTGGCAACGCCGCCTTATCACTACGGTCCGCGCGTCGCCGGCTTTTTCGGAGTGATCGGCGCGGCCGGTGTGTTGTTCGCGCCGCTCGCGGGGCGCTTGAGCGACCGCAAAGGGCCGGCCTATACGGTCACGCTCGCCATCGTCACGTCAATCGCCTCGTACATCATCTTTGCTTTCGGCGGGCACTGGCTGTGGGGTCTCATCGCTGGTGTGATCGTGATGGATCTCGGGGTCCAGGCGGGGCACGTGGCGAATCAGACTCGCATCTACGCCCTGATTCCCGAGGCCCGAAGCCGGCTGAACACCGTCTACATGGTGACCTACTTCATCGGCGGTGCGCTCGGTTCGGCGCTTGGCGCATGGGGGTGGACACGATGGGGCTGGATGGGAGTCTGCGCCGCGGGCACACTTCAGTTGACCGTTGCGCTGGCCGTCAGGGCTTGGATGCACTTCCACGGCACGCCCGTGCCGGTGATGAATGAAGGTGCGGCGCTCGTCGTACGGGAATGATCGTTGCAAATGATAGGTTGTTTCTATGCTCGAGAACAAGCCCACAGCCCCCGAGGGCGTCGTGCGCGGTAAGCAAAAAGCAACCAGCGAGTTTTGGCGCGACATCCAGCCTCTGACCAATGTCTTCAAACCGGACGCTCTGCCCGAAACCTACATTCAGAACGCCCCGACCGACGACATCAGTCTCTACGTGCCGTTCAACGAGACGATCTATTCGCGTCCGCTTTGGATCGCGCCTTCGCAGAACCGCTGGTGCGACATCCTGATGGCGAAGAGCGCGGGGCTGGTGAACCGGCACTATCATCCGCACGAAGTCTTCGCTTACACGATCTCGGGCAAGTGGGGTTATCTCGAGCACGACTGGACCGCGACGGCGGGCGATTTCATCTACGAGACGCCGGGCGAGGCGCACACGCTGGTCGCATATGAGCACGAAGACCCGATGAAGGTATTCTTCGTCGTCAAAGGGCCCCTGATCTGGCTCGACGATAAGGGCGAGGCCGCCGGGACCTTTGACGTCCACAACTACATCGAGCTTTGCCGGGAGCACTATGCGAAGACAGAGTTGGGCGCCGAGTACGTCCGGACGCTTTTCCGTTAGCCCATGCCGGGCATTCGAATTGCCGCGGCCACTGAAGGCGACACGCCCGTAATCCTTGAGATGATTCGCGGGCTCGCCGAGTACGAAAGACTCGCACACATTTGTTCGGCCACCGAAGAGCAACTGCGGCGGACACTGTTCGGCGCGAAGCCGGCTGCCGAGGTTCTGATCGCGCGAGAGGACGACGCCGCAATCGGGTTCGCGCTCTTCTTCCCGAATTACTCGACCTTTCTTGCGCAGCCGGGCCTTTACCTCGAAGACTTGTTCGTCAAGCCGCACGCGCGTGGCCGCGGTGCGGGCCTGGCACTGTTCCGGGCGCTGGCGAAAATCGCTTTCGAGCGCGGATGCGGCCGGCTGGAGTGGGCCGTGCTCGATTGGAATGAGCCTTCGATCGGCTTTTACAAGAAGCTCGGCGCGGTCGCGATGGATGAGTGGACGACGTACAGGCTCACCGACGACGCCATGAAGAGACTCGCGAGCGGTTGTGCGCTTACCTCATAGATCAATGGAGCGCTTGCAGTCTCGTGGCGCGGACACTCGTGCCCGCAGCGCCGGCATTCGCGAGCGGGTGCAACGAATCAGTCCCGGCCAGCCTGCGCAAGCCGTCGACGCGCTCGTCCTCGGAAGCTACACACCACCGGTCCGAACCCTTCCAGCGCTCGATAAACCCGGCATCCCGCGGGGCAGGATGGCATCCTGCGCGCGATTGCCAATCGGCCGCAGGTTATCAACCTGCCCCACACCGGGCTCTCGGGCCCACGCGCCACTACCGGTGATTCACGTAGATCGTCTTCCCGCCGGCACTCGCGATCGGGTGCAATGCATCAGCCCCGACCAGCTTGCGCAAGCGGTCAACGTGCTCGTCCTCCGACGCTACATACCAGCGGCCCGGACCATTCCAGCGCTCGATAAACCCGGCATCCCCGATGAACACATCCGGTGCGCCGGGCGCATATGAGCCGTACTCGAGATTGTTGCGCCGGCCGTTGAGCATCAGTCCAGTCGTGTTGGTGTAGAAGAAGATCGACGAAAACTCGTAGTAGGGGTTATCGACGATCAGTCCACCTGCCGGAGCTTTGTTCAGCGCCTCGGCAAGAGTGTATGAGCCCAGATAAGGATCGAACGCGATCAACGCAAGACGCGCCGCCTGAAAGAACAGGACCATCATGACGGCGAGCGACAGTGCGGCGCGGCGCCGGCTGCGATCCCAAACACCGACCGCGCCCACGAGCATGGCAAGGCCGGCGATCGCCAGCGGCGTCCGCAGATAGGCGAACGAGCGCAGGGTGAGGTCGCCCATGTGTCCAAGCGACAGCGTGTAGTTTCCGGGATTCGACGATAAAGCCTGGGCGATATCTCCGGGCGCGGCATATTCACGGCTCATCCACAACAGGCCGGCTATGGCGGCAAGCGCGAGTGCCGCCACGAGGCCTGTGGTCCGCATGGCCCACCGCCATCCGCGCTCTTTGGCTTCGGCCATGGCGCTGCCAATCAGGATCGCGAACGCCGGATACGCCGGCATCGAATAATATTCCTGCGTCGTCGAGAACGTGAAGAAGCCCAGCACAGTGCCGATCCAGCACAGACAGAGCAGCCGGACGCGCGAGGCACGGTCCGCGCCGCGATAACGCAGCCGGAATGCGGGCACGAGAAACGCACTCCACGGGAAAAACCACGCAAAGTGCAGCAGCCAGAACAGAGGGCGCGGGACCGTGTTGTAATCCCGGGGATAACGCAGATTCAAGAAGCGCAGCAAATGCTCGTTGAAGAAATAGAACCAGAAAAAGCCTCGGTATTCACCGGGCGCGCTATGCATTGTGAAATCGAAGTAGGGCGGGTTCCGCAGCGTGGCGAGCACGTGCCACGGCGCGGCGACGAGCAGCATCACTCCGAGCCCGGGCAGGATCGACACCCGCCGCCACGTCTCCCGCGTTCGCCAGAGGCCTGTGAACAGAATGTAGAAAAGGGCCGCGCCCAGCGGGAACAGCGCGGCGATCAGACCCTTGAGCAACATTCCCACGCCAACGGACGCCCATGCGCCCAGCGCCCACGACCGCCACCGGGTCTCGCGGGGCTCCAGCGCCCGCAGAAAGCCCCACATTGTGAAGGCGATCGTCAAGGTCAGGACGACGTCCGGTATCAGGACGCGCGTGAACAACCAAAGGCCCATGCAGGTCGCCAGGCTGAGCCCGGCATAGAGCCCGGCCGTTTCTCCCAGCGCCCACTTCGCCATCCGCGCCACCAGCCAGCAGAGCAGAATGCCTGCGAGTGCGATCGGAATCCGCGCCGCCCAGTCGTGTACCCCGAAGATCTCGTATGAGATCGCGATCATCCAGTACTTCAGCGGCGATTTCTCGAGGTATTTGACGCCGTCGAGATGCGCCGTCACCCAGTCGCCCGACTGCAGCATGTTGCGCGCAATCTGCGCCTGCACGGCATCGACGTCATCCATCAGCCGCGGCGGCGAAATGATCGAAGTAATGAAGACGATGGCTGCGAAAAGGAGGACGATCAGCTCGCAGCGGCGAAAGCTTTTAGCGGAGTACGCCGCGGCGGTTCCTCGTGCGGAGCCGCTTCGATATCCCACCTCTTCAGCCAAAGGAAGAGGGTCATCAGGCCCCATAGTTGGTATCCGGCATTCGTGCGCTTCTCTTTATGATCCACGATCAACTTCTCTGTCACGCGCGCATCGAACAAACCGGTCCGCCGAACCGCTTCCGGCCGCAGCGTTTCCCGCAGGAATGCATAGAGCGGCCCCCGGAACCACTCATGCGCCGGAATATCCAGGCCCGATTTCTTCCGGCTCAAAATGGATTCCGGGAGCTTGCCGGACATCACGCGTTTCAGGATCGCCTTTTGATTCGACCCGCGCATCTTGAAGCGCTCCGGGAGCCGGCCGGCAAACTCGACAATGCGGTGATCGAGCAGCGGCGGTCGCACTTCGAGCGCATGGGCCATGCTCATGCGATCCACCTTGTAGAGCAGGTTGTCGGGCAGGTAGTACATCTGGTCGACCAGCAGGTAACGATTGAGAAATCCCGTCGTTTCCGCTGACGGCAGAGAACGGAAGAGGCTTTCCGGATGATTGCCGTTACGCAGCAGCAGCGCGCGCTTCTGATGGCGTGAGAACGATCCGTTCCAGAACAGATGCGCCTCGTCGGGATCGAGCAGCGACCCCTCCAACCAGCGTTTGAGTTTGTATTCGAAACCGATCTTCGCGTTGGATACGGGCAGCAGGCCGCGCGCAGCCGCCAGTGCGCCCCGTCTGACGAGGCCCGGGACGTGGCGCAGCGGACGCGCCAGATGGTCCGCGCGGTAAGTCATATACCCGCCGAACAACTCATCGCCGCCTTCGCCGGAGAGCGCGACCGTCACATGCCGGCGGCTCATTTTGGCGAGAAACCAGACAGGCAATGCGCCGGCGTCCGCCCCCGGTTCGTCCGAGTAGTAAGCCATGTCCGCGATTGCGCCGGTCAGGTTGTCGCCGGGCTGCAGCTCGAATTCGTAGTGGTCGGTCCCGTAGATCGCGGCGAGTTGCCGAAAATACTTCCGTTCATCGCAGGATTTCGACTCGAACGCAATCGAGAAGGTCCTGGCGCGCGTGCCCGACACCTCCGAGGCGTAGTGCAGCAACGTCGAGGAATCGAGGCCGCCGCTCGCCCACACGCCCAGCGGCACATCGCTCACGAGGTGCTCGCGCACTGCCTCCCGCAGCAGACGGTCGAGCTCTTCTTCGGCCGAACGCTCGTCGAGCGTGGCGTCGGGCGCGATGCGCAGCTTCCACCAGGGGCTGATCGTGGCCACTCCCCGCCGCCATTCGAGGAAGTGCCCGGGCGGGAGCTTTTCGATGCCTTCGACCAGCGTCCGCGGACACGGCACGTAGTTGAGCGAGAGATAGTCGTGCAGCGCCGCCATGTCGAGTGTCCGGGTCACTCGCGGATGAGCAAACATGGCTTTCAGTTCCGACGCGAAAACCAGATCGCGGCCGAGGCGGCGGATGTAGAGGGGCTTGATCCCCATCCGGTCCCGCCCGAGAACCAGGCGCTTTTCCGTTTCCGACCAGATCGCCATCGCGAACATGCCGCGGAAGCGCTCGAAACATGCCGTATCCCACTGGACGAACGCGCGCAGCGCGACCTCGGTATCGCAGTTCGACCGGAATCGGTGACCGCGCGCTTCCAGCTCTGCCCGTACTTCCCGGAAATTGTAAATCTCCCCGTTGTATACGATCGTGACGAGTCCATCGTCCGTCCGGAAGGGTTGATCGCCTCCGTCGAGATCGATCACCTGCAGACGCACCGCGCCAAGAGCAATATCAGAGGACCAGTGGTAGCCTTGCTGATCCGGACCCCGGTGGACGAGGAAATTCGTCATTTGGCGAATGACACTCTCACCCGGTCCCGAAGGGACGTGTGTAAATCCCGCAATCCCGCACATTGAGTTCACCCAGCGCCGGATCCCCATCCGGCGACGATTTAGCTAATCGCTAAGGTATCTGCAATATAACGGGGTTGAAAACGGATTGCAAGAATCTTTGAAAATAACCGCAAAAAGGCGTAACTATTCCGTAAGGCCGGGGTTGTCGCAAGATAAAGAGGCGGAAGCGACTCTCCGCACCAGGCTCATCATCCCGGTGCGGAGGTCATTCTGATATTACTGGGGAGCGCCGGAGTCTCCGAAGTTCCAGCTTCCGCCGAGCGGATCCGGACCATTCTGGGGAGCCGCGCGGAGGATCGGGTCCACCCCGGCTACCAGACTCATCGCGGTCAATTTGGAGCCGTCCCCGACTGAAGCGCCAGTCACGACGACGGGCTCGCCAGCCTTCAGGTCCCCTAATTCGATCGACGGCTGGGATTCGAGCAATTTGCTGGGGTCCGCGTTGCGGCCACCGCGTCCACCACCCTGAAAACCGCCGCCCGGGCCGCCACGTCCGGCGAAATTGCCGCGTCCGCCGCCGCCCTGGAAACCACCCCCGCCGGCTGCTGCCTGACCATCGCCGCCCGCGGAAGGCCCACCTCCGCGTCCACCCCGCCCGCCGCGTCCGCCACCTTCCTGCTGGAAGGTCGGATTGAGCCGCCGCGCCATCTGAAGCGCCGTCTCGTCGTCGAGTTTACGCAGCATCGTGTCGGTGCGGACCGCGATCGTAATCGGCTTCTTCGTCGCGAGATCCGTTCCGGTGACCGTCTTCGCCGCGACATCGATGGTCTTGATCTGTACGGGAACCGTGCGGAAGGTGCCGGAGGCGACGGCTTCCAGCTTGATCGAGGTCTGGTCGGCACTCTTCTGGCCCAGCACCTTCACGCGATCGCCGGTCTGGATAGCGGAGAATCCCGCGCTGCTCGGCTCATATTTCGCGGTGTCCGGGTTATAGCGCTGATACTCGACGGAGCCGGACGCATCGAGCGACATATCCCGCGCGGGCCCCAGACCGGCACGCACTGCCATCACGATCTGCTTTGTGGCCGGATCGATCGATTTGACAGTCCCATCGACCGACTGCGTTTGCCACTCGTCGGCAGTCTTCTTCGCGCGCTGCGCGAGGTCGGCCTGCTTGGAGAAGTAGAGGAAGACGGCCGGGCCGGTCTGATCCTCCTGTTTCATGCGCGCAATCACACGATCGCCGGCGCCCACATCGCCCGCTTTCGCGCGCGTGGCTTTTTTGTTATCCGTCTCGCCGGCGGGAAGCATGAGGAACTGCGTCCTGTCGTCAAACTTGATGTTCGACTCCTCACCTTTGTCGGTCTTCATGGCAAGCGATTTGGCGCCGGTATCGATCTTCTCGATCGTGCCGATGACGCTGACGTACTTCGGCGCTGCCGCCGGCGCCTGGGCAAGCGCGGGAATAGCCGCCGGAATGGACGCCGTCAATAAAGCCAGCAGTGCTGAGGATGCTCGAAGTCGCATATTCGTTAGTATAGGCGGCATTGGCGGGTGCCGAGTAACTCCGGGCGGCGCCCGCAACGTAAAGAAAAGTAAGCTCCATACGAGAATAAAGGTGCTCCGGATGCCGCCGCTGCTGCAGTTCTCGCTCGTCACCTTCAGCTCGATCTTCGCGCTGGTGGACCCGATCACGGCGGTTCCGACATTCCTTGTGATGACGTCGCACGAGCCCGGACGGCGGCGCAATATGGCGGCGCGCGCTTCGTGGACGTGCTTTCTCGTGCTCGCCATCTTCGCCGTCGCGGGGCCGCTGATCTTCGAGATGTTCGGAATCACGCTGCCGGCATTTCGTATCGCCGGCGGCATCATCCTGGGACTGATCGGACTCGACATGCTGCGCGCCCGGCGTTCTCCAATCAAGGAGACGCCGGGCGAAGCTGTCGAAGGCGCCGAGAAGGAGGATGTCGGGATCACGCCGCTTGGCGTGCCGATGCTGGCTGGTCCGGGAGCGATGTCGTCGGTTACGGTGCTGATGGCGCAGAATCCGGACTGGACCCATCGGGGGATCGTCCTGGGCGCCGTGGCGACTGCGTCGATCGCGTCGTACTTATTGCTTGCGGCAGCGGATCGCGTAGGGAATTACCTGCATGAGACCGGGATTCGCATTCTTGCCCGCCTGATGGGTTTATTGTTGACCGCTGTGGCGGTGCAATTCGTTCTGGACGGGCTGCGTGACATGCGCTAAGTCGTGGCGCGGGCACTCGTGCCGCGGACTTCCGCGTACCCGGATTTCCCTGAGCCCGCACGTCAGATCGCTCACCCCGGTATCTCAGATCCCTGTTAACCACTGCGGTAAAAATATACTTGACTAATACAAGAACAGCTACTACACTTATCGATGACAGGCCGGTGAGCGACGTGCTGGAATTGGAATACAAAAAGCGAAAGGCCCTCCGAAGAGGGCCTTTCTTTACTCCCGCTTACGCGGGCGATGTGAATATCTACTCCCGACTGGTTACGGGTACTTACGTAGATAGCTTAAGTGATTTCGCTGTTTGTGTCAAGAGCTCCGACGTGGATAATGAGATCGTTAGTCTAGCGTTTTCTTCGACTTCGCGCCAATGACTCATACCTATAGACCCAAGTACGCATTGCCTCACCCGCGTCAAGTCTGCGGCGGATATTCGTGTCTTGACATTGCGGCCATTAATGCGGAATCCATTCAATCGCCTCCGCGCCACACACATGACCATATCGCACAATGCCCAAACCGACTCCCTTTCGTCGAAGAAATGATAGGAGCGGGCCCTGAACTCGCAGTGGCATGGGCTCGCGCTACGGAAAGTCTTGCTGACAGGGACGACCAGAAATGTTTGCGGGAAGGAATCGCGGTCTCGCGGCGATAGAACGACTACCTTGCGTGTTTTCGTGATCTCTGGAGGATTCAAATCCTCGAAATTACAATACAGGACCTCTCCTGCGTGGGGCACGTGCTGAATCATGACTTACCTCGCCATAGAAAGAGACAACCGGCCCGGAGTATACTAGGGGGCGGAGGGATTACGGGCTAAATCCCTGCTAGACCAAGTGCCCACCACGCGCCGATCCGATGGCCTTCGAAAACTAACGGATCGGCGCTTCGCATTTTTGCCCGTCACGCCGGTGAGCGTGAGCATAACGGGCGGTGTCCCTCCTCATAGCAATATCCTCCAGAACCATTTAGGCGGCACTCCGAAACCGTTCGGTCTTCTCGTAACGGTTTGGGTTGCTCCCGGCGCCTTGCTGGGTAACCCGCAGCTCCCCTTTTGTGGCCAAGCGGCGGAGCACCTTGCCGACCGCAATGTTATCGATATCCATGCCGCGGGCGCGCAGGTCGCTTCCAACGTCATCAACCGTGAAGTCGCCATTGCGAAGAGTGATCGCCTTGCGCACCGCCGCAACCTGCGATCCGCGCTCGATATCATTGCTCGCGGCACGGTCGGACGGAAACAGCAGCGGCGCTTTCGTCTCGCTGGCTGCGGGCGTTTGCTGTGGCTCTTTTGTGCTCTTGCCGCTAACGACAACCTGCTCCAGTAATCGTGCCGCTTCCGGATCAGAAGCAAGGCGGATGATGTCGTCGAGCATCGCCCGCTGCTTCTCAAGGGCTGTTAGGTCTATGGGCATTTTTGGGATTTCCCCCTGAACCACTATCTCATGCCGCAAGCAATGACGCAACATGCGGGATTAAAAATGTTCCAGTGGACCATGTGGTCAATACCATGCTACAGTGCATGGCCGTTTTTCGCGGCCTTTCAGTCGGCATTGAAACGTGGCATGATGGGGGCCGTGAACAAAGAGAGCATTCCCGCCGATATCGCTGCGAGGTACACAAACAGCGATCAGGCGGAACGCGTGGACAAGGCTGTACGGAAAATCTTCTCAGTGTCACCGAAGCGCGCCGCGATCATCAGGGGCGAGGCGAGCGTCAACCCGTCGCCTCGCGGTCGAAGTCCGAAAGGGATTGTGCCCGCTTCCCGCGTCCCTGTCGCTGCGCCTCACGTTTAGAAAGCGTCCGCTTCGGTTTCGGTTGCGTGCTTCGGCCTTTGTATGGCCTGCTCGTTTCCTTTGCCAGTGAGTTCCTTATACGTGAGCCGCTTGCCAACGATCTTCCGGACCAGATAGCCGAACCGCGCGCCATCGCTCATCGGAAGGCGATTGTTATACCGAAACGCTTGCTCATCGAGATAGCGGAACAAGTGGAACGGCTCGACCGAAACGTAGGTACCGTTAATCGATCGCTTCAGCAGTGACCAGAAGTTCTCCATCGAATTCGTGTGGCAGTTGCCGCGAACGTATTCATCGGCAGAGTGATTGATGATTTCGTGGATGTACTCTTCCGTCATTGGCCAATTTGATCCGGCGTCATCGCTGAAAATCGTTGTGCCCTGTTCGACGTTGGCGCGAACGTGAAAGCGCATTTCGGTTTTGGTGCGATTCGAGAGAACGGCAGTACGAACCGTTCCGCCGCGTTCCAACATTCCGAGGACGATGGTTTTGTATCGGCCCCGCCGCGCTTGCCTTGCATAATGCGGGCCTTGCGCACGCCGTGCATATTGCGAGCCTTGCCGCCGATGAAGGTCTCGTCCACTTCCACTTCGCCTCCGAGTTTGCCGCCCGTGGTCTCGTCCTGCATCGCAAGGCGAATCCGCTGAAGCATGAACCACGCCGTCTTTTGGGTGATCTTCAGTGCGCGGTGAAGCTCCCAGGACGAAATGCCGTTCCGGTTGGAGCAGATGAGCCAGATAGCGGGAAGCCACTTGTCCAGACCGATAGGAGAGTCCTCCATGATCGTGCCGACTTTGATGGAGAACTGGCGCAGAGGGTGGCGATTCGAGCACTGCCAGCGCTTCTGTTTAGCAAGGAAACCGGCACCACGCTTGCCGCAGATAGGGCAAACGGCAACGCCGTCGGGCCAGCGCTTCGCCGCAAGGTATTTTATGCAGTTCTCTTCGTCTGCAAAGTACTGAACTGCTTCGAGTAATGTTTGCGGCCCGGTTCCCATAGACCAAGTATGACCGGAACGGATGTATTAGTCAAGTATATTTTTACCACCACTGCTAACCAACGGCAATTCAAGCCCTGCACGAATGGACCGGCACGAGCGTCGAAACCGATAGTCACACGTATGATCGAATCTTCCGCGACTTACCGCGCTTTCCTGACGCTGCTGATCGCTCCCTGCTGCGTGGGGCAAACCGGGGCCACGCGCGAGCCGGCCAGACAGGAACCACCTCGCTTCGCTGTCAGTTCGATCAAGCCCAGCCGCCCTGATGCCGAGATGCGCGACATGAGGATCGTGGTGTCGGGGCCAAATTTGCGGGCTGTGAACTGCACACTGAACGAACTGCTCGTAAACACGCTCCAGCTTTTCTGGAGATCGGAAGGCGGACCCGACTGGGTACGAGAGCGAAGATTCGACATCAGCGCCAATAGCGAGGATGGCGCTTCGCCAGACCTCCTCACGCAGATGGTTTTTCAACTGCTGCGGGACCGTTTCAAGCTGGCCTGGCACGTGGAGTCGAAAGACGAGCGCGGTTGGGCTCTCACCATCGGGAAGAAGCGGCCGGATCTTTTGCCAGCGAAGGACGGAGAGCAAAGGCGCGTAAGCTGGGGCGCGTCGGCGGCTTTTCAAAAGATCGGAATGGCAGAGTTCGCCAGCAGCCTTGCCGGTCCATTAAACATGCCGGTTGTCGATCGAACGGACTTGAAAGGCGAGTTCGACTTCAATCTTCGGCTGGACGAGTATCAGCCGCCGGCCGGTGACGCCTCGTTTTCCGATCGCCTGATCAACTCGGTTGAGGGCCTTGGGTTCAAGCTCGTCGAGGAAAAAGTCCCTGTGAAACGAGTTAAAATCGACCACGCGGAACTCCCGGACGACAATTAGTCATCGCTCGCGGGCTACGGTGATACCCTCATTCCGATGCCCATCACCCGCAAGCCCGCTGACGTCGCGGTCATCGGGCTCGGTGCCGCCGGAGGTGTCGCGGTCCTGCCCCTTGCGCGCGCGGGACTCAAAGTCGTCGGCATCGAAGCCGGCGGGTGGATGGACCCCCATACTTTCAAGCCCGACGAAATCTACAACAACGTCCGCCGCCTCGTCACATCCGTGCCGAAGGCGCAGCGCGAGATTCCGACCATCCGTCCGGACCCGGCATCTCCCGCGCGGCAGGCGCCGGTTCATCCGATGATGAACGCGATCGGCGGGACCTCCATTCATTACTGGGCGCAAAGCTGGCGGCTCAAGCCCTGGGACTTCCGGGCCCGCTCGGAAACAATCAAACGCTACGGGGCCTCCGCGATCCCGCAAGGTTCGACACTTGAAGACTGGCCTGTTACTTACGACGAACTCGAGCCTTTCTACGATTTGATCGAATACGAGATTGGCGTTTCGGGAAAGGCCGGCAATCTGAAGGGCAGCCTCGATCCTGCCGGCAATGTCTGGGAAGGTCCGCGCCGCCGGGAGTATCCGATGCCTCCCTTGCGCGGCGCCGGGTTCTCCGAACATATGGCGGATGCGGCGCGCAAGCTGGGATGGAAGCCCTTCCGTCCGCCCGCCGCCATTAATTCCCAGACGTACAAGGGCCGGCCCGGCTGTGCTTATCACGGCTTCTGCGGCACGGGCGGCTGCCACATCAGCGCGAAGAATTCGACGGCCGTGACAACGATCCCGGCCGCGCAGAAGACGAAGAATCTCGCGATCGTCGATTACGCGCAGGTCACGCGGATTGTCTCCGGGCCGGACGGCCGCGTCACCGGCGTCTCCTACATCCGTGACAAGCAGGAGTATTTTCAACCGGCGAAGGTCGTGCTGCTCGCCGGATACACCTACGAGAACTCGCGCCTGCTGCTGCTTTCCAGATCGAAGGCTTACTCGAGCGGACTTGCCAACAACCACGGTCAGGTCGGACGCCACTACTTCGCGCACTGGGGAACCGCTGGCGGCGCGGCCGCGCTATTTCCCTTCGACATAAACGTCTGGTACGGGCTTCCCGCGCAAGGCGTGACCGTCGATGAATGGGCGGACGATAATTTCGATCACACGGGCCTCGGATTCATCGGCGGCACGAGCCTGCATGTTCACACCGAGCTGCATCCGATCGATGCGGCGTCAATTCCGACTTTCGGGCGCGCGCCGGCATGGGGCGCGAAGTGGAAGAGCTTCATCCGGCAGAACGCCGCCCGCTATACTTCGGCGTATCTGCAGACGTCGACGTTCCCCTATGAATCGACATTCCTCGATCTGGACGCGGAGGTCCGCGATCCCCTCGGCGATCCGGTGTGCCGCGTTACGACCGCGCCGAAAGAGAACGAAATGCGCGCGGTGCAGTATGCGCAGAAGAAGCTTGTGGAGTGGTACCGCGCGGCGGGGGCGGTCGACGTGTTTATGCAGCCGCCGCAAGTCCCGGGGATCAGCACACATGCGTTCGGCGGCACACGCATGGGGGATAGTGCGGAAACAAATGTCGTCGACCGCTGGTGCTTCGCGCATGAAACGCCGAATCTGGGCATACTGGGCGCCTCGGTGATGGGGACGAGCGGCGCGCGCAATCCGACCCTCACCGTGCAGGCGCTGGCGTGGCGCACGGCCGAGCATCTGGTGAAGAACTGGAAGTCGATCGCCGGCTAAAAGGCGCGTTTCTCCCGGCGTCAGGAACGCAAAGCAGGAGGCGTCAGGAACATAAAACGAAACGCTCCCTCACTTGTGGCCGTCGAGAGCGCTTCTGACAAGATCGCCGAGTTTCATGAAATTGTGAAACTCAGACGGCTTTTGGAAGTAGTCGTTCGCCCCGAGGTCGGCCATCTGGCCGCGCTCCGCCGGTGAATTCGACGTGGATACGACGATGACATGGGCGTCATGGCACCGCTTGCTCGCGCGCAAATGCCGCAGAACCTCGAAACCCGGCTTCCGCGGCAGATTGATATCCAGGATGACTACAGCGGGGCAGGGCGCGTCCTGCGAACGATCCGCCCGATCGAAGAACTGGGTGGCCTGCTCGCCATTGCGCGCGACGTGCAGAAACACCGGCAGATTCGCCATCTTGATCGCCTCCTCGATCAGGAACGCATCCGCCTCATTATCCTCCACGATGAGGATATGGCGGGAGGCGCGCGATTCCTCGTCAGCCCGGGAGCGTGAAACGGAACGTGGATCCGCGCCCGGGTTCGGATTCGACCCAGATCCGGCCGTGATATCGCTCCACAATTCGCTGGCATATTGCGAGCCCAATGCCGGTCCCGGAGTATTCGTCGTTGGTGTGTAAACGTTTGAACAGGCCAAAGATGGTCTCCTTGTATGCGGGATCGATGCCGATGCCGTTGTCGCTTACAGAAAACATCCAATGTCCCTTCAATGGCTCGGCAGTGACGTGAATTTCAGGCACGCGCCCAAGGGTGCGATATTTGACCGCGTTCCCCACAAGGTTCTGAAAGAGTTGCTGGAGATGCGTGGGGTGCACGGGCAGGGTGGGCAGCCGGTCCGCTGTAATCCGTGCTTCGGACTCCGTGATCACACCCGCGAGCGCCGTGCGCGCGTATTCGAGCGCCTCGCCGGCGGCGGTGAGCTCGATCGAGCCATCCGGTTTCGTTGTTTGTGTGTAGGCAAGAAGATCGCGGACGAGGGTTTCCATCCGGGTTGCGCCGCCGCACACGTAACCGATGAACTTCCGTGCATCGCCATCGAGCTGATCTCCATACCGTGTAGTCAGCAGCTCGCTGTAAATCTTGATGCTGCGCAACGGTTCCTGCAAATCGTGACTGGCGGAAAAGGCGAATTGTTCGAGATCCTGATTGGCGCGCCGCAAATCTTCTTCGACGCGCTTCTGTTCGTCAATGTCGGTGCAGGTTCCGAACCATTTCACGACCCTGCCCCGTGTGTCGCGGACCGGCAGGGCGCGTCCCACAAACCAGCGCATGCGCTGTTCGCGGCGGTCCCACAAACGGTACTCGATGTTGTACGGCTCGCCCGACTCAATCGCATCGTAGTAAGCTCGGCGGACGCGAGGCAGATCTTCGGGGTCGAGGGTTTGCTCCCAGCTTTGGTCTCCGAAAAGATAGCGATCGCAGCCGGTGAAGTCATACCAGCGCTCGTTGTAATAATCGATGAACCCGTCGGGCTGCGCGGCCCATACCATCTGCGGCATGGTGTCGGCAAGCTGCCGGAATCGCGCTTCGCTGGCCAGCAGCGCGGTTTCAGCCCGCTTGCGCTCAATCAGGTCGGCGGTCTGGCGCGCCAGAATGTCCAGCAGACGCAGATCACGTTCAGCCGGCCGGTGCGGCACCCGGTAATGCATCGACAACACGCCCAACACCTGGCCACCCCGGGATACCAGGGGCGTGGAATGGACGGCGCGAATACCGGCTCCGAGCATGAGACCGAGGCTGGGCTTGCCGGCGAAGATCGGACTGCTGGCGATATCCTCCACAATGACGCGGCTGTAACGGTCCAGGACGGTGCCGCTGACCGCCTCGCCGGGCCGGACCGTCTGGAAGAAATCGAGAAACTGTTTATCCAGTCCCTGGTGGGCGGCTATCCGCAGCACCCCGTCTTCAAGGAGTTGGATGTTGCCCATATCGGCGTCGGCGATGGCGATCGCCGAGGAAAGAGTTTCGCGAAGCAACTCCGGAAAGTCGCCGGCCTGCATCATGCGCGTGCTGAGCTGCTGCATGCGCGTCATCGCGGCGAGATCCACAGTGAGTTGCTGGTTCAGCGCCTGGATAGCCCTCTCCGCGCGTTTGCGTTCTGAGATGTCCCGCCCAATTTTGGATGCGCCGACGACGGTTCCGGAGGCATCTTTTACCGGCGAGATCGTCAGCGAAACGTCGACGAGCGTGCCATCTTTACGCCGGCGGATCGTCTCGAAGTGGTCGACCCGCTCGCCGCGGCGGAGGCGCGCGAGGATCCGCGGTTCTTCGTCGGGGCGGTCCTCGGGAATCAGCATCGTCACGGACTGGCCGACCGCCTCGTCGGCGGTGTAGCCGAAAAGGCGTTCCGCGGCCGCGTTCCAGGTTGTAATGATCCCGTCGAGGTTCTTGCTGACAATCGCGTCGTCGGAGGAATCGACGATGGCGCCCAGAAGCTGCGCGGCGCGTTCCGCGCGTTTCCGTTGCGTCACATCGCGTGTTAAAGCGAGCTGGACCGTGACTCCGCCAGTCTGATGCAGTGGAGCGGCGTGCGTCTCCATTTGCCTCCGGATGCCCTGCAGGCCGATGATGTCGAATTCGAAGGCTGCTTTTTCCCCGCGGCATACCCGCTCGTTCATCGTCTCGAAACGGGCGCGATGTTCCGGGGCGATTAATTTGTAGATGTTGGCGCCGATGACATCTTCCGGCCTCTTCGCTCCAACCATCGTCAGCCCGGGCTGGTTCATGAAGAGCAGAGTGCCGTCGCGCGCTATGATCTTTACGCATTCGGGCGTCGTCTCGACAATCGCGCGGAACTGTTCGGCGGCTTCAGTCCCGGCTTTCTTCCGGTCGGTGATGTCCACCAACAGATTGATGCCGCCAACGATTCGATCTTCGCTGTCACGCACGACCGCCGGACAGGGCGAAAACCAAAAGCGCGTTCCATCCGGGCGCTCCCCAATGAATTCAATTCCGTTCGGGATCTCCTCGCCGCGCAACGCCGCAGCCATGGAACACCGATCATGAGGGAGGGGAGCGCCGTCGGGGAGAAAAATCTTCCATGCGATGCACCATCTGTCGGTGCCGAGCTGCGGCACTCTTCCGGAAAGCCGCACGGCGGCGTTGTTGAACCACGTCAGTCGTCCCTCGGCGTCCGTCGTGTAGATTGCGACCGGCAGGGCCTCGACCATATCCCGAAAGACACGGTCCTTTAAATCGCCGCCGGCGACAAAATCCGAAAGCGCGCTCATGTTACCTGCTGCTGTCATGCACTGCCTCGGACGCCGTGAAAACCGGGATCATCTCGTAACTCCGTCTGCACGCAGGAGGCAAATCCAGATGTATTCTCATGCCGATATCGACTTTCGCGCGACACCTGGGCCAAAATGAAACGCTGTGTGTTCTTAAGATCACTTCTGTGTGCCGCAAGCGGAAGAAACCCTCGTGCGCATCATCGCCCGGCCATCGGGTCTTCACATTGCGCGGGCCGCTATTGGATCGGGAGAGTGACAGACCCGACATCTCCGCTGGCGCGGTCCTGCACGACCACGCGCAGTGACTCCGTAAGCTCGCCGGCCGTATAAGGCCTGCGAATCATGTAGCCGCCGCGCAAGGCTTCCTGCAGGCGCGCCTTCGTCAATGTCAGCTTGATCTCCTCGAACGACCCGTTCGGTTTCTTCTTCGCCGAAAACTGCGTAGCGATCGCCAGCAGCGCGACCCAGCGCTCTTTCAACCCTTCACCCTCGTGGTCCAGATGGAGTTCCGTGAGGTTGAGCTTCAGATCGAGATTGTAGATGCCAGGCTTATTCTCGACGGGTGTCGCGCGCGCGATCACGCCCAGGCCCGTCGCTTCCAACGGGTCGAGGAAAGCCGCTTCGACGGCCGTTCTGCGCTGTTTATCCGTGATCTGCTTCGTTTCCTCGGCCAAATAACCTTTTCTGTGGCGAATCTCATACGAATGCCCCGGCACTTTCACCGATATCGAATGAAATTTGCCGTCCAGCTTTCCCTCCGCGGGATAGTAGCCGATGACATAGGTGATGGCGCCATCATCCTCGATGGCCGCTATGGCGGACTCCATATCGTTAATCGTGTAGAACGCCTTCCCGCCCGTTTTGCCCGCGAACAGGTTCATGGTGTCGATTCCGGGAACGTCAAATCCCGCCAGTATGCCGCGTGGATCGACCGGATACACAGCGACATCCGCGTTGTTGAGCTGTTCGGCCGCCTTGTCGATTTCGTCACCAAAGGTGCGGATTTCAATCTGCCTGCCGAGATTGCGCTGCCCGGTGTATGTATAGGCGGCCGGAAATGCGCTGGTAAACCAGACGAGCTTTTTGCGTCCCCGCTCGCCCGCGAGATGTTTGGCAATCGTCTCCAGCGCGAGGGCCGTGAAGCGAACACGGTCTTTGATGGCCCAGTCCCTCGCTTCGTTGGCGGCGTTCTGGATCATGGCGTCCGTCAGTGCATCGCCGGTGACGGGCAAATCGTCGAGCAGTGCGTCGGTCGTCAATTGCGTGGATGTTTCGGCCGATCCGCGCGTCTCCATCGTTTTTCGGATGCGCGCGGTATCGCTCGTAAAATTCTGGATCACGCGCAAAACGTTGCTCAACGAATAGAGAGCAATCCGTTCGTTCGGCGGCGCGGTTTCGAGGTAGTGGAGAAGCTGGCGCCGCACTTCGGTCTGATCGCCGGCATCCGTATTAAGGCGGTCGATCAGCAAAACGGTGACACCGGATGCTTCCTCGTCCGGTATGGTGACCCGGTTGGAATAGATGCCCGCCGGAAGATCGTGCGGACGCGGCCGATTCTCGGGCGTGACCACGCGAAAGGTCGCGATCTTCTGTTGCTTGCCGTTATCGGCGACGGTAAAGTCCTCTTTTGTGAGCCCGGTGACGGGGTGACCGTGGCTCATCACCGTGACGCCGGTCTCCACCAGGCGCGTGTTTGTCTGAAAGTCCGGCGCCGTCTGGGCCGCGGCCACTTCCGGCGAGGCTAACGCCAGGGCCGACGCCGCAAGCGTCATGAGGACGATTACTCGCACTTACTTCGCGTTCGGACGCGGAACGTGCAGCGACATGAGCACCAGGGTGCCATTGACCGGGCTGAACCAGTGCGGCGTGCCTTCCGGGACAACCAGGAAGTCGCCTTTCGCAATCGGCTGCTTCGTGCCGCCGTCGATTGCTGTACCGCTGAGATTAGCGGCGTTGGTGCGCTTCTCGTCGACGAGCTTGCCGCCGGTCACGAGGGTCGCTGAGCCGTCGATCACATAGAAAAACTCGGCTTCCTTCTCATGAACCGCGGCGGGTCCGACGGCGCCGCGATATTCGAGATTCGCGCTGTAAGGGGCGAGCCGCAGGATCGTCTGAATCAAATTCGCCTGATCGGGTTTGCGCTCGGCCTTTGCTTTGGCCATCATGGCAGTGATCTCCGCGGCGGAGGTGTAGGTTTTCGGGGTTTGCGGAGCGGGTCCCTGAGCGGCGACCACGCCCGCGACGAGTGTCAATAGAAGGCCGATTCCGAATGTGCGCATATGAATCTCCAGTTCGGAGAAATGCTAACACAAAGGGTCAGGTGCGCTGCTTCCGGACATTTTCGTGCCGCTTCGGTGCTGTCGATCGTCGCCGGCCGGCCACGACGGAGGATGCCCCCGACGTGAACAGCAATATCGCCGCAGCGTCAACGGCACGACAAGAGGCCGGGGTTCGTTCTGGAACTGATTGCCCGGCTGTGAATGTGCCCCGAACGCAGTGATCTGTAAGTGCGATGGCACAACGGATTTTCCGTTTCGCCGCAAGGTGAAAAGCCCGCGGATCTCCCGATGTTTGCAGGAAATTAAAAATCGCAGGCCAGCGCCGAAAAACGCTACAGTAGTTGTTATTTTCCTCTGCCCACGGTTCTCCAAGACTTTATTAAATGAACAGCTTCTCCCTATTCCTCATTGCGTCTGGTTTGCTTTTGCCGTACGCGCTTTTGCCCTCTGCTGCCCAGGCGCAGACTCTCGATTCGGAAGAATCGGCATATCTGGGGCTGCTGAATAACTATCGCGCCGCCAACGGCGCCGGCCCGCTGGCCATCTCGCCAGCTTTGTCGAATTCATCGCGCTGGATGAGCAATGACATGGCCGCGAAGAACTATTTCAGCCATACCGATAGTCTGGGCCGCGATCCCGGCACGCGCATTGCGTCCTTTGGGTATCCGTATTCATGGGGCGAGAATCTTGCGGCCGGTAATGCCACGGCACAGAATACGCTGAACCAGTTCATCAATGCCTGCGACCCGGATTCGTCGGGCGCCTGCACCTATGCGCATCGGGTGAATATGCTGAATCCGGGCTGGAAGGTGATCGGTATCGCCCGCGCCGCGGGTGGCACATACGGCTGGTACTGGACCAATGACTTCGGCGCCGTGGCCGACCAGCCGCAAACGTCCGCGCCCGTCATCAGCACGTTTACGGCGGTCCCGCCGGTAATTGCGCCGGGGGCGAGCACGATATTGTCATGGAACGTTTCGGGCGCGACCAATGTCAGCGTGGATAACGGAATCGGCAATGTGAGCGCTACGGGCAGCCGAACGGTCTCGCCGTCTTTCACTACCGTCTACCGGTTGACGGCAACGAATGCCTCCGGCAGCGCCGCCGCATCGGTCACCGTCACCGTCAATCCGCCGTCCGGCTCGTCGTCCTCCTGGACAGGCCTTGCTGGCAGCGTCACGGGCCGGATCAGCGTGATCGGCAACTCCAACGGCACCTTGCAGGCTTTCGCGCGCGGCGCCGACAACGCGCTTTGGACGGTCGCGCAGACTTCGCCGGACGGCGCGTGGGCGGCTTGGCAGAGAATCGGCGGCGTGCTGGGGAGCGATCCGGCTGTTGCGAAGAATGGCAACGGGCTGCTGGAAGTCTTCGTGCTCGGCGGCGACAACTCCTTGTGGGAAGCAACGCAGTCTGCGCCGAATGGCCCGTTCACGAACTGGCGAGGGCTCGGTGGAATTCTCACGAGCGACCCCGCGGTCGCCGTGAATGCGGACGGAAGAGTCCAGGTTTTCGCAACGGGCAGCGACCGGGCGTTATGGACGATCGCGGAGACCGCACCCGGAGGAACGTGGTCCGGCTGGACTTCGCTCGGCGGCGTTATAAAGAAGAATCCCGCGGCGATCACCAACACGAATGGACTTGTCGAAGCGTTCGTCATCGGCAGTGACAACGCCATTTGGCACATCTGGCAGACATCGCCAGGCGGCGCCTGGTCATCCTGGAGCGGCCTCGGCGGCAGCATTGCCGGTAGTCCGGTCGCCCTGGTGAACAGCAGCAGCGGACTGGCTGAAGTATTTGGACTCGGCACAGACGGCGCGATCTGGAGCCTGTCGCATCCCGCGGTCTCCGGGTGGTCGGGATGGACTTCGCTGGGAGGATTTCTAACCAGCGATCCGACGGCGGTTTTCGATACGAACGGAATTACGGAGTTGTTCGCGCGGGGTGGCGACAACGGCCTATGGCGTATCGCCGATACCGCGTCCGGTCCGCCAACAAGGTGGACGAACTGGGCGCCGTTGAATGGCATACTCGCGAACGGCCCGGCCGCCGCGGTTAATCAGAATGGACGCGTCGCGGTGTTCGTCGAAGGCGGCGACAGGGCGATGTGGACCATAGAGCAGTCCTCGCCCGGATCGTGGCAATAGTGATTTTCTTGCCGGGCACGTAGTGGTCAGACGCCAGTACGCAGTTCCCGAGCCGGCTCCTCCGCCAAAATGAACAGGGATTGCGCGCGATGTGAAGAGCAGCGACGTCCTGGTGGATCTCAGACCGCTCGAAGAACCATGCGGATCTGGTCCTGATGCCTCTCCTCGTGGGCAGCCATCATCCTTACGATTTGCCGCACGTCGTTGGAGCCGTAGTGCGGGTGACGGACGTAAACACGCCGGAGCGCGTCCGGGAGTTCCCTGTCGAACAGAGCCGCCGTCGTTTGTATTTGCGCTTCGAGATCGGCGCACACTTCGCGAAGCTTGCGCACGGCCTGCGGCGCCGCAAGTTTGGGCGCAATTGCCCAGACCAGTCCACGCTTCCGCATCACTGTCAGGCGCAGACTGAAGGGCGTCACTGCATGGAGTCCGAGCAGAAGCGGCGTCAGGACCGGCATCCAGCGGCGTGGCACGGGACGAAGCGCTGTGTCGACTTCGCGGAAACCGACTCGAATGGTTCCAGTGGCGCCTGCTTCGGCATGCTCGAGTGCCTGCCGCTGATAGTTCCGGTATGCGACTTCGGTGCGGACGAGATGATCGAGAACTTCGGCAACTGACCACGTCGCAGGACGTTTGCGCCGATTCACCTGCTCCTCCGAGAGACCCCTGGCCACGTCGATTGTCCGGAGTCGAACAGCCCGGAACTCATCGATCGCAGTCGTCAACTCTGGCCATCGCATACTGCTTTGTAATGTACCGCCAGCGCCTGAATCATGATGCCGGCCGCCGTGGCCGTCCAATTGCACCTTGTTGCGGAGAGGGGCAGCCTTTGGCTATTCGGGCGGCTATTTTCGATGTCGATGGAACCCTCATCGATTCGGTGGACCTGCACGCAAAAGCCTGGCAGCAGGCGTTGCGTGATTTCGGCAAAGAAGTGGCCTGGCAGGACATCCGTTCGCAGATCGGAAAGGGCGGCGATCAGATCGTCCCTCTGTATTTCAACCAGGCAGAGACTCAGCGCATCGAAAAGGACCTGAAGGAGCACGAGAAGCAGGTATACCGCAGCCAATACCTGCAGCAGGCACGGCCATTTCCCGGCGTTCGCGAAATGTTTCAAAGAATTCGCGAGGCCGGCGTGAGGATCGCACTGGCAACCTCATCACCGCAGCTGGAACTGCACTACAACAAGGACCTGGCGAAGATCGCGGACCTGGTAGACGCGGAATCGAACGCCGAGGATGCTGAAAAGTCGAAGCCGCACCCGGATATCTTTCAAGTGGTTCTCGCGCGTCTGGGCGGAATCCAGCCCGCGGAATGCGTCGCGATTGGCGATTCTCCCTATGATGCCGAAGCGGCCGGAAAGGCGGGCATACCTGCTATCGGTTTTCTGGCGGGCGGTTTTTCCGAAGACTGGCTCCGAAAGGCCGGGTGTATCCGGGTTTACGAGGGGCCGGAAGACTTACTTCGTCACTTCGATGAGTCCTTATTCGTGAGCGGATGAGCCGGCGGGATGTGAGCCCTCCATGGACTGTAACGGCATGCTGCGCAACTCAGGGTCAGGCTCGTGAAGCCGATTGTTCAGCCCTTATGCCTGGTGGGAGCGATGAATTAGCCATATGCCTCACCCGTTACAGGACGGGCCACGTCGTCGCTGAAGTGGGCGCGGCACTCTTGCCCAAATCACACTTAAACTTCAACCGTTTTCATTCGAGGCGAGTGGCAATGACGGTTTTGCCGCCGGCGCAGGCCTCTGCCAGCAACAGCACAAACGCCGGCGACGAAGATCGCCAGCGCCACATTCACCCGGACATCTGGAAATTCAAGTGGCATTGGGCAGCGCCGGTACTCTTGGCGACGTCTTCCCCCTGAAGTGCAGGTTAGTGGGAGCGACGCATTCCGGGACGGCGTTGAGATTCAGCGCGTTCGTGCACCGGCCCCTGGGCGTGCTCGTGAACATCGCTGTATTCCGGGCCAATTCTCTGGTCCTCATGCCCGTCCGCGCCACTTTCATCCGCAAGCATGTTCAGGCTGGTTCTGGCCAAACTCAAAGACAAGTCAAACATTATGCCTGCGACTGAGCGCTGGATATCATTCAGCTCCCGGAATACCGAGCGGAGCCGCGGCCCTAACTGATCGACCGCCGCGCTCGATACAGCATTGACGGCGTTCGCCGCCGGCTCTATAAACTCGCCTCTTTCCCGCGAGGTGATGTCGTCCATCAATTCCAGACCCAACAGAGACATGCTGAAAGCAAGAGTCGTACACGATTGCAGAAATTCCCGCACGAACACTGGTGTGCAACTGAACTTCCAAAAGGCAGATTGTGGATTGTGACCTCGCTCCGGGCGAGGCTTTACTGGTTGTGATGCGCGGAACATGGTTTGCGGCTTTCGGATTTTTGGTCACGGGCCGGCGAAAACGAGGAAGAAATTCCAAACGTCCAACCAATAGAGGGTATAAGAATGACACCTGCAAGGATTGAATCTCATCCGGCGCGAGGAGCCAGCCTCATCGCGCTTCTTGCCGGAATCTGGCTTTTCATTTCTCCGTGGTGGATCTACGGCGCGTACGGAACTCCGGGCGCCTGGAATAACTGGTTCGCCGGCGTGCTCATCTTCGTGTTCGCTGTGCTCCGGAGGCGTCATCCCGCCGCAACCGGTTTGAGCTGGCTCAATGCGGCTCTGGGCATCTGGGTTTGCGTCTCGCCGTGGGTCTATGGCTATGCCGGAAGCCCGGGGCGCGTCATTAACAGCCTGTGCGTCGGCTTCATTGTCTTTTGCACAGCAGTTGCGGGCGCGAATTCGCAGAAGATGAGCCACGACCCGACGTCAACGGTGTAACTGAGGGCGAGGCGCGGCAGCGGAGCGGCGGACGCGATCAACCGCTCGTTACGGTCCAGCCGGACCAGAGCTGGGGCTTTCGCGGCGTGACTCTTGTTCCCGCTGCATCAGAATTTCACGACGAACGCCGGGATGCGGCAAGGGCGTTCTGTAGTGAAACTTACTTCGACGAGATGGCAGGATCCCAGAGGCTTCCGTCGCGGCTGACCCAAACGGCGCCGGAGTCGGTCGTGAGACGGAACAGGCCATCGCTCGACCCGGGTGTGGTCAGTTGCATCACTTTGCCTTGCCACGGGGCCTTCACAGAGTCCCAGCTCTTGCCGGAATTCCGGCTGAGGAAGAGCGCGCCATCGGCGTCCGCAGCGAGCACGATGTTTCCTCTCGTGGCCGCCGCGCTCGCGGACCGGTCGCCTGGCAAAACGTAACTGGAAGGCGCGACGGCTATCGACGCCACGCGGTCTGCCCTGCTCCTCGCAAACGAGGCGCTTTGAGCGCGTACTACCGGGCTCGCGGCACTCACGGCCACCGTCTCGGTGGCCGCTCGGACGGAAAGCACGGAGTCGGCGCGGGCGGCCCCGGGGGGCAGATCAATCTCTTTACGACTGCGGGCGAACCCAGGAGCGGCAATTTGCATTTCATAGCGGCCAGGCGCGAGACCAGCAAAGTTGAATTGGCCGGCAGAGTCGGTGTTCACCGTGCGCGCGTCACCACTGGTCAGACCGCGCAAGTTCACGCCGGCGCGCGCAATCACGGCGCCGGTCGAATCGGTAACGGTGCCGGTGACTTCAGACAACGCGGGCGGCGCCGTGCTGAGCAGGGGCAGCGTCGCGGGCGCGTTCAGAAAGGCAGTGGCGGGCGCACCGGGCTCCGTTGCGACCGGCGGTGGAGGAAGCGCACCGGGCGCCGCGGGCTCGGCCTCCGGCTTGCTTTGCGGAGGCTTGACATCCGGCGCGGGCGCGAGGCGGATTCCGGCGGGCTCCGATGCGGAAGTTGGTGTGGAAGTTGCGGCCCTCGCTTTTGCCTGCTCAGCCAACTGCGGCGCCGGCCGCGAAGATCGGTCCTGTAGTGCTGGCGGAGGCGTTGGAGGTGTCCCCGGGCGCGAGACACGATAGATTCCGATAGCACCCGCGATCGTCAGGGCGGCGAGTCCGGCGACCGCGGGGATCGGCAGGAAGCGCTTGTTCCACCAGCGTGTGGGAACCGGCGCAGGCTGCCGAATCGCGTTACCCACCGGCTCCCGCGCCAGATACACAATTTCGCGGCACTGCGCACATTTCGCAAGATGAGCCAGGCATCGGGCCCTCTCATGCTCCGGCAGTGAGCCTTCCGCGAAGGCGGCGAGCCAATCCGCGTCGGGATGCAATGCGGAATGTAACGGTTCGCTCATGGTTCGGGGTCCAACGCATTTTCATGAAACGCTGCGGGCTGGGACGCTCTCAGCACACTGCGAACATTTACATCGAGGTCACGGGGATCGGTGCGGAGTGCGTCTTCAGCGGCCGCCCGGCCCAGCCCCAACGCGCGCAGGCCGGCGAGCAGTTCGTCGTGCAGTCGCGCCGTGAGGCGCTGGATTCTGCGGCTGACGGTCGCCTCGTGCACGCTGAGGAGGCGCGAGATCTCGAGAAGCGTCCGCCGATCGAGAAACCAGCTTGACAGCAGGAACCGCTCTTCAGGGGCGAGCCGCTCGAGAATTCGAGTCACGGCCGCCGTCAACGCGGGCAATACCGCGTTTTCGGTTTGGGGCTTGTCAGGCCGGGCATCCCGAGCCGCTGCGGAGGCGCTCCACGTCAAGGGCTCTTCGCGTTTCACACGGCGGTGGCGATCGACGTTCCGCTGCGCGAGAGACGCTCGCAGGAATCCATGCAGCGATCCACGGCCCGAGTACGACGACAACGGCGACTGCCGCTCGCCATTGCGCACGCTCAACCCGTACATCTCGGAGTAGAGTGAATCGGCCAGTTCCCTCCCCGCATCCGCCGATCCGGTTATCGCGGCGGCGGCGCGCGTCAGCGGTTCGCGAAAGCGCGCGATGAATTGCCGCCATGCGGCTTCGCGTCCGAACGCGCAGGCGTGGGCGAGCGCCAAATCCTCCAGATGCAGCGCGCGCCAGAATGCTCCGATCTGGGCCGGCTTCGCGACCACGGAGGCTTCAAAACCGAAGTTGTATTTCTGGCCGACAGCAATCAGGATTGCGGCCAGCTCGTAAGGGCGTAGTTCGACCGATTCGGCGTGTGCGGCTTCGTAGAACTCTTCGATTGTCACCCCGGAGAGCTCATTCAGGTGAGCCGCCGGATCGCGGACCACGACGGTCAGGGAAGCCGCCGCGACCGCGATACTTTCAGCGGATTTTGCCGAAACGGAATCCAACGCCCACAGAATAGCGAATTTGGAGCGAGGGTGCCCGTGCGGTCACAGTGACATCACGTGCTGCCGATCACCCCCTCGGGTTGGGCGATAGAATCTCCTCGACGGGGAGCACCATCGGCCAAAGGGAGGCCCATTGATTCGACGCCAACTTCTACTCGCAGCCATTGCGATTGCACCAGCGTTCGCCGCCGCAAACGATTGCGATCGCGCCTGCCTTCGCAACACGCTTGACCGATATCTGAGCGCGGTCGTCAAACACGATCCCGCCTCCGCGCCCATCATGCCGGGCTTCCGGCAAACGGAGAACGCCGTCGTGGTCCGGGAAGGCAACGGGGTCTGGAAGAGTGTGACCGGGCTGGGCAAAGTCCAGCGGCGATTCCTCGATCCCGTGACCGGGCAAGCCGCCTATTTCGGGACAATCGACGAAGCCGCACCGGAATCCGCTATCGTCACCGCGCGCATCAAAGTCGAAAACCGGAAGATCACGGAAGCCGAGTGGTATCTCGCGCGCAAAGGGGACCCCGGGCTCAATGGACCTCAGGTTGCGGGCCAAAACGCCGGCAACTTCTTCGAGCCGGACAACCTCGCGATGGTCGCGCCCTCCGATAAACCGCGCCCGAAAGAGAAACGCGCCTCGCGCGAGACTCTTCTCGGCGTCACCAACAGTTACTTCGATGGCATCACGACACACGACGGATCGATCATCCTCGCCCACCCCGGCTGCATGCGCGTGGAAAACGGCCGCACGGTCACGGGCGCCAAAGGCCTGAACAACAATCCCGCTTCCGATTGCGCCTCCGGCCTTGCGAACATTAACGTCCAACTCGTGGCCGGGCGACGCTTCCCCATCGTGGATGAAGAAGCCCAGATGGTGCTCGCGCTCGCAACGTTTGTTCGCAAGCCAAATACGGCGACGCGCCGGAATGCCTTCAGCGAATGGTTTTTCATTGAGGACAACAAGATCCGGAGCATCTGGTCCGCGATGTTTTATCCCGCCCCGGAAGCCCCCGTGCCCAACTGGCCGCCGTATGAAGGCAACTGGCCGCTGCCATCCTCGTTCGGCCCCGTAAAATAGGAGTAGCCATGCGCCGATTTCTGATTACGCTCGTTCTTATCGCAGCTCCGCTCTCCGCGCAGCGAGTCGCCACGATGCGCGCCAATATCCGCGGCGGGGGCGACCGCAACGGCGGCAAGTGCACCATCGAGGTCGTCGTCGACAACGTCGCTGAAGTTGAGATCAACGGCGATCAGGGGCGCATCCGCACTCTCGCGGGGCAGCCTTCCGAATGGCGGCGCTTCGAATGCTCGAGCGTGATGCCCGCGCGCCCCGCAGACTTCCGGTTCGAAGGTGTTGACGGACGGGGACGGGTTCAACTCGTGCGCGATCCGCGTGAGAACCGGGGAGTGGCTGTCGTACGTATCGAAGATTCAAAGGGAGGGCGCGAAGGCTACACGTTCGATCTGATCTGGCAGGGCGGCGATCGCGATCGTGGCTTCCGCGGCGACGACCGCAGGGACGATCGCGGCGCGGCGGTGCTCACCTGCTCCTCCGACGACATGCGGCGTCACTATTGCGACGCCGACACGCGCCGCGGAGTTCGCCTTGTCCGGCAGCGGAGCGAGGCTCAGTGCCGCCAGGGAGACACGTGGGGCTACGATCGCCGCGGCATTTGGGTCGATCGGGGATGCCGGGCCGATTTTGAAGTCGGCAGATAAGCAGATCGCGCTCGCGAAAACGCACAGAACGCGGAGCAAACTTAAATTTGCATTCTGCGGCGGACCAACTCCGGCCCGCGGCTGCTCAGCAGGCGCTCGTATTCATCCCGGATCACGAAGTAACAGCCGCAACTGCGCTTCTCGAGGCCCCTGCGATTCAGGATTTTGATGAGACCCCGGCTGTACTGGATCAATTTCGCCTCTTGCAACCCGCTCGCGACCTCGCCGACGGTGGCCCTGCGGACACCGAGCATTTGCGCCAGAAATTCCTGCGTCAGGGTGAATTCGGCCCGGCCCGTGCGGTCGTGCGTCATCAGCAGCCAGCGGCAGCATCGTTGTTCGATCGGATGCGCGCGGTTGCATGCCGTACTTTGAGAAATCTGCATCATGAGGGCTTCGGCGAAACGATGCAGGATGCGCACCAGTTCCGGCTCATCTTCGACGTATTTTCGAAAATCGCTTACCGGTAACCGCAAAGCATCGCCCGGCACCTGTGAAAAGGCTTTCAAAGGCGTCTGATCCGTGCCCAGGAAAACCGGTATTCCCAGCATTCCTTCATTGCCGGTCGTGGCCACTTCGACTTCCATGCCGTTGTCCATCGTCGCAATCAACGATACGACTCCATTCACTGGAAAGTAGATATCCCGTATGGGCTTGTTCGGCTCGTACAGTATGTGCTTTACGTCAAGATGCATCAACTCGCAATCGCGAATGACGCGGGTTTCGAGTGACTTCGGAAGAAGCTGGAGCAGGCGGTTCCGCGGTTGAGAGTTCGCGTTTTCACCGGCCATCGGGCACCCTTTTCGATGGTAGCCTCCCTGCACGGTAACGTGCATATGCGAAATGCTACGCTGAAGCTGCAGTGTTGTGGCAAACCACTCACGAAACCGCCCGCACTGGTGATATCGGGATCGTTGGCATGGCCGCCTCAGAAGGTGGCATCGAAGCACTCTGGACCATTCTCCAGGAGCTGCCGCCGGATTTCTCCGTACCAATTCTGGTCGTTCAGCATCTTTCCGCAACCTACCCTTCGGTGCTCGACCGGGTCATCCAAACTCGTTCGACGCTGCCAATAAAGTGGGCCGCGGATGGCGAGCGTTTACAGGGCGGCACCGTCTACATCGCGCCGCCGAACCGCCATTTGACGATCGCGGCGCCGGGTGTTGTGGCGCTCACGGATACCGATCGGGTGAACTGGGTTCGGCCGTCGGCGGACGTACTCTTTCGTTCACTTGCGCGGCAATACGGAAGCAAGGCGCTGGCGGTCGTTCTGACCGGCAATCTTTATGACGGGACGGCTGGAAGTGTCGCCATTAAAGAAGCCGGTGGATGGGTCCTGGCCCAGGATGAACAGTCGTGCCAGCGCTTCGATATGCCGCGTTCCGTGATTCGCCGTGGAGCCGCGGACTTCGTGCTTCCGCTCGAAAGTCTGCCGTGCGCCATTCTCTCTCTGGTTATGACCTTTGGGGCGACTTCACTGTTCCGGGTTCCGTGCAGGCTGATTCCCCCGAAAATCGATTCGATCGCCGGCTTGCGGTCCCTTGCAGATTGATCCGCGCAACGGCCGCAGCGCTCGGAATGTCTTCTTCGCGTTGTTTGCGCCTCTGCGCGAAACTATTTTAGAAGTTCAGCCGAAGCTGCAACGAGACCTGCCGGTTCCACGTTGTGTTGTACGAGTTGCTGCGGAACACCCCGAAGAACGGGGATGACAAATCCCCACTGGGCGCCGAGTAAGTCGTGTGATTCAAAGGGTTCTGCGAATTGATCACGAAGGTCAGGTTGTACTTCCGCCCGCCGCCCGCGGGTGTATTTGCACGGCCCGCCAGTGAAGCCGGAACCTGCACAACAGTGCCGCCCGGACCGTTCACGGTCACCATCCCTTCCTTCGCCTGTTCGCCTTTGTCGGGATTCAACACCCAGGTGCGCGACAGCTGCACGTTGGCGATGTTCTCCTGCGCCGGGCCGCGCGCGAAGTTGCGCGTGATCGACGTCCCGGGCGCCGGGGCGAGATTGAAGCATCCGAACGCCGGCTCGTAGAGCAGCGATCCGCCGGCGCAAGTCGCAGCACTCACGCCGCTCACGAGACCCGGGCGTTCCGCGATGATGGAGTCGCCGTTGAGATCGCGTCCCACGATTATGTTGTAAGGGGTGCCGCTCTGAAAGGAAGCCTGCAGAGTCAGCGAGAACTTCGACAGATGTTTCGTCGGCAGCGGCGATGAAATCAGGAACACGGCGCGGTGGCGCACGTCGGCATACGTCTGCGGACCCCACTCCGCCCGCAGGTTGTACGGATCAGCCGCCAGCCCCTCGTTGTCGCTCTTGCCGAATGACAACGTCCAATAGCCGGCGATGAAGGCCCGCTTGTAATTCAGCGTTGGAGTGATCGTAAACTGCTGCGTCCGGCTGAACCCGGTGCTCTCGGTCAACAGACGGATGTCCGGATCGCCATATGGAAACACGCCGCCGATCGGCGCATTAATATCCCTCTGCCGCGTCAGATGGATTCCCCGGTTGCGGCTGTAATTCGCGCTGATCCGCATGATTTTACCGATTTGCCGGTCAACCCCCACTGAGCCTTCCCAGGTCTGCGGGGCCACGAGTCCCGAAGCCAGCACTTGCACCTGTTGCGGCAGGCGGCTGGCCTCGAGCGTCGTGACGGCGGGAATGGCCGGGAAGAAATTCGGATTCGTGACGACGAACGACTGCTGCGTGAAGCCGTTGAATCGCAGCGCATTCAAAATCGTATTGACCGGGATGCGGCTGTAGAACCCGCCTACGCCCGCCCGGATTACCGTCTTCCCTTGTCTCCCTTTTCGTGAGTCGACATTCCAGGCAAGCGCGATTCTCGGCGCGAAATCCCGCCGGTCGGAGATATTGCTCTGCGTCTCGTAGCGGAGCCCGTAGCTGAATGTCAGGTTCGGACGCGCTCGCCAGTCGTCGACAAAGAACAGGCCCGCGTCGAACTGCCGTAGTTCGATGCTCGGGGTCCCCGCGGTGAGGCTGAACTGGTAGGCGCCGCCGCCAAGCGAGCGAATCGCCGCGTCGTTCAACCCGAGTTTCTGGAACACCAGCGTGCGCCGGTAGACTTCGAGCCCGCTGAGTTGGATCGAAGTTCCCTTGATCGGCTGATTGTTGGCGTCCAGCTCCGGACCGAATCCACCCTGGAACGTATACGTCCCGCCGAAGTTCGTCACGGAACGATTGCTCAGCACCGCCTCGCGAAGTCGCCCGCCCCATCGCAACGTGTGGGTTTTGTATCCATAGCTCGTGCTGCTGTTGAATTCGGAGTTGTTGGTGGTCGCTCCCGAATTGCCGATCTGCGCGCCGCCTCCGGTAAACGCGCCCGCCACCACCAGCGACGGGACCGTGTTGTCGCCGGTACTGGTGTTGTGATTCCGGAACCATTGGACGCGTGTATCCATCACGAGCCGCGAGGTCAGAATCGCGGTATCCGCCACCTGCACCTGGAGGTTGGAGTTGCGGATCGAATAGCCGCGCGACGCCAGGCTGTAATCGCCGACGCCCGCGTTGTCGACGTGATTGCGTCCGTCAAATACGTTCACCGTGATCGTGTTTTTGCTGTTGATCAGATAATCGACGCGCGGCTGGAATCCCCAGTTGACGCGGGGCGTGAGCACGGTCTGATTGACGGGCACCGGAAGGAAATTGCTGTCCAGCGTGGTCGCGTAGACGAAGGCATTTTGCGTCAGGTCATTGCGGTTGAAGTTCAACGTCCACGACGCCTTGTCTTTTTTGAACCGGCCCGACAGATTGCCCTGGAAGTTTTCCTGCTTGAGCGGCGGCCTCTTCGACTGCGTCAGCAGCGGGCTCCGCGAGTTGAGGGCTTCCTTGTTGTAGTTGAAATTGAAAGTGCCGTGCAGCGTGTTCGTTCCCGGCTTGGTGATGATCTGGATTCCGCTGCCGCCCGGCTGCTCGTTTTCCGGCGAGTAGGGATTCGAATTGATGCGGATCTCCTGGATGGACGACTTCGGTGGCAATTGCGCGCCGCTGAATCCATCCACGTAAATCGTTCCGCCATTCGGGCCCGCGCCGGGCCCCGCCAGCGCCAGCAGTTGCTGTTGCAGCACGTCCGGATCGTCCGACAACGCGTCGAGCTGGCTGGTCGAAATCGTAATGGCGGCGGCGTTCTGCGACGGGTCGGTGCTGACGGTGTTCGCTTCTTCCTGCACATTCACGACCTGCGCAGCCGCTTCGATCGCGAACTGGTAATCGATTGTCACCGGGCCGGCGATCTCGACTTCATTCTTCTCGCCGACGGCGAATCCTTTTGCGATGAACCGGACCCGGTATTTCCCGGCCGCGAGGCTCGGGAACGAATACTCGCCATTGCTTCCCGTCCCCTGCCGCTTTTCGCCGCCCGGCCCGATCACCTGCACAAGAGCTTCGGGAACGCTCGATCCGGAAGGATCGGTCACCGTGCCCCTCAGGGAATTCGATAAAGTCTGGCCGCCCGCCGTGGACCAGGCGGCAAGCAAAGCGAACACGAATACTACGAACACACTTATCCTGACCACGTTTTGCCGCATGTTTTCCCGACACTCTTTCCCAAGAGCCAGCCCCTACGGGCCGACGTTCGAAATGCTGCTGGCTAACCCGGCCAGACTGGGAGCGGGTCCGCTTGCGCCGGCGCCTCTCGCCGCCATGGCAAGCTGGACGAGCGTCTCCGCGTTGGCCAAAAATGTGATCGCAGTAATCTGATCCGGCCTTGCCCCGCCAATCGCGGACACGACCACCACTTCGCCCTGTTTCAAATCCGCCAAAGTCAGCTTCGGAAGCCCCTCGAGAATCTGCCCGATGTCGGGCCCACCGCCGCGCCCAGGGCCGCGCCCGCCGCCCTGCAGCGTGGCCATATCGGGCATGCGCTTCACCTGGGAATCGGCGGTCAGTTTCACGGTCACGGGCTTGTTCTTGTTTCCGAGGTCCTTCATCGTCACCTCACCGGCCGCGGGATTCAGCGCGCTGATCGTTCCCGCTTTGCTCAGGAACGTGCCGAACACGACCTCTTCGGCCTCGACCTTCAGCCCATCCGGGCTCTTCTGCCCGCGCGCGCGAATCTGATCGCCCACAGTGAGCTCACGGACGCTGCTCGCCTTTGCGTCCGCAAACCGCACCGAATCCGGCGCGTATTTCCTGAACGAAGTCTTCCCGTTCACCGTGACCGTAAATTTCAGCGGCGCGCCGAGCGACCGCAGTTCCACACTCACGTCGTTTCCGCCGATTGCCGTTACCACGCCCGAGACGCCGCGCCGTTGCCAGTCGAGCCGGTCTGCGGCGTCCCGCTTTGCGAGATCGGTCGCCGGCATGACCACGATACGCAGCGCTGGAGCCCCCGCGTCTGCCCCGAGCGAAACGAGTACACGATCTCCGGTCGCAACATCGGCCGCCGTGACGGTCTCGGCTTTACTCAGGTCTGTTTGTCCGGGCGCGACTTTCTTTACTGCCGTTGCGGCGGCAACTTTAACTACGATCGCTTCGCCATTTTCTGACTTCACTTCGATCTCAGCCGCACTCGCGCGGGTCACCGTTCCGAGCGCAGACTTCGTCTGCGCCATGAGAGAAACGGCCAGAAGCAAAAGGACCAGCGTCTTCATGTTTGTGAGTTAGACGAAGGAACTTACGCAGACGCTCGGTTTCCGTTCGTAATAATTTGTCACGGCCAAAAACTACAAACATAAGAGCCTCTGGGCCTTTGCGTTGTTTACGCCTTTGCGCGAACTGCTTTGGGGGTTTATGCTAGCGTCGAGAATGCCCAGCGAATGACGATCAAGCGCCGCATCAATCTGTCGTTCCTCGTCATCATCTTTTTCTTTATCGTCAACCTCGTCATTTATTTCTGGAACAGTCACCGGGAAAGCCTTTCCGCCGACAGTCTGAAGCGCGCGACCAGCCGCCAGCTTCTTTTCTCCGATATCCAGCAGGAGATTACGAGCGCCCAGAAGCAAATCGCCCTTCTTAGCCAGGCACTATCGGAGTCCGGCACGGGCGGAGGCGCCAGTCCATCCGAGGTCGCCCTCTTCAAAGCCAACCTCGACAAGATTGCGGGCCAGATCCGCAGCGTGGAGATGCTCGCCGATCCCGACGCTCGTCCCCGCATCTCGGCGCTGGCGGCGGGGTACCGCGACCTCAGCAAATCGTGGATGATTTTTTACCAGAACTTCGGCATCAGCACCTCGACCGCCATCAAAGAGCTGGCGATACGCGGCGAGCCCCTGAGCCAGCAGGTTCTTCAGCAAATGCTACCCGCAGCGGAAGCGGCCGATCGGTCGCGCGCCGAATCGGTCGCGCGCAGCTTCTTCAAAGACTCGGAAATGACCCAGCAGATGAATCTGGGGATATTCGCGCTCTCGACCGTGATCGCCATGCTCGTCGGCTGGCTGGTTCTCCGCTATCTGGTCAACGGTCTCAACAAGCTCAAGGCCGGCGCAGAGGAAGTCGGCCGGCGCAATCTCGATTTCCGTATCGACCTGACGGCGAAAGACGAGCTCGGCGAGCTCGCCCTGGCCTTCAACGACATGGCGGCGAAGCTTTCCGTCGCCGGAGCGCAGCTCCGCCAAAGACAAGCCGAGCTGGAGGTCGAAAAACATCACGCCGAAAAGCTGCTGCTCAATATCCTGCCGGCGCGCGCCGCCGCTGAGCTACAGGAAAAAGGAACCGTCGATCCCCGCTACTTCGAAGACGTGACCATCATGTTCACCGACTTCGTCGGGTTCACCCTCTCGACCGAGAACCTCGCTGCCGAGAACCTGGTGCAGATGCTGCACGACTACTTCACGGCGTTCGACCACATCTCACGCCGCTATGGACTGGAGAAGCTCAAGACCATCGGCGACTCCTACATGTGCATCACCGGCATGCCAGTGCGGAACCCTGCGCACCCGGTGGATATGGTGATGGCGGCCTTCGAAATGATTCGCGCCGTGGAAGAGCGTAGCGCGGGAGGCACGCAGGGATGGGGCATCCGCGTCGGCATCCATACCGGGCCGGTTGTCGCGGGCGTGGTCGGCATCGACAAGTTCGCGTTCGACATCTGGGGCGACTCCGTCAACTACAGCTCGCGAATGGAATCCTCCGGCGCGCGCAACCGCATCAACATGTCGGAGCGAACATACTCCCGCGTGAAGGACTTCTTCGACTGCGAGCACCGCGGCAAAATTCTGACGAAGGACAAACGTGCCGTCGACATGTACTTCGCGAATGGCATCCAGCCGGGCCTGCTGGACGCCTCAGGCGTGACTCCGCCGCCCGCATTCGTGCGCCGCTACAAGACCTACTTCGAAAAGGAACCACCCGCCTTCCCGGATTTTCTCGTGAATGGCCAGCCGCTCGTCACGCCTGATGCCAGCGCCAGCCGCGACGCTCATGCATGGACGTGGGAGTAGCCGTTTTCGCCCTGTATTTGAGCCGTCAGTGTGATATTTTTCTACCGATCCCCCGCCGTATCCAAAGGAGGCGCTCCATGAAATCCGCCGCTCTCACGACTCTCGCCCTGCTGGCCGCAGGCGCTGCCTTTGCCGCCGATCCCCCGCCGTGGGCCTATGGGTTTGAAGGCCCTCCGCCGCCCGGCGCCAAAGCCCCGCCTTCTGGCCCCGCCAATACGGACCAGACTCTTCGAACCGTTCCCGGCGCCACAGCCCAATATTCGCGCGCGCAGATCGCCAATCGCTACGGACCCGCGGACTGGTTTCCGGCGGACCATCCTCAGATGCCTCCGGTCATCGCGCACGGAAAGGAGCCGGATGTGTGGGCATGCAGCCTCTGTCATTACCCGAACGGCAAGGGACGCGCCGAGAACGCCGGCGTGAGCGGGTTGCCTGTCGAGTACTTCATCCATACGATGAACGATTTCAAGGTGGGCAACCGCAAGAGCGCCGATCCGCGCAAGAACAACACGAATCTGATGAATCAGTTCGCGAAGAACATGACCGAAGACGAGATCAAGGCGGCGGCCGAATATTTCGGGTCCATGAAATGGACACCCTGGATCAAGGTCGTGGAGTCGAAGACGACGCCGAAGGTCAAACCATCGAATGGACTGTTCATCGTGGAGGGCAAAGAAATGGAGCCGCTTGGAACCCGCATCGTGGAAACGCCGGTCGACGGCGAGGCCACGGAGGTGCTGCGCGATCCGCACTCTCCCTTCATCGCTTATGTGCCCGTGGGTTCGGTGAAGAAGGGAGAGGCGCTCGTCACCAAAGGCGGGGGCAAAACGACGGCTTGCGGAACCTGCCACGGCGCGGATTTGAAGGGCATCGGTCCGGTGCCGCCTCTCGCGGGACGTTCGCCCAGCTACCTCATGCGCCAGATGTTCGATATGCAGCAGGGTTTTCGCAAGGGATCGTGGACCGAGCTGATGAAGCCGGTGGTCGAGCACCTGAGCACTGACGACATGTTGAATATCGCGGCCTACGCGGCATCGCGGACGCCGTAAGCGGGGTGGTTGGTAGATTTGACATCACAGCAGAGCGCGATTGGCTCGCGCGCAGGATGGCGTCGTGCCCGACAAAGCGGACTAATCCAGTTCCCAGGTACGGAACTTGTGTTGATGCGCCGCCATATCCACGTTCCGGCCCCGAAATGTAACGCCTTCCATGCGCAGCCGCAGTCTCTGCTCCTCGCCGGATGCGTATGGCAGTTTGATCGCGCCGCCGGCCCCGATCACACGCTGCCAGGGAAGTGATCCCACCGGCGCGGTACGCAGTAAGCGAGCCACGGCGCGGTGATAAAGCGGATACCCTGCCGCGGCCGCCACTTGCCCATAGGTTGCAACCTTGCCCTTGGGGATGGAACGAATGACTTTCCGGAATGCGGCATCGCGCTGCGTATTGGCGCGGCTTCCCTCCCGCAAGAGCCGGCGCGCGAGTGTACGGGAAACGGCCGCCGGAGATGTTTTCGCCATCCCTCCAGTTTGGCGTCGTCGAGCCGGTGCTGTCCACCACTTCGATCACATGCGGCCCTGGTTGATTTCTCCTACATTCTGTAGTAGCCTCTTCTACGTTGCGTAGGTGATATGCCCCCGTCCCCGCGAATGCCTCAAGTAAAGCTCTCCCGCCTCGAACTGCAAATCATGGAAGTCCTCTGGGTACGCGGCGCCTGCTCGGTGCGCGAGATTCAGGAAGCGCTCCCCGTCGCGAAGCGCCCGGCCTATACCACTGTCCAGACGACGGTCAACCGGCTGCTCGAAGGCAAGCGGGCCGTGAAAATCGTGAAGAAGATCAGCAACGCGTATATCTTCGACGCCGCGATCACGCGAGACGACGCGGGGCGCAAGCTGTTCGATGACCTCCTCGCCCTTTTCGGCGGGCGCACCAAACCCGTTATGGCTCATCTTGTGAAAACGGGCCAACTCACTCTCGACGACATTCAGGAAGCCGAACGTCTCATCCTGGAACATCGCCGGGAACATCATAAGGAGCGAACCCGAAAATGATCCAGGTACTCTTTTTCCTGGTGAATCACTTGTGGCAATCGACTCTCGTCGCGGCGGTTGGCTGGTTCGCGTGCCGAACGATGCTGAAGTTCAACAGTCCCGCGGTGAGGTTCGTGGTTTGGATGGCGGTGACGGTGAAATTCCTCGTCCCATTCGCCGTCTTCGTCGATGCGGGTCATCGTCTATATAACGGGCCCGTGCTGACGCCAGCCAGGTCGCAACAGATCTTTGCCGTGATTCGCGCCGCCAGCACCGGACTTGCCGCGACTCCCGTCCAGAGCGCGCATGCGCCACTCGCGGCCACCGGCTGGACCGGCATCGCCTCGTTACTATCGATCGCGCTCTGGGCATTAGGCGCGAGCGTGGTTTTCATCCGATGGATTGCTTCGTGGTGGACAATCCATCGCGCGGCTCGTCAGGCGATTCCGCACGGTGAGTTCCGTGGAGTGCCCGTTCTGAAGTCCACGCGGATGCGTGACGATCGCATCGAGCCCGGCGTTTTCGGACTGTGGCGTCAGGTCATCCTTATCCCGGAGGGCATGCAGGAATCGCTCAGCCGCACGCAGTTCCGCACCGTCCTCGCGCACGAATGGAACCATGCGCGGCGGCGCGATAATCTCGCGGCGGCGCTGCAGATGTTCGCCGAAGCGTTTTTCTGGTTTTACCCCGTGATCTGGATCATCGGCCGCCGCCTCACCAAAGAACGCGAGCTGGCGTGCGACCGAGCGGTGCTCGATCAGGCCAGTGCCGATGAAGCCGAAGCCTATGCGGAAGGAATTCTCAACGTGTGCAAGCTCTACCACTCATCTCCCCTGCCCTGTGTGGCCGGCATAACGGGTGCGGATCTCAAGTCGCGCATCCAAGCCATCCTTCGCAATGAACGTCCGCGCGGATTGAACGCCGCGCGCCGCTGGGCTCTCACTTCAGCAGTGGTTGCCGGCATTGTTGTGCCGGCCGTCGTGGGCTTCCTGACAACACAGGCCGCCTACGCGCAGCAAGGCAACAGCTTTGTCGGGCTCGCGACCTCGGCCGAAAAACAATTCGAGGTCGCGACCGCGAAACTAAATCAGTCGGGCGAGGAGCGGTTTCAGCTTGGACCGCCTGGGCGCGGCAGCATTCGGATCACCAACGTCGCGCTTCGCGGCGTCATTGTACAGTCGTTTCGCACTCAGCGGAACATGGTCTTCGGGATTCCCGCGTGGGCGGAAACTGAGCGATACGACATTGTTGGCCAGGGACCCGACCCCAAAATGACGAACCCCGAAGTCTGGGAGATGATGCGATCGCTGCTCATCGAACGATTCCACCTCAAGTACCACGTGGAAGACCGCGAAATGCCTGTCTACGCTCTCACCATCGGGCCGAAGGGCCACAAATTGACTCCGGGCGAGGACGGCCGGTGCAAGGAGGAAATCAAAGAGGGCAAGACCTGCGGAGACATCATCGTTCCGCCGTTTGGCACGGCGATGTACAACATGCCCATCGGCGCCCTGATTACGGGCATCGGCGCGCGTGCTGGCCGGCCGATCATCGACAAGACCGGACTCGCCGGCCGCTACGACGCCAGAGTCGTTTGGCTGCCCGATGGTCTCAAACTGGATGGCCTCGATTTGAGCGACGTGCCCGCGGAATATCGGCCCGACGATATTACAGTCTTTCAGGCGCTCGAGCAGCAAGCGGGGCTGAAACTTGTAGCAGAACGCGCGCCGGTGCCCGTGGTTGTGGTCGACAGCGTCAGCCGCCCCGATCCGAATTGAACTTCACCGCGCCTCGGAGTCTCCGCGGTGGATCAACGCCACCTGAGCCGCGAGCATAACCGGAAAGTTCGACGGTTAAGAAGCGCTATTATCCCAGGTATGAAGTTCGCGGGGGCCTGCGCCTGCCTTGCTCTCTGCGCCATCGCGTTTGGGCAGAGCGTCGGGACGCAGGGCAAAGCTGCCTTCGAGGTGGCGTCAATCAAAGCCACCGACCCCAACCCTGCCAACACTGTCTTGATTGGCATGAGCGCCGATGGCGCCATGGTGAGGTACACCAACATTACCCTGCGTGACTGCATCCGGGGCGCTTACCGGGCGCGGGACTTTCAGATCGTTGGCCCGGAATGGATGACCAGGGCGCGTTTCGAGATTGATGCCAAACTGCCGGCCGGCGCCTCTTCCGAAGAGATTCCCGAGATGCTGCAGGCGCTGCTGGCGGAAAGGTTCAAGCTGGAGATCCGCCGCGAAACCAGGGAACGGAATGTTTACGCCCTGCTCGCCGGCAAAGGCGGTCCGAAACTGAAAGCGCCGGACGTCAAACCAGATCCCGATGCCCAACTCGCTTTGGGGCCGGACGGCAGGCCCAGGCCCATGATGATGTATTCGTTGAATTCGGTGCGCGTCATGCTGACCGCGCCTTCAGCCAGTTTTCCCGGCCTCGTGGATTTGATGTCCCGCTTCACCGCACGCCCGGTGCTCGACATGACCGGTATCGAAGGTCAGTATCAATTCAATCTGATCTTCGCGCCAGATGGAACCGCCGGTCCGGCGACCGGCAGCCCTTCGGGACCGAACTCCTCACAAATAACGGCGGAGCCCGTGCAGTCGTTATTCGATGCGGTGCAGCAATACGGTCTTCGGCTGGAAGCTCGCAAAGCGCCGGTCGAAATGTTCGTTGTGACGCACGTCGAAAAGATACCGGCGGAGAACTGATTTCGTCCGAGCTACGCGGCCTGATTTCTCCGCCAATGCTTTTGCGCGACGCGGAACCGCGATCGCAGCACAGTCCCATCCTCGGCCCGGAGTCTCACGATCTCCCGAGCATCGTCGTCTTCGAACGGCGTCATCTCGAGCGCAACCACTCGACCGCCGCATCCCACGAAGCGCGCATCGTACCCGCCGAACGCCTCGGAAATCCATCGAGGCTTTCGATCCGGTGAGAACGCATGGACCCGCAGCCGGTCGGCGGCAAAGAGATATCCGGTCGATTCATCGACGATCAAATCGTTGATCGTCGTGAGCCCCTCGAAGCCCGCGAAGTCCTGAGGCGTGAGCGGATCCACAATATAGATCCCGTTCCCCACCACAACGACCAGGGCGTGAGCGGCGCGCCACCACATCACGTCGATTCGCTGACCTGGGGAATATGGAAACAACCCCGTCCAGCTTTCCAGGCTCACGCGCAACCGTTCACTGTCCGATGCCGAGAAGTGGTATCTCCACTCACCCATACATTGAGACGTCAGGCAAGAACCATGCCGATGTTGATGGAGCAGGAGTTTCCCGCGGCCGGAGCTGCTTCAGGCCGCGGGCTTCTGATTCGGCAGCACAACGATTTCGGTGCGGGCGAAAGCGAATTTACGGCCGGCCTCGTCGACAATGTTGACCTGGCAGGTATACCGCCCTGCCGCCAGTTGCGCCAGCGATGCCTGCAGCTTGATCGGCAATGTCTGCGCCCGCTTCAGAGCAAAGGTATCGAGGCGCACCGGCTGGGATTCGAAGCTCTTCGTCTTGCCGCGATAAAAAGAGATCGTCGCGGCGACGCTCGGCTTTTCCTGTGTGGCATCCACACCCGGATCGTAGACCTCGAGATAAACGAACAGGTTCTGGTCCTTCCGGAACACGTGCGTGATGCTTGGCACCAGCCGCTGGCCCTCCTGGACCAGCGGATCGGCCTCAAGAACCTTCTTCTGATTGCTCGCGTTGGCGATCGCTTCATTCATTGCCTGCCGCTGATTACTCCAGATCACTGAGCTCAGCTTCAGGCCGGATTGCGCCGGCGCGAGATCGGGAATCGTGAAGTTGGTTTCGTACGTCCCCATCTTGCCGGTCTCGTTTTCACGCGCGAGGAACTTGAACGAGTATTTCCCGGGGGGCAGCGAGAAGCCTGTGTCGTAGGCGATCGGCCGCGAGCTGAGCTGCGCCGCGGTCTGATCGGAGAGCTTGACTTTGATGCCGTCGCGCATCGCCGCCACTGTCTTGCTGTGCTCGTCGCGCACTTGTCCGAGGAACTCGAACTCCGTTTGTGCATGACCCTTGCTCTTGGCCAGGGCGATTTCCGATCCCGGAATCTTCACGGCGAAGGGCACGAAATAGCGGTCGCGCGCGAGCCGGAAGTAGTCAAGCTCCCCGGTCAGTGAAAGATCGGTCAGAGGATCGCCCAGCATGAGGGCCTGCTGCAACTGGTCCTCTTTATCGGTATTGGTGAACTTCTTGAATTCCTTCTGGCCGAAGTAGCCGCTCCGGTAATCGAGCTTTGCCTGCAAGTCTCCATTGAGCTTCACCTGGACGCGCCGGTACTTGCCATCCATTTTGATGTTCGTGCTGTAGTAGCCGACGATGTAATAGCTGCTGATGTCGTCGCGGGCCTTCTCCATACCCAGCGCGAGATCATTGTCGTCCACGAAAAGCTTGCCGCCGGTGTCGGCGGCGAGCGTGGATAGCGTCTCCTGCGAATCGTTGAACGAATTCCGCTGGCTTTGCTGCTGCGCCCCGGTGAAAATACTGGTGCCGCGGGACGATGCCGAGCTTGCGTCGCCGCCGGGCGCGGACGCCACGAGTCCGCGGGCGTCAATCGGATAGATCGCGACATTCGACTTTTTCGCCGTGTTCGTCGCCGCCTGAAGCTGCGCCTGATTGTCGAAGCCGGATTTCGAAATACCGCTGGAGAAGTAGATCAGCGCTTTCTTCTCCGGAAATCCAGCCAGCATTTTGGCGGCGGATTCGAGCGAGGCCAGCTTGCGATCCGTATTGAAAATGTTGAATTCGGTTTCATCGGCGTTGAAGGCGGTCCCGGTATCTTCGCCGGTCGTATCGTCGCCATTCCCGCCAAGCGCCGCCAGTTCACTGCCGTTGCCGACCTGAAACTTCTTTACAACTTCGGTCAGGCGATCGCGGTCGTCGGTGAAATCCTGATCCAATTTCAGGGGTCCGTTGCTCACCGACATGATCGCCACAAGATCGGCCGGCTTCAACTGCTCGCGGATGAACTTCAGCGCGGAATCCTGCACACGGTTTTGATCCGGAATGGGCATCGAGCTGAAATCGAAGAGCATCGCGACCAAACGCCGATCCTGATAACGGATCACCGGGGCCGCGTTGGGTTTCGGCGCAGGCGCCGCGGCTGGCTGTGGCGCCGCAGCGGCAGGCGCATTCGGAGCGGGCTTGATCGCCGGCACCTTTTCCGGCTCGCCGGCGCTGCCATCCAGCCGCTGGAATTCGAATACCGAAATCGTCTGCGGCTTGCCGTCTTCGAGCAGCGTGAAGTCGCTTTTCTTCAGGTCGGGAAGCGGGTTGCCGCTCTTATCCCGCACGTTCACATCGATCACGACGAGACTCGTGTTGGACGTGAACGTCGGCTGTTCGGGCTCCTGCGCACCGAGCCGGGCGAACGGAGAAAAACTCGTCGCCGAAAGCAGAAGGAACGAAGACGCCAGTGCGGCTCTCTTAAGATTTCGCATTAGAAATTCAGCCTCACAGTGGCGGTCAGAGTCCGCATCGGGCTTGCGCCCGCAGGAATACCGTAATTGACGTTCGGAACCACCAGACCCGTTGCGGTCACAGAGCCAACCGTCGTATTGATCTGGGTAATGCTCACGTGGTTGAGGGGGTTCGTCGAGTCGATACGGAACTGCAGCCGCCGCCGGTCATCCAGCCGGAATGTCCGGAACAGCGACAGGTTCAGGGAGAAATTGGAGATGCCGGGGATCGTGTTGCGCCCCGCGTCTCCGAAGGTGCCGATAGCGGGAATCGTGAAGGCCGTCGTGTTGAAGTACCCGGTGCCGCCCGTGACAGGCAGTCCCGTGGCCTGGGCGCGCGAGTTTCCGGTAAAACCGGTACCGGAAGGATCGCCGGTGACGGTCGCGGTGAAAGGCGTGCCGGAGGTCACGTTCAAAGTACCGCCCATCGTCCAACCGCGCAGAATGTCTCCGCTGAGACCGCTGCGGTTGTTGGGATACGGCGACTGAAAGTTGTAATTCACCCGAAGATTGTGGCGCTGATCGGTGTTCGAGAGCGCCCGCTCCAACCGCAAATTCGAATCGACCTGCACCGGCCCTCCGCCCAGCGTGGAAGTATCATCGATCGATTTCGCGAGCGTGTACTGAACGGTGAATGACGTGCCGCGTGCAAAGCGCCGCGTAAACTGCAACTGGCCGGCGTGATAAATGGAGGTTCCGATCGAGCTGTCGTATGTGAAGGCGGAAGCATCGGGGATGACGCGGAGGTTCTGGGCGTTCAGCAACGGCGATCCGAGCGGAGCGCGATTGGGAATCCGGAGCACGTCAAGGTTGGTGCCCTTGATCCCGTTGTAAGAGACCTGAACAACCCACGAGCGCCCCAGCGATTCCTGAATCGAGGCATTCCAGCTCTGCGCATATCCGGGCGTGTAATTCTTATCGACCGCGAAAGTATTGGCAATGGTGGTCGACAGCAAAGAGGGGAAGCCGTTCTGCAGGGTCAGGGGCGCCGTGGCGGAGGTTTGCAGGTTGAAGGTGCTGGCGAACGGAGGCTGCGCCGCCATCTGCGTCCCGAACTGGCTATAGACGCCGCCGTTGTAGTAGATCCCGTAGCCCCCGCGGACGACAATCTGCTTGCCTTTGATCGGCCGCCATGCCACGCCAAAGCGCGGCGAAAAGAGTTTCCAGTCGGTGTTGATCAAGCCGTCCGGAAACGCTCCGGAGAAAGGCCCATTCGCGCCCGCCGTCACCGGGGCCACCGCGGTAAAACCGGGTGTGAAATCCAGGTTCGCCATGTGCCCGTGCTTTTCGGTATAAGGGCCGAAGTATTCCCACCGCAACCCGACCGTGAAGCTGAGATTCGACTTCGGCCGCCAGTCGTCACTTACATAGAGGTTGGCTGTCGTCTCGCGCAAGTAACGGCTCGCATCCGCATAAGTCGCGACGGAAGTGGACTGCGGCTTCCCGAGCAAAAAGTCTTGCAGGTCGCTGCCCGTGAACAGCCCGGTGAAGTTGAACGTGCCGCGCGCATTGTTATCGCTCAGGATATTATTCTGCCGGCGCTGGAATCCGGCGCCGAACGACAGATTGTGCTTGCCGTGAATGAAATTGAGGGTATCGGTCACACCGGAGGTTTGCGGACGCGTCAGCGATGGCGTCACATCCGACAGGGAACCGAAATTGGTGAACGTGATCGTCGGCGGACCGTAGAACGACGGATTGGTCGACACACCCGTGATCCCGAGATTGGCTTCCAGATTCGCTCCGTTCGAGAAGGAAGACAGCGTGTGGTTGATATTGCGGCTGAAGCTCCATGCCAGGCTGTTGATCAATGTCCGGCTGAAGGTGCGTGCGTAAGTCAGCGATGAGCTCAGGCCGTAGCCGTTCGCCGGGTCGACAAAACCGAAGGTCTGGTAATTCTGAGAGTCCCGGTGCTGATAGCTGAAGTTGACGTCAAGGCGGTCTTTCGTCGTGATCGTCTGGTTGAGCCGGATCTGCAGGTTGTCGCTGTTGCTGGGCGCGGATGCGAGGAACTGATAGTTGTTGCGAATGCCCTGCGCATTGGGCAACGGAATCAAATTCAGCAGCGCCGCCGAGGCCGGATTCACCAGGGACAAGCCCACGGCGTCGATAGCGTCCGCGCGCTGCTGCGCGGTCGGCACAGTCGTCGTGCGATTCACCGCGTTTCTCGAACGGCTGCCCGTATAGTTCACGAAAAGGAATGTCTTGTCGCTGGTGAAGAGCTTCGGGATCGTCAATGGTCCGCCGCCCGAGAAACCGAAGCGATTGGATGCGTAGCTCGATTTGATGGGCTCAACACCTGTCGTAAACGAATATGGCCGGGCGTTCAACACGGAGTTTCCGAACGTGTAAAACACGTTGCCCTGGAATTGCCGCCCGCGATTGCGGCCCACGCGATTGCCGAACTGGAGATTCCGGTTCGGCTGATTGCCGCGGCCGCCGCGTCCACCCCGGCCGCCGCCGAAGTTTCCGCCACCGCGTCCGCCGCCACGTCCACCGCCACCGCCGCCGAAACCAGCGGGACCGCCACGACCAGGTGCAGCGAGTCCACCTCCGCCACCACCGTCTCCACCATCCCCCGGTCCACCATTGAATGCTTGTTGATTGCCGAAGGGATTGGCGCCCCCATTGAGGCCACCGCCGGCAAGCCCGAAGCCCCCGGGATTGAGCCCGATGAAATCGCCGCCTTGCGCCACTACACCCTGACTGACGGTGCCATTCACGAGAAACGCTTCGCTGGCGCCGCTCGTATCCACGTTGCCGCCGAGACTCGGGACGACATCACTCTCGACGGGCGATGGACCGCCGTCTTCGTTCTGCTGAAGACTCAAATTCTGAAAGCCCGTGTTGCCAGCCGCGGGACCGCCGCTTTGTCCGTTCGCTGCCTGCGCTTGTCCTGCACGCCCGGCGCGTCCTCCGCGCCCGAAGCCGCCCTGTGCGTTTTGTCCGAACCCGCCGCGCCCGGGACCACCGCGCCCTGCTCCGGAGAAACCACCTCGCCCGGGGCTTGCCGCATCGCCGCTGCCGCTTGCCGCTTGGTTGTTGTTCGCGGGCGCGGCTGCGCTTCCATCAGGATTTTGCTGACGGCGGAAGCCCTGCCGGCCCCCCGCCTGTTGGGCGCCGCCCGCGGGCGCGCTCGCATCGGAGGAAAGCGTCGCGCGCGTTTGCAGCCGCAAATCGAAACTCAGCGGCGAAGCAGAAGGAGCGACATCACGCGGCGTGGCCTCGAATCCGAACATGGCGATAGAGAAACGGCAAGGCGCGGCGGTCAGACCGCCCATTTCGAACTTTCCCGCCTCGTCCGTGACGGTCGAAATCTTGTCAGTGCCGCAGGTCGCGGTGACCGTCGCGCCGGGAATCGGCTTCCCGCCGGACACAACGGTGCCGTTCTGTGTTTCCGCGAGTGCGAGAGATGCCGCAAGAGAGAGAACGATCAGCGGCAGTGTGGTTGTGCGGGGCAATCAGGTGTCCTTGGCAATTCGATTCGGGGTGTTTCGATTCCGTGGGTAATTTGGCCGGCGCACGCCGGGTGTTTCGCGCAACCACGCGTTGTAATCTTCGCGAACCAGTTCTCTAATATATGACGATGGCCCGGAGGAAAGTTCCCGCCGGGCCACCAAATTCCCTACTGCTTCTTCGCCGTGAATGTCACTGGGCCGCGTCCACCCTCGCGAGTGAATTCGATCGAGTCGGCGCCAACTTTTCCTTTATATGTCTGTTTGTTCGCTGCGCCGTCGCGCCCAGGAGTTGTCAGAACGAAGGAAATATTGTCGCCGTCGACCTTTCCTTCTTCGATATCACTATCCCCTCGGGCTGTCGTAACCTTGCCCGTCAGTGTGCTGCCGGATGCCTTCAGAGTGATCGTAATTGGCTGGTTTCCGTTACGGCCCGGGGTTTCGCCCTTCCAGGTGCCCGTGGCGTCGGCCGCGAGCGCGGCCAGGGAAAACGTAAGTATGGCCAGCAAGGCCAGGAATGTAGTCTTCATGGACGGAGGATGCTCAGCACCCTTCGATTGTTACTGAAGACTGATTTGAAGCCAGCTTGTTTTACACTTTTTTACCGGTGTGATCGCAAGCAGCGCACGCCGAGCATCCCGTACAAGCGCGCTAACGCCCTGCGCCGGCGCGTCCGGGACCGGCTGGCTGCGCATCCCGGCGCGCCGCCGCGGCCTCAAACGTCTTCTCGTACTGATCCACGTGAGCCTTGTAGCCCGCCGGATCGACAAAAGGATTCGGATCTCCCGGACCGCGTTTCTGGAGCTTCTCGTATTTCTCGGCCAGGTTGAAGAAAGAGGCGTGCGAGCTTACCCATACCTCGACCGGGAATGTCCGTGCCTTCTTGTATGTCGCGCGGAAGTCGTCGATCATCCCCGGATAGTTGTCCAGCGATTGCAGGAACTGGCCATTCAGGCTGCACTCGATGAAGGTGTAGTAGCTCTTGTCACCCTCCTTGAGCGTCGTGCTCCACGCGAGGCATCCCCGGGTGTGGCCCGGCATCAGGTGTGCCGTCAGCGTCGTGCCGCCCAGCGAAACCGTTTCACCCTCGTCAATCAACCGATCAATCGGATGCGGTTTGCCGCCTGGACGAAATTCTTTGGTCTTGTCGGCGTCCACTCTTCCGACGACGACTTGCGCGCCGGTCAACTCTTTCATCATTGCGTCGCCTTCGACGTGGTCGGGATGAGCGTGCCCCGCGATCAGGATTTTGATGTCGCTCATCTTGAATCCCAGCTTTTCCACGTTCGACTTGATCACCGGCACCGACGACTCGTAGTTGCTGTTCATCAGGATGTCGCCCTGCGGCGTGACAAAGAGGAATGAAGCGAGCTCTTTGGTCCCGACGTAATACATGTTGTCCATGATGCGGAATGGCGGGAACGCGTCATTCCACCCCTTCGGCTGGGAAAGAGCGATTGCCGAAAACAAGGCGGGCAGAACGGCCAGGAAAAGAAACTTGCGCATGATGATCGACTCGACGGCAAGTTTATCATTCGGATTTTTTCACCGACATGCGAAAGAGCCGGCGCGGCTACCCGAGCCGCCTGTCTGGATTTTGGGCGGCTGCTTCAAAGCTTATGGGAGCCGGCGAGATCTTTCGTTGGGCCGTCGACCCTGGTCATCAGGAAGACCTTCTGCCGATACCCGTCGCGCAGCGCTTTCCCCATTTTGATTTCGCCCTGTCCGTTCCCGTTGTTGTAGTCCCAGGAATTGTCCATGAACGTGGCGCCGTGATCGATCGCGGTGCGGACAATTCGCGTCGCCAGATCATCGGACGCCGTTTCGCCGATGTGGGATCCGCCAACTCCCAGTACTGAGACCATTTCGCCCGTCTTTCCAAGACTCCGGTAAAGCATGTCGCCGCGGCGCGTTTCGGCCGGGCGCGGCGCCCCCTGTTCAACGGCTGCGAAAAGGGCTGGGCTAACAACTGCTCCCGCAATCGACTCGCTGAGAAAGGCCCGCCTGCGAAGCCGGCGGTGGGTGGGAGGCATGCAGGAATCGGTGCAAACGCGGCACCACAGGGCGAGTCAGAACGAAACCAGGGCCCGATGGTTCCAGGAAGACTTCGGTGATCTACCAGGACGGTTCTTCAGCAGGAACGAATTGAATCGAAACACCCGGAACTAACGTCTTCGGCCAGTTGCCGAAATCCTCCATCCGCCCTGCGAAGCGATCACGTGTCCGAGCATGATGACGCCCTTTGTCTCAGGATCGTCTTTGGGTTTCTGGCGCCTGGGTGAGAAGTTTCCTGCAGCCTCTTTACCGAGTTCGACCCTTGAACTCGCGCTCCGCGAAATCCAGAAAGTAAGGCCAGTTCGGATTGGGCGTGTGCCCCGCGCTATGCTGGCGGAACGTCAGGTCTCCGCTCATGAGCCCGTGCTCGATCTCCGGAAACACGCTCGTCCCCAGATCTTTCTTTCCAAGCAACCGGTAAACCGGACCCGCGCCGACGCCCGCCATAAACGTGCCGCGCGCATCCACCCACGCGTCGGAGTGTCCAATATCCACGGCCGGATCGACCAGATTTCCCGCGCTCAAGAACACCGGACGCGGCGCGCACATGGCGATCAACTCATGCGAATCGACCGGCAAGTCACTCCACCGGAGCGGACCGGCGTACTTAATAAAGTTGCCCGCCATCCAGTGGTATTCGCTCTCATTTGCAATGTTTTCCACCAGCTCGCCGAAGTTCCGCCGATGAAGTCTGGCTCCGCCTTCTCCGGATGAGCTCACAAATGCGATCGCGATGCGCGGATTGTACGCCATCGCCACAACGGCTGCTTTTCCATAGCGGGAATGTCCTTGAATCGCGACATGCTTCGAATCGACGGCTCTATCGGTCTCCAAGTAGTCCATCGCACGATCGGCGCCCCATGCCCAAGCGCGCAGCGCGCCCCAGTCGTCAGGTTTGCGTGGCTCGCCCTTGTTCACCAGCCCGATAATTCCCTTCCTCAATCCTGCCCCGTTGTCGGCCTGAATGCTGCCGGGGTTTAGCGTCGCGAAGCCCCAACCTTTAGCCAGTGTCTGGGCCTGCCAGCTTGGCCCGGGCTCCGATCCCTGCTGCGAGGGCGAGGTCGCGGGCGGTCCGCTGCGCCCGGCGCCAGGACCTCCACCGAACACCATGATCACGGGCACGCGGCCTTTCGCATCGGCGGGCGTGCTCACCGAAAGCTCGATATTGACCGAAATTTCGGGATATGCCGAGTTATCGACGCGCCCCACCACCGTCTTCGTGATTATCGGGACATCGCCGACGCTTTGATTCGCCGTTCCCGTCAATTCCCACTTCACACTCGGAACTGATTTCGGAACCCGCCCGTAAACCTCGCGATCGAAATCTTCGACGATTTCCGGCCGCCGCTGGTCCCACCACATCTTCACGGCCGTTACCTTCTTGCCATTCAGTGTCAGAGGGTCAGGGAGATCCGGATACGGATTCGCTTTAGCTTCGTCGTAGTTGGCGGATCCGGCGACACGCGCATTGGCGCCCGGCCGCAACGCCGTGATGTGCAATTGATCCATCATCTGCCGATGGTCCTGTTTGGCGGCCAGTTGGTTCGCATTCTGCTGCGCATTCGCCAGTGCTGCGGCCGCCATCAGCAGAGGAATCAATCGAGTCTTCATATTCTGAGAGTCCTTACGAAAAGCGCCAGCCGGGACACCAAAAGCCTAATGCCGGATCTGCGACGAGATGTTATTGGTCTCATACACTTCGCAATTGCCACGCTCCGCGAGAAGCCCCGCATCCGGATTCGCGTTCTTCCGCAAAACACGAGTTGGCAGCACCCACGGCTCAACGAACACGCCGGGATCATCAACCGTAACGTCATACAAAATCACGTCGCCCTGGCGAGTGAACTTCTCGATGACGTGCATCTGGTCGGAGTGAAACAGACCGCCGCGCCCCAGCCAGGTCGAATCCACGAACGAAATGGCGTCGAGCAAAAGCGTGTCGCCCTCCCAGCGCCCGACGGTGTAGCCCAGATAGGTCGCCTCGATCGCCTTGCGCGCATCGTGCTGGCGGCCATCGGTCGGGATCACGCGATATTCGCCGTACCCGCCGCCTGCATCGCCGCCCTGGTAGAAGAACACTACATCCTTTTCCGTCTGCATAATACGGCGCGGCGGCCCCTCGCGCGGCACTCCCAGCGGCTGGCAGGTCATGACCGGATCATTCTTGTTGGTCCACATGTCGAGCTCCTGGACTTTGTCCCAGTACTCCGGCTTATAGATGGGACGGCCGAGGCCGCCGAATCGCGAGGGCGAGTAGAGCTCGAAATCGTACGTCTGGTTGTCCTGCCTGTCGCACGTCGCGGACTGGGTCGGCGCGCATCGCCGGCCGCCGCCCGTCATGTAATTCCCAATCCAATCGGTATACGACCAGTTACCCGTCAAATCAGGATGAGCGCCCAGTCGCGGCGTCGCCACGGACTTGTCGATTGGCGGCTCGTCCTTCGCGATTACAGCGCGCGGGACCTGCCCGGTGATTTTCATCGCTGCCTGCACGCTCGCCGGCACAGGCGCGACGACGTACACGTTGCCGGTCTCGGTCTGAGTCGTCGTCAGATCTCGCACGACCGCCCCGTTCCGCCGCTCAGTCAGCTTGCCGGCATAAAACACTTCGATCCTGTTTAGCGGGTTGTTCCAGTCCTGATAGTCGCCGTATGTGAATTCTGTAGTGTTTGCGCCCAACTTCACCACGACGCGCTCGGTCATGAACTTCGCGTCCAGCGTGGCGGTCGCAGTGGCCCCAGGCACACCGGGAACGGGAAACGAGACGACGGGCTTCCCGTTCTCCCAGGAGACCGACGTCTGCCCCACCTTCGCGAGGCCATCGGCGAAGAGCGTGCCGGGATTTTTTCCCAGCCAGAATGTATCCGTCGCCGCCATCACCGCCGCCTTCGGCGCGCCCTGCGGACTGGCCCACAAGCGAACCAACCGTTCCTGCACGGTGGCCGGCATGGGCGTGGTCTTGCCTTTTGCGGCACCGATCTCCGCGCCCGGCGCGTCTTCGTTCCACGCATAGAGTCCGCTCACGACCTCGATATTCGAGTAGCTCTGACCGTTCGGACGCGTGCAGGTGTATTGAATTCTCTGGCTGAACGTCTGGTAATTCGTGCTCGCCCGGAATTTGGAGAGCGTGCACGGCTCTCCGTTCACCTGAATCGCGCCCTTGCCCTGATATTCGAGCATGGCGACCATGTCTCGTTCATCATGGCCCCGGAGCATGCCCTCGTTCCGCATCCAGTTAAAGAGGACGGACTTCAAATCTTTCGCGTCCTTTGCCGGCGTATAGGGTTCGGCAACCCGGCCACGGCCCTGCGCGAGAGCCGCCAGCGGTAAACTCAGGGCGAGCCCGCCTGCGAGCGCGAGCCTTATCCACACGATTCTTCGAGAGTTCATTGTCATACTCCTGTCCAAATCTGGGCAGAGCATATCAGGACTTTCTCGCCTTCGTCAAAACAACGGTGTGAAAGGAACTGCGGGCTCGATCGACGGCCCGGCGGCGTGCCACGCTCCTGGAGTGTTACGCACGCGTTTTGTGCGTCCGCGGGTGCACCGGTAAACCAAAAGTCCTGATGCCCCGGGCATTTTGCCCGCTACATTTTTGGTAGAGAATAGGTCCGATGGAAATCCACGCCCTCGGACCACTGGCCCTTGCACTCTGCCTCATCCACTCTGCTGGAGCGCAGACTACGCCCCTCCGCGTCCTCGCATCGAACGGCATGAAGGCTGTGGTGCTGGAGCTTCAGCCCCAACTGGAGAAGGCCGCGGGTCGCCCACTCGCTCTCCAGTTCGGCTCAACCACGGGACTTCGCCAGAAAATCGACGCGGGTACACCTTTCGACGCCGCCATCCTCACGTCTGACGCGATCAACGACCTGGTGACGCAGAAGAAGCTGAGCGCGGCCACGAAGGCCGACTTCGCGCGCGCCGGCATCGGCGTGGCGGTGAAATCCGGGACCGCGAAGCCGGACGTTTCGACGCCCGCCGCGATGAAGCAACTGTTGCAACGCGCGAAGTCCGTCTCGTATGCAGGCGACGGCGCGAGCCGCCCCTCCATCGACAAAATGATCGCGAAGCTCGGGCTCGCGAGCGAGGTCAAACCGAAGACAATCCTGACCACCGGTTCGGGCGCCGCCATGGACGGCGTGGCTGCCGGCAGGATCGAAATCGTCATGACCTTGATGAGCGAACTGCTGCCGGTCAAAGGCATTGACATCGCCGGACCATTCCCACCTGAGCTCCAGAGCTATGTCCGCTTCGGTTCCGCCGCCAATCTCAAAACAGCACAACTCGACGCGGCGAAGGCAATGATCGCGGCTCTCAGGAGCCCCTCCGCGGCGCCGGTCTACAAGTCCAAGGGAATGGAGCGCGTGCGCCCCGAAGACGATCTGCCCCAGCCGTATCACACGGTGCGCGCCTGGGCATCGCCGCCGAATGGCGTCCCGTGGGCAGCCGTAACCGCGGTCGAAGAAGGACGCGACGGTTCGATCTACGTCATTCATCGTTGCCATGAGAATTCGTGCGCGGGACGGCCTGAGCCCCCTATTCTGCAGTTCGACAAGTCCGGCAAGCTGATTCGAAGCTGGGGCGCGGGAATGTTCGTTTTCCCGCACGGCTCGACAATCGACAAAGACGGCAACCTCTGGGTGACCGATGGGAACGGCGCGAACGGAATGGGCCACCAGGTCTTCAAGTTCAGTCCGGATGGAAAGCTGCTGATGACGCTGGGAAAGAAGGGAGTGCCGGGCGATGGTCCGGAGACGTTTAATCAGCCAACCGACGTTGTCGTCGCGCCGAACGGCGACATCTTTATCGCCGACGGGCATCGCGACACCGCGACGAGCCAGGCGCCCAACAACCGCATCGTCAAGTTCTCGAAGGACGGCAAATTCATCAAGCAGTTCGGCGGACGCGGCACGGGGCCGGGCCAGTTGCAGGAGCCACATACGATCGCGATGGATTCGCGCGGACGTCTCTTCGTCGGCGACCGCATCAACAACCGCATCGAAATCTTCGACCAGAACGGGCGCGTCCTCGAAGAATGGAAGCAGTTCGGACGGCCCAGCGGAATCTACATCGCGAAGGATGACACCATCTATGTCGCCGACTCCGAATCGGGCCCGGACACGGGCGCGAAGGAGAACGAGACGTATGAGAAAGGCATTCGCATCGGCAGCGCGAAAACCGGCAAGGTAACGGCATTCATTCCCGATCTGGAGTGGGCGCGCCCGGAGCACAGCGGCGCGGAAGGGTTGGGTGTGGATTCAGCCGGTAACGTGTACGGCGCGGTAGTCAGACGGCGCATGCTCGAAAAGCACATGAAATAGGCAAACGAACGCGCATCGCGAGCTTCCGGCAGGTACCACTGGATTGCCACGTTAACCGTATTCAGTACTCCTTTGGTTACTTGCCGCCTGGCCTGCCATCCGTCAAAAATTGGTCAAATGACTGCCGCGGGCAGGATGAAGGCTGGGTTTGGCGCAGGGTTCG